>Ga0256864_1000286_pt1 | contig 19659 bp, 16 predicted proteins | sample RVTome_11_FD_187336 | JGI IMG/M metagenome (GOLD analysis project Ga0256864, IMG submission 187336) | Soil microbial communities from uranium-contaminated site in the Upper Colorado River Basin, Wyoming, United States - RVT147D111 HiSeq ... | reverse complement strand
GGACGGGGGCTCCCAGATCTACCTCGTCAATGCCGCCGACGGGGGCAACGTGACGCGGCTTACCTACACCTCGGCGATCGACACCGAGCCCAACTTTTCTCCGGACGGGCGCCACCTGCTGTTCACATCCGATCGCAGCGGCGGGCCCCAGATCTACCGCATGCCGGTCACCGGCGGGCACGCGGAGAGGCTGACCTTCGAGGGCACCTACAACGTGTCGCCACGGCACAGCCCCGACGGCAAGAGCTTTACGTTCATACAAAGAAGCGGGACGCAATTCAATGTCGCGGTCCAGGATTTTGCGACCCGCCAGGTGCAGGTGCTGACGAACGGCGGCGTCGATGAGTCGCCGACGTTCGCGCCCAACGGCAAGCTGATTCTATACGCCACAGGGACGAGAGGGCGCGGTGTGCTGTCCGCGGTCTCGAGCGACGGCAGAATCAAGCAGCGTCTGACCGCGGATGCCGGCGATGTGCGCGAGCCGGCGTGGGGGCCATTGCAGAAATGACCAACGTGAAGATCATGAGACTAGGAGCCAGGCGATGAAGAGACTTTTGTTGAGCGTGTTGATGGTAGGACTGCTTGCCGCATGTGGCACGACCCCGAAGGAGAAGGAGGGCGCGGCCGTCGAGGACCGCAAGCCGGGCACGGGCGAGATGGTGGACCGCCCCGGCGTGAAGCCCGCCGAGGGCCAGCCGCTCAAGGACAAGCCGTTCGCGGGCGGCCCGCTGACGGATCCGAACAACATCCTGTCGAAGCGCAGCATCTACTTCGACTTCGATTCGAACCTGGTCAAGGACGAGTTCAAGCCCATTGTTTCCGCGCACGCCCGCTACCTGCAGCAAAACGGCGGCGCGAAGATGCGCATCGAAGGCAACGCCGACGAGCGCGGCAGCCGCGAGTACAATCTGGCGCTGGGCCAGCGCCGTGCGGACGCCGTGCGCCAGATGATGCAGCTCCTTGGCGCGCGCAGCACCCAGATCGAGACCGTCAGCTTTGGCGAGGAGAAGCCGCAGGCGATGGGGCATGACGAGGCGGCGTGGGCGGAGAACCGGCGGGCGGATATCGTCTACCAGGGAGAACGCGGATTGCCCCGTGACCTGTGACCGTTGGGAAGTGACCGGAGAGTATTGAGTGGCGAACGGTAGGCGCGGTTTTCGGTGCGCTCTGGTCGCGGGCGCGCTGTTGCTCGCGGTCGCGCCTTTGGGTCAGGCGCAGCTCTTCGGGGGCGACGATGTGGCGCGCAGGGACATCGGCGAACAGCGCAAGCAGATCGAGGCGATCTCGCAGCGGCTGGCGCGGATGGAAGAAACGCTGCAAAGCCTTTCGACCGCCAACCCCGCGCTCGAGCTTGCCCAGCAGCTGGAGATCATCCGCCAGGAGGTGAAGCAGCTTCGCGGGCAGGTCGAGGTTCTCGGACACGAGACCCAGATGGCGGCAAAGCGCCAGCGCGACATGTATGTGGACCTCGATACCCGGCTGCGCCGCCTCGAGGAGCCGGCGGCGGCCGGCGCCGCGCCGGCTGGTGGAGCGCCCGCGGGCGCCTCTCCCGTCATGCCGGGCGCTGCGCCGTCGACCGCTGCGGTCGCCGCACCGACAGCCGCGCAGCCGGCGGTGGCGGCGGCAGGCCCGGCCGCCACGACCCCTGGCACCGAGTCGGAAGCGCGCGCGTACGAGGCGGCGCAGGGCCAGCGCCGCATTGGCAACTACCAGGGCGCTATTGCCGCTTTCCAGGCTTTCATCGATCAATATCCGAAGAGCGTCCTCGCGCCGCGGGCGCAGTACTGGATCGGCGACTCGTACTACAACCTCCGCGATTTCAAGAGCTCGATCGCGGCGCAGCAAAAGCTGATCGCAAGCTATCCCGGGACCTCATCGGTGCCCGATGCGCTGCTCAACATGGCGAGCTCCCAGATCGAGCTGGGCGACATCGCCGGCGGGCGGCGGACTCTCGACGGAATCGTGACGCGCTATCCGACGAGCGACGCGGCGCAGAAGGCGAAGCGCCGCCTCGCGAATCTCAAGTGACGCGTGACCCGCGACCGGTGCCGGCGGGTTGAACCGAGAGATCATTAACCACCGAACCACACGGAAGTACACGGAAATCTTCGTTCCACCACGGCGCCGGTTTGGTTTGGCTCCAATTCCGTGGGGTTCCGTGGCCATAGATGACGAAAGCAGTTGTGCTGCTGTCGGGCGGGCTCGATTCCGCCACCACGCTTGCGCTCGCGCGCGCCCCGGGGCGCGAGTGCCACTGCCTGACGCTCGATTACGGCCAGCGTCACCGCGCGGAGCTCGCTGCTGCCGCACGCGTCGCCGGGGCGCTGGGCGCGACGGCGCACCGCGTTGTCGCGGTCGATCTTGCTGCTTTCGGCGGCTCGGCCCTGACGGACCCGGCGATCGCCGTGCCCGAAGCGCCGACCGAGGGCATCCCGATCACCTACGTTCCGGCGCGTAATACCATTCTCCTCGCGCTCGCGCTCGCGTGGGCCGAGGTGCTGGGCGCGCAGCATGTCTGGTTCGGCGCGAACGCCGTGGACTACTCCGGGTATCCGGATTGCCGGCCCGAGTTCATGCGCGCCTTCGAGGCGCTCGCCAACCTCGCAACGAAGGCTGCGGTCGAAGGCCGCCGGATGACGTTGCACACGCCTGTCATTGAATTGAAGAAGGCCGATATCATCCGGCGCGGAGTCGCGCTGGGGGTCGATTACGGCCTTACGGTGTCGTGCTATCAGGCGAATGCGGAGGGCCTCGCATGCGGGCGCTGTGATTCGTGCCGGTTGCGCCGGGAGGGCTTCGCGGCGGCGGGGATCGCGGATCCCACGCGTTATGTCTAGCGGATGTTGAAGAGCATCATTAGCCGCCGATGAACGCCGATCGAGCCGACGGGTCGCGATCCGCGGCTGGGCGAGGGGCAGCACGAGGGGCAGCACAGACCCTATCGTTGTTTCCATTCACCATTCACTATTCACGATTCACCGGTCGTTTGGAGGGACGGAGCGGGCCGCCGTACACTAGGAGCAGGCGAGCGACGGAGCGGGCATCATGGACTCCACGATACATATCCAGGTCCTGGGATCGATCTTCGTGATCGCCGTCATCGTGGGCGCGGTGATGCAGAAGACCAACTACTGCACGATGGGGGCGGTCTCCGACTGGGTCAACATCGGCGACACCGGGCGCATGCGGGCATGGGTGTTCTCGATGGCGGTCGCGCTGGCGGGTGTCGTGGTGCTCGAAGGCGCCGGCATCATGAATCTCTCGGGCGATACATTCCCGCCCTATCGCACCGCCAACTTCGCCTGGATCCGCTATCTCGTGGGCGGGTTGATGTTCGGCGTCGGGATGACGCTGGCGAGCGGCTGCGGCAGCAGGACGCTGGTGCGCATCGGAGGCGGCAACCTCAAGTCGCTCGTGGTGCTCGCGGTTGCGGCGATCTGCGCCTACGCGATGCTCTGGACGCCGGTCTTCGAGAACGCGTTCTTCCCGTGGATCTCTGCGACCACGATCAACCTGCAGCAGTACCAGGTCGCCAACCAGGAGCTGGGCACGGTTCTCGCCGGCATGTTCGGGTTTCCGCTTTCCAGAGGTTTCAATACCGCAATCGCGGCCACGGTGGTGATCGCGCTCTGCGTGTTCGTCTTCGGCTCCGCCGACTTCCGGGGCAGCCGCGACAACATCCTCGGCGGCGCGGTGGTTGGGCTCGCGATTCTGGCCGCGTGGTGGATTACGGGCGGCTCGATCGGCCAGGCCTGGAAAGAGTACGCCGAGATGTCCACGACGGTTCCGAGCCGCGTCCAGACGCAGTCCTTCACGTTCATCAGCCCGATGGGCGACACCGCGCGCTATCTGCTCTCGCCGAGCAACCTTTCGCTCATCAATTTCGGGGTGGTCGCGCTGGCCGGTGTCATTCTCGGCTCATCCCTCCAGGCGCTCCTCACGCGGCAGTTTCGCATCGAGTGGTTCGCGTCATGGCAGGACTTCGGCAACCACGCGCTGGGCGGGGCGCTGATGGGCATCGGCGGCGTCCTCGCGATGGGCTGCACGATCGGGCAGGCGATCACCGGGGTCTCGACCCTGGCGGTGGGCTCGATACTCGCATTCCTTGCCATTGTCATCGGCGCGTCGGGGACGATGAAGTATCAGTACTGGCGTATGACTCAAGAAGCGTGACCCGTACTCACGCCTCATTGCGTTGACCCGATGGGGTCGCGTCTGTAGAATTCGCCGTTTTTTCAACGGGTCGTGACGGCGTCACGGCTCACGGGCGGATAGCTCAGTTGGTAGAGCAGCGGACTTTTAATCCGTTGGTCCGGGGTTCGAGTCCCCGTCCGCCTACCAGTCGTTAAAGCCGGACCCTTCGGGCCGGTTTAACTCCGCGCGTTGGAGCGCGACAGCTTCGCTGCGCCTCAACGCGCGGTCCGGACGCGAAGCGCCGGAATAAGTCCGCTCGTTCGAGCTTACAGCTGCGCCGCAGTTCAGCGCGCGGTTCGCGACACGAATTGTGGAATAAGTCCGAAGTCCCGGTCGCCGTCGGCGAACTGGGGACGCTGACGATTTGCCGACGCCGTTAACCCCGCGTCGTGAAAAAAATCGCACGATCGATCCACGCGATTACGCCTTAGCCCCGCTCGTTATCGACGAGGAAGGCGCTGGCGACGGGTACTTGCTGCCGCTCGTCGCCTGTAGACGCCCGTTCATCGGACTGTGCCCGACCATCCTCCATGCCCTGGCACAGAACCTGCTCGTCGTTATGCAGGCCAGATGCTTATTTTGTGAGATTTTTCAGGTGGATACCAGCAAACCGCGCGACGGCGCGGCGAGCGGAAAACGAGAGAGGAAGATGGGAAGAGAATCGCTTCTAGACGGAGTTGGCAAGCAATGGGCGTCGTCCTGGCGCTGGGCGCGCGCGCATGCGGCGCCGGTGGATCCGACCCGCGAACCACGGCAAGTCGCCGCACGGCCGACGCTGCGCCGCGAGCGTGGCTTTACGGTGATCGAGCTGATGATTACGGTGGTGATCATCGCCATCCTCGCCAGCATCGCCTACCCCTCCTATCAGGACTACGTCCGCCGCGGCGCGCTCACCGATGGGACGACGACCCTCGCGGATGCACGGGTCAAGATGGAGCAGTACTACCAGGACAACAGCAGCTACGGCCCCGGGGGCGGCGTCTGCGGTTTCGCGAACCCGGCGACGACGAAGTACTTCAGCTTCAGCTGCGCGCCCGCCGCGGGCGCGAGCCCCCAGACGTACACGTTCACCGCCACCGGAACTGCCGGGCTGACGAACGGGTTCGTCTTCACGATCAATCACCAGAACGTCCGTGCCACGACCGGCATGCACGCAGCCTGGGGCTCGCTGCCCGGGGACGCGGGAACGCGCTGGATCCTTAAGAAACCGTGACGGAGGCTCTCACATGAGACTCGGAAGAAGCGCGCGGGGCGTCACGCTGCTCGAGCTGATGATCGGGCTGACGATCCTCGGAATCCTGCTCATGTTGGGGATGCCGAGCTACACCACGTGGATTCAGAACACGAAGATCCGCGCCGCGGCCGAATCGCTGCAGGCCGGGCTGCAGCTCGCTCGCGCGGAAGCTGCCCGCCGCAACACGCAGGTGGAGCTGGTACTGATCGACACCGCGTGGGCGCCCAACGACCCCGGCGCCATCGTTCCGTCCACGACCGGCCGGAACTGGGTGGTCCGGGTGTTCCAGCCGAATCCCGCCGACTACACCGCAGCCGACTTCATCGAGGGGAAGAACGGCGCGGAAGGTGGCAGCGCAGGGGTGACGGTCGACGCTGACCAGAGCAGCTTGCGCTTCAGCGGGACGGGCCGCCCCACGCCCCCCTTGGCCGCGACGGCGGCGATCCGCGTCAGGCATCCCCACGAAGGAAGCCGCGCGCTCGACGTGACGGTCTCGCGAGGCGGAGTAGTCCGGATGTGCGATCCCCTACTCGCCGCTCCCAACCCACAGGCGTGCTAGCCATGAATCGTTCACCCATCCGCAGAAGCGGCGCCGGCCGCTCGAATCCCCGCGGCAGCCGAGGCTCGGTCCTGATAGAGGGCCTGATTGCCATCCTCCTCTTCTCGATCGGGCTGCTCGCGATCGTCAGGCTGCAAGCCGCGGCGATCGGCGACGTCCAGGACGCGAAGGTTCGCTCCGACGCGAGCTTCCTCGCGGGCCAGGTCATCAGCCAGATGTGGGCCGACCGCGGAGCGAACTCGGTCAACCTGCCGTGTTACGCCCACCCGGCGGCGGGCACGTGCCCTTCGGCGGGCAGCACCGCCGTCAAGGACGCATGGATCGCCTCGTTCACCACGCCCGGCGGCTCGAACTATCTGCCCGGAGCGACCGAGGACCGGCAGGAGATCAGCGTCGATGCGGACTCGCGCGTCACAGTAATCATCCGCTGGCAGGCGCCCGGGGACACCGCCGAGCGCAGCTTCTCGACCGTGGCGCAGATCAGGGGGTAGCGCAATGACCAAACGTCGTTTTCTCGCAGCCGGGCGCGGGTTCTCGCTCATCGAGCTCATGGTCGCAATCGTGATCGCGATGCTGGCGTCGCTCGCGATCTCCCAGACCTTCGCCGTGTTCGAGGGCCAGAAGCGCACCACCGTGAGCGGCGCCGACGCGCAGGAGAACGGCCTCATGGCGGCGAGCGCGATCGAACGCGAGGTCCGCATGGCCGGGCTCGGGACCGCGCTCTTCAACTGCGACACGGTCAACGGCTACAACGAGGCGCGCGTGCCGCCGGACTTCGTCCTGTCTACCGTCCCGGTGGTGGTGGAGCAGGACACGCCGGCGGCCGGCTCGGACCGCATCACCCTTTTCTACGCCGACAACCGCTTCGGGACGCTGCCGGCGACGATCACCAAGCCGATGCCCGACTCGTCGGCGATCCTGACCGTCGACTTCGGCCTCGGCTTCACCGAGGGCAGCCTGCTCTTCGTCAGCGAGGGGACGAAGCCCTGCTCGATAATCCAGGCAAGCCAGGACGGCCAGAAGACCGGCATCGGCTGGAACGTGCAGCACAACCCCGGCGGCCCGTATTCGTTCAACCCGCCCGGCGGCCAGAACATCTTCCCGCCCGGCGGCTACGGTAGCGGCGCCAAGGTCTCCGACTTCAGCCAGTTCGTTAACCTGCAGTTCTACGTCGAGAACTCCGAGCTGATGGTGCGCGACCTGATGCGGCCCGACGACGCGACCAACCCGATCGCGCTGATCGGCAACATAGTCGCGATCCGGGCTCAGTACGGCCGCGACACCAACGCGGACGGCGTGATCGACGTGTGGGACAACGCCGCCGGCGTCACCAAGAAAGAGGTGCTCGCGGTCCGGCTCGGCCTCATCGCGCGGAGCGGGCTGTTCGAGCGCAATCCGGTCACGACCGCGGCGATCGAGTTCTGGCCGGGCGGGCCCACGTTTGCCCCTGCGGGGGATGATCAGCACTTCCGCTACAAGGGCTACAACACGATCGTGCCGCTTCGAAACGTCCTATGGAACCCATGATGATGCGCACCCCGAGATCGAATTTCCGCGCGACGCCGGGCCGGCAAGGCGGCGTCGTCCTGTTCATCGCCCTGATCGCGCTCGTTGCCATGGCGCTCGCGGTGGTCGGCCTGATGCGCGCGGTCGACACCTCGAACTTCATCGCGGGCAACATGGCGTTCAAGGAGTCGACGATCAACGCGGGCGACCTCGGCGTCGAGGACGCGTTCGACAAGCTCCCGACGATTTTGGCGACAAGCCTCGAGGCCAACTATCCGGCAGGCTGCACCAGCGCCTGCACCTACTATCCGACGCTGCGCGCGCCCGACACCCGCGGCATTCCCACGGTCAAGCAGATGACCGCCGCCGACCGGAGCGCCGGGGATCCCATCGACTGGGGCTCCGTCGCGCCGGTCGCGGTGCCGGCGGCGCTGTCCCAGTACGAAGTCCGGTACGTGATCGACCGCCTGTGCCAGGGACCGGTTCCGGTCACCGACCTCCAGGCCAACTGCTTCAGCGAGGACTTAGTCGGGGCCGGCACGAAGAAGAGCCTCGGCGTGGTGTTCAGCGGCGCCACGACCGTTTACTACCGGGTGACGGTCCGCGTGCTGGGGCCACGCAACACGCTTTCCTACGTCCAGGTGGTGCTGAACCGGTGACACCCTCCATTTCAACCCAGCTGATCTTTAGCCCGTGAGCGAACGAACCGCCGACGCATCGCCGTTTCAATGCCAGGAGCAATGACGATGAACTCTCGCCCCCAGCCTCAAACGACAGGCATCCCCATGATTTCTCGTCGACCAGGGCTGAAACGCCGCATCGCGAAGCAGCTCGCGTGTTGGGCGGTGATCGTCACCCATCTCGTCTCCCCCGCCTACGCGGCATCGACGGATCTGTCCGACGTCCCGCTCGCAGTCAAGACCCGGGCGAACCCGAACATCATCATCGGCCTCGACGACTCGGGCAGCATGGACTCGGAGGTGCTGCTGCCGACGAACGACGGAGCGCTGTGGTGGAACTACAACTACCAGCGCTTCATCGGGTTCGATCAGCAGGACGCGGACGTCTTCGACCCCGTTGCCCAGATCGGGCCGATCAACTTCAACATGCTGGGCACCGCCAGCAGCGTGTGGAAGAAGTACGTCTACCTGTTCCCCAACGGCACCTCCGGCCAGGGCGCGCGCATTTATCCGGACTCGAGCGACGACCACTTCGCCGTCCCGCCGCTGCCCCAGTACGCGTTCACCAGGAGCCCGGACTACAACCCGCTCTATTACAACCCGGCGCTCACCTACTCGCCGTGGATGCCGTCGCACAACGGCACGTCGCTCGTGACCTACGTCAACGCCCCGCCGGACGCTGCGCCGTCGCACGCGGCCGTGGCCGACGCGCCGACGTTCAACCTCACGGAGCTGCAGTCCTCGGACGCGAGCAACTTCACCTTCCGCATGTGGAAGGGCATGCGCATTCCCGCGGGCACCCTGTACTGCAAGGCGGGCAGCTGCGGCGGCGGGCTGAAGATCGCGGCCACCGACCTCGTCATCGGCGTCGACGAGTCGGAGGGCGATTACAACATCCCCTACTGGCCTGCGGTGTACTACCTGAAGGACCCGACCGGCACTGACGCCGTCGCCCCGGACGGTGCCAAGCTCAGGAAGTACACCATCGCCGCGGGCTCGCCCGAGATGCAGAACTTCGCCAACTGGTTCACCTACTACCGCAAGCGCAAGCTGCTGATGAACGCGGCCATGGGCAACGTGTTCAGCAACGTGTTTGGCCTGCGGGTGGGCGTGGTCCGGTTCAACAACCGGCAGAACGTCACGATGTACGACTTCAGCAGCGCCTCGGACGCGGCGAACGCCAAGCGCCTGCTGAACGTCCTGTACGGCATCAACGGCGGCGGCGGCACGCCGACCAACGAGACGCTCGACTACATCGGGAAGCAGTTCATGCGCACCGACGTGAGTGCCCCGATCCAGTACGCCTGCCAGTACAACGCCGCGTTCGTCGTGACCGATGGCTACGCGAGCACGGCGAAGCCCTCGCCCCCGCCCGGCAACTCCGATGGCTCCTCGCCCTGGGCGGCGCAATACGGGACCGGGCTCACCTATCCGTATCAGGACAGCGAGCAAAACACGATCGCCGACACGGCGATGAAGTACTACACGGAGAACCTCCGCCTTGACCTTCCGGCGGGGCGGGTGCCGGTCAACCCCTTCTATGTGGGACCGGATGCGGACCGGAACAGCGATCTCCACATGAACACCTCCGCCATGGGGCTGGGGGTGAAGGGCACGATTTACGGCCAGGGCTCGGCTGCGGCGACGGACCCCTACACGACGGCCCCGGATTGGAGCTCCGTCTATCCGTATGTCGCGCGCTCGCCGAAGTCGGTCGACGATCTCTGGCACGCGACGCTGAACGGGCGCGGCGACATGGTCAACGCGACCGACCCAGCCGCGGCGCAGCAGGCGATCCAGGCGATCGTCAACAACATCCTCGCCAAGGTGGGCGCCGCCGCGGCGGTGGCGGTCAGCAACGCGAACGTGACCTCGGGCGACCGCTCGTCGTTCTCCACGAGCTTCAACGCCGGCAACTGGACGGGAGATCTCGAGGCGTTCCCGATCGACATCAAGACCGGCCTGCCGTCGCTCACCCGCAGCTGGTCGGCGAGGGTCCTGCTCGATGCGCTCGCCGATCCGGTCAACAGCCGGCGGATCGTGACCCACAAGGGCACCGGCACCCTCGGCCCGGTGAATAACGGCGTCGCGTTCCGCGCCGCTAGTCTCTCACTAACGCAGCTCGGGCTGCTCTCGACGCCCCTGGGCACGCCCTCGGATGCGGCCGCCGTCATCGACTTCCTCCGCGGGGACCGGTCGAAGGAGGGCAACACGTACCGGGTGCGCGGCAGCCGGCTCGCCGACTTCGTGAACGCCGAGCCGGCGTTCGTGGGCCCGCCGTCGCAGCGGTTCATCGACAACGGCTATTCGGCTTTCGCGAGCAGCAAGGCCGGGCGGCCCAAGATGGTCTACCAGGGGGGCAATGGCGGCATGCTGCACGCCTTCAACGCCGATACCGGGAAGGAGGAGTGGGCGTACGTCCCGAACCTGGTGATGGGGAGTCTCAACAACCTGAGCCGTAAGCAGGGATTCACGCACCTCTACTACGTCGACGGCACGCCGCTCGCGGCCGACGTGGATTTCGGCAATACCGCGAGCGGGTCCGGCAGCCCCAACTGGCGCACGATCCTTGTCGGCGGGCTGGGCAAGGGCGGGCGCGGCTACTACGCGCTCGACATCACCGACCCGATCCCGTCGGGCGAAAGCGCCGCGGCGCAAAAAGTGCTGTGGGAGTTCCCGAACTCGAGCATCTCCGCCGCGGATGCGCTGAACGTCGGGTTCACTTACGGGCGGCCGGTCATCGTGAAGACGAAGGCCAAGGGCTGGGTGGTGATCGTCACCTCCGGCTACAACAACGGCACCGACCCGGGCGGCTCCGGCGGCGACGGCCAGGGCCACATATACGTGCTCGACGCCCGCAACGGCGCGCTGATCAAGGACATTCCCACCGGCGTCGGCACGGCCGCCGACCCGAGCGGGCTCGCCAAGATGAGCGCGTTCGTCGATGCGAGCGACGTCGACAACACGATCAAGTATCTCTACGGCGGCGACCTGAAGGGTAACCTGTGGCGCGTCGACTTCACCGGCAACGGCATAAACCAGTGGAGCATCGCGAAGCTCGTGACGTTCGTCGACGCAAGCGGGAACATCCAGCCGGTCACCACCGAGCCGGAGCTCGCCGAAGTGGACGACAAGCCGCTGGTGATGGTCGGCACCGGCCAGCTCTTCGGCGAGTCGGACATTCCGGGCGCCGCGTTCCCGAACCCGCATGCGACGCAGACCCAGACCATGTACGGAATCCAGGACGACCTGTCGGCGAGCCCCGTGGTGAACCCGCTGCGCTCACAGCTCGTGCAGCAGGTCCTCACCGTCGATGCGGCGACCCAGAATCGGACGCTCACTTCCAACGGCGTCGATTACACCACGCAGCGGGGCTGGTACGTGGACCTGCCCGGCACGGGCGAGCGCTCGAACACCGACCCGGCGCTCGCGCTCGGCGTCCTCATCTTCACCACCAACGTCCCCGACCCCGACCCGTGCTCGCCGGGCGGCAAGAGCTTCTTCTACACCATCGATTACAAGACTGGAGGCAAGGTCTCGTTCTCGGGCGCGTCCCCGTTCTCGGGCCTCTTCGCGGGCAACGCGTTGGCGAGCCGGCCGACCATCATCAAGCTGCCGAACGGAATAGTCCGCGCGATCATCCGGTTGTCCGATTCAACCAACATCGCCCCCGGCGTTCCGGTGCCGCCCAGCTCGACCACCGGCAAGCGCGTGAACTGGAAAGAGATTCTGACGAAGTAGCGGCGGGTTTGGCGAGAGGCCCCGGTGGGTGCCGCTCGCCCCCCTCGTGCAGTGATTCCTAATGCCCAAGGATCTGGCTCAAGAAGAGCTGCGCGCGCTCGGTCTTCGGCGCCGAGAAGAATTCCTCGGGCGGCGCGGACTCGACGATCTCGCCGCCGTCCATGAAGACGACCCGATCGGCGACCGTGCGCGCAAAGCCCATCTCGTGCGTCACCACGACCATGGTCATGCCTTCGTGGGCGAGCTCGACGATCACGTCGAGCACTTCCTTGATCATCTCGGGGTCGAGCGCCGAGGTGGGCTCGTCGAAGAGCATGATCTTCGGCCGCATGGCGAGCGCGCGCGCGATGGCGACCCGCTGCTGCTGTCCGCCGGAGAGCTGGCCGGGATACTTGCGAGCCTGCTCGGGGATGCGCACGCGCTCGAGCAGCTGCATCGCCAGCGCCTCCGCCTCCCGCTGCGGCGTGCCGCGCACCCAGATCGGCGCGAGCGCGAGATTCTCGAGCGCCGTCAGGTGCGGAAAGAGATTGAAGCTCTGGAACACCATGCCGACCTCGCGCCGTATGGTGTCGATGCGGCGCAGATCGTCGGTCAGCTCCACGCCGTCCACGATGACCTCGCCGGACTGGTGCGCCTCCAGGCGGTTGACGAGCCGGATCATCGTGGATTTTCCCGAGCCCGAGGGACCGCACACCACGTATTTCTCGCCGCGCCCGACGGCGAGGTCGATATCCTTCAGTACGTGGAACGCTCCGAACCACTTGTTGACCTTGCGCATCTCGATCATCGGAGTCTCGCTCATCGGCGCCGGCCCTCCTCGGCCCGGGCAAGCGTGCGCTCCAGGTTCTGGCTGTAGCGCGACATCGCGAAGCAGAAGACGAAATAGACGAGCGCGGCGAAAAGATACGCCTCCACGCCGAAGCCGGTCCAGGCCGGCTCCGCGAGCGAGACCTTGATCGTCGAAAGGAGATCGAAAAGCCCGATGATCAGCACGAGCGAGGTGTCCTTGAAAAAAGCGATCACGCTGTTCACGATCGGCGGAATCGAGATGCGGAGCGCCTGCGGCAGGATGACGAGAAGCGTCTTCCTCCAGTACGAGAGCCCCAGCGCGTCGGCCGCCTCGTGCTGGCCGGCCGGAATGGCCTGCAGCCCGCCGCGAATCACCTCCGCGAGATACGCGCCGCAGAAGATAATCAGCGCAAACTGCGCGCGCAGCATCTTGTCGATCGTCACTCCAGCGGGCAGGAAGAGCGGCAACATGACCGAAGCCATGAAAAGAAGGGAGATCAGCGGCACGCCGCGGATCAGCTCGATGAAGCCCACGCACAGGCCCTGGATGACAGGCATCGATGAGCGCCGCCCGAGCGCGAGCAGGATGGCAAGCGGAAAGGCGAGCGCGACGCCGATGGTCGTGAGGAGGAGCGTAAGGACGAGACCTCCCCAGCGCTCGTTCTCGACGTAGGTCAGCCCCAGGACCCCGCCCCACATCAGCACGCCGATCACGGTGAGGCCGAAAGCCCACACCAGGACGAGCCACGGCTTCCAGAACACGCGCAGCGCGCTCGCGGTCCAGAGCGCGACGAGCAGCACGCAGGCGAGCGCCGGACGCCAGTGCTCGCTGAACGGATAGGTGCCGAACAGGATGAAGCGGTGCTTTTCCGCGATGAAGGCCCAGCATGCGCCTTCGCCGGCGCGGGCGCGGCAGGCCTTCGAATCGGGCGCCTGCCAGATCGCATTGAGGAACGCCCAGTCGACGAACGCCGGGAGCGCCTTCACGAGGAGGTAAGCGATCGCGAGCGTGAGCAGCGTATTGAGCCAGCTCGAGAAGAGATTCGCGCGCGCCCACGCGATCGGCGACGCCCCGGCGTGGCGCGGCAACACGGTCGAGGTCGCTCCGGGCACGGGAGTCAGCCTCCCTTCAGCGCGACGCGCGCGTTGTACCAGTTCATCAGCACCGAGATCGAGAGGCTGATCGTCAGGTAGACGGCCATGATGATCGCGATGCCCTCGATCGCCTGCCCGGTCTGGTTGATCGCGGTGTTGGCGATCGACACGATGTCGGGGTAGCCGATCGCGACGGCGAGCGAGCTGTTCTTGGTGAGGTTCAAGTACTGGCTGGTGAGCGGGGGCACGATCACGCGCAGCGCCTGCGGCAGCACCACGAGCCGCATCGCCAGCCTTCGCCGCAGGCCGACCGCATAGGCGGCTTCGAGCTGGCCGTAGGGAATCGCGAGGATTCCGGCGCGCACGATCTCGGCGATGAACGCGGCCGTATAGATGATGAGCCCCAAGCCAAGCGCCGCGAACTCCGGCGTGAGCGCCACGCCTCCCGAAAAATTGAAGCCGGCGAGCCGCGGCACGCTCATTCCGGTCGGCGCCCCGGAGAGAAGATAGGCGAGCGCGGGCGGCAGGATGAGCAGCATGAGCACGGCTTCGGCGACCGGCGGGCGCCGGCCGGTGCGCGCGTGGCGCCGCCTCGCCCACCAGGCAAAACCGGTGGAGAGCGCGACGCCGGCGGCGAACGCTCCCAGTATCCAGGCGTAGGCGGCGTGCGGCTCGGGCACCGGCACGTTGATGCCGCGGTTCGAGAGGTAGAACCCCGGCAGCGGCTCGAGCGCTTCCCGCGGATGCGGCAGGGTCTCGGCGATGATCACGTACCAGAAGAAGAGCTGAACGAGGAGCGGCACGTTGCGGATGAACTCGACGTAGGCCGTCGCGAGCCTGGCGAGCAACCAGTTGTGCGAGATCCGTGCCAGCCCGATGAGGGTGCCGAGGACAGTCGCGGCGACGATGCCGATCAGCGACACGCGCAGGGTATTGGCGAGCCCGACTCCAAGCGCGCGAAGATAGGTATCGGCCGCGCTGTAGGCGATGAAGGACGTCTCGCCGATCGCGAAGCCCGCCTCGCGCCCGAGGAACGCGAAGCCGCTCGCGATGTGCCGGTCCTGCAGGTTGGCGAGCGTGTTGGAGACGAGGTAGGCGCCGGCCGCGAGCGCCGCGACGATCGTGATCGCCTGGTAGATCAGCGCGCGGATCCGCGGATTGCTGAACGAGAGCTTCATTCTCCGCGCGCTCCCGCGGGCCTTCTCCGGCGCTGCCGTCGACGAGCCGCTATCGGATCGGCGGCGCGTACATCAGGCCGCCCTGCGTCCACAGCTTGTTGATGCCGCGCTCGAAGCCGAGCGGCGTCAGGTTGCGCTCGAAGCTCTCGCCGTAGTTGCCGACCTGTTTCACGATGTTGTAGGCCCAGCGGTTGTCGAGGCCCAGCGCCTTGCCGATTTCGCCCGTGGCGCCGACGAAGCGCTGGATCGCCGGGACGGCGCTCTTGAGATGCTCGTCGATGTTCCTGGAGGTGAGCCCCATCTCCTCGGCCTCGATCATCGCGAAGAGCGACCACTTCACGACGTCGAACCAGCGGTCGTCTCCGTGGCGCACCACCGGGCCGAGCGGCTCCTTGGAGATCACTTCGGGCAGTATCACGTGCTCGGCCGGGTTCGGAGCGCGCGAGGCGCGGATGGCGACGAGGCCCGACATGTCCGTGGTGTAGACGTCGCAGCGCCCGGCGAAGTAGGCGTTCAAGACCTCTTCCAGCTTCTCGATCACGACCGGCCTGAAGGTCATCTTGTTCGCGCGGAAATAGTCCGCCAGGTTGAGCTCGGTCGTGGTGCCCGGCTGCACGCAGACCGTTGCGCCGCTCAACTCTTTGGCGCTCTTCACGCCGAGCTTCTTCGGCACGATGAAGCCCTGTCCATCGTAGTAGGTGACGCCCACGAAGTTCAGCCCGAGGCTCGTGTCGCGCGTGATCGTCCAGGTGGTGTTGCGCGACAGGAGATCGATCTCTCCCGACTGCAGCGCGGTGAAGCGCTGCTGCGCGGTGAGCGGCGTGTAGCGGACCTTGTCCGCGTCGCCGAACACGGCGGCGGCAACGGCGCGGCAGGCATCCACGTCGATGCCGCGCCACACGCCCTTGGAATCGGGCTGCGAGAAGCCCGCGAGCCCGGTGTTGACGCCGCACTGCACATAGCCCTTCGCGCGCACCGCATCGAGCGTGGCCTGCGCAGCCGCAGGATGGGCGGACCCCGCCGCCGCGGCGGCGAGCAAGCCCGCGAACAGGAACGACTTTTTCATGGCCTCCTCCTGGGGGATGAAAAGACCCCGGGCCAAGTTTACCCTTTGTCCAACGCCCGGCCTAACCGGGTGCGCGCCGGCTTCTTTCCCCGGCCGCGGGAAGCCGGTCCGCTACCTGAGCCAGACCACGGCGGCGATGACGGCCAGCGCCACGAGCACCCAGATTGCCATCGACCGGATGCCTTTGCCGAGCGTGTCGATCCTGGTGACGAGCCGCTCGTTCTCCGCGATCATCCGCCGGCGGCCTCTATCCCCGGAGTCCGCGCCGTCCCGGGCTGCGAGAATATCGCGCGCACGGCTGCTGCTGACGACAGCCATCAGTCTGTGCGTCACGGGGTCGGCGAGCCCCGTACGCCATTCCCGGTGCAAGGCCTCGCGGATGCGCAGGTAGCGGTACGTGAGCCAGTCATCCCCGAGATGCTGCTCGAGCACGGCGCTCTTCTCCCGATCGAGCAGGACGTCGGCGTTGCCCGCTGCCGCAAGCAGGAAGACGGCCGCGTCGCGCTGGTAGCCTGCCCTGATCTGGCGGCTGGTGAGCCTGGCGTTTGCGTAGTAGCAGCAGCGGCGCGCCACGTCGCGCGAGGTTTCCGTTACGCCGGACAACGCACCCGTCTTCTTCCCGTACAGGCTCGCGATGAGGCAGCGCAGCTCGTCCTGCCTCGACAGGCCCGTCAGCGAGCTTCCGGCCTTGCCCGCTTTCCGCAGCCCGAATTGCCCCCAGCGATTTAGCGTCGGCTCGATCGCGTCGGGCACGAAGACCTCCCCCGGGTTGAGCCGCGCCAGCGTGTTGAGGATGACCTGCGCCAGGATGTCATTGAACGGCGCGTGCTCGACGAACCACCAGATAGCGTGCTGGATGCGATGGTGCCTGGCGTCGCTTTTCTCTCCCCCGGCGCCGCGTTTCCGGAGGCACGGATTGTCCATGCTGTACACGAGCATGGACGTCCACCTGGGCGGGGCGATATCCGAGAACGGCCTTGTCCGCCGGTACAGACCCTCGATCAGCTCCTCGTCGATCGCGGGGTTGGTGAAAAGCGCCATCAGCTCGTCGTTGGTCGCGATCTTCAGAAATGCAGCTGTTCCGCTCCGCCCCAGGTAGCTCACCGGGTTTCCGCTCACACCGGAGGTTTTGCGCTGATTCTGCAGGCACGCCAGCCGCAGCCCCAGCTTGTAGCTTCGCTGCACGGCATTCGCCGCCTGCGGCAACGTCCGCATGAAGCAATTGCGGACATGCGAAGGCTTGGGAGAGTACTGGGCGACCGCGAGATCGATGAGCGGGTCGTTGCGCCGGATCGCCGTTCCGTACACGATCAGCTCGGCAGCGGATGCGATCTCGTCCTTCAGGTCCTCGCCGACGCCCATCAGAAGGCGGTGGCAGTAGTCGGGACTTCCCACGGCGACCCGCGCTGCGGTCAGGAAGAGTTCCGACGAGGAGTGTCTCATGGCCGATTTTGCGCATAAGGATAATATTGTTTGGCCGCGATGTACACCGGAAATTGAACCCTGTCGCCCGTTTTCGCCTGGCGGAGAACGGCTCGCGCCGTGCGGCGCCTGCGCGCGGTCATGTTTCGGGCGCCGCGCAGCCTGGCGCCGCCGCGGCCGGGCTGTCGATTCCCTGTGCTATCGTTACGGCCTCAACGTGAGCGAGGAGGATAAGACCCATGCTGAGAGCGGCGATTTTTGGTGCGGGAACCTGGGGGCAGCGCCTGGTCGATTCAGTGCAGGGCAGCGAGAAGTTCCGCTTCGTCAAGGGGATCTCGCGCGACCCCAAGAAGTACAGCGAGCTCGCCCAGAAAACGGGCATCAAGTTCGTGACCTCCTATGGGCGCGTGCTCAAGGATCCCGAGATCGATGCCGTCGTGCTCGCCACCCCGCATTCGCTCCACCACAAGCAGATCATCCAGGCCGCGAAGGCCGGCAAGCATGTCTACGTCGAAAAACCCCTGGCGTTGAAGCGCAAGAACGCGCAGCTGGCGGTCGACGCCTGCCGCGCGGCCGGGGTCACGCTCGGGCTCGGGTTCAACCGCCGCTACGCGCCGGCCTTCGTCGAAATGATGAGACGCATCAAGGCGGGGGAGATCGGCGATGTCCTGCACGTCGAAGGGCAGCACTCGGGCCCGACCGGCTACCGGTTGAAGCCGGGCAACTGGCGGGCAACGCGCGAGGAAGCACCCGCCGGTGGCATGACGGCGCGCGGCATTCACACGCTGGATGCGATGATCAGCATCGCCGGCCCCGTCGCATCCGTCTACGCGTTCAGCGACAAGAGAAAGCTTCCGCCCGAGATCGACATGGACGACACGACGTCCATGCTGCTCCGATTTGCCAACGGCGCGACGGGCTACCTGGGCGTTGTTTTCATGACCGGCGATTTCTACCGCGTGCACGCTTTCGGCACCAAGGGCTGGCTCGAGATGCGGGGCGACGCCGAGTTGATTGCGCGCGGCCTCGAAGGCGCGCCGGAGCGAGTACAGCTGACGCCGCTCGACAAGGAACGCGCGCTGCTCGAGGGTTTCGCCGACGCCGTGGCGGCGAGGGAGCCCTTCGTCGTTCCGCCCGACGAGCTCGTCAACGGGATCGCGGTACTCGAGGCGATCGTCGCCTCCGCCGCCAGGGGCCGCCCCGTGCCAATTAAATAACCGCGTGAGCGGTGAGAGGGAGTGTTTTTGAGATCGCTTCCAGTGATTTAGCCTCGGTCGCGGTCGAGTACTTCCTGGATCCTCGCCGCCGGCACGGCGATCTCGACGCCGGCGCGTTCTTCCTGAAGCAGCATGAAGGAGCGCGAGTCGCGCTCGCCCCAGCCGCGCCCCAGCGCCTCGGTCATTTCCGCGTGCGTGAGGTTGGCAATGCGCATCGGCACCCCGATCTCGCGCGCGAGCTCGGTTGCGAGCGTGACGTCCTTGTGCGCGAGCTTCAGCGCAAAATCGGGCGGGTCGAACTTTCCCTGCAGGAACTGGTTTCCGAGGCGGTCGAACGTGCGCATGCGTCCGAGCGAGCACTGGCGCACTGCCGCCCACAGCTCGAGGGGATCCACGCCGGCCTTGACGCCCATCGTGAAGACCTCCGCAAGAGCCGCCTGGATCGCGTAGCCGGCGCAGTTGTGCACGAGCTTCGCGATCGAGCCCGCGCCGATCGGCCCGATGTAGAACAGCTGGTCGCCGATCGCATCGAGCACGGGCCGGAAGCGGTCGAAGACCGCGCGCTCGCCACCGACGAGCAGCGCCAGCTTCCGCGACTTTGCCCCGCGGGGGCCGCCGCTGACCGGGGCATCGAGCATGGCAAGTCCGCGGGCAGCGAAGCGCGCGTGGATGCGGCGGGCCACGGTCGGGGAATTGGTCGAGAGGTCGAACCAGGGCGTATCCGGCCGCATGGCTTCGAGCAGCTCTGCCCCAACCGCTTCAACCTCGGGCGGGCCCGGGAGTGAGGTCAGCACAATATCGGACTGCTGTGCGACCTGGCGCGGACCGTCGGCCCACTGAGCCCCAGCCTCCAGATGCGGTTCGGCCGCCGCGTGCTTGACGTCGTAGACGACGAGATCATGGCCGGCCGCCTGGACATTCAGCGCCATTTTCCCGCCCATGATGCCGAGCCCGATGAATCCAACTTTCATGCCTATG
>Ga0256864_1000285_pt1 | contig 19667 bp, 15 predicted proteins | sample RVTome_11_FD_187336 | JGI IMG/M metagenome (GOLD analysis project Ga0256864, IMG submission 187336) | Soil microbial communities from uranium-contaminated site in the Upper Colorado River Basin, Wyoming, United States - RVT147D111 HiSeq ... | reverse complement strand
GTACTCGACTATGCGACGAGACAAAGAGTCTTCGAGACGGGAGTTCGTGAAAGATCTCGCCCACGCCTCATTGGCAGCCGGAGCATTCCCCTATGTCATGACGCGGAGACCTTCCTCGGAACGTGTGATCCTGCAGCGGGAACCTGACGCGGATCGAGACAGGCGATTCGCCGCCAACGACACGATTCGGTTGGGCGTGATCGGGAGCGGGATTATCGGGTTCTACAACATTCGCTCGGCACTGACCGTCCCGGGAGTCGAGCTGGCCGCCGTGTGCGATCTGTACGACGGCCGGCTGACGCGGGTCAAGGAAGTCTTCGGTGCGGGCATCGCGACGACGAGGGACTATCGCGAGATCCTGGGCCGGGACGACATCGACGTGGTGCTGATCGCCACGCCGGATCACTGGCACGACGTCATCAGCATCGACGCCATGAAGGCGGGGAAGGCGATCTACTGCGAGAAGCCCATGGTACAGGAAGTGGCCGAAGGGCACGCGGTGATCCAGGCGGAGAAGCAGTACAACGCCAAGTTCCAGGTCGGCAGCCAGGGCGTCAGCTCCATCGTCATGAAGAAGGCACAGGACCTGTATCGCGCCGGCGAGATCGGGGATCTGATTCTGGTGGAGGCGGCGTACGACCGGCATTCGTCCCTGGGCGCCTGGCAATACTCCATTCCCCCCGACGCGTCCCCGGCCACGGTCGACTTCGACAGGTTCCTCGGCGACACGCAGAAGGTGCCGTTCGATCCGGTGCGCTTCTTCCGGTGGCGCAACTACCGGGCGTACGGGACCGGCATCGCCGGAGATCTCTTCGTGCACCTGTTCTCCTGGCTGCATTGGATCACGGGCTCGGACGGACCGAACCGGGTGTTCGGCTCGGGCGGCCTGCGATACTGGAAGGACGGCCGAGACGTGCCGGACATCCTGACCTGCGTCGTGGACTATCCGCAGGCGGCGACCCACCCGGCGTTCAACATGCAGATCCGCGTCAATTTCGTGTCGGGCGGCGGTGGCGAGGCCTCGTTGAAGCTGGTCGGCTCCGAGGGGACCATGAGGTTCGCGGGGAATTCCCTGACCCTGAGCCGCTCGCCGTTCCCCGCCAAACCGGGATACGGCGGCTACGACTCCTTGGAGACGTTCCCGCAGAGCGTCCAGGACGAATTCGAGCGGCAATACCGTCTGGAGTACTACGACGTGCCTCCCAGCCTCAACGAACCCGGGGAGTTGATCTACGAGCCGCCGGAGGAGTACGACGACCGCGACGATCACTGGGCCAACCTGATCGGCGCGGTGCGGGATGGGAAGGCCATCGTCGAGGATGCCACGTACGGGTTGAAGGCAGCCGGGCCTTCGCTGGCGGCCAATGAAAGCCACTTCAACAACAGGGTCGTCACCTGGGATCATCGGAAGCTGACGTATACCTAAGCCGTTCGACAACCATTTCATTCGGAGAGCCCGGTCATGTATCGCACACTCCTGAGCCTTTGTTGTGCTGCCGTCTTGGGCTCCGCCAGCAACCAGGAATGGGTGCCGCTCTTCAACGGGCGCGACCTGGAAGACTGGAATCACGTAGGTGACGGCGGCTTTACGATCGAAGACGGTCTCCTGAAGACCCAAGGCGGAATGGGCCTGCTCTGGTACGCACCTCGCAAGCTCGAGAACGTGGTAGTGCGAGTCGTCTACAAAGGGGCGTCCCAAAACAACGCCGGAGTGTTCATCAGGATCCCGGAATCACCGACCGAACCGTGGATGCCGGTCAATCGCGGGTATGAGGTTCAAATCGACGATCGGGCGGATGAATTCCACAAGACGGGCGTGCTGTATTCTCTCACGAGAGCGAAAGCATCACCGGGGAAGCCCGATGACTGGAATGTCATGGAAATCACGTTGGACGGAGACAGGACGATCGTGAGGGTGAACGATGTGTTGGTCACGGACTTCACGGAAGGAGACGATGTGCCGGCAAAAGTGAACGATTATGAGCCCGACAGGGGTCCGAGACCCAGTGCGGGTTATATCGGCCTACAGAACCACAGTGATGACGACGTCGTCTATTTCAAGGAAGTCAGCTACAAGCCACTGCGCAAATGATGCGGCGGCTGAAGGTCCCGATCGTGCTCCCACTGCTCGCGGCGTGCGGCGGTGAGCGCCCTGCCGACGCCCCTTCGGCCTCCGCCGATACGCTCCCGCGAACGATCGGAACCATCGAGCGCCGGTATCCGGCCGTCGATTCGGTGATCCCCAGGAACGCGGTCATCGAGGTCCTGGCAGCGGGCTTCGATTGGATCGAAGGCCCGGTTTGGGTTGCGGATGGCGAGGACCTCCTGTTTTCGGACGTTCCGCTCAACAGGATCTACCGATGGAAGGAAGGCGCGGACCTCGAGGTATGGCTCGAGCCGTCCGGCTACACGGGCGCCGCCCCGCGCGGCGGCGAGCCGGGCTCGAACGGGCTGTTGCTGGACGGCGAGGGCCGGCTGGTGCTGTGCCAGCACGGCGACCGTCGCGTGGCTCGCATGGACGCTCCGTTGAGCGCTCCCGAACCCGTCTTCACGACGCTTGCCGATCGCTACGACGGCCGGCGATTCAGCAGTCCCAACGACGCGGTCTTCGACAGCCGCGGGGCGCTCTACTTCACCGATCCGCCGTACGGCCTCCCCGAGGGCCCCGGCGACCCGACCCAGGAGATCCCGTTCAACGGGGTGTACCGTCTTGGGCCGGACGGTGCGGTGACGCTGTTGACGGACGAGCTGTCGCGCCCGAACGGCATCGCGCTGTCGCCCGACGAGACGACCCTCTACGTCGCCAACTCCGATCCGGAGCGGGCCATCTGGATGGCGTACGATCTGCTGCCTTCCGGCAGGATCGAGGGCGGCCGCGTCTTCTTCGACGCGACCGATCGGGTCGGCGACGGTAATCCCGGCCTCCCGGACGGCCTGAAGGTGGACGACGCCGGCAATCTGTTCGCCACGGGGCCCGGCGGCGTATTCGTGTTCTCGCCCGACGGCCGCCACCTGGGCACCATCCGGACGACGCAGGCGACCGCCAACGTCGCCCTCGACGAGGACGGCACCACGCTGTACATGACCGCGGACAGCTACCTGCTTCGTCTTCGACTGCGGTAATGTGATCGTCGTCCTGATGGGCGTCTCCGGGTCGGGGAAGACGGCCGTCGGAGAGCTACTGGCAAAGCGCTTGGGCTGGCCCTTCGTCGATGCCGACGACCTCCATCCGGCCGGCAACATCCGAAAGATGACCGGCGGCGTACCGCTCACGGACGACGATCGCCACCCGTGGCTGCTGAAGGTCCGTGACGTCATCGCCGAGCATGCCGCGGCCGGTCGTGCGGCCGTCGTGGCCTGCTCGGCGCTCAAGGAGGACTACCGCAAGCTCCTCCGGACGGCGAAAGCCGACCTCAAGTTCGTCTACCTGCGCGGCGCGCCGGCCGCGTTCGAGCGCCGGTTGCTCGAGCGTCGCGGCCACTTCTTCGATCCAACGCTGCTGGCGTCGCAGTTCGAGACCCTCGAAGAGCCCACGGACGCGCTGGTGGTCGATGCGGATGGCGAGCTGGATGCGGTTGTCGACGCGGTGGTGGCGAGCCTGGGAGTGAGGAGTAAGGAGTGAGGAGTAAGGAGTAAGGAGTAAGAAAGTAAGAAGTGGTCCTCAGGTGGCTGGCTGGCGGGGCGAGTGGGGCTCCCGGAACGGGCGGCGGTGCGGCGTGGTCACGGCGGACTCGACCGCCGCCGAGGCTGGGCCACGGCCCCCAGCGCCCCGGGTCGAGTCCGTCGAGTCCACCCGCACCGCTGCCCGCGGAGGGAGTCCCACTCGCCCCGCCCCGCGCCGACTCATCGCTTCGGTCGCAGCACGGCTTTGACGGCCGCCGCGCCCGCCACTGCCCGTGTATCCGGTTGCATCGGGCTGTACAATGCTTCAAGTTGACGCGTTGGAGGATTGTCCGCTGCATCCTTCTCCCGGAGGCACTATGTCCTACAGACCGCTGATTGTTGCCACTGTGGGGCTCGGGCTCGCCGTATCGGCCCCGCAGGCCCTCGCCCAGGACCAGCCGCCCGCCATGGAAACGATGGCGGCGGCCGACATCGCCTGGGAGAACATCGAGGTTCCCGGTTTCCGGCCGGGCATGCAGATCGCCGTGCTGCACGGCGATTTCACCGTTCCCGACGAGCCATATGCGCTGCGGCTGATGTTGCCCGAGGGCTATCGGTTCCCGCCGCACTGGCATCCCCGCGCCGAGAACGTGACCGTGCTCGAGGGGACGTTCCTGCTGAAGATGGGCCGGGAGTTCGACGAGTCGAAACTCGAGGAGTACGCGCCCGGCGACTATATGTACATTCGACCGGAGAATCCGCACTTCGGCGGCGCCAAGAGTCGCGTCGTGCTCCAGCTCCATGGGACCGGCCCATTCGAGATCAGGGTGGTCGAAGGGCAGGGGATGGCGGCCAAGTAAGGGTAAGGAGTGATACCTACCTAAGGCTGCACTCGAGAGGGGGTGAGCGGCGACGGCTGGTGGAGCGCTTGGAGCGCCCCACCAGCCGTCGCCGCGCGGGCAAGGACTCTCGAAATAGATTCTAGAGAAAGAACGACAGCAGCAGCACCACCGCGAACCCCGTGAGCCCAACGAGCGTCTCCATCACGGTCCACACCCGCAGCGTCTGCTTCTCCGACATCCCGAGATAGCGGCTCACGAGCCAGAACCCCGAGTCGTTGAAGTGGGAGAGGACCGTGGCGCCCGAGGCGATGGCGATGACGATGGCCGCGACCAGGGGCGGCGACACGGTCGTGGCCTCCACGATCGGCGCCATCAAGCCGCCGGCCGTCACCATCGAGACCGTCGCCGACCCCTGCGCCACCCGGACCGCCGCGGCGATCAAAAAGGCCAGCGCCACGAGCGGCAGCCGCGACGTGGCCATCCAGTCGGCCACCGCGGTGCCGACGCCGGTGGCCATGAGGACCTTGCCGAACACGCCCCCGGCGCCGGTGACCAGGATGATGAGCCCCACCGGCTCCAGCGATTTCGTCGCCATCTGTCGGATCTCGTCGCCGGAGAACCCGAGGCGCGTGCCGAGGGCGTAGAACGCGATCAGCGTGACGATGACGAGCGCGGTGAACGGATGGCCGACGAACGCCAGGACGTCGCGCAAGTGATGTCCCTCGGGCAGCGCAACCGAGGAGACCGTGCCGAGCAGAATCAGCACCAGGGGCAACGCGATCAGACCCCCCGCCAGGCCGAAGCCGGGCGCGTTACCGGACGGCGTGGGCGGGTCTCCGGTCTCGGGCGCCACCTGCATGTAGTCGGGCACGTCGAGCTCGAAGCGGCGCGACACGCTCCGCCCCCACCAGATCCCGCCCACGACCACGGCCGGAACGCCGGCGACCAGCCCGAGCGCGATGACCCACCCCAGGTCGGCCCCCAGGAGCCCCGCCACCGCGACCGGTCCCGGCGTGGGCGGAATGAACGCGTGACCCACCGCGATGCCGGCGAGCAGCGGGATCGCGTAATACAGCAGCGAGCGGCCGCTGCGGCGGGTGAGGCTGTAGACCACCGGGATGAGGACGATCAGCGCGACGTCGAAGAACACGGACACCGCGACGATGAGGCCGGTCGATCCGAGCGCCCACGGCGCGAAGCGGTCGCCGACTGCCCGCAGCAACGTATTCGCGATCGCGCGCCCGCCTCCCGATCGCTGCAGCATCTCGCCGAACATGGCGCCGAGGCCGATGACCACGGCGATGTAGCCCAGCGTGCCGCCCATCTCCCGTTGGATCAGCCCCGCGATCTCGGCCAGCGGAATGCCTCCCACGACGGCCACGACGAGGCTCGTCAACAGGAGCGCGATGAACGCGTGGAGCCGGACGACGACCACGAGCGCGAGCAGCAACGCCACTCCGAAGACCACCAGGCCCACGAGCGCGGCGGTGGACATCAGTACCCCAGGAGGCCCGGCAGGGCCTCGGTGAGCCACGGCACGTAGGTCACCACGAGCAACACAAGCACCATCGCGGCATAAAACGGCCACAGCGCCCTGGTGGTTCGCGGCACGGTCGTCCGCCCGATGCCGCAGCCGACGAACAGGATCGATCCCACCGGCGGCGTGCACAGTCCGATGCAGAGATTGAGCACCATCATGATGCCGAAGTGGAGCGGCGTCATCCCCAGCTGCTGGGCCACGGGGAGAAGGATCGGTGTGAAGATCAGGACCGCCGGCGTGATGTCGATGACGGTGCCCACGGCCAGCAACAGCACGTTGATGAACAGGAGCAGCAGCACCCGGCTCTCGGTGAGCGCGAGCAAGAATGCCGCGAGGTCCTGCGGCACGTGCTCGTAGCTCAGGATCCAGGAGAGCGCGGTCGAGGTGGCGATGAGGAACATCACGATCGCCGTCGTCTCGGCGGACTTGAGCAGGATGCGCGGCAGATCGCGCACGCGCACTTCGCGGTAGACCGGCACGGCGAGAATCAACGAATACACCACGGCGACGGCGCTCGCCTCCGTGGCGGTGAAGACGCCTGCGATGATCCCGCCCATCACGATTACGAGGAGCAGGAGGCTCGGGATTGCGCGGACCAGGGCGCGGACCCCCTCGCGGAACGGCGGGCGGCCGGCGACCGGGTACTTGCGGTGCGCGGCGATCAGCCCGCCCACCAGCATGAGCGCCAGACCCAACAGGATGCCCGGTACGTAGCCGGCGACGAACAGCGCCGCGATCGAGACGCCGCCGCTCGCCAGCGAGTACACGATCAGGACGTTGCTCGGCGGGATCAGGAGGCCGGTGACGGATCCGGTCATGGTGACCGCCACGCTGTACTCCCGCTCATAGCCCTCCCGCTCCATGGAGGGGATCATGAACCCGCCGACCGCGGACGTCGCCGCGACCGCCGATCCCGAGATCGTGCCGAAGAACATGCTGGCCAGCACGTTCATGTAGGCCAGTCCCCCGGCGAACCCGCCCACCAGCGCCTTGGCGAAGTCGATGAGTCGCTGCGCCATCCCGCCTTCCGAAATGAGTCGCCCGGACAGGATGAAGAACGGGATCGCCAACAGCGCGAAGCTGTCGATGCCCGTCGCCATCCTGAGCGCTGCCGTCGCCACGGCCGGCCCCGGCGGGATGGACACCAGCATCGTCACGACCGTGCTGATGCCGATGCTCACGGCGATGGGCACGCCGAGCGCCAGGCAGAGGACGAACGTCGCGAGGAGCAGGACGACCGCGCCGTCCATCAGCGGTCGTCCTCGGCGGCCGCCGCCTTCGCGATTGACTCCAGGGAGAAGAGGATCACGAGCACCCCCGCCAGCGGCAACACCAGGTAGACGAACGCCACACGCATCCCCATGGCCGCCGAGGTCTGGTCCAACCGGAAGGCGAGCTGGACGAGCAGCATGCCGCCGATCACCATCGTCGCGAGCGCGAACGCCGCCACGAGGACGTGGGCAGCGATCGTCACGGCGCGCCGGGTCCGCCCGCGCAGTGAGGACACGAGCAGGTCGATGCCCAGGTGGGTGCGCGTCCGGAAGCCGTACGCCGCGCCCAGGATCCCGATCCAGATGAGCAGGAAGCCCGCCAGCTCCTCGGTGAACGAGCTGGGCGCGCGTAGCAGGAACCGCGAGACCACCTGCCACACGACGTCGATGACCATGACGCCCATCAACAGCGCGAGCAGCCACCCCAACGCCCGCTCGACGCGATCAATCGCGCGTGTCAGCAGCTCGGGGGATCCCGTCGGTGCCGTCACGGGACGCGGTCGATCGCGCTCAGCAGGTCGTGGACGCGGGTCCCCCGGTAACTGTCGAACAACGGCTGGACGGCGCGGCGGAACGCCGCCTTGTTTGGCTCGACGATCTCGACGCCGGCCGCCCGGACCTGCACCAGGGCGTCCTGCGACGCCTCCTGCCACAGCCGGCGCTGGACCGCGACGGACGACGTGACGGCGGCCTCGAGCCAAGCTCGCTCCTGGGCCGACAGCCGCTGCCACACGTGCGTGCTGATCAGCAGCACGTCGGGCACCCACGTGTGCTCGTCCATCGTGTAGTACCGGCTCACCTCGTAGTGCCGCGAGAGATGGAAGCTCGGCAGGTTGTTCTCGGCGCCGTCCACCACGCCCTGCTGCAAAGCGGAATACAGCTCCCCCCAGTCGATGGGGGTCGCGGAGCCGCCGAGCGCTCTGACCATCCGCATGGAGGTGTTGCTCTGCTGCACCCGGATCTTGAGACCGGCCAGGTCGTCCGGCGTCCGCACGGCCGTGCCCGTCGTGTAGAAGCTCCGGGGCCCCGCATCGTAGTAGCAGAGCCCCCGCAGATAGTACGGCTCTCCGTCCACCAGCAGATCGTGGCCGATCGGTCCCTCGAGCACGCGCCAGAGATGCTCGTAATCCCGGAACACGTACGGAATGCTGAACACGGCCATCTCCGGCACGAACGATTCGAGCGGGCTCGCCGAGACCTTGGTCATGGCGAGGCTACCGATCTGCAGCATCTCGATCAACTCGCGCTCTTCCCCGAGCTGCCCGCTGGGATGGATCTCCACGCGCATCCGCCCACCCGATGCCTCGGCGACACGATCAGCCAGGTGCACCATGGCGACGTGCACGGGGTGCGCGACGTCCAGCCCGTGCGCGAGCTTGAGGACCCGCGTCCCGTCTCCGGTGCCGCAACCCGCCATCGCCGCGAGCGTGAGGATCGACCGAGCGCACCACGTGGCCCGGATCCTCATTCGGGGTCCCGAGAATCCGCGAGCGATGACATGAACGATCGGATCGCGCCGGCGAACTCGTCGCGCTTGAGCGCGAACGCGAGGATGGTGCTCAGGTAGTCCAGCTTGTCGCCGATGTCGTAGCGGCGGCCGTCGATGGGCACGGCGACCATCGGGGTGTGCGCGAGCATGCCGGCGAGCGCGTCCGTCAGCTGGATCTCCCCGTTCCGGCCCGGTCTCGCCACGTCCAGCGCGTCGAACACCTCGGGGGTGAGCACGTAGCGTCCGGCGATCGCCATGGTGGACGCCGTCTCGCCGGGCAGGGGTTTCTCGATCAACCGCTCCACGCGGATCCTGCCGCTGCCGAGCGGGGTTCCTTCCACGATGCCGTAGCGCCCGACCTTCTGGGCCGGAACGTCTTCCACGGCGAGGACGGGTCCCGGCCGCTCCTCGTAGGCCTGCATCAGTTGTCGCGTCACCGGTACCGGTGCGTCGATGACCGTGTCGCCGAGGAGGACCGCGAACGGCTCATCGCCCACGAAGGCCCGCGCGCACCGGATCGCGTCCCCCAGACCGGCTTGCCTGGGCTGGCGCACGTAGTGGATCCTGGCGAGCTGCGTGAGGCCGCGTACCGCCTCGAGCGCCGTCTTGTCCCCGCGTGCCTCGAGGTACGCCTCCAGCTCGACGTTCCGATCGAAATGATCCTCGATGGCCCGCTTGTCACGGCCGGTGACGAAGAGAATGTTCTCGATCCCCGCATCCACCGCTTCCTGGACGACGTACTGGATGGCCGGCGTGTCGAGGATGGGGAGCATCTCCTTGGGCTGCGCCTTGGTGGCGGGGAGCAGCCTGGTACCGGCCCCAGCCGCGGGGATGACGGCCTTTGTGATCACGTCTCGGCCTGGATCACGCGCGCGCCCAGTGCGCCGAGCTGCTCCGCGAGACGCTGCTTCATCACGTCGCCCTGGAACACGCCGACGATCGCGCCGCCCGAGCCGGTGAGCTTGGCCGACGCGCCGAGCCTCCTGGCCGTCTCGACCATGGCGACGTCACGCTCGTCGATGCGCATGATGCAACGGCGCAGGTCGAAGTTCTGGTTCATGAGCGCGGCGAATCGGTCGGGTTCCCGCTCGAGCAGCGCGTCCCTGCCGGCGGTTGCCAGGTCGGCGATACGATCCAGCGTGTCGATGACTTCCGTATCACCTCGTTCCCACCGGCCCTTGAGATCGTCCAGTATCCGCCCGGACACCTTGACGGGCAGTGGATGGTACGCCACGAACATGGTCGGCAGGAGGCGCGGGTCGAGCGGCTCGTAGGCGCCGTGGCCGAGATCCTGCATCAGGTCCCTCGAGAAGTCCATGTAGACGAGACCGTCGTATACCTGTGCCACCCGGTCTTGCAGGCCGGCCGTGATCCCCAGCTCCTCGGTTTCGGCCGCCAGGATCAGATTCGCCTGCCGCTCCATGGGAACGTCCAGCCCGTAGAACTCGAGCAGCGCGCGCAGGGTGGCCGTGACGATGGCACTCGAGCCCGCGAGCCCCACCTGGCGTGGAATCGACGAGCGGTAGCGCGCCGTGAAGTTCCGGGTTGGAAGGACGATGTCGTGCTCGGCGCAGTGATTGCCGAACGTCTTGATGGCCGCCTTCACGAGCCGAGCGCCGCCGTAGTATCCCTGGCGGTTCACGGACTCGACGAGGTCGTCGACGCTCCGAAACACGTCGGCCTCGCGCGCATCCGGCTCGATACGGAGCTCCGCCGATTCCTCGAGGGCGACCGTCGCCCGGAAGTTCCGCAGCACCACGGAGAGCGCGCGGCCGAAGTAGCCGTCGGACGGGTTCCCCAGCAGGCCCGCCCGCGCAAACGCGTGGCGCTCGACGATCCTTCCCGCCAACCCTATCCCTCCCGAATGCCGAGCCCGTGCAGGAGCCCGCGCATGTAGGCGAAGGATCGCTGCATGCCCGGGAGCGGGTGCTGCGCGTCGATCTCGTACTCCAGGTTCACGCACCCGACGTAGCCCATCGCCGCCAGCTGGCGGAAGATGGCCGGCATCGGCATCGCGCCTTCGCCGACGATGCACTGGCTATCGCGGTCGAGCAGGTTCTCGAGGTCCTTGGCGTGGATGTCCAGCAGGCGGTCGCCCGCCTCGGCGAGGGCCTCCACGACGTCCACGCCGGTCCGCGCGGTATGGCCGAGGTCGACGCACAGTCCCACGCGCGGATCCAGGTCGCGGATCACCGCGAGCGCGTCGCGCGGGCCGGGGAAGTGCGGGTCTTCCGGTCCGTGGTTGTGGATCGCGACCGCGATGTCGTACTCCTGCACGAAGCGCTCGATGCGGGGCATGGTGGTGGGCGTCGGCGCAATGATCATGAGCGGCATGCCGGCGGCCTTTGCGTACTCGAAGTAGGTCCGGATGTCGTCGTCATCGTCCTGCTGGAGCGTGATCACGCCTCCGCCCACGATCTCGAGACCCGCGTCCTCGAACGCCCGGCGGCCGGCCGCCATTTCCTCCGGTGTGCTCTCGTACGGCAGATGGAACGACTTGATGTTCACGTACTTGGCGCGGAGCGCCAGGACGGCCGCGATGGCGTCGGCGCGGCTCAACTCGCGCAGCGAGTACGACGCGACGCCCAACTTGAGGCCGGCAGGCGCCGTGCCGTGCGATCGCCCGGCGAAGCCGGTGAGTGCGACCGGAATGGACAGGCCCGCGGCGCCGGCCGCGGCGACCTTCAGGAAATCTCTTCGGCTGCCGTGGTGGCCGGTCATGGTCATACCTTCGCCTCCCAACCCGGCTCGTACTCGCGGCTCCACAGCGCCATCGCGCCGGCGTTGCGCACGATCCGCCCCGTTCGCGGATCGCAGCGCAGGCTCCCCTCTGTGCGTTGGGCGATGTTGCCCAGGTGACAGAGGAGCTGGGTCTTGTGGCCTTCGTCGATGGGGGCGGCGGGCATCGCGTCGCCCCGGATCGCGTTCTGGAAGTTGCGCACGTGCAGGTCGGTGAGCGTGCCGCCTCCGCGGGTGTCGAGGGCATCGGCGGTCTCATCGCGGACACGGCGGGCGATCTCGTTGTTCTCCTTGTCGTAGATCACGTACCCCGACCGGTCGATGACGGCGGTGCCCTCCGTTCCGTGGATCGAGGCGCCGCGACCGCGGTTCTCGACGGGACGTCCGTTGCAGCTGCGGCCTTCCCACGTGATGGTGGACCCGCCCTCGAACTCGAACGAGGCGACCTGGGTGTCCGGGCACTCCCAGTCGTCGTCGAAGTGGTACCGGCCGCCGGCCGAAGTGACCTTCGAGGGAAAGTCCACGCCGAGCGCCCAGCGGCACACGTCGATCTCGTGCGTGCCGTTGTTGCAGATCTCTCCGGTGCCCCAGCGCCAGAACCAGTGCCAGTTGTAGTGCACCACGTTGTCGCGGTACGGCGTGCGGGGCGCCGGTCCCTGCCACAGCTCGTAGTCCAGCCAGTCGGGAACCGGTGTTCCGGCGCCGCGGCCGATGCCGCCGCGCGTGTTGGCGTACCAGGCGCGCGCGAAGTAGGGCCGTCCGATGACGCCGCCCTGGATCTGCCGGATGACGTCGATCGATTCGGGCGAGGAGCGTTGCTGGTTGCCCATCTGGACGACGCGGCCGTAGCGGCTCCGTGCCTCGACGAGCAGCTCGCCCTCCCGTGGGTTGTGACCGCACGGCTTCTCGACGTACACGTGCTTGCCGGCCTGGAGGGCGAGCAGGGCCGCCGGCGCGTGCCAGTGATCGGGAGCCGCGATGACGAGCGCGTCGAGCGACTCGTCGTCCAGCGCTCGGCGGAAATCCGTCTCACCCTTGGGGCGCTGGTCCGGCATCGCCGTCACGTCGGCGACGGTCTTCTCGACCGCGCGCGCGTCCACGTCGCAGATGTACCTGACCTCGGCGCCCGTCCGGGCCAACGCCAGGGCCAACTCGTTGCCTCGCCCGTTCACCCCCATCACGGCGGCCGCGACGCGGTCGCTCGGCTGGGAGGTGGCGCGAAGCGGCGCGAACCGGCCCAGCGCGCTGATTCCGAGAGCGGCCGTACCGCCCTCGATGATGAAACGCCGGCGATCGATGGTGTCGGTCATGGTGTGAGCTCCCGAATCTTGATGTTGCGGAACCAGACGTCGTCACCGTGATCCTGCAGCACGATGTGTCCCGCGCGCCGTTCGGCGAACCCCGCGATCGGGTGGTACTTGCTGACCGCGAAGGCGGAGTCGAACGTCGCGCTCCCGAGTTCGACCTCGAGCACCTTGACGCCGTTCAACCAGTGCTCGCCGTGGCCGTCGGCGAAGACGATCCGCGCCTCGTTGAACGCGCCTACGGGGTTGAGCGGCTTGTTCGGCGCGGGTGGAAGGAGGTCGTAGAGGGCGGCTGCCGTGCGGTTGGGTCCGTTCTGCGCGTCGGGGTGCAGCGCGTCATCCAGGATCTGGTACTCGAATCCCAGCGCGGCATGGACCGGCGGCGAGGCGGTCGACATCTCCTCGGAGACGTTGTACTTGATGCCGCTGTTGCCGCCGGCACTGACCTTCCATTCGAGGACCAGCTCGAAGTTGCGGTAGGTGCCGCGGGTCATGATGTCGCCGCCCTCGAGCGGCTGACCGTCGGCCGCGGTCGGCACGGCGCCGCTGGCCACCTTGCGAATGGTCCCGTCTTCGATGATCCAGTGCCCGGCGGGGATCGAGTCCAGACCGACGCCGCGCCACCCCGCGAACGACTCCCCGTCGAACAGGGTGACCCATTCCGTCGATACAGCCTGCCGCTCCTGGGCGTCGCAGGCTCCGAGGCTCAGCGCCATCGACAGTGTCGCGCAAACGATCTTCATGACGTTGACGCCCCCGTCCCCGAAGAGGTCTCAGAACTCGACGTCGTGCCTGCCGCGATCCCGGCCCAATATGGCGCCTGGTTCGCGGGATGTGAAACCGCCGTTCTCCCTTCCCGTTTGGACTGCCGAGCGCCATGTTCCATGCGAATTGCGCGGCGCCGAGTCGCGAGTGAAGTCGCGCCGAAATCGCGACTAAAGTCGCGGCTCGGCTGACTGTCGCCGAGGCGACGGGGGGCGCCCTTCAGGGCGCCGAGCGCGGGCTTCAGCCCGCGAACCCCGCCCGCGAACCCCTCGCGAGGCCACTTGCAACCCGCGCGATCCACGAACAGCCCAACAGTCGGTGAGAACCCAATGAACCGAGCCGCCGTCGCCGTCACGTCCCTCGCCCTCTCCCTGACGGCCACCCAAGCACGCGCCCAAGCCGCCGCCCCGTATGCTGACGTCGCCGTCTCCTGGGCGGTCGTCGACAACATCTACGGCGCCGGGCACCGGTTCCTGCTGACGCTGGAGAACACCGGCGACCGGCCGCTGCCGGCCTCGGGGTGGGAGCTCTATTTCAACATGCTCGGGACGGTGGACTCGGCGAGCGCGCCGCCGTCTATCCGGGTGACGCACGTCAACGGCGACTTCCACCGGCTGCGTCCGACGGACGCGTTTCAGGTGCTGGCGGCGGGGGAACGCCTGGTACTGCCGCTGTCGGCCGGAGGATCGGCCATCAAGGCGGCCGAGGCGCCGCGCGGGTTCTACTTCGTGGTGAATGGATCGCCCATTCCGGTGGGCGAGGTGCGGGTGGCGCCGTTCGTCAACGCGGCGCAGACCATGCGGTCGCCGCGCGACCGGCTCGCGGCGCCCACGGCGGCGTCGCGCTACGCCGACAACGCCGGTCTCACCGTGCTGGACGCGTCGGCGGTGGGGCGCATCCTGCCGACACCCGTGCGCTTCGCGGCGATGGACGGGAGCTGGACGCTCGATTCCGCCGCGACGATCGCGCACCAGGAGGGGCTCGAGGGCGAAGCGGCCCACCTCGCCGACGCGCTGGCGCAGGTGACGGGCGCGCGCCCGCGGGCGCCGCAGGCGCTCACCCGGTCGGTCGGGCAGGACGAGCGGAGCGCCATCGTGCTGCGCACCGATCCGAGTCTCGCGGCCGAGGGCTATACGTTGACGGTCGACCCGGCGCGCGGCGTGGAGATCGTGGGCGGCGGCGCGGCCGGCGTGTTCTACGGCGTGCAGTCGTTCCGGGCGCTGCTGCCGGTGGAGGCCTACGCCGCGCCGCAGCGGCGGATCGACGTGCCCGCCGCGCGCGTCGAGGACGCGCCCGGCCTGCGGCACCGCGGCATGCACCTGGATGTGGCGCGCAACTTCCAGCCGGCGGAATCGGTCGAGCGGCTGCTCGACCTGATGGCGTTCTACAAGCTGAACCGCTTCCATTTCCACCTGACGGACGACGAAGGCTGGCGCTTAGGCCTAGCCGCGCTGCCGGAGCTGACCGCCGTGGGCGGGCGGCGCGGCCACACGGCGGACGAGCGCGACCACCTGCCGCCGGCGTACGGCTCGGGGCCCTCTCCGCACGCGCCGCCCGGCAGCGGCCATTACACGCGCGAGCAATTCGTCGCCCTGCTGCGGCGTGCTACCGAGCGGCACATCGAGGTCATCCCGGAGATCGACCTCCCCGGCCACGCGCGCGCGGCCATCAAGGCGATGGAGTCGCGCTACCACCGCCTGAGCGCGCAGGGTCAGGAGCAAGCGGCCTCCGCGTTCCGCCTGCGTGACCCGGACGACCGGTCGGAATACCGCTCGGTGCAGGGCTACGACGACAACGTGGCCAACGTATGCCTCGAATCGACGTACCGTCTCATCGAAGCCGTGGTGGACGAGTTGGTGTCCGCGTACCGCGCCGCGGACGCGCCGCTCAACCTCGTGCACATCGGCGGCGACGAGGTGCCGCACGGCGTGTGGGAGCGGTCCCCAGCGTGTCAGGCGCTCATCGCCAGGGAGCCGGCGGTGAACGGCGTCCCGGAGCTGTTCCACTACTTTCTGCGCCGCACCGCGGCCATCCTCGGCGAGCGCGGGTTGGCGCTGGCGGGCTGGGAGGAGATCGCGCTGACCAGCCAGACGCACTCGCCCGGTCCCAAGGAGCCGAACCGCGATTTCGTGGGCAGCGGATTCGTGCCGTTCGTGTGGAACGCCGTGTGGGGCTGGGGCGCGGAGGATCTGGGCTACCGCCTGGCCAACGCCGGTTACGAGGTCGTGCTGTCGAACGCGGGCAACCTGTATTTCGACCTCGCGTACGACAAAGACCCCGAGGAGCCCGGCTTCTACTGGGCCGGCTTCATCGATACGCGCATGGCGTGGGAGTTCCTGCCGTTCGACCTGTTCCGCACCGCGCGCCGCGACCTGGCGGGGAACCCGATCGACGAGAGCCGCTACGCCGACGCCGCCCGCCCCACGGAGGCGGGCCGGAGCAACATCCGCGGGCTCCAGGGCCAGCTCTGGAGCGAGACGCTGGTGGAGCCGTGGCGCATGGAGTACATGGCCTACCCGCGCCTCCTGCCCCTGGCCGAGCGTGCGTGGGCGCCCGAGCCGGCCTGGTCCCGGATCGACGACCCCACGCAACGCGAGCCCGCGCTCATGACGGCCTGGAACGAGTTCGCGAACCGCCTGGCCCAGCGCGAGCTGCCGCGCCTCGACCACCTGCTCGGCGGCGTCGGCTATCGCATCCCGGTGCCAGGCGCCGTGGTGCGAGACGGCATGCTCCACGCGAACGTGGAGTACCCCGGCATGACCATCCGCTACACCACCGACGGCAGCACCCCGACCGCACAATCGCCGCGCTACACGGAGCCGGTGCCGGTGGATGGGCCGGTCATGCTGCGAGTGTTCGATACGAGGGGGCGGGGGGGAAGGAGTGTGGTGGCGCACGTGGGTCGCGACTATTCGCGGGTGGATCGCGACTCAGGTCGCGGCTCGGCTCGCGATCGCTGAAGCGATGTGCGTGACGCGCCACTTCTCCCCTGTCGAGCCGGTGTGATCGCTAGAGTGCGCATACGCTACGTCGTGCAAGCCCCGATCCTGCTGCTGGCGCCTTCCGGGGCTGTGTGGGGTGCGGCCGCCCAGGAGACCTCGTACGACGCGATCCGTCCCGACCGACCCGTCGCCCGGGCGATCGAGGCGGCCGAGCCGCCGACCGTGGACGGCGACGTGCTGGGTGATCCGGCGTGGCGGGACGCGCCGCCGATCACCGGCTTCTGGCAGACCATGCCCGACGAGGGCCGCCCCGCCACCGAAGAGACCGAGGTGCGGGTGCTGTACAGCGGCGGCACGCTGTACGTGGGTGTCGTGTGCTACGACCGCGAGCCCTCGCAGATCATCGTCACGGACAGCCGGCGCGACGCGTCGCTGGACGAGATGGACAGCTTCCGGCTGATCCTGGACACGTACCGCGACCGCCAGAACGGCTTCCTCTTCGGCACCAACCCCGCCGGCGTCGAGTACGACGCGCAGGTGTCGAACGAGGGGCAGGGGAGCGGGTTCGGGGCCGGGCCGCGGGCGCAGCCTGGGGCGGGCGGCGGGCTGAACGTGAACTGGGACGGCTCGTGGACCGTCCGCGTGCAGAGCGGGGCGTACGGCTGGAGCGCGGAGTTCGCGATCCCGTTCCGCACGCTGCGGTTCAACAGCGGTGCGCCGCAGACCTGGGGCGTGAACTTCCAGCGCACCATCCGGCGCAAGCGCGAGACGGCGTACTGGGCGGCGCTGCCGCGGCAGTACGAGCTGCCGCGCGTCTCGCTCGCCGGGGCGCTCGAGGGCCTCGAGCCGCCCACGCCCAGGAACCTCCAGTTCACGCCGTACGCGCTCGTCCAGGGCACGCGCGACGTGCGGGGCGTGGCCTACGACGCGTCCGGCCCCGACGTGGATTTCGGCGCGAGTCTGAAGTACAGCATCACGCCGAGCCTGACGCTGGACGCGACGTACAACACCGATTTCGCGCAGGTGGAGGTGGACGAGCAGCAGATCAACCTGGACCGCTTCAACCTGTTCTTCCCGGAGAAGCGCCCGTTCTTCCTGGAGAACGCGGGCACGTTCGCCGTGGGCCAGCCGGGCCAGGTCGAGCTGTTCTTCAGCCGCCGCATCGGCATCGGGCCGGCCGGCGAGGCGGTCCCGATCATCGGCGGGGCGCGCGTGTCGGGCGACGTGGCCGGGATGAAGATGGGCGTGCTGGACATGCAGACCGAGCAGGTGGGCGGCGCGGGGATCCCCGCGAACAACTTCGGCGTGGTGCGCTTGAAGCGCGAGCTGCCGAACCGGACGTTCGTGGGCGGCCTGTTCACCAACCGGCAGGGCTTCGGCGACGTCGCCGCGGACGACGACTACAACCGCGTGGTCGCCGTCGACGGCCAGCTCGGCATCGGACGGTACGGACAGCTGTCGGGCTTCGCGGCGCACTCGTTCACGCCCGCCGCCACGGAGGACGAGTACGCGTTTCGCGTCCAGGCGGGGTACGACTCCGAGCGGTGGATGCTCGAGACCGGGTACTCGGAGATCGCCGACGGATTCAACCCCGAGATCGGCTTCCTCGAGCGCTCGGCCTACCGCTCGTTCAACGCCCTCGTCTTCCACAGCTACCGCCCCGACTTCCTGGGCTTCCACGAGCTGCGACCGCACACGAGCTACAACGGCTTCTGGGGATTGGACGGCTTCCAAGAGAGCGGCTTCCTGCACGTGGACAACCACTGGGAGTGGGCGAGCGGCAACGAGATCCACACGGGCGTCAACTTCACGCACGAGGGCGTCCGCGAGCCGTTTGACATCGTGGACGACGTCACCGTCGCGGCGGGATCGTACGACCACGTGGAAGCCGCGCTGGTGGCGATGACCGATCAGCGGAAGTGGATCAGCCTGAGCGTCCGCGCCACCATCGGCGGCTTCTTCGGCGGCGACCGGGTGGCGGTGGAGCCCTCGCTGACCGTGCGCGCCGGCGAGGCGTTCAACTCCGAATTCAGCCTGAGCCGCAACGACGTGGACCTGCCAAGCGGCAGCTTCACGACCAACCTGCTGCGGGCCCGGCTCTCCTACTCGTTCACGCCGCGGGTCTACGTGCAGACGCTGCTCCAATACAACGACGCCGCCGACGTCTGGTCCGCCAACCTCCGCTTCGGCTGGCTCCACACCGCGGGCACCGGCCTCTTCGTCGTCTTTAATCAGACCAACGGGTTCGAGGACGTGCTGATCCCGGGGGTGGACAATCAGACGCTGATCGTGAAGTACAGTCGGTTGTTCAACGTGTTGAACTGACGGTGGCGTATGGCTGATCGCCACTGGTCGGTCCGAGGGATCGGTCCTCGCCGGGCCACCAGGACGTCGGACTTCCGCTGCTCCACGTGCTGTGAGAGAGGGTCAGTTGGTGGGGTGGAGACACTGCGGGGTGGAGACACTAGTGCATGAACGCCGGGCGCGGTAATCTTGAATCCTTCGCCATTCACAGGAGTCCCGGGCATGACCAACACGCTCGATCGCCGCTCCTTCATCGGCACCACAGCCGCCATCGCCGTCGGTGTCTGCCTGCCGCGCCCCCAAGAGCCGCTCTATCGCATCTCCCTCGCCGAGTGGTCGCTTCACAACGCGCTGTTCGCGGGCCGGCTCGACAACCTCGCCTTTCCCGGCCTCGCGCGCACCGAGTACGGCATCGAGGCGGTCGAGTACGTGAACCAGTTCTTCAAGGACAAGGCCGAGGACATGACGTACCTGCGCGACCTGAAGGGCCGCGCCGAAGGTCACGGTGTCACGAGCCTGCTCATCATGTGCGACGGGGAAGGTGCGCTCGGCGATCCGGACGCCGCCAAGCGCACGATGGCCGTGGAGAACCACCACCGCTGGGTGACGGCCGCCGCCTTCCTCGGCTGCCACTCGATTCGCGTCAACGCGCAGTCGAGCGGGACCGCCGAGGAGCAGGCGCGGCTCGCGGCGGACGGCCTGCGGCAGCTCACGGAGTTCGCCGCGCAGCACGACATCAACGTGATCGTCGAGAACCACGGCGGGCTGTCGTCGAACGGCGCGTGGCTCGCGGGCGTCATGAAGGCCGTGGACCACCCGCGCTGCGGCACGCTGCCGGACTTCGGGAACTTCCAGGTGGCGGAGGGCG
>Ga0256864_1000278_pt1 | contig 20026 bp, 17 predicted proteins | sample RVTome_11_FD_187336 | JGI IMG/M metagenome (GOLD analysis project Ga0256864, IMG submission 187336) | Soil microbial communities from uranium-contaminated site in the Upper Colorado River Basin, Wyoming, United States - RVT147D111 HiSeq ... | reverse complement strand
CCTGCCAGCTCGTCGGTCCACCGTCGAAGCGGCCGCCCATCTCCACGCCGGTGATCGCGTCATGCCACGACGTGTTCGCCGTGGTCCCCTTGTAGGTCAGCAGCCCGGCGTAGAGCCCGACCTGCTGGTGGGTCGACGGACCGAAGTGGTCGTGCGTGAACACCGTGCGCAGCGAGCGGTTGTCGTCGAAGTTGTTGAGCACGTCGTCGACGTACCAGCGCTGCACCGTGGTGCGGGCGCCGGGGACGCCGAAGTACGGGTGGTTCTCGACCGTCAGCGTCTTGCGGTCGTCCGGGTTGTCCGGGTCGACGATGATGCCGCCGGTCAGGTTGATGCCCTCGATCAGGTGCACCACCTCCTCGTGCGACAGCGTCCCGTCCTCGTAGTTGAAGCCGTTGGCCGAGCCGTCCGACGACGTGACGTCGAACTTCACCAGGTGGATGTGCTGGCCGAGGATGTCGGTCGGCGTCTTGACCTGGAAGTCGTCCATCTCGTAGTAGCGCGGCACCAGGTTGGTGTGCAGGTAGGTGACGCAGTCGTAGGTGTTGGCGCGGATGAACAGCGGCTCGGGGTCCTTGCCGCCGTTGAGGAAGGCGTTGACGTCGCCCCACAGCGAGATGAAGCGCTGCTGCGGGAAGTGCCAGCCGGCGGTGTTGAACGCCACGTCCATCTGGATGTTGGCCGCCTTGTAGAGGCGGTCGTACTCGGCGTTCGGGTAGCCGGTCGGATCCGGCCGGTAACACGGGTCGGCGTACGGCGCGCCCTTGACGGCGATGCTGCCGTTGACCTCGTGACCGCTGGTGCCGTTGGCCGCCTGGCCGTTCGGCTTGAAGGTGTTCATGAAGCCGTCGTTGTTGCCGTCGAGCTGGTCGGCGTGCCAGCGCATCGCCGACTTCTCCCACGGCTCGCCGTCCTCGTCGAGCAGCACGGCGTCGATGTTGGTGATCTCCTTGGAAAAGTCGAGCCGGGTGTGCAGCTCGAGCGCGATGTCGGCGTCGACGATCACGTGGCGCGGCAGGCCGCCGTCGTGGGCGACGCCGGCCTCCTTCCAGACGTCCATCGGCGGCTCGGGGACCCGCTTGCCGGCGACACCGGGAACCCAGAACGGGTAGCCGGGGTTGCCGTAGACCTGGCCGTTGATCGACGAGATCCGGACCTGGCCGTTGACGATCGAGACGTTGACGCTCGGCGGCGGCGCCATCGGCTCGCCGGGCAGCGGCACCAGGCCCGGGATCGGCGTGCCGGCGGCGATCTCGCCGTCGGGCAACGCCCGGGCCTCGGGCCTGGGACGCCCGGTTTCGCGGTTGATCGTCGTGCCCAACTCGAGCACGTCGTGGACCCGCCACAGGCTCCACATGCCCATCGCGAAGTGGGGGTAGAAGTGGCAGTGGAAGATCGAGTCGCCGGGGGTCTTGTTGCGGTTGCCGCTCCCCTCGTGGGCGATCTCGTAGGTGAAGCCGGTGCCCTGGCCGATCGCCTGGCTGTCCTTGTACGCCGAGTTGTCTTCGTTCGGCGTGTGCAGCCACTGGTGGGCGTGGAGGTGGAAGATGTGGTGGTCGTCCGACCCCGCCAGCAGGTTGCGGAACTTGACGTGGTCGTCGAGATAGGAGTGGTAGACGTTCGACGGATCGTCGGGGTAGAGCGCCACCGTCGCCTTGGGTCCCGCCGCGGGGAGGCACGGGGTCTTCGGCGACTCCTTCGGCGGCTCCTCCATCTCCGCGTAGTGGGAGACGGTGTTCGACTCGTAGGCGCCCGGCCCCTGGTAGTTGTCGAACGGGTCGTCGTCGCACGGCGCGTTGGCCGGGATGTCGACCACCATCGCCGGATCGCCGACCGCCCACGAGGAGAGGAAGAACTCCTCGTAGAGGCAGTTCTCGCAGTCGTGCATCGGGCCGACGCCGAGGCGGTTGGCGAAGATCTCGGCGCCGATGCCGCCGGTGCCGTAGTTGATCGCGAAGGCGTCGCGCACGCTGTGCAGCGTGTAGGCGAGGCCGGTCGCCTCGTTGCCCGGGACCGCGTCGTGGTCGTAGAACGGCGCGAACGCCTGCACCGCGCCGGGCTCGTCGTGGAAGATGATCGTGAACTCGCGGAACGGCTCGTGCCGCCGCGGGTAGACCTTGGGGTTGACGGGCTCGAACGAAATCCCCTGCTGGACGATGATCGCGGTCAGGTCCGAGTAGATGATCTCCCACTGGGTTCCCGGCGGAGCCCCGAAGCCCGGGGTAGCGAGCATCTTGAGCACCGGCAGCCCCGGCCGGCTCGGGTGGGTCGACAGGTGGTTCCTGTCGTAGTCGATCACCGGATGGCGCTCGGTCCAGGTGACGCCGTTGTCGGTCCGGTTGAACAGCTTGAAGCTGGTGATCGTGCGCGCCAGGTCGGCCTGAGTGACCTGGCTGCGGTACCAGACCGCGGAGGTCGGCTCGACGTTGACGGCGCCGAACAGCCCCGCCGAGATGGTGCCGTTGTCGCCCTCGCCCGAGGTCAGGGCGCCGGCGCTGTGGAGCACGTGGGTGCCCTCTTTCTGCCCGTAGAACTTGTAGAGGACGGTCTGTCCGGGCACCGCCAGGCCGCTGGCGTTGGCGCCCACCCAGGAGCCGTCGTCCCTGATGTCGCCGACGAGCTGCATGCCGACGACGTGGATCGACGCCTCGCGGGTGCGCACCTGCTCGTTGTCGGCCGGGGTGTTGCCCAGCCAGTTGGTGAAGCGCACGGTCAAGCAGTCGCCCACGTTCATGCGCAGCACCAGCGGCCGCGGCCGCTTCTCCGGGCGCAGGCGGGCGTTGCCGGGTCCGGGGTTGAAGCCGGTGATCCCGACCACGTCGCGGCGTAGCGCGTAGACCATGCCGTGCGGTTGCACCGCGCCCAGGCGGTTCCAGAAGTAGGGCTGATCGAGCGCCACCACGTCGGCGAAGAGCTGCCTCACGCAGAGGCCCGTCGGGGGCGCCGGTTCAGGATGCTGCTGGGCGAGCGCCGGCAGGGCGGCGACGGCCAGGAGCAGGACGAGGGTCAGGACACGAGGTCTCATCTCGGTTTCCTCCTCACGTTAGGTTGTTCCAGCTGATTCGCGACGGTACGTAGGGACGCATTACAGCGACATGACTACGAAATCAGCCGGCATCACCTGAAGCGCGGGACTGAGGAGACGGTGGAGTGCAGGGAGCGCGAACGGCGCCGAAGAGGGGAGAAGGCGGGTCGGAGTCGCCGCGGCGCCGCGGGCGGACGAGCCGGATAAGATCGATGGCCGGCGCCCCCGAGCACCTCCTCATGAGCGATCCCGACCCGAACCCGGCGAGCCTCTACGAGAAGGTCCTCGCCGCCGCCGGCGAGGCCGCGCGGCCGGCGCCGAAGCCGCCGCGGCCGTCGGCGGCGATCGTCCTGTGGCGGAGTGCGGCGGGCGGTCTCCAGGTCTACTGGGTGCAGCGCGCGCCCGAGCTGGCGTTCATGGGCGGCTGGCACGCATTCCCCGGCGGGGCGCTGTCGCGCACCGACCTGGCGCTGCCGGTGACCGGCGAGCCGCGTGGCTTCGAGGGCCCGGACGCCGGCGGCGGCTTCCCGGACTCGCTGCTCGACGGGGCCGGCGACCTCCAGCCGGACTTGGTGCCCGGCCTCGCCGCCTGCGCCCTGCGCGAGCTGTTCGAGGAGACCGGCGTGCTGCTCGCCACCGAGCTGCTGCCGGGGAGCACCAGCGGCCCGGCGGCCACCGCCGGCGCCCTCGGCGACGCCCGCCGGCGGCTGCTCGAGGACGAGGCCCCGTTCCACGAGCTGATCGACGAGCTGGGGCTGACGCCGTGCGCCGAGCCGCTGGTCTTCGCCGGCCGCTGGCTGACCCCGCCGTTCGCGCCGCGCCGGTTCGACAACCGCTTCTTCCTGGTCGAGTGGCCGGCGGCGGCGGCGCTCCAGCCGGCGGTGGTGCCGGGCGAGCTGGTCGCCGGCGAGTGGATCGCGCCGGCCGCCGGCGTCGATCGCTGGCGGCGCGGCGAGGTGATCGCCGCCCCGCCGGTCCTCCACCTGCTGCGGGTGCTCGCCGAGGACGGCCCGCAGGACGGGCTGGGGCGGCTGCGGCGGCCGCTCGAGGCCGACCTAGGCCCCTACCGCCGCATCGAGTTCCGCCCCGGCGTGCTGATGTTCCCGCTCGCCACCCGCACCCTGCCGCCCGCCGACCGCACCAACGCCTACCTGCTCGGCACCCGCGAGCGGGTGCTGATCGACCCGGGCAGCACGATCGAGAGCGAGATCGACCGCCTGCACCGGGCGCTGGCGGCGCTCGCCGCCGAGGGCGGCCGGGTGTCGGCGATCTGGCTCACCCACCATCATCCCGACCACGCCGGCGGCGTCGAGGCGCTGCGCCGGCTGCTCGGCGTGCCGGTGCTCGCCCACGCCGCGGCCGCCCGCACGCTCGCGGCGCGGGGGATCGCGGTCGACGGCGAGCTGACCGACGGGCAGCGGGTGGTCCTCGACGGCCCGCAGCCGTTCCCGGTGCGCGTCGTCCACACCCCGGGCCACGCCCGCGGCCACCTCTGTTTCCACGAGGAGGCGGGCGGCTCGCTGATCGCCGGCGACATGGTCGCCGGCATCGGCACCATCGTCATCGACCCCCCCGAGGGGGACATGGACGACTACTTGGCGTCGCTCGAGCGCCTCCTCCTGCTCGCCCCCTCGACGCTCTTCCCCGCCCACGGCCCGCCGATCCTCGACGCCGCCGGGAAGCTCCGCGAGTACCTCGACCACCGCCGCTGGCGCGAGGAGCGGGTGCTCGAAGCCTGGAACGCCGGCCTGCGCGAGCCCGAGGCGATGCTCCCCACCGTCTACGACGACGCCCCGCGCGAGGCGTGGCCGCTGGCGGCGCGGCAGATCGAGGCGCATCTGCGGCGGCTGCGGCGGGCGGGGCGGATCGAGTGACCCAGCTCTCGCTGTTCGAGCCCGTCCCCGCGGCCGGAGAGACGGCTCCGCGCGAGCTGCCGGGCCCGGCGCCCGCCGCGGGATCGGGACCGGTGCGGCAGGCGCCGGTGCCGGCCGAGCTGGCCGAGGTCGCCGGCCGCCTGCCGCCGACCCTGCGGCTCGGCACCTCGTCGTGGTCGTTCCCGGGCTGGGCGGGGATCGTCTACGACCGGCCGCACACCGAATCCCGGCTTGCCCGCCACGGCCTGGCCGCCTACGCCCGCCATCCGCTGCTCACCGCGGCCGGCATCGACCGGACCCACTACGCGCCGCTCCCCGCCGCCGAGCTGGCCGCCTACGCCGCCGCGGTCCCCGCGGGCTTTTCCTTCGTGGTCAAGGCGCACGAGGGGTGCACGGTCGCGCACTGGCCAGAGCACGCCCGCTACGGCGCCCGCCGGGGCGAGGCCAACCCGCTGTTCCTCGACCCCGCCTTCGCCGCCGACGAGGTGGTGGCGCCGTACGTCGAGGGGCTGGGCGCGACCGCCGGCGCGCTGCTCTTCCAGCTCGCGCCACAGGACCTCGGCCCGCTCGGCGGCGCGGACCGCTTCGTCGGGCGGCTCGGCCGCTTCCTCGCCGCGCTGCCGCGCGGGCCGCTCTATGCCGTCGAGCTGCGCAACAAGGAGCTGCTCGGCCCGCGCTACGCCGCCGCCCTCGCCGCCGCCGAAGCGGTCCACTGCCTCAACGTCCACCCGCGGATGCCCGACCTCGGCACCCAGGCGCGCGACAGCGGCGCGCTCGGCGGGCCGGCGTTGCTCGTCCGCTGGATGCTCGGCAACGATCTCTCCTACGAGGCGGCGCGGCAGCGCTACCGACCCTTCGACCGCCTGGTCGACGAGGCCCCGGCGGTCCGCCGCACCGTCGCCGCCCTCGCCCTCGACGCCGCCGCCGCGGGCAAGCCGGTCTACGTCATCTCTAACAACAAGGCCGAAGGCTCGGCGCCGCTCACCCTCTTCCGCCTCGCCGAGTTGATCGCGCGGCTCCGGTCGCGGGGCGAGCCGGCGGCGCCGGGAGATCGATGACGCCGAGCCTGGCGCTCGAGCGGATCAGAGCTTCTGAAGGTGGCGGCGCAGCCAGGGGAGTAGATGGTCGAAGTCGCAGCGGCCGGACTCGAAGAGCTGCATCAGGAACGAGTACGCCTCCCGAGGCTCGACCCCTAGTCTCCAGCCGTTCAGCCGCAGGAACACGTCTGCGGCGAAGAAGGCGGCCCGCTTGTTGCCGTCGACGAACGGGTGGTTCATCAGCAGCGACTCGAAGAGCGCGGCCGCCATCTCCGCCAGGTCATCGTAGTAGCCGCTGCGCGGCCGGTAGAGGGCGCTCTCCAGAAGGCCCAGATCGCGGACGCCCGTACCGCCGTCGAAGCGAGCCAGCGCCCGCTCGTGAATCGCCAGGACCTCGTCGAGGGACAGGTACTCGACGCGTGCGCCGGCGCTCACCGAGCGAGGAGCCCTCACTGAGCGAGGAGCCGACCCAGCTCCTCGTTCTCTTCGAGCGAGTCCTCGAGGTGGGCGAGCACGGCCGGGCGAACTCGCCGCCGCCGGACGTAGTCCGCGACCGCCTCGGTCAAGGCGCCGGAGATGGTCTGGTTCGACTCCGCCACCAGCTCGCGCAGCTCTTCCCAGACCTCCTCGTCAACCACTGAGCTGATCTTCACCGCAGCCATGGGTCAGAGTGTCCTTGAAGAATCCTGAAATGTCAAGATGAACACCATGATGCCCGATTCACTCCCGCCGCGATAGAGCCAGATTCAGGCACTCTTGGCTCGCACTACGAGATCGACCTCGCAGTCCAGCACGTGGAGGAGCGAGAGGAGCTGGTCGACCGACTTGCGAGAGTTGGTCTGGTCGAGGAGGCGATAGAACTGTGTGGCGGAGGTGCCGAGGCGCCGGATGAGTTCTCGCTTCGACAGGCCGCTCGCCTCGACCCGCTTCTGGGCCTCGAGCGTCAGCCGGTAGAGCAGGAGATCGCGGAGGTAGCCGGGGTCGCGGTTGTACTCGAGCACCTGCTCGACGTGAATCGTCCCCTCGCGGCCGGATCGCAGGACGTAGGTGAAGCCCTCCCGGCCGAGCTCCGGGTCAGCGTACGCCTCGACGATCGGATCGTCACCGGTGGGACGAGGCTCCGCCTTGGCGTAGGGAAACACTAGGCTCCTGCCCGCGGTCTCGACCTCGAACGCCTTCTTCCTGTTGTTCCAAGCTACCGACCGGATCTTCATAGCCGACCCTCACGCTCGAGTTCCGTGATCAGGGTCAGGACCTTCGCCGGAGCGTCGCCCTTCATCGTCCGGGCGTTGTCGAGTGTCCCACTTGACCACGAGCTTGCCGTCGCGATAGACGTGGACGTGGCGCGGAGGGTGATCGCCGATCCAGGTGACGAAGACGTACCCGCCGCGTCGGACCTTCCCCATCCATAGACGCTACCGCCCGCGGTAACACCTGTCAACCCGCACGAGAGGTCTTGCCAAGAGACTCCTTGGCAATCGATGTCTTGGCAGTGGATGTCAGATGGGGCGCTCTGGAAGGCCCGGCCACTCCACCCGCCGGCTCGTGAACCACGCCTCGAGCAGCCACACCCGGCCGCCCTCGACCTCCCACCTCCGCTCCTCGTGGAAGTGGCCCAATACCAGCACGTCGTGGCCCTCGGCGAGGCGGCGCTCGGCGTAGGCGCGGATCGGGCCTCCGGGGATGGCACGCTTGTGCTTGAAGTTGGTGCGGGAGAGGCGGTCCTCGGTCGAGGCGACGAGGCGGCGGGCGAGGCGGGCGGGGGTCGAGAGGACCAGCCAGCGGGCGGGCGGGCTCTTCGACAGCCAGCGCCAGAACAGGTACTGGCGGTCGCGGTCGTTGAGGCCGTCGCCGTGGACCGCCAGGTAGCGCACGCCGCCGGCGGTGAAGGCGACCTCGCGGCCGATCGAGTCGAAGGCGTCGGCGTAGGGGCTCGCCTCGAGGAAGAAGTCGCGGTTGCCCTCGATGTAGTCGATCCGGACGCCGGCGCGGCGCAGCGAGCGCAGCTCGGCGACCACCGCGGCGATCTCGGGGGTCTCGAACTTGCGGTGGCCGATCCAGGCCTGGAACAGGTCGCCGAGGAGCACCAGGCGGGTGCAGCCCTGCCCCGGCAGGGCGCGGAGCTGCTCGATCAGCGGCGCGGCCGGACCGCCCGGGCCGCCGAGGTGGGCGTCGGCGATGACGGCGACCGCCATGTGGCGTTCAAACGATCGTCAGCTTCGGCCGCTCGACGCCGGCGACCTCGGCGGCGACCGCCTCGGCGATCCTGCGGAAGGCCTCGGCGTGGGGGCCCTCGGGCTGGGCGACGACGATCGGCACTCCGGCGTCGCCGCCCTCGACGATCGCCGGGTCGAGCGGCACCCGGCCGAGGAACGCGGTGCCGAGCAGGTCGGCGGTGCGCTCGCCGCCGCCGCGCTTGAAGACGTCGGTCTCCTCGCCGCAGTGGGGGCAGACGAAGCCGCTCATGTTCTCGACGATGCCGGCGACCGTGACGTTGACCTTGCGGAACATCGCCAGGCCCTTGCGGGCGTCGATCAGCGCCACGTCCTGGGGGGTGGTGACGATCACCGCCGCCGACAGCGGCACCTTCTGGGTGATCGTGAGCTGGGCGTCGCCGGTGCCCGGCGGCAGGTCGACGATCAGGAAGTCGAGCGCCCCCCACTCGACGTCGGCGAGCATCTGCTCGATGCCCTTCATCACCATCGGGCCGCGCCAGATCACCGGCGTGTCGGCGTCGACCACGAAGCCGAGCGACATCAGCTTCACGCCGTACTTCTCGAACGGCAGGATGCGGTTGCCCTCGATGCGCGGCCGCTCGGAGATGCCGAACATCATCGGCACCGAGGGGCCGTAGATGTCGGCGTCGAGCAGGCCGGTCGAGTGGCCCAACTTCGCGAGCGCCACCGCGAGGTTGACCGCGACCGTCGACTTGCCGACCCCGCCCTTGCCGCTCGCCACCGCGACCACGTGGCGGACCTCGGGGACGAGCCGGGGGCTCTGGCTCACGGCCCGCTGCGCCGCCGACTCCGGCCGCTGCGGTCGCACGACGTCGAGCCGCGCCTCGACCCGCTCGACCGCGGGCAGCGCCGCCACCGTGCGCTCGACCTGGTCGCGTACCTTCTCGGCGGCGTCCGGATGGTGGGTGGACATGTGCAGCTCGACGGTCACCGCGCCGCCCTCGACCGCCACCCCGCGGACGAAGCCGAAGGAGACGATGTCCCGGCTCATCCCCGGGTAGCGGACGGTCTTGAGCGCGTCCCAGACCTGGGATTCGAGGTCGTCGGGCATGGTCGCAGGCGGTACGGGAGGGTCTCGGATGGGTTTCGATCGCCGGCGCGGAGCCGTCGCCACGCCCGTCCGGGTCATGCTAGCACGCCGTCTCCGTCCGGCTCGGCCTCGCCGGAGAGGATCCGGATCTCCGCGCGGACCCTCTCCATCAGGTCGTCCTTGCGGCTGACCGGGTAGTCGGCGGTCTCGATCGGCGCGCCGACCCGCACGGTCACCGGGCCGGGGGTCACGCTCCAGCGCTTCCGCGGCAGCACCTCGAAGGTGCCGGAGAGACCGACCGGGACGATCGCCGCGCCGCACTTCTGGGCGACCAGGAAGCCGCCGCGATTGAAGCGCCCGAGCCGGCCGTCGGGCGAGCGCGTCCCCTCGGGGAAGAACGCCACCGAGCCGCCCTTGCGGATCAGCGCGGCGGCGGCGGCGAACACCTCGACCGCCTGGCGCCGGTCCTCGCGGTCGACCGGGATGAAGCCGCCGGCGCGGATCGCCCAGCCGAAGAACGGGATCTTGAACAGGTTCTTCTTGGCCGCGAAGCGCACCGGCACCGGCAGGGCCGCGAGCAGCACCGGCACGTCGAGGTAGCTCTCATGGTTGGCGAGGAAGACGTAGCCGCGCTCGCGATCGAACGCCGGATCGACCTCGACCGCCAGCCTCACGCCCGCCCCGGCGAGCACGACGTGCGCCCACACCCGGGCGATGAACAGCACCGCGGCGCCGCGCGGCGGCAACCACGACAGCAGCACCGCCAGCGACGCGAGCACCACGGTGCCCACGATCACGGCGGCGTAGGCGGTCAGGCTGGCGAGGGCGCGCACCGGGGCCGAGAATACCGCCGCCGGAGGCCGGAGAGAGGCCGCGGCGACCCCGCCGGGGAGCCGCCGGAGCCGGTCTCCAGCGTAGGAACGCGGTGAAAACGAGGAATTATTTGCAGATCTAAAACTTGGATATACAGAAGATTGCACGCGTCAGCCAAGCGACTGCGCGCCTCGGTGCCAAATGGAAAGGGACTTTTCAACTCAAATCCAACACCCCCTGCTAGACTGCCTCCCGACGAAACGGGGGCGGCGAGCCCTTCCACAGAAGGAGGCAGCGATGGCCGATCAGCTCATGGCTCAACTCAACGGCCGCGAGGAGCGGCATCTGACCAAGGTCTTCAAGGCGCTCTCCGACGCGACCCGCCAGGAGATCCTGCGACTGCTCGAGCGGGAGCAGCGGACGGTGGGCGAGATCGTCGGCAACTTCAGCCTCTCACAGCCGACGATCTCCCGTCACTTGTCGGTGCTCAAGGAGGCCGACCTGGTGGTCGATCAGCGCCACGGTCAGAACGTCATCTACAGCCTCAACAGCGACGCACTGTCGAGCTCGATGCGCGAGTTCTTCGGCCAGTTCCGGAGCTGCCAGGAAGCCCTGCGCTAGGCGCCTCGGAGTCCCGGTCGGGATCGGCGGCGACCCGGCCGGGCGCGGCGCGCCCTGGCGCCCCGTCCGCCTCCACGGTACAATCCGCGGCCCGGCCCGCGGCCGACCAACCCGGGAAGTCCCTCCGGGTTGGTCTCGTCGTTTCTGGGCCCCTGCTTCTCGCGGCGGCGTAGCTCAGTGGTCAGAGCGAGCGGCTCATAACCGCTAGGTCAAGGGTTCAAATCCCTTCGCCGCCACCAGCGACACTCACCTCGATGGCCGATCCCGCTCCAGCAGCCACCGAACCGCCGACGCCGCCGCCCGCCGCAGGCGCCGCACCGGAAGTCGCCGCCGGCCTCGCCGCCCGCCTCGACCGCTTCTTCGCCGGGCGCGCCCCGCTGGCGCCCGGCGATCGCCTGCTGGTCGCGTTCTCGGGCGGGCCCGACTCGACCGCGCTGCTGGCGGCGCTCGCCCGCTGGGCGCCGGCGCGCGGGGTGGCGCTCGCCGCCGCCCACCTCGATCACGGGCTCGACCCCGGCTCGGCGGAGCGCGCCCATGCCGCCGCCGCAGCGGCGGCGGCGCTCGGGGTGCCGTGTACGGTCGCCCGGCTCCCGGTAGCGCCGCGGGCGCGCCGCGGCGAGAGCCCGGAGGCGGCGGCGCGGCGGGTGCGTTACGGCTTCCTCGAATCGGAGCGGCGGCGGTCGGGCGCCCGCTGGATCGCCACCGCCCACCACCGCGACGACCAGGCCGAGACCGTGCTCCTGCGCCTGGCCGCCGGCAGCGGCCCGGCCGGGTTGGCCGGCATCCGGCCGGCGCCGGCCGACGGCCGGCCGGCGGAGACCCGAGACGCGAACCGGTCCGGGGGCGCCGGTGGCCGCGCCGAATCGGCCGATCTCCCGCCGCCGGTGGCCTCGACTGCGGACCACCCCGGGTTCGCTGCGGTCGGCCGGGTCGTGCGGCCGCTGCTCGGGGCGCCCCGCGCGGCGCTCGCCCGCGCCCTCGACGGCGCGCCGGGCGCACTCGCCGCCGTCCCGGCGCCGGTCGACGACCCGACCAACCGGGACCCGGCGCGGCCGCGCAACCGCATCCGCCACTGCCTGCTGCCGGCCCTGACCCGCCGCGAGCCCGAGCTGCCGGCGCGGCTGGCGGCGCTCGCCGAGGCCGCCGCCGGCGCCGCCGCGGCGGTCGACCGCCGGCTCGCGGCGGCGCTGGCCCCCCGCGCGGTCGAGGATGCCGGCGGCGGCACCGCCCTGGCGGTCGAGCGCGCCGAGCTGGCGGCGCTGCCCGAGCCGCTGGTGCCCGCCGCCCTCGCCCTCCTGCACCGCCTCGCCGGCGCCCCCTACCCCACCGGCCGCCCCGAGCTGATCCGCCAGCTCACCGCCGGCGGCGCCGTCGGCTGCGACTGCGGCGGCGGCTGGCGCTGGCGGGCCGACGGCCCGCTGCTGGTGCTCGCCCGCCGCCGGGAGGAACCGCGGCCGTTCACGTATACTCTGGTGGTTCCGGGGGAACTGGAAATCCCCGAGTTGTCATTGCGCTTCCGTCTCGCCCGCGGACCGGTCGAAGGGTGGATGTTCCGCGGCGAGTGCCGTCGCGCCGGGCTCGCGCTGCCACTCGGGCCGGGCGAGGCGGTGACCGTGCGCAGCCGGCGTCCGGGCGATCGGCTGCGCCCGCTCGGCGCTTTGGGCGAGCGGCGCCTCAAGGAGGTGCTGATCGACCGGCGGGTGCTGCGCGGCGAGCGCGACCGGCTGCCGCTGCTCTGTCTCGGCGCCGGCGGGCGGCGGGTCGCCTGGGTGCCGGGGGTGACGATCGACGAGCGCTACCGGCTCGGGGCCGCCGCAGCCACGGAGGCCGGCGTCGCCTGGGTCGCCGCGGTCGAGCCGATGGAATCCGCGGCCGGGCGACGCCGTTTGGTCGGATGACGGCCGGCCCGGACCCGCGACCCCGGACGAACAGAGGACACCGATCTTGAGTTCAACCCTGCGCACCCTCTTCCTGTGGTTGGCGATCATCTTCGTCGTCATCCTGCTGTGGAACCTGCTCAGCCTCGGCCAGGCCAAGCCCGCGGAGCTGACCTTCACAGAGTTCATGACCCAGGTCGGTCAGGAGCAGGTCAAGTCGATCCTGATCAAGGACCGCGACACGGTCGAGGGCACCTACCTCGAGAAGGGCGAGCACGCCGAAGGCGAGACCTTCACCCTCGACCTGCCGTTCGAGGCCACCCCCGAGTTCATCGCCCAGCTCGAGAACGAGGGGATCGAGATCAGCTCGGAGAAGACCGACCAGAACCCGCTGTTCGCGATCCTGATCACCTGGGGTCCGATCCTGCTGCTGATCGGGCTGTGGATCTTCTTCATGCGCCAGATGCAGACCGGCGGCAACAAGGCGCTGTCGTTCGGCAAGAGCAAGGCCAAGCTGCTGAGCGCGTCGGGCAAGAAGGTGACGTTCAAGGACGTCGCCGGGGTCGAGGAGGCCAAGGAAGAGCTGTCCGAGATCGTCGAGTTCCTCAGGGAGCCGGCGAAGTTCCAGAAGCTCGGCGGCCGCATCCCCAAGGGCGTGCTGCTGATGGGCCCGCCGGGCACCGGCAAGACTCTGCTCGCGCGCGCGATCGCCGGCGAGGCCAACGTGCCGTTCTTCTCGATCTCGGGCTCGGACTTCGTCGAGATGTTCGTCGGCGTCGGCGCCAGCCGGGTGCGCGACCTCTTCGAGCAGGGCAAGAAGAACGCCCCCTGCATCATCTTCATCGACGAGATCGACGCCGTCGGCCGCCACCGCGGCGCCGGCCTCGGCGGCGGCCACGACGAGCGCGAGCAGACCCTCAACCAGCTCCTGGTCGAGATGGACGGCTTCGAGTCCAACGAGGGCGTGATCCTGATCGCCGCGACCAACCGCCCCGACGTGCTCGACCCCGCGCTGCTGCGCCCCGGGCGCTTCGACCGGCGGGTGGTGGTCGACCGGCCCGACATCAACGGCCGGCTCGGCATCCTCAAGGTCCACGTGCGGCAGATCCCGCTCTCCGACGACGTCGATCTCGCGGTGGTCGCCCGCGGCACCCCCGGCTTCGCCGGCGCCGACCTCGCCAACCTGGTCAACGAGGCGGCGCTGATCGCCGCCCGGCGCAACAAGAAGCACGTCGAGATGGACGACTTCGAGTTCGCCAAGGACAAGGTGTTGATGGGGGTCGAGCGCAAGACCCTGATGCTCACCGACGAGGAGAAGCGGCTCACCGCCTTTCACGAGGCCGGCCACGCCCTGGTCGCCATCTTCACCCCCGGCGCCGACCCGCTGCACAAGGTGACGATCATCCCCCGCGGGCGCGCCCTCGGGCTGACCATGCAGCTCCCGACCGAGGACAAGTACACCTACCGCAAGAGCTACGTCGAGGCGCAGATCTCGATCCTGATGGGCGGCCGGGTGGCCGAGGAGCTGACCCAGGAGGACATCACCACCGGCGCCGGCAACGACATCGAGCGCGCCACAGACCTCGCCCGGCGGATGGTCCGCGAGTGGGGGATGTCGGGCCTCGGGCCGCTCGCCTACGGCGGCAAGGACGAACCGGTGTTCCTCGGCCGCGACTTCGCCCAGCAGTCCGACTACAGCCAGGAGACCGCGATCCGCATCGACCGCGAGGTCGAGGAGATCGTTCAGACCGGCTACTCGCGGGCGCGGGAGATCCTGCGCGAGCACGGCGCGGTGCTCGAGCGGCTGGCGCTCGAGCTGCTCGAGAAGGAGTCGCTCGACGGCAAGGAGGTCTACCGGCTGATCGAGGAGATGACCGGCCGCGACCTCGCCCCGGCGGTCCCCGTGCGCCCCCACGACGCGATCACCATCGGCCCCGAGGGCCGGACCGACGCGCGGGTCGACAGCGCCGCCGCGGACGAAGCCGGCGCGGAGGGCGCCGACGGCGGCGCCCCGAAGCGCCACGGCGACGAGGGCGAGGAGGAGGAGGCCGGTGCCGTCGCCGAGCAGGCCGAGGAGGAGTCCGAGCTGGTCGCCGCCCAGCGCCGCTCCGGCGCCGCCCCGGCCCCCCGCGGAGAGTCCCGATAGGCCGCCGGCCGCGCCGAGAGCCCTGGTGTCCCGTGCGAGAAGTTCACTACCCATCCCGCCGGTTCTTCGCGCCCCTGGCTGCGTTACCGCTCCTCGGAATACTTCGAGTATGCCTGTGTCACGGTGCCTTGCCAGGAACACGAAGCCCTCGGCGCTCTGGGCAGCGAACTTCCCGCACGGGACACTAGCGAGTTGGCCGACACCACCGACACCGCGAATCCCCGCTGGACCCTCCGGCTGCCCGGCGGCCGCCGCCTCGACCTCGGCGCGCGGCCGCTCGTCGCCGCGGTGGTCAACCTCACCCCCGACTCGTTCTCCGACGGCGGCCGCTGGCGCGACCCCGAGCACGCGGTCGAGGGCGCGCTGGCGATGCTCGCCGAGGGCGCCGACCTGGTCGACCTCGGCGCCGAATCGACCCGCCCCGGCGGCGGCGTCTACGGCACCGGCGCGCGCGAGGTCGGGACCGGCGAGGAGCTCGACCGCCTGCTGCCGGTGCTCGAACCGCTGCGCGCCGCCACCGCGGCGCCGATCTCGGTCGACACCCGCAAGGGATCGGTGGCGCGCTCGGCGCTGGAGGCCGGCGCCGACCTGATCAACGACGTCTCCGCGCTCGCCGACCCCGAGCTGGCGGCGGCGGTCGCGGACGCCGGCTGCCCGGTGGTGCTGATGCACAGCCGCGGCGAGATCGCCTCGATGCAGAGCGGCATCCGCTTCGCCGACGTCGTCGCCGAGGTGCGCACCGAGCTGGCCCAGGCACTCGAGCGGGCGGCGGCGGCCGGGATCGACCGCGCGCAGACCCTGCTCGACCCCGGCATCGGCTTCGGCAAGACCTACGGGCAGAACCTGCTGCTGCTGCGCCGGCTCGAGGCGCTCGGCGACCTCGGCCGGCCGCTGGTGGTCGGCGCCAGCCGCAAGGCGTTCATCGGCGACCTGACCGGCGAGCCGCCGGCCGAGAGGCTGGCCGGCAGCCTGGCCGCGGCGGCCTGGGCGGCGGCCGGCGGCGCGGCCGTGGTGCGGGTCCACCACGCCGGCGAGAGCGCCCGCTTCCTGCGCGTCTGGACCGCGGTCCGCGACGCCGCGACCGCGGAGGCGGCGGCGTGAGCCCGGGCGACCTGGTCGGGATGATCGGCTGGCGCGACGTCATCGACGTCGCCGCGGTGGCGGTCATCCTCTACAACCTGCTGCTGCTGATCCGCGGCACCCGCGCGGTGCAGACGCTGCTCGGCCTCGCCTTCGTCGGGCTGCTCTACTTCGTCGCCAAGTTCGCCGAGCTGGCGACGCTCAAGAAGATCCTCGAGAGCCTGCTCTTCCTGCTGCCGGTGGCGGCGATCATCCTGTTCCAGCAGGAGATCCGGCGCGCCCTCGCCAACTTCGGGCGCAACCCGCTGTGGGGGCTGGCCAAGCAGCAGAAGGTCGAGTCGACCTTCCACGAGATCGTGCTCGCCTCGACGACGCTCGCGGCGCGGCGGATCGGCGCGTTGATCGTGGTCGAGCGGCTCGAGGGACTGCGCAACTTCATCGAGAACGGCATCCCGCTCGACGCCCGGGTCGACTACAACCTGCTGATCACCATCTTCGCCCCGGACACCCCGCTCCACGATGGCGCGGTGATCATCCAGGAGGACCGCATCGCCGCCGCCGCGTGCTTCCTGCCGCTCGCCTTCGATCCCGAGATCGCCACCGAGCTGGGCACCCGCCACCGCGCCGCGCTCGGCATCTCGCAGGAGACCGACGCCCTGGCGATCGTGGTCTCCGAGGAGACCGGCACGATCTCGGTGGCGGTCGACGGCGAGCTGACCCGCGACCTCGACTCCAAGAGCCTGCGCAACGCGCTCTACAAGTACCTGATCACCGACCTCTACTCGAAGGGGCCGCAGGGGGCCGCGGCGTGACCCACGAGGCCGGCCAGATCTGGGGGCTGCGGCTGCTCGCGCTGGCGATGTCGGTGGCGCTGTGGCTGGCGATCTCGGTCGAGGACCGCGAGTCGCGCACCCAGCGGGCGGTGACCGCGAGCGTCACCTACAACAGCCCGCCCGAGCTGGTGCTGATCGAACCGGTCCAGGAGGTGCAGGTGGTGCTCAGCGGCCCGGCGAACCAGATCCGCGAGCTCGACCCGCGCCAGGTCTCGGTGCGGGTCGACCTCGCCGACACCGAGCCCGGACGCCATAGCCTGAGCCTGGGCTCCGGCGACGTCTCGCTGCCCGCCAACCTGCGGGTCGAGTCGGTGACCCCGAACCAGATCACGGTCGAGGTCGACCGCCGCACCGACAAGCAGCTCCGCATCGAGCCGGTGTTCACCGGCGAGCCGGCGGCGGGCGCGGTGCTCGGGCAGGTGACGATGGTGCCGGCGGAGCTGGTGGTCGAAGGGCCGGCCTCGCGGCTCGCCCGGCTCGACCACCTCGTGACCCAGCCGATCGACCTCGACGGCCACGCCCTGAGCTTCGAGGAGACCGTCGGCGTGGTCAGCCCCGACCCGCTGATCCAGATCCAGCAGCCGGCGCGGGTCAAGGTGCGGGTGCCGCTCAAGGTCTCGCAGCCGACCGGGCCGATGCCCTGAGACGGCTGCGGCGCGCCCGGAGACGACGCCAGGAGACGACGCCCGGAGACGACGCCAGGAGACGACGCCGGAGACGACGGCAGGAGAAGCACCGATGACCGCCACCACCACCGCCCGGCCCCGCCTGTTCGGCACCGACGGCGTCCGCGGCCGCTTCGGCGAGCCGCCGCTCGACCGCGCGACCGTCACCGCGCTCGCCGGCGCGCTCGGCGACACCCTGCTCGCCGGCGCCGCCGACGGCGCCCCGGTGCGAGTGGTGATCGGTGGCGACACCCGCGACAGCACGCCGCTGCTCGCCGCCTGGGTCGCCGGCGGCCTGGCCGCGGCCGGCGTGACGCCGCTCGACGCCGGCGTTGTCCCCACTCCTGGGGTGGCGTGGCTGACCCGCGCCTCCGGCGCCGCCGCCGGGGTGTCGATCTCGGCCAGCCACAACCCCCATCCCGACAACGGGATCAAGCTGATCGACGGCGCCGGCTTCAAGTGGGAGGCGGCGGCCGAGGCGCGGCTCGAAGAGCGGCTGGCGAGGCGGCTCGAGGAGCGGCCCGACCCGCGGCTCGAGGAGTGCGGCCGCGCGGAGAGCGCGGGCTGCGCGGAGCGGCTCGATCCAGCGCCCTACCTCGCGGCACTCGGGACCTCGGTCGGCGGCGCGGCGGCGCGGCCGCTCGCCGGCCTCCGGGTCGCCCTCGACACCGGCCACGGCGCCGCCGCGCCCTACGCCCGCGGGCTGTTCGAGGAGCTGGGTGCGGCGGTGGTCGCGACCCTCGGCGACGCCCCCGACGGCACCAACGTCAACCGCGGCTGCGGCTCGACCGCGCCGGAGCCGCTGGCCGCCGAGGTCGTCGCGCGCGGCGCCGACCTCGGCCTCGCCTTCGACGGCGACGCCGACCGCCTGATCCCGGTCGACGCCGGCGGCCGGGTGCGCGACGGCGACGCCGTGCTCTACCTGTGGGCCAAAGAACTCCTCCGGCAGGGCCGGCTCGACCCGCCGCGGATCGTCGCCACGTCGATGAGCAACCTCGGCCTCGAGCGCGCCCTGGCGCGGCGCGGGATCGGGGTGGTGCGCTGCGAGGTCGGTGACCGCGAGGTGGTGGCGACGATGCGCTGCGAGGGGATCGTACTCGGCGGCGAGCAGTCCGGCCACGTCGTCCATCTCGGGCTGGCGACCACCGGCGACGGCCTGCTGACCGCGCTCCAGCTCGCGGCGATCGTCGCGCGCGCCGGCCGGCCGCTGGCCGAACTGCTCGCCGACTTCGTCCGCTACCCGCAGGTACTGACCAACGTCCGGGTCGCCGCGAAGCCGGAGCTGGGATCGCTGCCGCGGGTGGCGGCGGCGGCGCGCGCGGTCGAGGAGCGGCTGGGCGCCGACGGCCGGCTGGTGCTGCGCTACAGCGGCACCGAGCCGCTGGCGCGGATCATGATCGAGGGGCCCGACGAAGAGACCGTCCGCGGCCTGGCGGGCGAGCTGGCGGCGGCGATCGAGGCCGAGATCGGTGCCCGCGACCGGCCGCGTGCGGCGGCGGCCGGAGCCTGGAGACCCCGAGCCCACGGGACCAACGACAGGGAGGAACGGAGCGGATGAAGACCCGGCTGTCGGTCAACGTCGACCACGTGGCCACGGTGCGCCAGGCGCGGCGCGCCGCCTATCCCGACCCGTTCGAGGCGGCCGCCGCCGCCGAGGCCGCCGGCGCCGCCGGCATCACCGTCCACCTGCGCGCCGACCGCCGGCACATCCAGGACGACGACGTCGCCCGCCTGCGCGAGTCGGTGCGCGGCAAGCTCAACCTCGAGATCGCGGCCGAGGACGAGATGCTCGCGATCGCCGAGCGGCTGCGCCCCGACCAGGCGACCCTGGTCCCCGAGCGCCCCGAGGAGGTGACCACCGAGGGCGGGCTCGACCTCCTGGCCCACGGCGAGCGGATCGATCGCGCCGCCCGCCGGCTCGCAGACGCCGGCGTCGCGGTCTCGCTCTTCCTCGACCCCGACCCGCGCCAGGTCGAGGCGCTCGCCGGCCTCGCCGCCCGCGCCGCCGGCGCGGTCGGCGGCTTCGAGATCAACACCGACGCCTACACCCGCGCCCCCGACGACCCGGCGCTGCTCGACGCGATCGAGGACGCCGCCGCCCACGGCGCCGCCGAGGGGCTGGAGGTCTACGCGGGCCACGGCCTCACCGCCGCCAACGTCGGCCCGATCGCCGCCGTCCCGGCGATCGAGGAGCTGAACATCGGCCACTGGCTGGTCGCGCGCGCGATCGCGGTCGGCATGGACGAGGCGGTACGCGAGATGCTGGCGGCGATGGCGCGGGGCGAGACCGGCTAGGCTGCCGCCGGGGATCACCGATGCGACCAGCCGGTTGCGCCGCCGGCCCATTTTGCCTACAATGCGAACCGCGATGCGCTACCCGCTCTCTGGCGACTTCGAGCAGCTCGTCCTGCTCGCGATCCTGCGGCTGGAGGAGGACGCCTACGCCGTGCCGATCCGCCGCGAGATCGAGCGCTGCGGCGACCGGCCGGTCTCCCGCGGCGCGCTCTACACGACGCTCGAGCGGCTCGAGGCCAAGGGCCTGCTCCGCTCCGCGCTCGGCGACAGCTTGCCCGAACGAGGCGGGCGAGCGCGCCGCTGCTACACCGTCACGGCGGCCGGCCTCGAGGCGCTGCGCAACGCCCGGCGGACCCTCGAGCGCCTCTGGCAGGGGCTCGAGGCGCTGGCGGAGGAGGGCCCGTGACGGCGACGCCGGCCCGGCCTCGGGTTCCGCGTTTGCTGCGTGCTCTCGAGGCGCTGCTGCCGGCCCGCCTCGCCGACGAGGTGTGCG
>Ga0256864_1000277_pt1 | contig 20066 bp, 18 predicted proteins | sample RVTome_11_FD_187336 | JGI IMG/M metagenome (GOLD analysis project Ga0256864, IMG submission 187336) | Soil microbial communities from uranium-contaminated site in the Upper Colorado River Basin, Wyoming, United States - RVT147D111 HiSeq ... | reverse complement strand
TTACCCGGCGGCGGCCAGCTCGTGCGCCAGCCGTTCCGCCACGTGGCGCAGGACCTCCGGGCGGTCGTAGACCCCCGCGTGCAGGCGATCCAGCACCTGGCGAAGCCGCGCCGGGGGGAGGCTGCTGGTCCGGGCTTCGGTGCCGGCCGCGATCGGCTGGACGTCTCGAGCGCGGTTGATCGGATTGACTGCCATGTCCCTTCCTCCCAACGTATGCGAGCGCCGTCGCCCGCTCATCCGGGGGTATCGGCCGGCAACGCCGGAAGCTTTAGCCGTTCCGGCCCGCCCAGCTCCGCGTCCCGTGGGGCCGCAGGGCGTCTAGGCCCGCGGTCCTGGTGCCATCCGGCGTGCCTGCATTGCTCAGCCGCCCTGGGGACTTCCTGCTGTTCGCGTGCGAGACACTCCTGCGCGCCACGCGGATTGGTGCGAGCGCGGGCCGGCCACGGGCATCCGTTCCGCCTGATGGAACCGGCGGTATTATTGGTATCGGCGACCGGCGGCCGCAACTCGAGTCTCAGTTTGGAATTCACGAGCGCCAATGGCCACGATTCTGTGCGTTGACGATGAATCATCGGTTGGGGTCCTGCTGGAGCATGCCCTCCAGGGGATGGGTCACGACGCGGTCCTCGCGACGAGCATCGCGGAGGCGATGAAGCATGTCGAGCGGGATTCCTGCGATCTCATCATCAGCGACTACAACATGCCGGGCGGGACGGGGCTCGATCTGCTGAAGGAGTTGGCGGCGGGCGAGCACCAAATCCCCGTGATCATCATGACAGGGTATGCAAGCGTCGAGCACGCGGTGCTCTCGATGCGGCACGGCGCCTTCGACTATCTCACCAAGCCGCTCCGCACCGAGTCGCTCCGCATCGCCGTCCATCAGGCCCTCGAGATCGTGCGGCTCCGCCGGGAGAACGAGACCTTCCGCCGCGAGCTCAACTCGCTCCGGGGCCGCAAGTCGATCATCGGTGAGAGTGACGCATTGCGGCGCGTGCTGGAGGTCGTCGCCACGGTGGCGCCTACCAGGGCCACCGTGCTGCTGGAAGGCGAGTCGGGCACTGGGAAGGAGCTGTTCGCGCGCGCGATCCACGAGCAGAGCCCGCGCTCCGACGGGCCGTTCGTGACCCTGAATTGCGCCGCCATGCCCGAGGGCCTCGTGGAGAGCGCGCTGTTCGGCCACGAGAAGGGCGCGTTCACCGGCGCCACCGGCCGCCAGCCGGGCGCGTTCGAGCGCGCGCACCAGGGGACCTTGCTCCTGGACGAAATCTCCGAGATGCGGCTCGACCTCCAGGCCAAGCTGCTCCGCGTGCTCCAGGAGCAGGAGTTCGAGCGGGTGGGCGGGACGGAGCCGATCCGCGTGGACGTCCGCATCATCGCGACCACCAACTGCCATCTCGAGACGGAGGTGGCCGAGGGCCGGTTCCGGGAGGATCTCTTCTACCGGCTGACGGTGGTGCCGGTCCGGACGCCGCCCCTGCGCGAGCGGCGCGATGACATCCCCCTGCTCGTGCATCACTTCGCGAAGCGGGCCGCGGCGCAGTCGGGGATCGACGAGCCCATACTGGAGCCGGCGGCGCTCGAGCTGCTCACGGCGTACGACTGGCCGGGGAACGTCCGCGAGCTGGCCCACGCCGTGGAACGGGCGGTCATCCTCGCAGGCGCACGCGGCCGGCTCGGTCGTGAAGACTTCGGTCGCCAGATCACGAAGGGGGCGCGCGTGGCGGACGACGGCGATGGCGGAGGGAGTGCCACCCCGTCGCTCCCGTCCCAGCTACCTCTCAATTTGGGTGAACTGGAAAAGTTGGCGATCAACCGCGCGCTCCAAGAGACCGGAGGGCACCGCCGACGCGCGGCCGAGTTGCTCGGAATCAGCGAGCGGACCCTGCGAAACAAGCTCAATAAGTAACGCCCGGAAGCACTGGGGGACCCCGCGGCAAGATTTTCCGCATCCCACCGGATCTTTCTGCCGAATCTCGGGGAAAGTCGGCGCGTCGCCCTGCTCGATTTCTCGACGTAACTCCCTGTAATATATGTAGTTACTGGTTCACTGCCCCACCGGAACTGGGCTCGGTACGTCACTTGCCTTTCATCGCCGTCGGGTAGCGGAGGCGAACGGGCACACGACGGCTAGAAGGGGCAGACGATGCGTACGGCAACCGATCAACTGTGGGATCAATACCGCCGCCGCGGGGACCAATCCGCCCGGGCGCGGCTCCTCGAACAGTACATCGGGCTGGTGCAGCATTGCGCCCGGGAATTGATCCGGAAGGTCTCTCCGGAAGTGGAGCTCGACGACCTCGTCAGTGCCGGCACGTTGGGCTTGGTGCAGGCCATCGAGGGGTTCGATCCGGCGCGTGGCCTGGTCTTCAGCACCTACGGGATGCAGCGAATTCGCGGCGCGATGCTGGACGAGATGCGCAGTCGGGACTGGATGCCCCGCTCCGCTCGGAGTCGCCAGCGACGGCTCGCCCAGGTGGTTGGCGCCCTCGAGGCCCGACTCTCGCGCCCCCCCAGGCAACCAGAGGTGGCGGCCGCCCTCGGCGTCGATCTCGATACGTACTGGAGCGATTGGGCGGACGATGGCCAGCGGCACCTGCTCTCGTTCGAAAGCCCGACCGGAGAGGGGGGTGACGGACCCCGCCTGGAAGAGACGATCGCCGATGACGAGGCTGCGGCCCCCGACGCCGGCCTGGCGCACGAAGACCGCATCGCCGAGCTCCAGGACGCGCTGGAGACGCTATCGCCGCAGGAGCGCATCGTGCTCACGCTCTACCACTACGAGGAGATGAACCTCAAGCAGATCGGCGAGGTGCTCCACGTCACCGAGTCGCGGGTGTCTCAGATCCGCACCAAGGCCCTTCGCCGCCTGCGTGACAACGCCGGGCTCTGCGGACTGGCCGCGTGAAGTGGGACGTACCTGACACCCGAGGGGGTAGGGCGGCTCACCCGTTGGTGCTACGCTGCCACTCCTGAAGCCGCACGACCAGCCGCGCTCCCTGCGCGTTCCTACCGTCGACTCGTAGGGATCCCCCACTACTTTCCACCACGAGCCGCGCCACCGTGAGTCCCAGCCCGCGGTGGGGCTGATCCGTCTTGGTGGTGACGAACGGCTGGAACGCCCGCTCTCCCAACTCGACCGCCATGCCGGCTCCGTCGTCCTCGACGGCGATCTCTACGCCGCCTCGCGTCGCGGTCGCGGTGACGACGATCGACCCTCGCGTGTTGCCCACGGCCTCTTTCGCGTTCGTGATCAGAGCGAGGAGCGCGTGCCGGACGCGCCGGTCGTCCGCCCGGACGGCGGGCAGGTCGGGCGCGACGTCGAACGTCACGGGCACCCGTGGGAGCAACTTCTGATACTGTTGCCACTGATCCACCGTCTGCAGCAGGTCCCGCACGATCACAGGGCGCATTTCCCCGATGGGCGGGCGTGACAGTTCCCGCAATGCCGTCACCGCCTCCGTCAATCGCTCGGTGACCGTGTCGAGGGCCTGCTTGAGGTCGGCGTCATCGAGGCCGCCCGGATCGTCCGCCGTCGATCGCACCAGCACCAGCGTCTGCAACGCGTTGCTCAGCTCGTGCGCGATGCCACCGGATAGGAGCAGGGCATCGGCGCCGCGCGTCACCGCTTCGAGGTACTCGAGCAGCTCCGGACCTTGGAGGATAGGAGGGGACGCGGGCGACTGCATGACGACGTTGGCTCTCCCGACGGTGTGCGACGGTAGCGTATCTCGCGTCCGGCGGAAACGCAAACCGACGGCTGTGGTGCGCGGCAGCGATGGCTACATTCGACGCGGTGATGCCCTTCCTCTATTATATCGATCCAGCGCCCCGTGATTGGGAAGGAGGGCCCCGTGCGAATAGCCGTCGTCCTCTCGCTCGCGGCAGCCCTGCTCGCCGGCATCCTGCTGGCGTGGTTCCTCGCCGCCGCGCGCCTGGCCCGCAAGCCGGCGGAGCTCGGCGTCCGGGACGGCCGCCTCGCGGCCTGCCCCACGACACCGAATTGCGTGTCGACCCGCAGCGCCGACCCGTCGCGGCGCATGGACCCGCTCCCGTACGCCGGTTCCCGGGACGCCGCCCGCAGCCGCCTGCTCGCCGCGATCCGCGCCCTGCCGCGGGCGACCGTGGAGACGGTCGAGGACGAGTACGTCCACGTGGTCTTCCGGTCGGCCTTCTTCCGCTTCCCCGACGACGTCGAGTTCCAGCTCGACGACGAAACCAAGACCATTCATTTCCGATCCGCGTCGCGGGTTGGGCGGTACGATTTTCAGGTCAACAGGCGGAGAATGGAGCGAATCGGAACTGAAGTGAGGAGTAAGGAGTGAGGAGTAAGGAGTGCCGTGCCCCGACTCTCAGCCGTAACGCTTCATCAGACCGAGCAGCAGGCGCCTTGTTTCGACGGCCGTGGCGAGGACGGGGTAACCGATGTCGGAGGGGACGAGGTTGCTTTCGAGGACGTGTTCAAGCAGGTCGATCGTCTCGACGGCGGAGCCGTATGCGATAACGAGATGATTGTGGAACCGGCGCTGGGATCTCAGCGCGTGCCCTTCCGCGATGTTGAGCTGAGCGGACAACGCGGATCGTTGCAGCTGTGAGAAGATCGCAGCCGCATACGGACGCCAGTACTCTCTCGAGATGTCGACTACCGCTCGAGCAACCGAGTGAGCCCGCTGCCACGCCAAGAGGCTCTTATGATCTCGCACGCTACATGTTTGCACTCTGCGCGCTAGTGCCACAATATCGAATTCACGCCAGCAGGGGCGAGTACACGCGTCGGAGATGAGCCCGTCGACAAGCACTCCTCACTCCTCACTCCTTACTCCTCACCGCTTCTCGGAGCCACCGGCCCACAGCCGATCTCTCCTCGTCGGTCATGCCCGTGAGATTCCCCAGGGGCATCGTCTCGGTGTGGACCGCGACGGCCGCGATACGGTCGGCGTGACGCAGAATGTCGTCCATCGTGTCGAGTCGCACGCCGAGGGGGGCGGCGGGGAAACCCGGCTGCGTCGGGGTCTCGGCGTGGCATGGGACGCAGCGCCGTTCGATGATCGCGTGCGCCTCCGCGTCGTCGACCGTGGCCACGCCATCGTCGCGCGGCCGCGGGGCGGACACGAGGGCGAGTGCCAGCATGCCGGCCGCGGCCACGGGCAGGAGCCACGGCTTTGAGCGTCCCTGGTTGCGCAGGTTGAACGCGTGGCGCGTCGCGGCGCCGAGGACGGCGATGCCGGCCAGGATCGCCCAGTTGTAGCGGTGCCCGTACGTGACCGGGTAGTGATTGCTGATCATGATGAACAGCACGGGCAGGGTGAGATAGTTGTTGTGCAGCGAGCGGAGGGCGGCGTGCGCGCCGCGCGCGGGATCCGGCGCCCGCCCCGCCGCCATGGCGGCCACCATCTCCTGCTGGGACGGAATGATCACGCGGAAGACGTTGGCCGCCATGATCGTGCCGAGCATGGCGCCGACGTGGATGTACGCGCCGCGACTGCTGAACACTAGCGTGAGACCGTACGCCGCGGCCGCGGCCAGCGCGAAGCCGACGATGGAGAGCGCCGCCGGCCTGGCGGCGAGCGCGCGGCACAGCCCGTCGTACACCAACCAGCCCGCGAACAGCGTGCCGATGCCGACGGCGATCGCGGCTCCGGCCGACAGTCCCGCCTCCGGCCGTACGAGGTACGCCTTGGCCCCGAAATAGTAGACCAGGACCAGGAGGCCGAACCCCGTGATCCACGTGGCGTACGCCTCCCACATGAACCAGTGCAGCGTCCGCGGTAGCCGTGCCGGCGCCACGTCGTACTTCACCACCCGGTAGAACCCGCCCCCGTGCACGGACCACAGCTCCCCGCTCACGCCCTCCTCCGGCGTGTCGGGCGCGCGGATGCGGCTGTTCAGCCAGTTGAAGTAAAACGACGTCCCGATCCACGCGATCCCGACGATCACGTGGAGCCACCGGACGGTCAGATTCAGCCATTGCTCGAGATGGTCGGACACTTCCTCCTCGCCCCCCCGGAGAAACGGTCGGAAGTAAGGAAGTAAGAAGTAGGCGGGAGAGGTAAGAAGGAAGAGGTAAGAAGAGCCGACGGGAAAGGGCGTTCGGCCTAGCGCGGCACCGGCACATCGTCGATCAACGGGAAGCCGCGGATCGCCAGCGTCACTCTGGTCAGCGTTGGCGGAAGCGCGGCAAACCGCGCCCACAGCTCTCGCCGCTCGCCGACGGCGAGCATGCGGTTGCCATGCCCGCCGGCGCTCGTGAGCACGTTCCCGTCGCTATCGGTTATCACCGTGTAACGCTGGCCGGTCGCGGGATCGATCAACCCGACTTCTCTGAGGTTCCAGGTGTGTGGACCCTGTCCGAACAGGTTTCCGGCGATGAGCGACACCTCCCCACCGGTGTCGTTGACCACGCCGAGCTTGAGGGTGAGCGTGCCGCCCGCGGTCCGCTCGAAGCCGAACACCTCGGCGCGAAGGCCCCCGTAGTCGTCGTGCTCAATGACGGCGAGGGGCGCGGGCACACCGGGCCCGTGGGACGCTCCCGGCGGGACGACGGGTGTCGGGTCGGATTCGCCATATCCCAGGTCATAGCCGGCGTTGTCATCGCCGGCGTTGGCCCAATCGCGCCCGGCGAGATCGTCATACTCTTCCTGGGGCAGCTTCCCGCCCGCGATCTGTGCCAGCGAGGACCGCGCCCGCGCGACATGGCGCGGGACGGCCGGGTCGCCGCTTACTACATGGCGACGCTCTACGCAGAGGTGGGCGAGCCCGATCGAGCGCTCGAATGGCTCGAGGAGGCATACCGCCTGCGCGACCCGGCCGTGCTCGCGCTCGGCGTAGACCCCTGGTTCGACGAGTTCCGCCAGGACGAGCGCTTCGAGAATCTGCTCGATCGCGTGAACTTCCTTCCGTAGTCCCCCCGCAGCTGCCGGGAGTCGTCCATCCCCAGTACCGAACCGCCCTCCCCACATAAAACCCCCACGTCTCCCATCTCTCATCTCCAACGTCTTACATCCTACTTCTTACTTCTTACTTCTTACGTCTCGTCTCATTGCCCCCGATACGTCGAATACCCAAACGGGCTGACGAGCAGGGGAACATGGTAGTGCTGACCCGGCCGCGTGGTGAAGACGACGTCCGCGTACGGATAGAACGCCGGCGTCCGATGGCGGCCGAAGTACTCGCCCAGGGCGAACCGGAGGCGGTACATCTCCGCCTGCTTGATCGCCGCATCGCCAAGCAGATCCGCCACGCGGCCGTCGGCGTCGGTCGTGGCCTCCGCCACGGTCGCCCAGCGCCCGTCGTCGCCGCGGCGGGCCAGGGTGACCGTGATCCCGGCGGCCGGCCGGCCGGCCGACGTGTCCAGCACGTGCGTGGTGATCGCGCTCATGGGTGGTTGAGTTTGTCCAGTCGGAGTCGGGTGATCTTGGCGTGTTCCTCCGCCGCGGTCCGCAGCTCGGCGCCGGGATCGCGCCGCAGCCGCCGGTCGAGGGCCCCGAGCATCTCGGTGGCGGAGAGGCCCGTGGCGCAGATGAGGAACACGTGCCCGAACCGCCGCTCGTACTCCCGGTTCCCGTCCGCGAGCCGGCGCAGCGTGTCCTGCTCCGTGCCCGTCACGCCTGCCTGCTCGGCCCGCGACCATCCGGCCGCCCGCAGGTCACCGATGCGTGGGTGCTGCGCGAAGGCCTCGAGCCAGTCGGCGGGCGCGAGCGCCCACCACAATTCCTCGGCCGCGGCGTGGACCGCGGCGTCGTCGGCGAACGGGCGGCGCGCGAGCATCCCCTCGACCCAGCGGGCCGAGCCGCAGCACCGCCGCAGCGCGTCGCGGTACGCGCGCTCCGGAAGGCCGTTCAGCAGCGCGGCCAGATCACGCACGCTCGGGCGCGTCCACCGGGCGGCCGAACACTCGCAGCCGCGCCACCCCGCCATCCGGGTAGATGTTCAACCGGAGGTGGCTGACCGGGCCGTGGAAAGCGAGCTGATCGCGAAACACGTGCTGCGCGTCGGCTTGCAGCTTGGTGCGCGGAACGATCTCGCGCCAGTCCGGCGGCGCGCCGCCCGCCTCGGACGGATCGTCGGTCGCCGTGTCGCACCCCTCGAGGCTGGCGGTGTCGGGGTAGTTACCCTTGAAGTGGGTCGTCTCCAGCTCGACGCGCTCGATCGTCCCCCGACGCCCTAGCCGGAGCACGACCCAGTCGTGGCCGGGACCGCGGCGCCGCCGGGTCTCCCAGCCGTCGCCCATGTTCGCGGATCGGCCGGGCATGATGAGGTTGAGCGGCCTGGAGAAGAACTCGTCGCTGCACGCCAGCGGGACGCCGCCGTGCTCCGCGGCCGCGAGGTCTACCACCGCGCCACCGTCCAGCAAGTGATCCCACGCCGGCCGCACCTCGCCCAGGATGCGCAGCCGCGCCACGCCGCCGTCGGGAAAGATGTTGAGTCTGACGTGCGACACGCGCGGCCCGGGATGCACGGCGAAACGGTTCTCCGCGTGCCCCCGCAGCGGGCTCCGCGGCAGCAGCTCGGTCCAGCGGTCGTCCAGCGCCCGAAGCTCCTCGAGGGTCGGCGGCGTCTCGAGCACGCAGGCCTCCAGGGAGCAGGCTTCGGGATGGTTGCCCTTGAAGTGGTTTGTATCCACCACCACGGCCTGGATCACGCCCGGCGCGCCCAACTCGATGATGCACCAGTCGTGCCCCAGCTCGCGGCGCCGCCGTGTCTCCCAGCCGTCCATCCACTTCCCGCGGTCGGTGTACTTGCCCTCGATGAACTCACCGCGCCCCGGCTTGAGCAGGTTCTCTTTGGGCGCGAAGAACTCGTCGTTCGCGAGGAGCGCCCGGCCGCCAAGGCGCTCGGACGCCAGATCGATCGGCTCCACAGGGGGGCTCATACGACCCGCATGCACCCGCGCAGCCAGCGGCCCGGCCGGCCGTTGGTGACGCGCCCGTCGTGGCTGATCGGATTGCCCCGCAGGAACACGTGCCGCACCGCGCCGTGCAGCGCGCGGCCGGCGTACGGCGTGACGGCATGGCGGTGGTGCAGCCGGGCGGCGTCCACCGTCCATTCGGCATCCGGGTCCCAGACCACGAGATCGGCGTCGTAGCCCGGCGCGATGCGACCCTTGCAGTGGCTCACTCCGGCCAGACGGGCCGGCCGCTCGCCGAGCCAGCGGGCGAGGGCGTCGGGCGAGACGTGTCGCCTCCGCGCTTCGGTCCACACCGCCGCCAGCGTGAGCTGCAGCGACGACACGCCGCCCCACGCGCCGTCGAAGTTTCCCGCCTCGAGCCGCTTCAGCTCCGGCGGGCACGGGGAATGGTCGCTCGCGATCATGTCGATCTCACCGTCACGCAACGCGTCCCAGAGACGCTCGCGGTTCTCCCGCTCACGAATCGGCGGCGCGCACTTGAAGAGGGTGGCGCCGTCAGGGATCTCCTCGGCCGCGAAGGTCAGGTAGTGCGGGCACGTCTCGACCGTGAGCGGGACCCCGTTGCGGCGGGCCTCGCGCAGCAGCGGCAGCGCGCCGGCCGACGAGAGGTGGACGACATGCACGCGGCATCCATACTCGGCGGCGAGACGCAACAGGAGCGCGATGGCCTCGTGCTCCGCCTCACGTGGGCGCGACGCGAGATAGCGCCGGTAGCTTCGCGCATCGCCCGAGCCTCCCGCCGCGCGCTCCAGCGGTCCGGGCGCTTCCGCGTGTACCAACAGCACGGCATCCAGCGCGGCCAGCGCCGGCATGGCCTCGTGCAGATCGGCCTCCGTCACGGGGGGGAACTCGTCGAGGCCGGAGGGTGCCAGAAAACACTTGAAGCCGAGCACGCCGGCTTCGGCCAAGGCCGGAAGGTGCGCGGCGTTGCCGGGTACGACGCCGCCCCAGAAACCGTAGTCCACGCCGCATCGCGCCGCCGCCGCGTCCCGCTTCGCCTCCAGCGCCTCCACCGACGTGGTCACCGGCGACGAGTTGAGGGGCATGTCGACCAGCGTGGTCACGCCGCCCGCCGCGGCCGCCCGCGCCGCGGTCTCGAACCCCTCCCACTCCGTGCGGCCGGGCTCGTTCACGTGCACGTGCGTGTCCACCAGTCCCGGCATCACGATCAGGTGGCCCACGTCCAACCGGTTGGCGATCGCCGGGCCCGGCGGCGGCTCCACCGCGCGCACCACGCCGTGCTCGACGACCACCGCCGCGGGCCCGGTTCCCTCGGGAGTCACCACTCGCGTGCTGTAGATCACCAGGTCCGGGGTGGGCATGACCGGAACCATAATAGGGGGGAGGGAAGAAGGGGTTAGGGGTTAGGGGTTAGGGTTAGAGGGCCCCGCACCCCACCCGTGGCGTACTCGGAATTGGCCCTGGGCCCGCTAACCCCTAACCCCTAACCCCTAGCCCCCTAAACCCTATGACCCCTGACCCCTACTCCATCCTCAACGCCACCAGCGGATCCACGCGGCTCGCTCGCGTGGCGGGGAGCAACGAGGCGGCCAGCGCCACCAGGCAGAGGAAGACCGTGACGGCAACCAGCGTGAGCGGGTCCACCGCGGCGACGCCGTACAGCAAGCCGGCGATGGCCCGGGCGGCTGCGATGGCGCCGACGAAGCCGATGGCTAGCCCGACCACCGTGAGCCGCAGGCCTTGCGTCAGCACGTGGTACCGCAGGCGGCGCGGATCGGCGCCGAGCGACATGCGAATCCCGAACTCGTGCGTGCGCCGGCTCACGCCGTACGAGATGACGCCGTAGATCCCGACGGACGCCAGGGAGAGCGCCAGGAGGGCGAACGCGCCAAGGAGGATCATGTTGAACCGGCGGTCGCCGAGTGACTGACGCAGAATCGCTTCCAGCGACTCGGTATTGAAGATCGCGAGCTGGGGATCGACGCCGTGGATCTCCGCGCGCATGGCATCGATCATCTGCTGCGGTGGGGCGTTGCCCCGCAGCAGGACGTCGAACGCCGTGAAGGGGAGCTGGCTCATGGCGCCGTACACGGCCGGACGGGTGGGCTCGTCGAGGCCCATGAAGCGCACGTCTGCCGCGATGCCGACGATCTGGCGCATCACGCCCCAAAACTGGATCTGCCGGCCCAGTGGCGCCTCGTGGGGAAAGTACTTCCGCACGAAGGCCTCGTTCACGATCACCACCGGCGGGGCATCGGCGCGATCCGCGGACGTGAAGTCGCGGCCCGTGCGGAGCGGGATGCCGGCCGTCGCGAAGTAGCCGGCGCTCACCGGCCGGATGCGCTCTTCCTCCACGCCTTCCTCGACCGTCGTCGGGCCGCCCTCGATCGTGATCCGGGTGGTCCATCCGGGGTTCATGGGATGGTTGAGTGCCAGCGCGGCGCCCGTTACGTACGGCAGCCGGTTCGCGCGTTCCAGGACCGCGTCATGGAAGCGGTACACCAGCGGCGCGTTGGGCCACTCGCTGAACGGGGCCGGATACCGGGCGCCCGGCAGGCTCACCGAGAGGCGTACCATCTGCTCCGCCCTGAAGCCGGGGTCCACGCGCATCAGGTTCCACATGCTCTTGATCAGCAAACCGGCGCCCACCACGAGGACGAATGCCACGGCCACCTGCGTGACGGCGAGGGCCGAGCGCAGGCGGCCGGTGCGGACGCCGCCCGCCGAGCGTCCACCCTCGGCCAACACCTCGCTGAGCGGCGCACCGGACGACCGCACTGCCGGGAGGATGCCGAACACGAGGCCGGTCCCGATCGCCACCAACAGCGCGAAGCCGAGCACCGGCACGTCGATTCCCACGTTGTCGAGCCGAGGCACGCTCGCGGGGTCGAGCGCGCGCAGCGCCCGCACCCCCGCGAAGGCCAGCACCACGCCGAGCGCGCCGCCGGCGAGCCCCAGTAGGGTGCTCTCGCTCAACACGCGGCCAACGAGCCGGGCGCGGCCGGCGCCCAGCGCCGCGCGAACGGCGATCTCCCGTCGGCGCGCGCTGCCGCGCGACAGCAGCAGGTTGGCGACGTTGGCGCAGGTGATCAGCAACACGAGGCCCACCGCCCCCATGAGCAGCAGCAGGGCGGGCCGCACCCCACCGGTCACCGTGGCGGACAGCAATTCGACATTGGCGCCCCGCCCGACGTTGTCGTCCGGGTACTCCCGTTCCAGCTCGGCCATGATGCGGTTCATGTCCCGGTCGGCGGTCTGCACCGGGACGCCGTCGCTAAGCCGACCGAGCGCGATGAGATTGTGCATGCCCCGGCTTTGCGACGTGGGCCCCAGCCGGGCGGGTACCCACACGTCGGACCCACCCGGAAAGTCGAAGGCCGCCGGCATCACACCCACGATCGTGTAGCGATCGCCGTCGAGCAGCAGGTCCTGCCCGATTGCCGTCGGCACGCCGCCGAACTGGCGCTGCCACAAGCCGTGGCTCAACAGCGCCACGAGCGGGCCGTCCGGTACATCTTCGTCCGGCGTGAAGGTGCGCCCCGTCTCCGCGCCCCATCCCAGCAGTGGGAACAGCGTGTGCGTCACCAGCGACACGCTCACGCGCTCCGGCTCGCCCGCGGTGCCGCCCAGCGTCGGATTGAAACCCGAGTAGGCCGCCAGAGCGTCGAAGCTCCGCTGGCGCTCCAGCCAGTCGAAGTAGTCCGGTGCCGACACCCCCTCCCGCGAGGTGTTGTTCATCCGGTCCGTCTGAAACACGACGGCCAGCTCCTGGGGCTCCGCGTAGGGCAGGGGCTCGAGGAGAATCCCCTTCACGATGCCGAACATCGCCGTGTTGGCGCCGACGCCGAGTGCCACGGTCACGACGACCACGGCGCTGAAGCCGGGCTGCTTTCCGAGCGAGCGGACGGCGAAGCGCAGATCCTGGAGGAACAGCGACATGGGACCCTCCCGCAGCGGGCGCTGGACCCGCGGCGTGTGCGGGCTCGCGCGGCGGCCGGCCCGCACTCGCTCCGGCAGGCCGCCGGCGAGCACGTCGGCGAAGTCGATGAGTGAGATGATCGTGGCCGCGACCCGGCCGCGGCGCGCCGCCGCGCCGCGCCGCGCGTCGCGCATGGTCCGTAGCAGGTCGGCGCCGAACCGCTCGCGAAACGCGCGCGGGTAGACCGCGAGCAGCCACTGGGCCACCCGGTCACCGAAGGATCGCGGTCGCATGCGCGGCGCCCTCACGCGTGCCGCGCCGGCAGCAGCTTCTTGCTCCGCGCGGTGCGCACCGCCCGCGACAGCCGTTCGGCTTCCGCCACCGCCACGCGGCGTCCCAGGTCGGTGAGCCGGTAGTAGCGGCGCCGCTCGTCGTCCAGCGCCGGATCGGGACGCTCGTCGGTCTCCTCGAGCAACCCGGCGTCGAGCAGGCGGCCGATCGCGCGGTACAGGCTCCCCGGCCGGATGCGGACCGCCCCGGCGGTACGGTCTTCCACTTCCTGCATGATCCCGTACCCGTGGCGCTCCCCGTCCGCGAGGGCGAGCAGGATCTCGAACGCCACGGAGGTCAACGGGAGATGTGGTCGGAGGTCGGCTGGGGGCACTGGGGGCTCCGGGGTGGTCACGGAGGGAATGTATTCTTTAGGAGAGTAGTTGGCTAGGGGCTAGCTAGGGGTTAGGGGTTAGGGCTGGCAACCTCTGCAATGGATTTGCGATCGAGATCTCAATAAACCCCTAACCCCTAACCCCTAACCCCTTCAACTCTCCTCCGGCACGATCTCCACCTCCACCAGCTCACTGCCCCTGAGCACCACGATCGTCATCGCCACCCCGATCCGCTCCGCGATCAGGGCGCGGTGCAGGTCGTCCACGGCGCTCACGGGGCGACCGTCCAGCGCCACGATGACGTCGCCCGGCAGCAGGTCGGCATGGTCGGCGGGGCTCCGCTCCTGAACGGACAGCACGAGGACGCCGGTCTCGCGGTCGATCCCGTGCCGGCGGGCGGCCTCGCGAAACAGGACAACGTGCTGGCCCGACACGCCGATCCGGCCGCGCCGCACGCGGCCGTGCCGCACCAGCTGCTCGGCGACCGCGCGCACCGTGTTCACGGCGACCGCGAAGCAGAGCCCTTGGGCGGGGAGGATTACGGCGGTGTTGACCCCCACCACCAGGCCGCGGCTGTCCACCAGCGGGCCTCCGGAGTTGCCCGGGTTGAGGGCGGCGTCGGTCTGGATCACGTCCTCGATGAGGCGGCCGCCGACGGACCGGAGCGTGCGCCCCAGGGCGCTGACGACGCCCGCGGTGACGGTACGCTGGAACCCGAACGGGTTGCCGATGGCGATGACGAGCTGGCCCACCCGGAGCGCGCGGGAGTTCCCCAGGGCGGCGACCGGCATGTCGGGGACGTCGATCCGCAGCACGGCGATGTCGGTGTCCGGATCGTCCCCCACCAGCTCGGCGGCAGCGCGGCGGCCGTCTTGCAGCGTCACACCGATGCGGCCGGCGCGGCGGATGACGTGGCTGTTCGTGAGCACGTACCCGCCCTCGGCGAAGACGAACCCGGAGCCGCTGCCGCGAACCGTGTCGCCCCGGCCCGGCCGCGAGCCGCGATGGTTCTCGACGCTCACCACCGCAGGCCCGACGCGGTCCACCGCGCCCGTGACCGCGCGGGAGTACGCATCCCACAGCTCGGACTCGTCACCGGCGGGGTGTCCGGGACCCGAGGACCGCTCCGGTCCGTCGTCCGCCAGGAATTGGACATCAGGGGTGAGCTTCGGCATGGATCACCTGCGTGCGTGACGGTGTTGGGATGGTGGTGGATCGGACGGGGAGGAAGGTGCCGGCGCCTGGTAGCCGACGTTACGCGTTGGCGTCCCGCTCGCGGAGCCGTTCCAGGATCGACTGCGCCTCGCGCGCCCGGCGCTCGGTCTCGTCCTGATCCACCGTGGCCGAGCTCCAGTCGAGCGGGGCATCGTCCTCGACCGGCACGCGCACCACCATGTTCTCCGCGATCCCCCGGCGGAAGTGGTTCAGCGGAACGGAGAACGCGTGCCCCTGGTCGTCCACCAGCACGGCCTCGCGGGAGGAAATCCGATCAACCATGTAAAACCGGACGACCATACCCACCTACCCCGGCGCGTTCGGAATACGGCAAAGCTAGCCGGAAAGGCAATGAGGAGTAAGGAGTAAGGAGTGAGGAGTAAGGCGTGACGCGGTTCCGCCCCGCGGATCCGGAGCTTAGGGCACCGGCGGCGCCTTACTCCTCACTCCTCACTCCTCACTCCTTACTGCTTACCGCTTACCGCTTACTGCTGTCCTGTCAGTTGATCCCGACTCTCCCCTTCACGGACTCGATCAGCTTCGCCGAGTCGTACCCCACGCCGTCTTTGAAGACGACGGTGACGTTGCGGATGACCGAGGGGTCGGCGGTGAGGTCGCCCCGGAGCACCGCCAGGTCGGCGGCCTTGCCCTGTTCGACGGAGCCGAGCCGGTCGGCGACGCCGAGAATCCTGGCGCCGTTCAGGGTCATGACTTGCACGGCCTGCGGCGGCGTGAAGCCCGCCTCGATCAGCAGCTCGTAGTTGCGCTGGTCGCCGTAGCCGGGGAGCGCGCCGCCGTTCCCGGTGGGGTCGACGCCCGAGGCGAGCAGGCCGCCTGCGTCGAAGAACGCCTTGTCGAACGCCATCATCGTCTGGAACATCGCGTCCGAGAACGGGAAGTTCGGTGTCGTGTCGATCTGCATGCGCGCCGAGAGGTAGGCCTCGCGGATTTCCGGTGCCATGGCCTCGAGCGTCCGCTCGTCCTTGGTGGGCCGGTTGGGGATGAAGGGCTCGATCACGGCGAGGGTCGAGGTCATGGACACGTCGTGCTCGATCATCTTGCGGAAGAGCTGCTGAGCCGTGGGGCCCGTGGGGTCGGCGGTGCTGGCCACCCGGATCATCGCGTTGGGCGGGCATTGATCCGGCTCCTTGTTTGCCAGGAAGTCGGTGGCGGGCGCGCCAAGGCCGTGCTCCAGATTGTCGATGCCGAGGTCCACGGCCTCGGAGAAGCTCACCGAGCAGAGATGCCCGGTGACCTTCACGCCAAGGCGGTGCGCCTCCTCGATGGCCGCGCGCAGCTCGGCGCGGTGGATGTTCGTGTACGCCTTCAGCCACTCAGCACCCTCCGACGCCCAATAGGCGACGAACGTCCGGGCTTCCTCGGGCGTCGTCAGGGCTGCCATGCTCCCCTGGCCGCCGGCGCCGGTGATGTATGGGGCGGTGATGTGAATGCGCGGCCCGGCCCGCTGGCCCGCATCGATGTACGCCTTGGTGTTGATATCGGTGTACGGCGCGCGCGTCCCGGTGGTGCGGATGGTGGTCACCCCGGAGGCGAGGTAGAGCCGTGGCCCACTCTGGCTCAGGTCGGCCGCCCGGCCGCCGGCCGCCGTGTAGAACAGGTGGTCGTGCATCCCCACCATCCCCGGAATGACGGTGTGCCCCGTCAGGTCCATCACCCGCGCGCCCGCAGGCACCGGGACGCTTCCGGCGGGTCCCACGGCCGCGATGCGGCCGCCCTGGATCACGATGGTCTGATCCATCAGCGCCGCCGCGCCCGTGCCGTCGATCACCCGCACGTGTGCCAGCGCCACGACCGACTCCGGGACGGCCACGAATTCTCGGACGTTTTCGGACAGCGAAGAGAACGCCTGGGCGGAGAGGGTGGTGGGAAGCAGTAGCAAGGACAGGGTCAATGCTCGCATGGGGAGCTCCTAGAAACAGTGAGGAGTGAGGAGTAAGGAGTAAGGAGTCGGCTGGGAGAGCAAGATGTGCTTGCGTGAGTCCGGGTGCGGCAACCGACCTTCCGCCAGTCGCACTCCTTACTCCTCACTCCTTACTCCTCACTCGAAAGGTCGTCATCATCCCCGCCTCGATGTGCTCGGCGATGTGGCAGTGCAGCATCCAGCGGCCGGGATTGGACAGCTCCAGGAGAATATCCACCGTGCCGCCCGCGGGTAGCAAGACCGTGTCCTTCCACACCAGGTTGTCGTTGGGGACGCCGTTCGCCGCCAGGACCAGGAACCGCTGGCCGTGCAGGTGGATGGGGTGCTGCATGGCGTGGAACGACTCGCGGGCGTTGTGGAGGCGGATCTTCACGATGTCGCCCACGGTGAACTGCCAGCTCACGTCCATGTTCTCGAGGCCCGTGGCCGGATCGCGCAGGATCCAGCGCACCTGCTCGGTGGTCGCGGCCCAGTTCATCATCGGCATGGTGCCGCTCCACTCCACCGGATTGAAGTAGATGGAGTCCACCTGCATCAGCCGGCGTGTCACGAGCGGCAGGTCGCGTGTCTCGATCGTGAGCACCAGCGCGTGATCGGGCGGGCGGTCGAAGTGGCGCCGGTAGCGGTCGATCTCGCTCACGGCATGATCGTGTTCCCGCAGGAGCGCGAACGCCGAGTCGAGCGATTCCGCGACCGGGGCCGCGTCCACCCGGACCCGGCCGAGCGTGTCGGCCTCCGCGAAGAAGCGCCCGTACAGGTGATCGATCCCCTGGATCCGGTTCACGAGCGCCGTCTCGCCGGGTGCGTCGAACCGGACATGGACCACGTAGCGCTCCGCCGGGGCGATGACGGCGCTCTCCACCCATGCCTCGCGCTCGAACACGCCGACGTCGGAGCCCACCACCTTCATGCGCGCTCCCGGGAACGACACGTTGAAGGTCCGCGTGTTGGAGACGTTCGTGAGGAAGAATCGGACGACCTCGCCGCGGTGCACGGTCAACGCGTAGCTGGGCTCGCCGTTCACCAGGAACACGTTGCCGAACCGTCCCATCATCGCGTGAGTCGCCGTCTCGGCGCCGTAGGGCACCGGCCCGTGGTCGGCCACGAGAAGGTCGTCCAGCATCAGCACCTCTTCCCGGTGCGCCGGCCCGTAGTAGTCGGCGCGTGGCGAGCGTACCAGCATGTTGCCGTACAGCCCGAGGTCCTGCTGGACGTCCTCGCGCACGTGCGGGTGATACCAGTAGACGCCGGCGTCCGGGAAGCGGAGGTGATAGGCGAATCGCCCGCCGGCCGGGACCGGCTCCTGGGTGACGTGCGGCACGCCGTCGAAGCGGTTGTCGAGGCGCAGGCCGTGCCAGTGGACGGTGGTGGGCTGATCGAGCCGGTTGGTGAAGTCGACGACGATCTCGGCGTCCTGCGGCACCCACAGCAGCGGCCCGGGATACTGCCCGTTGAAGCCGAACATCGTGAACGTGCGGCCGTGCAGCCGGCGCCGCACGAACCCCGCTTCGAGGCGCAACGTGTCGCCCGTCGCCAGGCGGACGATCTCCCGCGGCCGGGCGGGGGGCGCGTCGCCGGTCGCCGGGAGGTACGGCTCCGCCCGCGGGCGCAGCAACATCTCGGCGGCGAGCATCGTCAGGCCCGGGGGCATGGGCACTATGCCCCATCCGTCGTCGTCGCCGCCCTGGTGGCTGTGCGCCGATGCCGCGTCGCTCGCGGGAGCCGCGCCGATCGAGAACTCGAAGAGATCGGCGGGCTGCATCCGGCTGCTCGGCGAGAGGCCGCGGAGGATCGGGCGCCCGGAGGGGCGGGAGGCGTCTGGGGACGGCTCGGCGGTGACGAGGACGACGAACTTGTTGAGCGCGATCTCGCCAACCGCGTGGGTGCCGTTCGAGACCTCGCCGAGGCGGTGCAGAGGAGCCATGAGCGGCGGCGCCACCCACGCGACGTAGGTGGCGGCGCCGACCGTCGCCGGCTCCGGCAGCCCAGCGAGCGTGAACACCGCGTGGTAGCGCGCCGTCCCGTCTCCGGTGACCGCCACGGTGAACGGCCCCGGGATCCGCGCCAGCTCGAGGCGGCCCGTGACGCCCGCGACGCCCGGCGCCGCGGTCAGGCGGATACAGTACAGGTCGGCGCTGGCCGCGAGCGGCGCGGGATCCCGGTCGCACGGCCGGTCCTGGTGGGGTGTGAGCAGGACCGCTGCGAGCAAGGCGGGGAGCATGTTTCAGTGATATAGCGATGGGCGGGGAAAGCGCAAAGTCCGCTGCATGTCCGCTTTTTCTCGGTGCTTCCCGGGCAGCGGACCCCCCATGCCGCAGAGGGTTATCTACAGAACACCCGGTTTCGCGATTCACCTCCCCATTGGAGAGCGTCCGATGCGCCGCCACGTGCTGGTGCCGCTGCTGCTCGTCGCCGGTGCCTGCCGTTCAGACCTGACCGTTCCCTCCGAGGACCCGGTGGAAGCCGGGGTCGTGGGGGATGGCAGGCTCGAAGTCGTGCTCGATACCCTCCGCGCCCGGCGGGGCCTGCCGTCGCTGGCGGCGATCCTGGTGCACGACGGCGCGGTGGTGGAGGTGGGAGCGGTGGGCATTCGGGCCGTCGGCCACGGCGAGGAGGTCACGGCGGACGACCGCTGGCACCTCGGGTCCCTCACCAAGGCGATGACCGGGACGCTGGCGGGCGTGTTGGTCGAGTCCGGCGTGATCGACTGGAGCACGACCGTCGCCGAGGTGTTCCCGGATTTCGTGGGCGTCATTCTTCCCGGGTACGAAGATCTCCGGCTCGAGGAGCTGTTGTACCATACCGCCGGGCTTCCCATGGATGCCACGGCCGTGCCGTCGTGGCCGGACATCGTCGCCGGCAACGGTACGATCCGGGAGCTGCGGCGACAGTGGGCCTCCGAGCTGCTGCAACGCGACCCGGAAGGCGCGCGCGGCGAGTGGGAGTTCACCGACGCCGGCTATATCGTGGCGGGCGCGATTCTCGAGGAAGTTACGGGAGAGGTGTGGGAGGATCTGCTCATGCGGGAGGTCTTCGAGCCGCTCGGGATGAGCGCAACCGGGTTCGGTGCACCTGGGACGGTTGGCATGGTCGATCAGCCTTGGGGGCACCTGGCCACGCCGTCGGGCCTGGTGGCCCTCGATCCGGGTGAGCCGCTGGCGGGCGCGCCCGCCGCCCTCGGTCCCGCCGAGACCGTGCACGCGTCGCTCGCCGCGTTCGCGCCGTACATGATCGCCCATCTCGCCGGCGCGCGCGGGCAGCCGGGGCTCGTCTCGGCCGCCACGTTCGACAAGCTGCACACGCCGGCGCCCAACACGTCGTACGCGGTGGGTTGGGGCGTGGTCTTTCGCGCCTGGGCGGGCGGGGCCGCCCTCACCCACAACGCCAGCGACGCGCGCTGGCACGCCGCCGTCTGGCTCGCCCCGCAGCGCGACATCGGCGTGCTTGCCGTGACCAACA
>Ga0256864_1000276_pt1 | contig 20116 bp, 28 predicted proteins | sample RVTome_11_FD_187336 | JGI IMG/M metagenome (GOLD analysis project Ga0256864, IMG submission 187336) | Soil microbial communities from uranium-contaminated site in the Upper Colorado River Basin, Wyoming, United States - RVT147D111 HiSeq ... | reverse complement strand
TACCAACAAATAAAGAAAGAAAACTCCCTGCACATGTTGGGCATGCAATAAATAATCCAGCGGCGGCTCCAATAGAACCCGCACTTCTGGTTTTTTTAGAAATTGAAAATGCGCTTACTGCAAGTGCTACATTTAAGCCAACCAAATAAGAAACAACTATCTGTAAAACTAGGTTTATTGGAATTATTTGTAATCCAACATGATCTGTAAGATAAACCAGAATTTCTGGCATGTATCCGGGTTGATCACAACAAGGAACAATAATTGCTGAAGGAATTTCAGCTCCATAATGATAAGAAAAGCTAACTTGTGGTTGATAAACTAGAGTGCCGGAAACTAGCGAAAAAATTATTCCATAAATCACAAAAGTTGTAAGAAAAATTTTCTTTGATTTTTTATTCCAAGTGCTTATTGCGATAATAGAAAGAGTATCTGTTTCATTCATTTTGATTTTATATTTGTGATATTGGTACAATCCAAAAGCAATGGCTCCAAAAGATATCAATAAAATTATATAAAATCCATATGCAATTCTTTGAACTGGTTCTATTGCGTCTGGAGTAAGTAATATGGGATCTTGGAAACGAGCATAAAGCAAAAAAAGAATCCCAATGCTAACAAAACCTAAAATGACTAGAATCTTACCTTTTTGATTACTTTTTGTAGTCTGTTTTTCCATTTACCAAAAAACTGTTCTGACAAAATTAAATCATGCGCCTAGATTAATTTAGGCACAAAAATGTAAACAATCGCTATGATTTCAAGCCTGCCTATTATCATTAGAATACCTAATGCTACTTTGGTAGCAGGATCTGTTTCTAAAGAAATAACATTTGCAGTAAGCCCTCCTGTGGTTATTGCTGCTGAGGCATCTACAAAGGCATCACCAAAATCTGAATCTGACACATTCATTAAATGAAAAGCTGTTATGGTTGCAATTAATGGAAACAGAATTAGAACGATAACTGTGGTTGCAATTTCTTTTTTATTTTCACTAGTAAGGTTTTTCCTTGTTGCATGATGAAGAACCTGTTTGAAATTTCGTAAATGCAAAAATCTGTAAATTTTAATTCCTCCTGCAGTTGAAAATCCACATCCTCCAATGAACATTAATGTAATCAAAATTGCTTGTGCACTACTACTGAACGTATCAAGTGGCTCTAATTGTAACCCTGCAGTAGTGCTAGCTGAAACAGTATAAAATGCCCCAACAATTGGCTCTAAACCACTAGTCCAAGTAAAAATAATTATTGCCCCGCTAAGTACTCCAAAGTAAACTAAAACTTCCTTTCCTAATTTTGGTGACATGAATCGCTTTCTAACAAATGCATAGTGAAAAGTAAAAGGTAAGGCCCCCAGAATCATTGCAGCAATTAAAACAAGATGTTCTTGCCAAACCAAACCATGAAGAATTGTAGAACTTGGCAAAAAGCCTCCTGTTGCAAGAGTACTCATTGCTAATGAAAAATTATCAATAATGTTTCTTTCTCCAAACAAGTATAACAAAATTGCAACTATGATGATGTATACAGTAAAAATAATAGTAATTGTCCCAAATAATTCTCTCATGTGTAGGGTTTTTCCAGAAATAAAGCCTCTCATAGCCTGTAGCTTGCTTTCTGGATAGAATGCCGTCATGACAAGATAAATGAAACTCATTCCTCCTACTAACTGAGTGAAGCTTCTATAGAATGTAAAACTCTGAGGCAATTCTTCTGGTTTATCAAATAGTGAAATCCCTCCTGTTGTAAAACCAGACGCACTTGAAAAGAAACTGTTAGCAAACAATTCTATTTCAGAACCTGCTGGATATTCTGAAATGTAGAGGTATGGTATGGCGCCAAATAGTGTTAAGATAAACAAACTAGAGAATACCAAAATTGAGGCATCGCGAAGATTTAGGGCTGCTTTTTCACCATACGAGTTTAAGAAAAATCCTGTTACAAGTAAAAGAACTGTAGTGAGGTAAATTCCAGTAGCTGTGGTTGTGTCATTTAGAACAGTTGATAAAATTGCTGGCACAAGTAATAATACTCCTGCAAATTGTAGAACAAATCCAAGATTTCCAAGAATTGCTTTAACGGGAGGGCTCAGAAGTCTTGGTTGTATCGAAGTAGCTTCTCTAATTACATTTGCTATGGTGCTTTGCAGTATGATTCCAACAATCTGTCCTTTTTTAGTAATGACTGGTAACTTGCGAATATCATGATCTCGCATTTTATGTAATGCCTCTTGTAAATTGTCATTTTCTTCAATTGTGATTAATGGAGAACTCATAATGTCTTTTAAAATAGTAGTTTCAGCATATACTGTCACATCACTGACTTTACTCAGTATGTCTTCATCTGTAACTATTCCAACGGGGTTTTTACTTTCATCAGTTACTATGATGTCGTCTCTTTCATAATGTCTGAGAACTCTAGCTGCATCGCGCGTACTAGTGTACTGGCCCAACATAACCACATCGGTATCCATGTACTCTTTGACTGGTTTTGATAATACGTACGCTACAGATTTACTTGGATTTACGGACATTGTTCTATCTTACCTCAATTTTGACAATTTAAATATAAACTGAATTCAAAACACTAATTGAATTGAATGAAATTTTCAACACTTGTAATTTAAGCGAAAAATCAAAAATCTCAAGTACGATTATCATAATATGACCACATAGACTTAGAAAAATCTTTCATAACTAGTTAAAGTTGTGTAATGAATAGAATCATGTATTTTTTGTATCTTTATAAGTATAATATCTCACTTTAAAATCAGAAATAACATTGAAAATTGATCAAGCCCAAGAACCTGACTATGAATCAGTAAAAATTGATTATGTAGGATTTGTTGATCCTTATGCTGTTGAAGGAATGCTTGTCTTAAAAGCAGATGATGGCAGAGAATTTCATATGCGAGCATTTTCTGGTGAAGTTGCAAGACATATTGCAAGTTTTAATGATGATGTAAAAGATTCTGTCCCAACAATATACAAAATGTTAGAAGAGATTTGTGAACACAATGAACAAATGCTTGTTAAAGTCAAAGTATATGAAAGTGGCGAAGTTCTCCGAGCAAATCTATACTTTACAGGAAAAAAGGAACTTGTTTTGAGAAACTATAGGGCTTCAGACGCAATGGCCTTAGCTGCATATTATAACATTCCAATTTTGGTAAGAAAATCATTATTGAAAGAAAGAATGCAAGCCTAAGTTACTATTTCGTCAAGCCTATCTTCTTGTTGTGCTTTTTTAATTTCCATTGCAATTCTTCTTCCAACACCAAATGTTTTTCCGTATTGATATTTCGTATAAGGCGATGTGGTCGCTAGAATTGGATTTCCAGGAACTCGTAAAGACACATCATACACTATTAATTCTAAATCCTTTGTAATTACGCTCTGAAGTGAGAATGGCCCAATAATTCCAGGCGGATATTCTTTTTTTACAGCATTGGCAAACTTGTCTCCGATAGAAATTACTTTTTCTAATAAAGATTCTCTAATACTTGCAGGTGTATGCCCAACTTCTATATTTTGTAAATCTATATTCAACTCAAGTTGTTGTTTTGCAGGCAATGAATTGTAATCGTACAAGTTAGTTTGAAGTCTTCTTTCAATTCCTATGAAATCAACATTATCTGAGATTGGCGTATAAAAATAATTGAAATTCATATACGTTCCAATTGACAATTCTTCAATACTTGCATTCTCTAAATCTTTTTTTGAAATAATTCCTTGTTTGATTTTTTGCTCTGCTTTTTCTTTATAATCCCTAAATGATGATACTGTGAAAAACGCTCGCTCAAGTTTACGCTTTTTTTCTTGCACTTTGACTATTGCAGGTTTTGTGATATTTTTTGGATTTTTAAAAAGTCTTGGATGTTTGATTCCAGCCTTTTCTAACAGATAATATTGATTTTTTTTGTGAGACCTTTCTTCAGCCTGAAACAATGTTCTATTTCCAAAAATTGGAACTTTGAATGAATTTTCAATAGATTTGTAACCCAAGTAAGCGGTTAGAGATCTGTGCGGGATTATGATCGTGTTTGTATCCCTCAAATCTTTTTGAATTTTGGGAGAAACCATGTCTTTGAATTTTTTGAGAATGATTATTTCATCCGCAATTCTGTCAAAACGCTTGTATGGGATCTCTCTTCCTTTTTGACATAGAACAACAGTTTGTATTTCTTCATCTTTTGCACCATCCATTATTTCTAATGCAGAGTGGCTTCCTAAAACCCCAATTCTTACATCAGTATACTCGTTAACTATTTTCTTAATCTCAGAAGCCTTTATCACATTATTTCTTACTTGCAGGAGGTAATATAGATATAATTTTAATTTTTTTTAGATTGAATTATTTTCCCAAAACTTTTCTTTGCTTGGCGCAAAAAATTCGTAATCAACCATATCTAATATTGAATCTACTTCTTCCTTTAATTCATCTAAATTCTCTAAGCCATGTTTTGATAGAGGAACTTCATTTTTTCGCCCTCGAATAATTATTCCATACATTTCTGCAGTTATTCTATCTACATCGAGTAATTCAAAATCTCGATTCATAACCCTTTTTGATATTTTTAATTAATGACGATATAGATGTGTAAAAAAAGAACTAACATAACTTGTTCCTAAAGAAAGGCTTTATCACACATGGTTTCATAACTAAATCGTGTTTTATCAATTTGAGCTACAACTAGCTGGAATTATTCTCTTGACCGCTATGGCAGCTGGTGGAATTAGTTTGTGGTTGAAACATAGACGTGATCAATTAAGGCAAATTGAAGAAGAAGATACTGAGAAATCGTCTCTTTAGTTTTACTAGTGATAAATTCGACTTTTTAACTAATAGATAAAATAGCGTGGCGACACAATATCAATAATTGAAATTAATTGTGGGTATAACGGGAAGTACTGGAGTAATTTATGGAATTAGACTACTTGAAATTCTAAAAAAATTGAATGTTGAAACACATTTGATAATGTCAGAATGGGCTACAAAGTGTATTGGTATGGAGACTAGTTACACTCCAGAACAAGTAAAGTCGTTAGCTACCGCCTCTTCAGATGAACATAACATGGCTGCCAGTGTTTCAAGTGGGACTCATAAAGTAGATGGAATGATTGTTGCTCCTTGCAGTATGAAAACATTGTCTAGCATTGCAAATGGATATGATGAAACATTAGTTGCGCGAGCAGCTGGAGTTACTATTAAAGAGGGCCGCAAATTAGTATTGATGGTAAGAGAAACTCCTCTAAGTGCAATTAATCTTGAAAACATGTTGAAATTAGCAAGACTTGGAATTGTGATTTTGCCACCTGTTACAGAATTTTATACAAAACCAAAATCCATTGATGACATTGTGAATCACGGTGTAGGAAAATGTCTTGATCAATTTGATTTAGAGCACAATTTATACCCAAGATGGGGAACATTTTGAAAGTAACAATTGCCAAAAATTCACTTTGAAAAAATAATTAAAGCAGAAAGAAACAAAGTATTTGGTATTGCTACAAATTACGAAGAATTTCAAAAAAAAATACCGGAATATTTTACTTCGATAAGAATTAGGTCCGTAAGAGATAATGTAGCAGTAATTGAAGAACATATCAAACTGGCTGGTAAAGAATTAGTTATGATGACAAAACATGTTACCAAATACCCTGAAACTCATGAAATTTTTGTAATTGGTGGAGATGCCAAAGGGAGTCATATACTTGAACACTATCAAAGCGTAACCGAGGGTACAAAAATTTCTGTTGATGCAGACATAAAACTAAAAGGCGTACTGAAAATTGTAGGTTTTTTTGGAAAAAAAAAGATTGCAAATGGTTTCATTACGATGATGGATGAATTTGCAAAAATCGCTGAAAGCTAATCAGATTTTTCTTTTTCTTTTTCTTTAAACTCTTCTATTTCTTTGTCGCCTTCAATTTTGCCTTTTTCATATTCACTTTTTGCCTTTCCAAAAGTTTTTGCGAGTTCTGGAATTTTTTTAGCGCCAAATAGTAAAACAGCTATAACTACTGCTATCCATATCCATTCATAGCCTACAACGTTTGTAATATGTTCAAACATCCAAACCTCATTCCTTTGATTTATGATTTAAATGTTCTAACCTTAAGGTCTTTTCGTTCAATAATTCCCATACCTGCAAGATATAATGCAATCATTGGTCCTGCAACAAACCACATTGTAACTCCACTTCCATCAGGAGTAATTATTGCTCCAAACACAACAATGATTATTATTGCATAACGAATATTTTTTCTCCAAAACTTTGGATCAGTAATTCCAGAAGCTGTAGTTGCAAACATTATCATCGGCAGCTGAAATGAAATGCCAAAGGCTAACAAGAATTGAAGAACAAATGTTATGAAATCCATCACATTCAAAAACGTTACAAGTCCTGCAGATTCTCCATAACTATAAAGAAATTCAAGAATATATGGAATCACAAAAAAATACGAAAATAAACAACCAGAAAAAAATAATCCTAATGAAGGAAGTGAAATAGATCTTCCAATATGTATTTCGTTTTCTTTAAGAGCCGGTCTTAGAAATGCAACTATTTCTCTAATTATTATGGGCATAGAAACTACAATGCCAACTAGAGCTGCAATGTAAACTTGAGCAAAAAATGCTTGACCTGGTGCAGTCTGGATTAGCTGAACATTTTCAGGCACTAAAGCAATTCTTAGGTAATTAGTAATTTGAGCCGCAATATTGTCTAACGGTTCTGGTATTGGATAGAAAATAGTAATTCCTGCAAACTCAATTGGTTCAGCATGAAAAGTCAATAGAAAAGCTGTTACGGCAACAACAACAATAACAATTCGTATAACCCGTTTCCTTAATTCTTCTAGGTGTTTGTTGATTTCTTGAATCTCTGACATAAGAAATCTTACACTGCTAAACTATAATTTGTTATCTAAATAGATTAGCATGGATTATCTAAATTTAAGATGATTAACTAAAAACCGCTAGAACGTTTTGCATAGAACCAATAAACCCATTTGTAAACTCTACTGCATAATCGTATACTTGGTTCAAAGCATCACTTACTGGTTGCATAAATTCATACACTTTTTCCATGTCAATGTTTAACGACAATAGTCATTTTTCTTTCCCGTAAAAGCAATTTTAAAACTAGTTTGTATCAGCCGCTACAAATATTACTTTAAATATAGAACTACAAAAATTTGAGCCTATTTTCCTGGAATAGGCAAAAGTTTAGAATCTGGCAAACCAGATTCTTTTCGCTCTTCATCAGTCAAATTTTCAAATTCTAAAGAGATTGTTGCCTTTGTATTGAATTTTGATTCTAATTCTTTTGCCAGAGAGCTAATATCTTTTCCAGAATAGATTTCTTTTGAATCCTGTAGAAATATTCTATCACCTTTTTCAATTTCTTTTCCACCAAATTTATTTTTCAAAAATTTTGTAATGTTTGGCAACTCTGTGCGTGGAACATTGTTGTAATAGTAAACGATTCCATTTATTGGCGTGTAATCAATCGGTGTACCTTTTCTATAAAGAAACACTCCTATGAAGGCTGGTCTTTCTTCTGGTTCTCTAACTCCTTTTATTTCCCAATTAAGTAATTTTTTTTCATCGTAATTGAATTTTTCAATTTCATCGGGTGTTAATTTCCAATATCTTTGCTTACTCACTTCAAATTTTTGACAAACTAACAGCTATAAATTCCAAACCTAGGTTTAGCCTTGAAACTGGTGATCGTCTTTTAATATTCATTTGATGATATTATTCTGATGGGGGTTAGAGTGACCGTGGTGTTGAATGATTCTAATGTAGAAAAGCTTAGAACAATTCAAGCTAAATTACTTCGAGGTTCAACAAAATCTGTTAGTTTTTCATACGTTTTGAACCGTGTGGTCGAAGATGGACTAAAAAAATTCAAACCATAGTTAACATTCAATCGTGCACATTCGTGCTTTTATACTTAAAATGAAATAGTAGCAAGATAACCGATTTGGTTGTGAATGTATTGTTGTCTACCTACCATCCAGCTAAATCGGCTATCTAAATTAAAGATTAGGACATAACTAGAAATCAAAGATAGATTAATTATGACTTTATTCGGAGAAAATCTGTGCCGTTATACAGAGTACACGTGACAATTGAAAACAAACCTGGCATTAGCGACCCTGAAGGTGATACAATTCTTAATGATTTAGTTTTAAAAAGTAGTTTTTCATCAGTAACCAAAATTCGTTCTGCAAAAATGCTAAAATTCGATATTAAGGAAAAAAACAAAGAACAAGCAAAGAAAAAAATTCAGAACCTTTGTGACGAATTAAGAATTTACAATCCTATGGTCAGCAAAATAACAATTCAAGTTTTTGAGAATTAATCTTCTTCAGCAATATTTTCCACAGTTCCTTCAATCAAAAGCTTACTTCTCAAAAATGATGTCAAATCGGTTTGGGTTATGACGCCTACTAATTTTCCTTCATCAACTACTAACAACCTTTTAATTTTATTGTTAAGCATTTTTTGTACTGCAACTTCAATTTCTGTAGATGATTTTACTGATCTAAATTTGTAAGACATAATCTCTGATAATGGAGCTTTAGATGCAACTTTGTCATTTGCAGCTAATTTTCTAACAAAATCACTTTCTGTAACAACTCCTATAGGTTCTTTATTTTTTAAGACAACTAAGAAGCTGATTTCTTTTTCTTTCATTAATCGTGCAGCATCTAAAACCATTTTATCATGATTAATCGTGATTACCTTCTTTTCCATTATATCACGAATTTGTCCCATATTAAGCGCAGAATCTTTTAAAATAAAATATTTTGGATGGATTTCAATTAAATACGGCATAAATCCAAGATAAATGTGAAAGTCGGTGTTGTAGTCTTCCCCGGCAGTAATTGTGATCGGGATATGTTTCATGTCCTGACTGATGTTTTTAAAATAAAAGCACAATTTTTTTGGCATGAAAAAAATCTACCTAAAGATATTGATGCTGTTATCTTACCTGGAGGATTTTCGTATGGTGATCGTCTTAGGGCGGGAGTAATAGCAGCACACAGTCCAATAATTAATGACATTAAAAAACTCGCAAACAAAGGAATTCCAATTTTAGGTGTTTGTAATGGATTTCAAATTCTAGTCGAAGCAGGTCTTTTGCCAGGAGTTTTATTAAAAAATAATTCTCTGAGTTTTATGTGTAAATGGACCAATCTAATTGTAGAAAATAACACGACTCCATTTACTAATAAATTAAAACTGCATCAAAAAATTCCAATCCCAATTGCAAATGGGGAAGGGCGGTATTATGTTGATGAAATAACCTTAAAAAAATTAAAGAAAAATAACCAAATTGTTTTTCGATATGAAGATGTAGTTAATGGTTCTTCATATAGGATTGCAGGTGTGTGTAACGAATCTGGAAATGTTGTAGGTATGATGCCACATCCAGAGCGTGCAGCAGAACCAGAAATCAATCCAATTGATAACAAACCCTCATCACTAATCTTTGAATCACTTTTGAAAACAATTGGTGCATAAAATTGAGTTTAGAACCACAAGAATTAATTCATCTTAAATCAAAAATTGGTAGAGTACCAACTAATACTGAACTTCAAATTGTAGCTGCTGAATGGTCAGAGCACTGTTCATACAAATCATCAAAAAAACATCTCAAAATGCTTCCCATGAGTGGTCCACTAGTTATTTCAGAAAAAGGATATGATTCAGGAGTCTTAGATGTTGGAAATGGTTACGTCGTTACAGTTCACATTGAAAGTCATAACCACCCTTCTGCAGTGGAACCATATGGAGGAGCTGCAACCGGTGTTGGAGGTGTAATTCGTGATATCTTGTCTGCTGGAACAAGGCCAATTGCAATTTTAGACGGTTTACGTTTTGGAAATATAGAAAAAGATCCTCAGGCTAGGTGGCTCTTCAAAAATGCAGTGACTGGAATTGCAGACTATGGAAATTGTTTAGGAATTCCAACAATTGGTGGTGAAGTTGAATTTGATGATTGCTATAGTAATTATGCCCTTGTTGATGTAGCAGCAATAGGTTTTGGGAAAAAAAATAGACTAATAAAAAATCGTGCAAACAAAGGCGATTTAGTAGTATTACTTGGCGGCTCTACTGGAAGAGACGGTATTGGTGGTTCTCAATTTGCTTCTGATTCGTTAGAATCAGAAGATAGGTCTGCAGTTCAAATCCCTGATCCTTTTATTGAAAAATTAATCATTGAAGCAATTCTTGAAGCACGAAATAACAAACTGATTAAAGCAATGAAAGATTTGGGTGGAGGCGGTTTATCTTGTGCAATTTCAGAAATTGCCGACTCTCTTTCCGTAGGAATAGAATTGGATGTAAACAAAGTTCACACTAGAGAACCAAACATGAACACTAACGAAATTATGATTTCAGAGTCACAAGAAAGAATGTTAATAATTACTGATAAGAAAAAGCTAAAAAAATTACAAGAAATATGTAAAAAATTTCGTATTAAATGCTCAGTGATTGGTCATGTTACTCATAAAAAAATAATGAAAGTGAAAAAAGGAAATAAAGTATTTGCGAATTTGCCTACAAATGTTGTAGCTAATGCCCCTCTTTTAGATAGACAAGCAATCAAACCAAAATATCTGCACTCTATTCAAAACGAAAAAAAATTAAAAATTTCACAAAATCTTTCAAACATTCTTTTAAGGTTGTTATCTTCCCCTAACATTGCAAGTAAAAATTGGGTTTATAATCAATATGATCATGAAGTAGGAATTAGAACGGTTGTAAAACCCGGTCAAGATTCATCCGTTTTAAGATTAGATAATGGAAAATTTTTAGCTGCAAAAATTGATGGTAATCCAAAACAGTGCTATCTTAATCCAAGAGAAGGTGCAATTGGATGCTTTGAGGAAGCTTGTAGAAATGTTGTTTGTACAGGTGCAAAACCGATAGGGATGGTAGACCACCTACAATTTGGCAATCCTGAAAACCCAGAAATTTTCTGGACGTTTTTAGAATCATTAGAAGGCTTGACAGATTTTGCAAAATTTTTTAAAATACCCTGTGTTGGTGGCAAAGTTAGTTTTTACAATGAGACGCCAAAAGGACCAATAAAACCAACTCCGTTGATTGGTGTTTTGGGTTTGATAGATGACAAACCACTCAGACCAGAACCTATCTCACAAAATGATTTGCTAATAGTTATTGGAAATACTAAAGATGAATTGGGCGGTTCAGAATATTTTGAATACATTCATAATTTCATTGGAGGTAAATGCCCCGTTGTTGATTTTAAAACTTCAAAAAAACACATGGAAAGTGTTCTTGAATTAATTAAAAAAAATCTAGTCAAAGCAGTACATGATTGCTCAAAGGGTGGACTAGCAGTAGCAATATCTGAATTGAGCATGCAAAACAAGATTGGTTGCAAAATTTCTCTTGAAAACATACCTGGTGAAAAATTATCTGATGAACGAATGCTCTTTTCTGAGAGTCATTCTAGATATCTGCTTGTAATTGATAGAAAAAATCTCAAGCAGATTCAAAGTTTTTTGGATAGAAAAGCTATATCATATAGTGTGGTAGGAAAATTTGTAGGCGATCAGATCACTTTTTCTCATGGTTCTACAAATGTGATAAAACTAAGCGTTGATAAAGCTCAAAAATCTTGGTTGAAATCGTTGGAGTCAGTACTTCATGGTTAAAGAAAACTGTGGCGTAGTTGGAATTTTTAGTCTCGACGGTTCAAACGTGATACCTATGGCTATTGATGCTCTTAGGGCATTACAACATAGGGGGCAAGAAGCGTGGGGAATTGCAGTACCAAATAAGCTACCATTGAAAAGATTAGGTCTTGTTTCAGCCTCTTCATCTGAGTTTAAAAAAATTTCAGATGAATACAATTCTTCGGCAGTAATTGGTCATGTAAGATATTCTACAATTGGAAAAAGTAATCTCGATAATGCGCAACCACTTAAAGTCAAAGATTTGTGTGTTGCTCACAATGGAACAATTGCTAATGTTCAAGAATTAGCTAACATGGTGGGAGGATGTTCATTCACCCCACAAAATGCAAGTGACACTTTAGTAGCAGCTGAAAGACTTGTTTCATTAATTTCAGAAAAGGGACAAATGGGAAAAGCGCTTTCAATTCTGAAAAATGAAATGATTGGCTCATATTGTTTTACTTTTCTTTCAGATGATAATTCGGTCTATGCCGCAAGAGATCCTAAAGGTTTTAGACCTATGGTTCTGGGTTACAAAAAAGACAATAATTCTTACATCGTTGCGTCAGAATCATCAGCCCTTTCGGCTGTAGGTGCAAAATTAGAACGCGATGTAAATCCCGGTGAATTAATAAAATTAAGCAAAAATGGACTAGAAACAGAAATGTTTGCTAATGAAAATCAAAGAGCACATTGTTCTTTTGAGTTTACTTATTTTGCACATCCAACAAGCAAAATGGAAGGCTCTAACATCTACATTGCAAGAAAAAACATTGGCAAGTTTATGGCAAGAAAATTTCCAATTAAAGACGCTGACCTTGTGATTCCTGTTCCAGATTCTGCAAGGCCTGCTGCATTAGGTTATGCTCAAGAGCTTGGCGTTCCTTTTGATGAGGGCTTACTAAAAGATAGATATAGCAGAAAGGGACCACTGCGAAGCTTCATCGAGCCTCACCAAAGTGATAGAATAGAAATTAACAGATGGATTATCCCAATTGCTGAAATAATTGAAGGAAAACACATCGTTGTTGTTGATGATAGTTTAGTTAGGGGAACAAGCTCAAAAGCAATCATTAAAGCACTAAGACGTGCTGGCGCAAAAAAAATTAGCATGTTGATAACTTATCCTCCAATTCGTTTTCCATGTTACGCTGGAATTGATTTTCCATCGCAAGATGAGCTTGCAACATTTGTTAATGGTGGAGAATTTAGCGAAGAAGAAATTATTGAAAAAGTTCGTTCTGACATTGGTGCAGATTTTCTAGGATACAACGATGCAGAAAATCTCGCAAATGCAGTTGGTATTCCAAAAAACTCTCTTTGTTTTACTTGCTCTACAGGAAATTATGACTCTTTAGGAATAAAACCAAAATTTAAGACAAGAGTAGAAATGAAAGGAGAATAGTTATGGAAATAGCATATGTCTTAGTTAAAAGTGAAATCTCTCACGAAATGGATGTGATGAGGGAATTGTTAAAGTTAGAACTAGTTAAGGAAGCCAAGGGAACCTTTGGTGTTTATGATATATTTGTAAAAATTGAAGCAAAATCAGGAAAAGAAATTGAATATGTTGTTACAAAACAAATTAGAAAAATAAAACACGTATTGTCGACTACCACCCTTTCTGTAATTCCAGAACAAGATTAAAGATTGAGACAATCATAAAACAATTCCATAAACAGTCAGTATCAATAAATACTGGCAAGCGTTAGTTTTTGCATGTCAAGTATGAAATGCGTATCATGTGGAATTGGATTCTTTTCTCCTACAGGTTCAAACAAATGTTCAAAGTGTGTAAATAAGGAATCCCAACAAACCGAATCAGGTCATGATTCTTGCGGTTGTGGCCATCATCACTAAAACCATATTTTCCTTTTAAATTAACATTAAGTGAATTAATTTGAAAACCTCAAAAAAGATAACTACATTTGATGGTGCAGGATTTTGGAAAAACTCTTTTGCACATCAACGTGGTAATCTACTTAGAATAGCAGAGGTTCCAGACGAACAAATCAAAATTTTAGTAAATAAATCATATCAAGAGCTACCGGCGCCATTACGGTATGAAATTGAAACAAATCCTGAAAAATTCAAAAAACTCTAAACAATATGAATTTGATTATTTTCCATTAACATTTAACTTCCAGAACGAAATAACCAGATTAATGAAAACATACACTATTCTAATTGGTGTGGCAATTGCCGGAATAGCCATCATGGGTGTAATCTTTGCACTAGATATCTCTAAAGTTACTATAGCAACACAGGATTATGATATTTTTGTAGACCCACTACTTGATGAACAAAATCTTTTCGTTATGGGTAGGGTAACAATCCAAAATACAGGTTCTAAGCCTTTAACAAATGTCAAAGTAAATTTTGGTGAGGGTGACATTACAGAGCTTGGCACACTAAAACCTGGGCAAAAAGTAATTCTTTCTCCACCCTCTGATAACAAAATGGAGTTTGTACAGGTTTCAGCTGATCCAGATATCTTTGTAAATAAGGCGTATCGTTCTCCGCCAAAAATGGTTGGCATGATGGGTTCATAGAATTTCCTAGCGCTTAAATGACAATAAAAACAAAGATTTCTAATTGAAGTTCATAGGTTCTGGTAAAGTCAAGGACATTTACGATCTTGAAGATGGAACCATACTTTTCAAATTTAGTGACAGAGTGTCAGCATATGATGTAAAATTCAAAGAAAACATTCCAAAAAAGGGTGAAATACTTTGCAAATTTGCAGAATTTTGGTTTAATGAGCTACCCGTTAAGAATCATTTTGTGAAAAGAAAATCAGATACTGAAATCATTGTAAAAAAAATGAAAATGTTACCAATTGAATGTGTTGTACGTGGTTATCTTTATGGGAGTTTATTCTCAAGATGGAAAAATAAAGAAATCACTTTACCTGAAGGCTCTGAAACACAATTAGCAGCAAAATTACTTGAACCTATATTTGATCCTACTACAAAAGCAGAACACGACATTCCTGTGACAAAACAATTAGCTATTGAAAAAAAACTTGTTACAAACAAAGAATATGATTGGCTTTCAAAAACTTCTATAGGCATTTACAAACAAATGGCACAAATTGCTGAAAAAGCTAAATTCATTCTCGCAGACCTTAAACTAGAATTTGGAAAACTTGACAATCAAATTGTTTTAGGTGATTCAATAGGTCCTGACGAGTATAGATTGTGGCCAAAAGAAGCATATTTGGTAGGAAAGACCCAAGAAGCATACGACAAACAACTATTGCGTGACTGGCTAACAGAACACGGATATCAAAAGCAATTTGATGATGCAAGAGCCCGTGGTGAAAATCCTGTTGCCCCATCAATACCTGGTGATTTGATACAAAAAATGACTGAAAGATATATCACTGCATATGAAAGACTGACTGGAAAAACTCTTTAACTCGAATTTTGTTTTTTCAGATAATGAAATTTTTCACAATTTGCTTATTTGACCTGCCAAAAAGTCAAAATCATCATTGTTTTAAATTTTTTAAAAAAATCAAAACCACTACAAGTTTCATAAGAGCAAAACAAGTATTATTGTAACGCAACTAAAATATTTGGAATGGATTTGACAATAATTGTAACGGAAAAAAATTAATGCGAATGGACAAAAAAATATGATACGTCGATCTTTTAGCTCATAAGTTAAAGAACAACTTGATGTCAACACTCGTAGAAAGACAAATTCAAGTAAATCGTATTCTTACCATGAATCAAAACCAAGCTCGTGCTATTGAAGACCCCGCAAGAGCAAGAATGATAAAAATTCTTTACAAGAAGGAGCTTACTGTAGAACAAATTGCAAAGGAGCTTAGAAAAACCGGTTACAAAAAAGCTTTAACCACAATACGTCACCATATTGAAATCCTTAAAGACACTGGTTTGATTGAAATTGTTAAAATTGAGGAAACCCGAGGCGCTATTACTAAATTTTATAGCACGTCCACAAAACTCTTAGGATTTGATATTCCAGATGACTTTGAAACCAAATATTCTACTATAATAAAAAACACTTCAACAAAAATGGAAAAAATTCTGAAGAGTATTAACCCAAAAGTAATGATAAAATCAAAAAATAAGAAAACTTCAGATCCTGAAGGTTATTCTCAATATCTTTTAATGGAAATAGTAAACCGTGCAATGACTAATGTTTTAGAGAATGGAAAAAACAAGCATTCAAAATAACATTGTACCTGGTAAATCCTAAAGTACCTCAAAACCAAATCTTAATTATGGTTCGTGTTTTCTTCTCGCAAAAAACAGAGCAAATAATCCAAAAATTTGAATTGATACAATGGCGACAGCTTGCTCAACAAAAACTTGAACAAAAACATCAAGATTTGTCGGATAACTGGAAAAGCTGCGCTATTGGCGAAAGAATTAGGTTAGAAGGACGAGATCTTAATTCAATTAAAGATTTATCCCCTGAAGCAATAAAGCTTGGATACGACTTTTCGGTAGCATTACAGGAGAGAAATAACGATAAAGCCTTAGAAATCATTACAAAGATTGAGCAATTACCTACAATTTGGCGAAATGAGGAATAAATGGATCAAAAAGCAGAAAATTTGTTTAAAGACAAAAATTTAGTTTTTATCGCCACTCTTATGAAAGATGGTGGACCACAATTATCTCCTGTCTGGGCAGATTATGACGATGGTTACATATTGGTAAATACTGCAGAAGGTAGAATAAAACACAGAAATGTTCTAAATGATCCTCGTGTAGCTGTTTCTGTTGTATCACATGCAAATCCTCTTGACATGACAACTGTTAGAGGAACAGTTGTTGAAATTATTCCAGATTATGATTATGTACACATTAACAAATTAACTAAAAAATACATGGGAATAGAAAATTACCCTTTTAGAAGAAAAGGAGAAAAAAGAATTGTTTTTAAAATTAAACCTGAAAAAATTTTTATCTTGCCTGAATTTTCAGTGAATTAAGAGTAATAATTAACTATGTTTCTAAATTCGAATTTAGAAATATACTTAATTAAAGATTGTAAATCAAATAAGAAATGTGTTCTACAATACTTCTAAAAATAAATTGAAAAAAGAGAATTGTGGTAGCTTATCGTCGTCGACGTCTAGATCTTCTAGAGCCGCCTCTTTTCTTGCCGCCACTTCTACGTCTCTTTGCGCCGCCTCGTCTTCTGCTGCCACTTCGCCTTTTACCTGCACTTCTAGATACACGTCGTCGTCTTCGTGCTCTGGCTTTCTTTGCAGCTTCAGCTTTCAGCTTCGCATTTCGTTTGCGTGTTCTTGCAGCTTTCTTTGCTGCAGCACTACGCTTAGCTTTTGAAATTGCCATCACATTGATCGTATGTTATTATGTTTTATGTAGTATAAGTTACCAAATATTGCTCTAATGATACATTTTATTGACTCAATTTTTAATTGCGATCAAAAATTTTTAGAAAATTTTAACAATTTACAACACAAATAATGCCAATATCTCTTGATGATTGTTCTTTTGTTGGTAAAACTCCTACTCTATACTGTTCATTTTCATCAAACGGAATATCAAATTGCGTTGTGTATGACATTGAAACATTAGGCTCTAACATATCAGTTAACAAATCATTTTCAGAAAAATTTCCAAACACTGGTTGTACTTTATTATCATTTTTATCAAGAATGTAGAATTGTCCTCCTGTAATTCTAGTAGTCTCTTTACCTTCATTTTCTGCAACTATGCTAACTTGAAAAAATGTATTCTTTGGTTGGGTTTTTTCATCTCCAGCATGGTTTCCGATGTATTCTACAATGTATTTTACAGGGCCAACTTTAACCGGTTCCCCCGCATTTACATTAAGAAAATTTGGTTGAAATTCAACATAATATGAAAAGGCTATTCCAATTGATGCAATTATTGCAGCAATAACTATCACAATCGTAATTCTGGCCATTTTTGATATTTTTAGGAATGCTGTATTTAATCCAGCTATTGATCGCCTTTTGTCACATTTCCATATGACAGTTAAACATCTTTAATTATTAATTCGCTATATCTGATTTGGGCATTGGGGAATGGATTCAGGGCAGATTCCAAAGATAGGTATAGATGAAATTAGTGGAGAGGAGATTCCAACCAAGAAATTTGTTCGTTGCCAAAACAAGCTTTGCGGTGTCAGAAATACCTCACTTGGAGGAAAATACTGTAGTATAATGTGTGCAGATTGTGATGTCGGAGCACTTTCAGAAAAAGAATGGGTAGAACTTCATTATGAGTTTTGGTCAAATTCTACTCTTCAAAACAAAAAATCAGGGGTTTAGCTTTTCTTCGTAACAAAAAAAGTTGATACATCTTTAGCTGAGCTAGCTTGGTGGTTTTGTACTTGGCTTTCATATGCCCGCACAAGTGTTAAACCCCCCAGAAAAATTGCGGTTTTTGAAAAAATCACATTATGACTAAATCATTGATCATATGGTAGGGGTTTAGCTTCTAGGAATAAAAAAGGAAAAAGAAAGTTTTATGGTAGATTAGTGGAAAACAGGTTGGTAATTCCTAACCCAACTGGACATCCATCAATTACTCCAATTGTACCTGTTGCATAAAATCCAGCATATGTACTATCTTCATCTTCCACTGTTATGACGTCTTGATTGTGTACTCTAAAATCTAAAACTGGACTTTCCAGATTTGTAACACATAGTACATCAGGAGTATCTACGTCATTATCTGCATCTGTAACTGTAAATTCTGCATAATGTGGATGAAAACTTTGCACAGAACTTGATTTTATTGCTTTACAAGTTGGGTTTTTATCACCTGGACAGAAAACTGGATCAAATGCCTGATGATCATTTACATTGTGATGTAACGTGATTGCCAGAACTCTTACATCCCCACTTCCACCATCAATTAGCCACGCCCAAAATGTTACAAGATCTGGAGCATTTTTTGCATTGAATTCTTTAACTGGCGCTTCTAAATCCATAAAAAATGTGTCTCCACTCTGTCCTGCGTCTTCTACATTTGCAGAATCTGCATTAAAGTTTGCAGCATATACTAGTGATATCATCGACGCTGCAAAAACTGCAGCTAATGATAACCCCATTATTGCCCTTGAATTCATTGGTACAACATCGAATAAGTTCTATAAAAAACAAGTGTTTTCTTCATCAGGTATTAACATCATAACAAACGTTAAATATTAACGCCAAATTCTTGAGAAAGTTCATCTATCGTGGAAAATATTATCAAGAATGCAATTACTTGAATTATAGTTAGAACTATGCCTAGTTGAAGACAAAATTTTGCTAATTTATAATCATCTCTCCTTAACACAAAATATGCAATAACTCCACCAATAATTTCAAGAAATACGGGCAAAATTACCCACCAAAGACTTCGTGTTCTCTCAAAACTCATAATTTTTCATTATTAAGGCATTATTTAGAATCTAGTTTTTTCCTACTCTGCGTAATTTCAATTTCTACAGTTTCTATAGGTTCCTCTACCTGGTTTCGCTTTATTGAGAACATTTTAGGTCTATCAAAGTCATCAGTACAGTCTGGGCACGCATATACTAGAACACGATGCTCATTTGGCGCCTTTGGGTTTGATAATCGTGGATAATACACCAGTCTTGCACCACAATCAACACAATATCTATTGGCCCTCCTAGTCCTGGCCAAAGTAAACCTCCTGCATTCTTACTAGTATGCGATCAGATATTAGATCGTTCCAGTCTAACACAATATACTAACAGGTATCAAACAATCAATATTTCTAAATTCGAATTTAGAAATATATGTTTTCTTACATGTAAAATAAACTACCATTTTAGAAAACCAATATTTCAAAACTCGAGTTTAGAAACATAATGGCGCCGCCCACCAGACTTGAACTGGCGACCAACGGATTAACAGTCCGACGCTCTACCACGCTGAGCTAGGGCGGCTCCAGATTTGTACCTAGATAAAAGCGATTTAATCCTTGCGAAGTTTGTTTTTTGATTTAATTAATTGAATTTTGAAAAAAACGCTTCAATCTGTTCGGAATAGTTTTCAACCAAATCAACAATTTCCATGTGTTCATCAGCTGATGGTTCTCTGTGATGATACACTTGAAACGCACTTAGTGCAGAGCCAACCATTTCGCCAACAAAAAACCCACAAAGAAAGTCTCCAATGTTTTTGACATTCCAAACTTGACCAATTCTTGGAGATGCGCCAGCTGATTTGTAAAGTTCTAAAGTTTGTTCAATTAATTGAATTGTTTGTTTTTTAAATTCTTTGTCTAAAGTCAATTTTAAAATTTATTTTTTAGCAGGTTTTCCTGATTCTATTCCCTTAGTTTTTTCAAAAACATAGATGCCATCAAGAAAAACTCTATGATCTTTATTTTTTATGTTAGT
>Ga0256864_1000274_pt1 | contig 20270 bp, 24 predicted proteins | sample RVTome_11_FD_187336 | JGI IMG/M metagenome (GOLD analysis project Ga0256864, IMG submission 187336) | Soil microbial communities from uranium-contaminated site in the Upper Colorado River Basin, Wyoming, United States - RVT147D111 HiSeq ... | reverse complement strand
CGCTCGCACGCGGCATAGATGATCCAGATCCATTCCGGCGGGGATTGGCCCGACGAGGATCTGATACATCAATCGGTGGGCTCGACGAGTTACCATCTTGCCATTCTTGTCTCTCCATTGCATCATCCCGTATCCATCTGGACCAGGTCGCAACCAGATCCAGTGCTTGTTCTCTAGGCGATAATAGGGCCTAGACCCACGAAGAGTAGAGGACTGATTAAACAGCAGTCGTTCCTGTACCCTGATTGGAATTATGACGTTTCCCAACTTGGCTCGTCACCCCTTCCATCAAGATGATACGAACCCTGGATGTTGTCACCGTCGCGAAGGTAGACACAGATGCAATGCTCGTCCCAGCCCTCCCAGCCCGCGACTTGGATAACGGAATGCATCCGCGTTTCGACCATAGATAGTTCATTGGCGGTGAAGCATCCGAAGAGAATCTTACGGTAGTAGTCCGTGGAGGCCAGATTCGGCCGCTGGGACCATTGGATAGTTGGCAACAGAGAGAACCCTTCGTACTCCTTCACCCGCGTGCGGTCCATCAGGGGCTCGTGTTCCTTCTGCATGGTCACTTCATGGTAAAGCCTCGCCAGGTTCACCTCGCCGCTCAGGATGATGTCGGACAGCGCGTCGAAGGGGATGTGACCGGTCAGCGGCGTGTCATGTTCGACGAACAGTAGGAGGGGTGTTGTGATGTCGGGCAGCACAGCACGTGTCATGCCGGACTGATGGATGTGCTCGTCGAAGATGCGGACGGTCACGTTATGCCAACGAGTGCGGCAGAGGTGGAGGAGGTCGTGGAGGTAAGCGTCGTAGGCGGTGCGGAAGTGTTCCTGTTCGATGCGGACACCGTCGGCGGCGATGATGATCGGGGCGGACTTGAGGTCGAGGCGAGAGCGGATGGAGGAGATGGTTTCTTCGATGATGGCAGTGGACGGGTGGGAGGGGATGGGGGAGGTGGGGATGAGCACGGTGATGTCGGAAAGGGAGCGAGGGGTGCCGGATACAGCGGCGATGGTGGAGCCGAGGGCGTTAGCGAGGTGGGATTTGTAGCGACCCCAGTAGGCAGCGCAGATGTTGGCGAGGGCGACGTGATGGTTGGAGATGGAGTCGATGACGGTGGAATAGTCAGACCAGGTGCTGGAGACGACGGGGAAGGGGGGTACAGAGCCGAAGAAGACGCGAGTGAAGTGGTCGGGGTTGTCGATGATGGGGATGCAGTCGGCCTCGAGGGCTTCATAGACGCGGAAGGTATCGGGGGTGGCGGTGGCGGAGGGGCAAGGGGCGATGCGCGAGGCGGCGAGGGTCTGGAGGTATTCGTAGCGGGAAAGGCCGGCGGAGAAGGACTCAGTGGGGGAGAGCTTGCCGCGGCCATCGGCACGAAGGGCTTCGATGCAGGCGTGACGGATGCGGTTGTTGTCCTGTCCGGCGAAGAACCAGACCCAAGACTTGTCAGTTGGGATGTGGCGAAGAAGGGCAGCCGTGTCGGGGGGGTAACCAAAGGGGAGATGGTGATTGACGCGAGGGTGTTCGCGGGCGGGCTGGACCCAGACGGATAGGCGCGGGTGCGTGGCGAGGGAGTTGAGGGGGAACAGATGCTCCTCGTCGCCGGTGATGATGAGTAGGCACCAGTAGAGGGAAGCGATGGTCTCGTTGATGCGAGCGAGGTCGGCGGGGGAAGTGTGATGCTGGCCGGGGACGATGAGGATGGCACCGTCGAGGATAGAGGCTTTTGGCGGGGGACTACGGTGATGGGCGTAGTCGTAGCCGGTGGGGGCGAGATGGTTGTCGAGAAGGTCAAGGAGCAGGCCGTGATCCCAGGTGCCGCGTGCTTCGATGCCGTCGTGGAGGCTGAGCCAGATGACGGGGACTGTGTTCATCTTCACTCCTTGGAAGTTGGTTGGCTACGGTCGCCGTGCGGTGATCCACGTCCAGTTGGGTTCGATGAGACCATGGTGATAGCCGATCACCTCATAGCCGATTTGGCGCAGGACGGCGATCATCTCTGGGGATTGCCAGTGACGGTTCAGGAACGTGTCTTCGGTCCCTTCGACGAATTGGAAGCGGATGATGCCGCCGAGGCGCAGAAGGTCGAAGGATTCGGTGAGGTAGTGGGCTGTGGCGGGGCGGGAGATGTGCTGGAAGACCACCATCGAGTAGATAGCGTCGAACATATCCGCAGCGGGGATAGTGCGACCGTCACTGTGGAGTAGCGTGACGTTGGGATAATTGGCGACGAGGGTACGGCATTGGGAGAGCAAAACGCTGGAGATGTCCAAGCCGTAGAGGGTCCAGGTCGGATGAGCCCGAGCAAGGGGGACAAGCAGGCGACCGAGGCCACAGCCAATCTCCAGCACGCGCGGAGATTCTGCGTCGATGCAGAGGTCTAAGCCGGCGTGGATGGCAGATAGAGATGCCTCTAGTCCTTCGGCCGGATTGGTGCCCCAGACGTGCAGCGGCGTGGCAGCATCCCAGAACTCGCGCTCGGCGAGAGCCTCGGCAGCATCGTCGTCGGCCGTCTTGGTCATCGCCATGGGTCCACAACGACGGAGCCTTCGGGGATCGGCCAGGTGACAGGATGAGCCAAGACGTAGATGGCGGGATCGGTGCCGGGGGTGTCGGCGGTAAGTAGCCAGCGCGGCTCATGCCCGGTTTCGAGCAGATAGTGGGCGAGGAGTAAAGAGGATGAGCCCGTGTCGATGTCCACGCCCGGCTTGTAGGACCGGCCGACGATGATGATGGGGAGATCGTGGATAGCGGCAAGGCGGGCGACGCGGATGGCGAGGCGTTGCATGTGGGCTTCGCGCGCGCGCACGACGTAGGAGAAGGGATCGTGGGTTAGGCCGATGTTCTGCGAAAGGTAAGACATCGCGATCACATCGCGGGGGTGACACTCGCCGCCGTCTGCCATGCCATGCCGCATGTAGGCAGGCGAGGCGATACGGTCGATCGCCTTCGTCAAGACATCATCGACTTCACACGGGTCCGCACCGACGGCCGTCGCGATCTCACCGATGCTGTTGGCGAGCACAACCTTCGCGCTCACCCAACAGTTGTAGGCAACCTTAGCCAGCTCGGCGGATTCGACCGTGACGGGGATGATGGGTGCGTCGTTGATGGGCTTCCAGATGCGAGAAATGATCTCCGCGTCGGCGGTGTAGCGGACACCGGCGATGGTGAACTCGGGATGGCGGAGGTCTTCGGTGACGGTGCCCATCGCCGCGAACAAAGGCTCGTAGATGTAGGGACCGTTGACGAGAGGTTCGAGCAGGCGCACGGACGTGCCGGGGAGCACGGTCGAGATGATGATGACGGGAAGAGTGGGCGGGGCGAGAGTGGTGATGTCAACGAGGGCGGCGCGTAGATAGGAGTAGTCAAAGTCGGCGGGGTCATCTGGGGCGGGCGTGATGCCCTCATAGGCGGGAGCGTGAGGGGTCTGGATGCAGACCATCACCGCCTCGGCGTCGTGGAGAGCTTCGGCTAGCGTGGCGGCGATGTGGACCGTGGAGCTGGAACGTGGCGCGATGTCGTAGCCGGAAACCTCATGGGCGGTGGCGAGGACTTCGGCGGTGGGCAGACCGAGTTTGCCGAGTCCGACGAAGGCGAGCCTCATCGGTCCAGGACCAGATGCGAGCCGCGGCGCACGATAGTGGTGAAGCCCGCGCTTAGGTCGTCGAAGAAGGCGTCATCGACGCGGGTGATGTGATCCCAACCGGAAGGGTCGGGCGGGATGGGATGACGGGCAGGCCAGTTGACGATGACGATGCGGAGGTCGGAGGCATCGCGGAAGATGCGCCAGGCGGCGAGGATTTGGTCTAGAGGGATGTGTTCGAGGGACTCGCAGAAGATGACGGAACGGTACTGGTCGGGGGGCAGGCGGTCTAGGGTGCCGGTGAGGTCGGCCTGGATGAGCCGATGTCCGGCGTAGAGGTCACGCACGGCGGGGGACGGGTCAGAGCCGAAGACTTCTACGCCGAGGGCTTCGAGCCTGGCCTCGAGGGTGCCGGTGCCGCAGCCGACGGACAGACAGGGGCCGGGATCGGGGCGTGGGGGGTATTCCTCGTCGCCGTAGAACGGCAGGCCGAACAGATAGCAGATGGCGGCTAGCTGGTCGGGGCGGAGGAGTTGGCGGGGGGCGAACCAGTTTTCGGGGATAGCACGTCGATAGTAGGCATGGTCGTAAGGACTCTGGCTCAGTCCATCTGCTGTCTCAGTAGTGTTACCCATCGTTCACGCTCCTCCTGCTTGTCCTGCCATATCTGCTCTACGTTGTCGGCCTGATGCCGCGCGATTCGCTCGCGATGAGTGTCATCCCACTCGGCTTTGCCGAAGGCTGGGTGCATGTGTTCGGTGATGATCGGGACAAAGATGCGGCGGCCGAGAGCGTTAGCGACCTCGTTGAACCAGAGGTCATTGTAATCAGAGGAAAAGTAGGGGGGGCAGAACGTGCCGACGGTATCGACCCAGCGTTGATGAAGAAAGCCGTGAGTGCCGAGTAGACGACCGTTGACGCTGCCGTCGTCGCCGTGGACGAAAGCGATACCGTCTGCGGGGAAGGTCGCGGCGACGAGGCGATCCCAGTTGGGAGTGTGAAAGACGATGTCGTCTCCCGCGTGGCAGAAGATGGGGCCTTGAGCAAGGGCGTGGCATTCATTCCAGTATTGGGATAGGACAACGCGCGGGCCGACAGAATAGATGATGTTGGCGTGGGTAGGGTAGGCGTCGCGGGTCGGGTCGTCATCGTCGAGGCGGATGACGAGTTCCCAGGGGCCGGAAGAAGTGGCGACGAGGGAAGAGTGAAGGCGGGCGATGTTGTCGGGACGCCCACGGGAGGGGAGGAGGAGGGAGATCATGGGAATTGCTCCAAGATGCTCGTCCAGTCGAGGAAGCGCACAGCCTTATCGTCGATGAAGGCAAGAGACTGAGGCTTGGTCATCGTCACCACCGGGGCAGGGTCATCAGCAGGCCAGCGTTGCTGTATCCATGAAACGATGCCTTCGATGTCGGCGTTCGCAGTGAAGATGACCAAACCATAGCCGCGGCGTCGCAGCTCAACACAAGCTTCGATGCCGCCAAGTTCAGTCAGAGTGTCATCGAAATCGACAGCGAGGGTACCCTTGCCACCGTCGCGCGCGAGGCTTCGGAGATGAGCCTGGAGGTCGAGATCTTCTTGCGTTGCCGTCATGGGATGTTGAGAACCTGGTGAGATGGCTCGATGCAGTCGTCGTCGCCGCATGACGGAGTCACGAACGAGAAGATGCTGAGATTCATAAACTGCCACATCCCGTAACGCTCGAAGTAGACGATGACGCGCGTCACTTCTCGTTCGGGAACGCCGCAAGCGATAAGAGACTCAGCGAGTTGAGATAACGTCCCCGAGATCTTTCGCCCCATCGGCTCCTCCTTCTGCGTCGGGAGTGTGACCGGGGCCGAAGATGGTGTCAAGGACCCAGGCGAGGCGGGTGCGGTAGGTGTGGTGCGTGCGCGTGTGGGCGGAAGCGAGGAGGCGAGCGGCGACGCGTTCGGCGGGATGGGCGAGGAAGTGGTCGATGAGAGAGAGCATAGCGGCGTGGTCGCCGGCGGGGAAGGTAGGGACGTGGGGATGGGCTTCGGCGTAGCCTACGACGGAGGGGTGGATGAGGAAGCCACCACGGCCGGTGGTCTCGGGCGTTCTGTCTGACCAGTACCGCGGGATCTTCCCGGCGAGACAGGAGTCGCCTACGACGACCTTCACGGAGGCGTAGAGGTCATTGAGAGCAGCGCCGCGGAGCGCTGGACCGCGTTCGGGGAACATGCGGAAGCGGCGGCCGTAGCGGCGGCGGAGGGCGCGGAGCATGGCCTGGCGGACGGGCCAGTGCTCGGTATGAGCGTAGGAACGGTGAGCGCCGACGAAAGCGACTTCGCAGGTATAGGCGGGGGAAGGGATGCCGTCATAGGCTTCAGCGTGATAGACGCCCGGCGGGGACCAGGTATGGTTCGCTCCGATGCTGGCCCATTCGTCTTGGTGGCCACCGTCGGCGGTGAATAGGAAATCGTATTCGACCCAGGGCTCGGGATCGGTGAGCAGATGATCCTGACGGGCGAGACTCCACCAAAGATCCAGATGGTAGAAGGCGGTTGGGATACCCATCGCTTGGATCTGATCGCGCGCGCGGAGGCGGTCATCCTTGGGGCCAGAGTCCATCGCGTAGCCTTGGGTCTGAGTGTGGAGAAACAGATCGTGGCCGCGTGCGATGGTGGGGACTTCGAGCGCGGGAGTGCCGGAAACGGATGGTCCGCCTTCCTGGATGCGCGTGACAATGTGGCCGAGGGCTTCAAGGGATGCAGCGACGTGGGTCTCGGTTGAGTGAGAAGGGCCGAGGTCAGAAGTTCCCCAGATACGCGATACGCAGGGAACTCATGGCATCACCCCCTTGCGACGCTGCCAAGCAGCACGCAGCTTAGATCGTGTTTCTTCGGAGTGTTTTCTTCCTTGAAATGGGTGTTCATGCTCCGCGAAGTACTTCCGTGTCGCTTCTGCCAGCTTCTGCCGATGGCCTTCCGATTTTGCCTTTCCCCTGTTGAGAGCACCCATCCTCTTGGCGGTTTCAATTCTGAACAGACGCAGCTCCTCCCCTTGCATCTTTATCTTTGGAGGTCCATACAGTCGAAGCCGAGCCTGTTCTTGCTTAGCTCGAAACTCGGGATCTGCCCAATGACGCTTCATCGCCTCCGATCGCGCTCGACGTATTTCTGGGGTAACAATCGGTCGAGGGCGTGCCTGTAGCTTAGCGCGAGTTTCTTCAGATGGATTCTCCATACCCTCGCCGCCATCTGTCATGTTGACGAGGGGAATACCATCCTCGCGAGCCTGTGCGATCCATCTCTTCTCGGCCTCCACAAGCTCATCACCGTCGCGGCAAATCTCTAAGCAGACAAGACTGGGTTCTAACCCCTGTTTCTGCAATCCTCGTATCCATTGAAGACGATGATTGATATCTGGCTTACTTCGAGCTTCTCGTAGGTGCCCGCGTAACCGTGTGTTGAGATATCCCTTCACCTTTCCGATGTAGCGGATCTGATTTGTCCGTGGGTCTACCAAGCCATAGACGTATCTTCCTGGGTTACGAGGAAACTCTGCGGTGGAATGCGAGGGGCCGTGATTCCCGAGATATGCAATCTTCATGAGATCGCGACGGACTTCCACGTCCCAGCATCATTGACCCAGATCACGTCCGTGCCGATGCGGACCTCGCCCGAGTACCCGCCCGTCGGCGTGGCAGCAGCGACATGCTGAAGTTTGTGATGGATCGAGGCTGCGTTATCGGAGAACCGAAAGTGATTCGAGTCGGCCAAGGTTCCCGAGATCCCCGCATTCACATTCCCGCGCCCCACGATATCGAAGAAGTTGAACGTGTTCGTGCCGTCGAAACGGATGGCGTGGGATTGCGTCGGTGTACCTTGGCGGTCGTTAGCGATGCCTTGGAGATGCAGGCTGGAGCAGTTGTTCACACGATAGCCGTAGCCGGTGGTGGTCAGGCCATTAGAGTCAGAGTAAAGACCGACGCCTTCGGAGCGACCGGAGCCGGAGAAGTTGAACCCATGCTGAGTGTTGTCTTGAGATTCGCAGAAGGCGATGAGGGACCGGACGGTTGAGATCAGAAATCCATCGCCGTTGGCGGCAGTAATCTGCCCGGCGTTGAAGGACTTCGAGCCGGTAACTCGATTATTCGCGCCAGCGAGGACGATGCCTTCGAGGCCGGAGCCGCCGGACGTGCATCCTGCCATGAATCCGTCTGTTCCGACGAGGCGGAATCCGTTGCCGCTACAGTTGCGAGCCTGGCAGCCTGAGATGAAGAAATCTCGCGTGGAGGTGTCCATGAAGATGCCGTGAGACAAGAAAGTGGAGACGAGAACGTTTGAGATGACGTGCAGGGAGTCGTTGAACTGGAAGCCGGAACCTCCCGAGGCTGAGAAGTGGATGCCATGCGATGTGCCGGACTGGTTCGTCTTGTTGCCGTCGATCCACAGATCGGAGATGGAGCAGAACTCGTCTGAGACAGTCGCGAGAGTGAACAGAGAAGCGTCGGAGCCGTCGGAGAGGCGCAGGCGCTTGCCGCGACCTTGGCCTCGCACGCCGCAGGCTTCAGGGATGGTGATGGGCGCGTAGTCGATCGCCCAAGTGGGGATGTTGCCGATGAGGGTATCGTCGAAGAGAAGCTGGACGATGCCGCCACGGGAGTTGGCGCTGAGGCGGTCGAGGGCCGTCTGGATAGAGAGCACAGGCCGGTCGGGGGAGAGGCCAGAGTTAGCGTCGGAGCCATAGGGGGCGGCGTACATGGTGCCCGAATCGGTGGCGGGAGCGAAGGATATCTCGCCAGCGGGGGCGGCGTAGGCGCGGCGGGAGCGAGAGTTGGCGCTCATGAGGCGAGGTAGCTACGGCGACCACGGGTACGGTCGCGGCGGGATAAAGGGGTCCGGCGCCGAGCCTGCAAGGTACTACCGCCACCGCCTGGGGGCACGACCACTTCTTCTTCGGCGACTTCCACGGCGACGATCGCCATCGAGGCTGAGGCGGGCGGAGTGAACGTGGGGGAATCCTCGTTCGAGTGCCGCGACATGCCTTCGAGCCACATGGCGATGTTGCCAGCGCCTGCGCCGGGAGCGATCGCGTAGCCTGCTTCGGCGGCAGCAACACCCGTGGATGTCGTGCGAGCCAAGAAGGCGATGATGGCAGAAGCGTCGTCGGTTGCGGTGTCGAACGTTGCGGTCAGGGCGCCTGCTTGGTTATCTGAGGCCGCTGCCTTGGTCTGCACCGACCCATCCGAACGCAACGTCTCGTAGAGGTCCGATGTGCAAGAACCGACGGTGGTGGCGAACTCGATGGCGAGCGTGCCGGGAGTTGGTGCAGGATCGGTGGTGCGCGCGTGAAACAGCCAGTGAGTACGAAGCGGGGTCGCCAATGATGCGAAGTCTACCTCGTCAATCAGTGTCCAGGTGACATCGAGGCCGGTGACTGTGGGCGTGGGGGGAGTACCTGAAGCCTGTGCCGCGTAGACGGACAGCCAGAGATCGGCATCGGCACGGGGAGCATAGGAGCGGGTGATGTAGGGATCGCCTGAGCCGCGGTCGGTGCCGTCGCCGTTGGCTCCTAGATGGAAGTCCCAGACGCGGCCTCCAGTCACGCCCGCAGCACGGATCTCGATGCCGACGAGGAGATAGTGGGCGGTGTTGGCCCAGGAGAAGTCGGCGAGAAGGTCTTCACCCACCTTCCATTCGATGATACCGCCGAACTGCCCTCCTACGGCTCCGCCCACTTCGGAGAGGGAGGTGAAACCGTCACCGGGTTCGATATCTTCGGGCGGGTCGTTGGTGCCGAGAATGCCGCAGACGAGCAGGCCGTTGTTGACGGCGTCCTTGAATCCGGCCATCGTCAATTGCGCAGTCGTGACGAAGGATGTCGAGTGGTGAAACTCGCGGGGCTGCATCCACGGATCATCTTCCCAATCGGCAGCGCCCTGGACAATTCCCACGATGGCTTCAGTGATCGTCTGTCCCTGCCAATCGACCACAACCGTACCCGTTGAGCCGTCCGCCACGGCGGTGAACACCCAGATGCGTCGTGCGAGAGCGCCGATGTAAGCCGTCTTGATAACGTAAGTCCAGGTGACGCCCAAGCCGGTGATAAGTGGGATCGTGACTTCGCCGGAAGCCTTGCCGCCCATCGCGTAGAGGATCAGAGGCCGTCCCGCGATCGTTGCGACGCTTGCTGTTTCATGCGAGGTCGCGTCCGTGGTGAGCTGCTCGAACGTTAGAACGTCGGGCGTTGAGACGGGCATCTAGACCGTCACCCAGGAGACTTCGGCGTTGACACGATGCAGGCCGGTCTCACGCGAGCCGCCGCCCGTGTGAACGTCCATGATCGTCGAGCCGTTCGAGCGTTGCTGCCACAGGTCGAAACGATGCCAGCCTGGCGCGGAGATGCGGCGCGTGATGCCGGGGACGAACTGGTACTTCCACTTGTAGAAGTCACGGCGGATCTCACCCGTGTTCGGGTGCCGGTCTACATGTTCGTGGATCTCGGCGAGGAACATCTCGACGATGTCGATCGTGTGGACCCAGAGGTCGGCGGTGACGTTCTGGTTGCGTGCGACATCGAGCTGGGCGGCGGCGCGGACAATGAAGGGCCGCGCGGTCGAGTTGTTGATAAGGACGAGTGGTTCGTCGTCGGGGACGGGATCGCCGGGCAGGATGTAGACGGCAGTGGAGAGGTCGGGGATCAGGCTCTGAGAGTTGTCGTAGAGCCGGTAGTTGCGCATGGCGAGCGCGTCGATGTTGATGGCGCTCGGATTGTGCTCGTGGCTCGACACCGGCTACTCCTCGAGCCCTTCGACCGTGTAGGTAGGCGTGCCGGAGGAGATGAGGCGCACGACGGTGTTGCCGCGCTCGTTGGACTCGATGACGACTGAGCCGATGGCGGCGGGCAGGCAGGTCGCGTCGTCGCCACCAACGCCGGGATTCGTGCCGCCGATACGTACCCAGATTTCGGCGTCGCCCGAGCGGTTCGTGACTTCGACACGACGAAAGTTGCGGCCGAGGGTGATGACGTCGGCGGTGGCGGCGGATAGGGCGGCGGATTTGGCTCGGGCGGCAGAGAGGTTAGCCATTTGCTCTCCTTACGAGATGCCGGTGACGCGACGGACGGCGGGACGGAGGTCGGGGGAGATGACGGAAGCGCGGCGGGTGAGACCGTGACGGTTGTAGGTCGAGAGGAACAGATCGACGGTGAACAAGCCGGTGCGCCCGTTGTCGAGGAAAGACATCGGATCGAGCACAACCATCGACACACCTTGCCGGGTGATGTTCGTGACGCGCGAGGGGAGGCGGCATTCGCCAAGCGTCTCAGGCTGGCAAGACAAGGCGAGCTGGCAGGCCAACTCTGCGGCGGCCATCACGCCGGCGGGCGGAGGGGGCGAGCCGTAGGTGTAGGTGACCTCGAAGGTGTCTTCTTCGGTGGAGGGGAGCAACATGTCTTGGCAACAACTCCAGGCTTCACCGTCGATGCGGACGAGCCAGCGCCAGTCGTGGACCGTGTAGGCGGTCGTGGGGAGAGCGACGCCGTCGATGAGGACCTCGTCGATGGCGGTGATCGGATAGGCGCCGAGGCGGATGGAGGGGATGCGAGAGCAGGTGCAGGAGGAGGCACGCTGGCACGAGCAGGCGGAGGGGTAGCGGTAGACGGCCGAGTATTCGACGTCGCGGTTGGGGGCAGCGTCGAGGGAGGCGTGCTGAGAACACGGACGGACGGTTTCTTGGCATGAGCCAGGGAACTGGCGGCCGGATAGCTCGAACAGGATGTCGGAGGCGACGGCGAGGGTGTCTTCGAGCAGGCCAACAGGGAAGTCGTAGATGGAGTCGCAAGGCGTGCAAACGTCGTCTTCGGTTGCCCAGGGGCTACAGGCGCTGCGGCAGACACCACTCATCTAGACCCCCGCCCCAACGGTATCCGGCGTAGCTGTAGCATCGACTGCCTCCTGTTCTCCAGTCAGGGTACAACGCCGGATGCCGGGCGCACCAGGGGCAGCGCATATGCGAGAGGAGGCGTCGGGAACGGCGCAGCCGGTGCGAGAAGTGGGGGTCTCCACAGCGCAGAAACGGGTCGTGCCGGAGATAAGACGGATGGTGGGAGTGGCGAGAGAGACAGTCGCGGAGATGGTGGCGGGGGTGATAGTGGAATCGGTGGCCAGGGACGGGGCAGCGAGAGTGACGGTGATCGCGATGGTGGTAGGGGCGGCTGTGGTGATGGTGGAGACGGCGGGGTCCGTGATGGAGGCGGGGACCGGGATCGTCGAAGGAGAGACGGTGGACGAAGTAGAGATGGATAAAGCGCCGAGCATGATGGGAACGGGGATAGTGGAGGGGGAAACAGTGACGTCGCCCTCGATGACGATGGTCGGGTCGGTGATAGAGACAGGGACCGAGATGGTGGATGGGGTGGTAGTCGCCCCGGCGGCGATGGTAGGTGTGTCGAGGGTAACGGGGGCCGGAATAGTAGACGGCGCGGGAGTGGAAGAAGCAGAAGCGGTGGGGTTCGTGATAGCGACGGGGACGGGGACGGTCGATGGAGCAGCGGTGGCGTTGCCTTCAGTCTCAACGGTCGGGTTAGCGATAAGAACGGGGACAGCGACGGTAGCGGGAGCGGGGGTGGAAGACGTGGAGAGGGCGGCAGCATCGAGGGTGACGGGGACGGAGATAGTGACCGGGGAGGCAGTAGAAGAGGTAAGAACAGAAGGGTCCGTGATCGAGGCTGGAACAGCGATAGTCGCGGGGGTGGGAGTGGAAGATGCAGATGCGTTGGGGTCTGTGATGCTGACCGGCACAGCGATGGTGGAAGGAGAGGCCGTCGCGTCACCGGCAACGGAGACCGTCGGGTCGGTAATGCTAACAGGAACGGGAATGGTGGACGGCGCCAAAGTAGACGACGCAGAGATGGACGGGGCATCGAGGGTGACGGGTGAAGGAGCGGTGGCAGGCGTGGCGGTAGAGGAGGCAGCGATCGTCGGAGCGCCCAAAGTAACAGAGACGGGGACAACCGAAGGGGTTGAGGTCGATGAGGCAGAAGCGGTGGGATTGGTGATCGAAACGGGGACAGCGATGACCGCTGGCGTGGCTGTGGCGTCACTGGCAGCCTCAGCCATAAAGGTCGCGATACCAGAGGCGTGACGAGTGCTTCCGGTGTGGGAGAAGGTTGGATTCTCTGCGGCAGTGTCACCAGCATCTTTGATTTTGTAGCCGATGATGGTCGAGTTGCCGTTCTCGGTCAGAATGATGAAGTCAGAGTCGATGGCCTCCGAGCCGTTATTGTTCCCAGACTGTGCGGAGATGGTAACGATGAGTTCGCCGCCCTCGGAGGGCGTGACCGAGCCCGGTTGATGAGATCCCTGGCCCGCCGCGTTGGCTGCTTCGTTGGATGCGTCGCCCGGAATAGCCGCGTTCCCCGACCACCGCGTCCCGTTCGCGATTGAGGCGAAGTTTGACACCGTCGTCGCGGGCGTCTGTGCTGTACCCTCGCCCGCGCCTGCGATCTTGAAGTAGATGTGCTCGGAGAAGGTTGGGACAACATCAGCATCGTTGATGGTCGCTCCGTCAACGCGCTGCCAACCCGATGCTGTTGTAACCGTCGCGATGATCGTCGCGATACGGAAACAGATGACGATGAGTTCGCCTTCGACGGGCGCGTTGGCGAAGGTGACACCGTGGTTCTGGGTGCTGGAGCCGCGAGAGGCTTGTTGGACTAAGGAGTAAGCCACCTAGCCTCTTCTCTCTACCTATCGGTGTAATGCTATGGCGATGCTATGGCGTACAATCTATCGCGAAGATCCCCGTTGCCGCCCAGGTAATCAAAAAAGTCCCGTTATTGGTCGAGAAGTCCGCCCCGAAATCCAGCAGACAAATCGCGTTGTTACCAACGAGCGCGTCGGCATAGATGAGAACCCCGCGCGCGTTGGTGATCGTCGAAGAGGTCCACTGTACATCCGTGGCGTCCCACATAATCGACCCGGTGGGGGACTCGGACAGCGCGGTGCCCGTGAGCAACTCGCCACCCGCGGTATAGCCAGCCCCGGAGACTTCGTTCGCGTCATAGGGCGCAACGGCGTAGGCAGTGTCGGTGGAGAAGTTCGGCGTGATCGTGTTCGAGAACATGGCGCAGCGATGTGTATCGAGGTCAAGGTCGATAGCGAGCTGCGTGGTGTCGAGTACGTCGGTCCATGTGGCGACGAAAAGCCCTGAAGCAGTAATCGCCATGTCAGCCTCCTAGGGAAGAAGAGATGGAATCTGGATTCACGGAAGCGTCGCCGATGCCAACTCCGACAGCGCGGCGCCCGGCGGAGACTTCTTGGATACGGAAGGCTGAACGGAGCGTGACCAGGTCGGCCTTGGCCTGACGGAAGTCTGCGATGTTGGCTTCGGATGGGTCAGCATAGCGGCGAGATTTGGCCTCGGCGAAGTGGGCTTCGGCCTCAGAGACGGCGATTGGGGTGATCTCATCGGCCACTGGTGCGCTCCTTGTTGGCTGAGATGGTAGCAGGGGTAACAGGGGTGACGGTGACATCTTGACGGTCGGACCAATGCTCGGTGGTGGTGACTAAGGCAGTCTCGGTATCTACGGTCGTGCGCTTGGGGCCGCGGCGCGAGGGCAAGCCGATGTTGATGGTATGGATCTTCTCGGCGAAGCTCATCTGGTCTGCCATCTCATCCTTCTTCGGCGTAGGTATCCGGCTCCCAGGGTCCAAGGCCCCAGGAGCCGGACACACCTCTCACATCTCGTGGTTACTTGCCTAGTCGTACATAGCGATTCCGTCGATGTAGATGGACGCACTCTCGACAGATACGACGGCCAAGCCGATCTGGCTTGAGATTCGCTGGGTCGGTGAGGCTATGCCCCCGCACACATGTTGTCTTCCGAGCGTTTCTCGCCGCGATCCCTTCACCACGCATCTTGTTCTCAGCAGGTGAAACTGCTTCGAGATGCTCGGGATTGACACACCAACGGTTCCGGCAGAGATGATCGAGTTCCTTGCCCCTCGGAATTGGACCGACGAATAGGATGTAGGCAGCGCGGTGAGCACGGTCAACCCCGAGTTCTTTCTTGGCGTTGAACCGACCGTACCCAAGTTGATCAATGGACCCCTTCCATCTCCAACACCCGGATCTTTCCCTGCACACCTTGGCCCAGAACTGTTCTTCGATGCTGGACCCGAGCATGAAGCGAGGGGATGCCTCGCCAGGATCGCCGAGAGTTCGCCACCGTTGGTAGTGCATCCCGCACCAACTCCGAGCGTAGACCTGGCGAGAGCATCCCCGTATCTTGCACTTCTTCTCCTTCTCCATCCTCGCAACCTATCATGAGGTTACGAGAGATTCCACTACATCAAGAGGCAGTCGCGGAGGCATAGCCGCATGCCACGTCCGGCAGCGTTGCAACCGGCAGCGACTGCAAGACACGATCAGACGCAACAGGCCAGTCATTTTCGGACCCATCCAGCCACTCGGGGTTCTCCACCGCGAAGCCGTTCAGCTCCAGCACGACGGGACCGTTCTCGAACGTGCGGGTGCTGTGCTGCCAGTAGGTGCGCGGCAGAACGTACCGCTCGTAGGGGAACGTCGCATCCAGAGCGCCCGCGGCGGTGATACGCTTCGTCCAGACTTCGATCGACACACCATCGGGGCAAGCCGCTGCGCCGATCTCTGGGAAGGCGTAGCCGACCGCGTCGCCGGAAGTGAGCACGACCCCGCCGACGAGGAGTTCCTGCAGCTCCGGGTCGGGGATGCAGAGTCCGAGGGTCAGGTTGAGGCGCTTGAGGCGGTCGCAGTCCTTGAAGTTGACGCAGACTGCGCCGCAAGCGTTCTTGACCTCGAACTCGTCACCTTCGGTGATCTCCGGCTCGATGGTGAGAACCGTGAGCGAGTCGGTGGTGTAGAGGTTGTCTGCACCTTCGATGGGAGACCCGTCGGCTGCGAGGCGCGTCACCCGCAACGCGCACGACTGAACTTGAGCGAGACACTGATTCATGCCGTCCTCCTTCTTGACATAGCCGGAGTCCGTCCGGTACGGTCCTGGTTATGGAGTGCTCCGTCGAAGGGTGCGGGAAGCCCAAATGGGCGCGTGGATGGTGCAGCACTCATTACAGACGCTGGCAGCGATACGGGACTCTTGATCTCATCGAGTACCCGACAGTCTGTGCCGTGGAGGGTTGTAGCCGCCCCTGGAAGTCGAAAGATTGGTGCTTGATGCACTACACCAGATGGCTTCGGCACGGTGATCCCGCTACTCGTTTGTATACTGAGGATGTTGACGAACGATTCTGGGAGAAGACCAAGGGACGCAGAAATGGGTGCATCGAATGGACCGGAGCGCTGTACTCCAACGGCTATGGAGCCTTCAGGGTGGACGGGCGCACGATGGCTGCTCACATCTGGGCCTACGAACGCTACGTTGGTCCTGTTCCCGAAGGGTTGGAGCTTGACCATGAATGCCACAACGGAACGAGATGTCGCAGCAACCCCTGTCGCCATCGCGCGTGCGTGCATGTAGAACACTTGAAGCCGAAGACTCATGCTGAGAATCTTCGCGCGAGTCACCTTCATGGTTCTAAACGAACTGAGCCTAAGCCACCGCGCGGGCCTCACAATCGAGACAAGACTCACTGCAAACGAGGTCACGAGTTCACCGAGGAAAACACGTATAGGGACGCCAACGGCTATCGTGGCTGCCGAGCTTGCCGCCGGGCCTATACTCAGCGAACCTAATCTCAACTGTATCCTCCTTCTTTCCATGGGCCTACAGATCCGAGACGAACGCGAGCCAGAAACTCGACCCGCCTCCAACATTGAGTGGTGCTCCTGCCGAATGTGCCACCACCACCTCCGCATACTCTCCAGCCCCCAGACGACACGCTCCCGCGATAGCCATGTGGTCTGTGCCCGATGATGCAACACGATCATCACGCACGAAGTTACCGACCGGATTGGACTGGCGTAGACGCACTTCTCGCTGGCCGGTCGTGCTAGTCGCCCAAACGACATGCGTGCCCGCGAGGTAGTAGCCGGAACGGGGGGCGACGAGGCGGCCGGTGTTGGATGAGACGGAATGGATGCTGTCGTTGTCCCAAGTGGTGGATGAGCTTTCGACGTCGAAGGTGACGACGGTAGAGCCGAGAATCCCGTCGGGCACGGACTGGCCAACAGATTTGGTGACACGCGAAGTAGGGACGCGCAGGCCGGATAGGGTAGGCGAGGCTTGGAGGATACTGGCGATGAGGTCGGAGATGAGTGACGACCAGGCTTGCCACGCGGAGCCCGTGTCGCGGTAGATGACACCGGTGTCGGTCGCGTAGAAGTAGCGGCCCTGGGTGCCGGCGGCGGGACGGTTGGCGAAAAGGTCGGCGCCGTCGAGGGCGACGTTGTCAAAGGGGGATTGAGCGTTGGCGAGGAGACCATGAATTTCTTCATGATCCCCCAGGTGACCGGGGTCGTTGGGACTTATGACCAACGGTAAGGTCACGAACCAGCACCGCCGATCCCGCAGTCGCGAAGATCCATCTCGATAGCAAACAAGCAGCAGTCGAAGGTCGCGGCGACGGTGCGCTGCGCCCAATAGGTGAGCCGGTTCGCGGAACGGTCCATCGCTTCATCGGGCGTGTTCGGGATGATCTCGATGGGAGACATGCGGATGTGAACCATGCCCGTCGCATACGCCCAGACCGAACCGTCGGCAGCGGGGACAGGAGCGCCATCGACGGCTTGCTGCGGGCCGGAGCCGTCATAGCCGGAGCCGGGGACGACGACCGTGTCGTTGATGGTCAGGATGAGATTGCCTTCGCGGCGTAGGCCGCCGCCTTGAGCCCACAGGATGACTGTTTGGGGCGTGGCGTGGATCATGCCGCGGCTGCCGCAGTTGCAAGTCGCGAGGGCTTGCTCGAGGCAGGCGAGGGCTTGGACGGCGTCTTCGATGGGGAGATCGGAGAGAACGTCGGAGTCCAGATGGGTGAGGTACTTGTTCGCCCAGCCGGAGGAGCGGGCGATGGCACCGGACCATAGCTCGGCTTCGATGAGGTTGGATTCGCACGCGACGAGCTTGCGTTGCGCGCGCTCCTTCCAAGTGCGAGCAGCCGAGCCGAAGGATGAACATGAATCCACGGCGGCGATCGCGAAGGTTTCGACATCGACGGCGCCGGATTGGACGCCGTTGTCGAGGTCGGGGTTGGTGCACGGGTCCCAAGTGGCGGTGTTGCCTTCGCCGCAAGCTTCGGGCTCGTAGGAGAAGCCGGATTCCCAGCGTTCACGTTCGGAGATGGTAATGGCGGAAGTGAGGAGGCTGATGCGGGGCGGTGAAGCGGGGAGTGCTGATACGGCTTGTTTGGGCGCGGCCACCGCTACACCTCCATAGGATCGGAGGTGAAGACGGTTAAGTCTTCGGCCCCCTTCTTCTCGCCTGCGACATCTTTGCGATGGAGGCGTCTGAATGACGTTGCCCGCGCCAGGCGTCGTGAGCTTTCGACACGGTGCGACGACCCTGCTCGGCTAGGGCTTCTTTGCTCCGTGAGCCTTCGGCCCATTCGCGCCGTCGTGCTTCGGACAGTTTGGCACGCGCTTCGGGAGTCATCGGAGCCTGGCGAGCACGGGCTTCGCGGATTTTGGCCTTGGTTTCCTCCGACGTAACACGGCGCGGCTTGGGGGTGTCGAGATCGCGAATGAGATTCACTCGCTGCTTGCGGAGAAAGCACCATCCAGCGATGCGCGCTTGCTTGGCTTCCTCGCGCGCCTGCTTCTTGGCTACCTTCCGTGCAGTGGTTGCTTCTTTTTGTCTTATGCGCGCTGCGATCTCCGCGGGTGTTCGTGGACGACCGAGATGAGCCTGGCGCAGTTTCTCCCGTGTCTCGGGGGTGTGCTTGCGACCTTGCCAAACCTCGCGGGAACGTGCTTGGGCCTTTGCAATACTCTGACGACCCTGCTCTGCCAGCTTCTTCTTTCGCTGTTCTGCATTGGGATCGTTGGCCCATCGTTCCTTCAACGCCGCGGACATCTTCTCGCGTGCCGCTTGAGTAAACGGACCGTCCTGCTGCTGCAAGCGCGCCTCTTTCAACTTCTGACGACGCGCTTCGGGGTCTAGCCATTGAGTAGATTGATCGCAGGTCGCTCCGGGCGGCCGAAGATTGGTCAAGCGTGCCCCAGCGGCGTGATAGTGCTCGATCCACTTCGCCTCGGCGATGGAGGCTTGATGAACTGGCACCTCTTCTAACAGCATAAGCCCCGGACTCTTCTTGGGAAGCAAAGACCGTAGCCATTCGACCTTGGGAGTCAACCGCGACTTCTGCCTCTGAGCGTGCTTCAAGTGCTGCTTGAGACGTTGAACTGGTCGCTGAGACTGTCCGATGTATCGAACCTCTGCGGTGTCTGGGTCTATCAAGGCGTAAATGGTTGCTTGCATCCTGCGAGTTTAACCCAAGCGTAGGCCTAAGGGCAAGGCTGTGCGTTACTGGAGCAGGTGGAACAAAGGCCTTTGCTGGACCCCTGTCCACCTGCTCCATTCTTGCTGCTCCTCTCAGTTTACCCTGTTGTTACGGTAGTTACCGTATCAACTGCCGATAGCGCAAGGGTCGTAATCATCGAGCGCACCAGCCGTGAGCCCCGACGGGCAGACATCTAGCGTCAGGCAGAGTGCCTCCGGGCCGAGGAACGCGACGTTCTCGAACACTTCCGCGAAGGTCTGGAAGTCGTTCACCACGTTCAACGTCGAATCGCGGACCACACCCAGATCGAGCGTGCCATGGTCGAGGTAGAGGAACACTCCCTCGGCGTACAGCAACGTCTCGACCGTGGACAACCACGGGTTCAGACCACCAGCGGCCTGGGCGATCGCGACCTGGTCTGGCGCCGTGCCACCTTCGAGCGTCCAGGTGACACTGACGCCGATACGGCCGAGCGCCGCCTCGAAGGCTTCGCGGGCGACACCGCCGATCGTGTTGTCACCGGGAGCCTGGCGGACAAGGTCGGCGTTGAACATGTTCACCAGCCACGCGGGAGCGACCCAGCGGAGCATCCGGTCGGTCATACGGTGACGAGACCGGTACTGCGCGGCGGCACGAGCGAGCGTGGCGTAGACATCACGCCAGGCGGAAAGGTTCTCGCCTGAGGTGACGGCGGTGGAGGCCGAACACATCGTCTCCCACAGGTTCTCCTCGGCGACGCGGGCGTGCGCGGCGAGAGTGTTGTCGGTGATGTGAGAGATGAACTCGGGGTGCGTGCGAGCGTTGAAGTTACCGATCGTCAGGCACCGCGAGACCGCGTTCACGAGGACCTCTTGGACATCCTCGCAGACGATCGTGAGGCAAGGCTTCGTGCCGCCGCCGCCACCAGCCGCGTCTTCGGCTTCGGTGATGTGCCCGATCGCACCCGAGTAGTCGCTGATCGACGTGGCGCGGATGAACCGGATGCCACCACGGTCGGCTCCGAAGCGAGGGAGCGAATCGCGGAGGGGGCGAGCAGCGCCGGCGAGCGTGTTGGCGTCGTAGTACCCGGCGACGGGAGCGCAGATGCCGCCCGATGCGACCAGGGACGACGGGGAGACGATCGACTGGATCTTGTCCCAGTTGCCCTCGTTGTCGCCCGCGTGAAGCATCCGCTCATCCGGGTAGGAGTTGCGGAACTTCGCGACCGGGAAGTTGCCCGACAGGCCACGCGAGGCGGACAGAGCCTGCCACCGCTCGAAGATGGCCGTACGGAGA
>Ga0256864_1000273_pt1 | contig 20292 bp, 18 predicted proteins | sample RVTome_11_FD_187336 | JGI IMG/M metagenome (GOLD analysis project Ga0256864, IMG submission 187336) | Soil microbial communities from uranium-contaminated site in the Upper Colorado River Basin, Wyoming, United States - RVT147D111 HiSeq ... | reverse complement strand
GGGCGGGCATGGAGCTCGTGATGCAGCCCTTCGGCTACAGGGCCGCCGCCAGGCAGCTCGGCGCCCGGGCTCCCCTCGAGCTCGCGGCCCGCGTCTACGCCGTGATCGGCGGCGTGATCGGCTACTACACCGACATGGTGGACCACGACCTGCCGGCGGGTTCGGCCGATTTCGACCGGTGGATCGTGACCCGCGTGCTCTCCCCCGCCGCGACCCTGCACCATGAGGCCACGACCCTTCTCGCCGAGGATCCCACGCTCTCGGCCGCGAGCCCGACATTGCACCACAGCATCCTCGGCGCCATCGCCAACGGCTCCGTCACCGCGGGGAGAATCGCGAACCGGCTGCGCCGCCCGGTGTCGAATCTCGACCCGGCGCTGAAGCGCCTGATCGCGGCGGGGTTCGTGCTCCGTCACGAGGACCCGATTCGAGCCCAGCGCCCCACCTACGCGCTCGCCGACCCGTTCCTCCAGTTCCACTACGCCCTCCTCGAGCCCCACGGATCGCTGCTCCGGGACCGGGACCCGCGGCGGATCTGGCGTGATCGGCTCTCCGGGATCTTCGACTCCCGCGTCCGCGGGCCGGTCTTCGAGGAGCTGGCCCGCACCTGGATTCGCCGCCATGCGGCCCCGGCGACGTTGGGAGGCTCAGCCGGCCACGCCGGCCCGTCGATCGTGACGATCGAGGGATCGCAGCACGAGCTGGACCTCGTGGTGACCAGCGCGGACGAGCCCTCCGCGCCCCCGGCGGAGCGCGCGATCCTGGCTCTCGGCGAGGCGAAGGCCGGGGAGACGGTGGGATCGACTCGCCTGCGCCACCTGGGGAAGGCGCGCGCGGCTCTCGGGACCCGGGCCGCTCACGCCCGGCTCCTCCTCTTCGCCCCGGCGTTCACCGAGGAGCTCCAGGCGACGGTCGCCCGCCGGGTGGACGCCGAGCTGGTGGACCTCGACCGCCTCTATCACGGCGAGTGAGGCGGCACGAGCTCGAGCTCGAACGGCTCCTTGGGGAAGTCGTCGCGGAGGGCGATCGAGTCGCGGGTGATCCAGGAGCACCAGTCGAGATACTCCTTCGAGGTCATCGTCGCCGTGGAACGGAGCCGCCGCTGCGCCGCGATGTCCTCGGGCGTGACCCGAACATCGGCCTCGAAGGAATCGAGAGGCTCAGCTCGAGGTCTTTTCGATGGCATCGAACAGCTCCAGCAAACCGTGGCGCGCGAAGTAGTCCCGACGGCCTCGCGGTCGACGCCGGGGACCTTCAACAGCGTCGCGACGTCTTCTCCATCGTAGAGCGCGCGGTGAGGGAAGTCCTTCATCGCGAGCGCCTTCATCATCGCGAGGTGCTCGGGGCTCGCAACGGGCATGGGATGCGTCTCCAGGAGCGGCTTCGGTGACGCTGCCGCGAACACCGAGTCAGCCGTACGCCCTCGCAGGTACATGAAATCGACCTGGCCCCAAGCCGGGTCCGAATGCACGTGGTTCGAGAAGGCGTCGCTCGCGTACCGAGTCGCGAAGCCCAGCGACTCGGCGAAGGCGATGACCTGTTGCGATCGAGTCGCGTCGACGGCGAAGTCCGCGTCTCGCGTCGGACGGACTCGCCCCCACGCGTGAACTGCGAGCCCGCCGATCAGCGCGTAGCGGATGCGCTCCCGCGCGAAGAAGTCGGCGAAAGTCGTCAGCACGCGATCGAACTGCACGAACCCAGACTAGCACCCGGTCGGGGTGCCTCGGCCGCAGCGCACCCGGACCCGCACCTCAGCCCGCCGGGACCTGTGGGGGTCCGGAGTGATCGGCTCTCCGGGACGCTTTGCAGCAGTTCTCCTCGAGCCTTCATTCTACGTGCCCGGTGCGGGCGAGTGGGCCGGCTACCGCCGTCTCGGAGCGCCATCCCCGCTACCACGGCGAGTGAGCCACTTCTTGGCCAGCGCCGATCCATGGCGCTACCATGTGTTTACTATGGCCACCGAGACGGCGACCATCCGAGTCCCGATTTCAACGCGGGATCAGCTCGCGCGGCGAGCTCGGGAACGGGGAGTCTCGGTCGCGTCGATGCTGACGGAGTTCGCCGAAACGCTGACACGCGACGCGATCTACCGCTCCGAGCGCGAGGCGACCCGCGCCGACGCCCGCAATCCCGACGTCGCGGCCGAGGAGCACGATTGGGAGACCGTCGTTGGCGACGGAATCGAGTGAGCCTCGCCGCGGCGACCTCTGGCTCGTCGCGCTCGGAGCCGCCAGGAAAGGCGAGCCCGGCAAGAGCCGGCCTGCGCTCATCGTCTCCGTCGACGAAATCGTGACCGGCGAGGAGACGGAGCTGTTCGCCGTCGTGCCGCTATCGAGCTCCCGAGCGGCGTCGGCCCTGCGGCCGACCGTGCCCGGCGCGGCCGGTTTGGATCGTCCGAGCGTCGCCGTGTGCCGGGGCGTCCGAGCCATCTCCCGGACGCGATTGCTGCGCCGCCTGGGCAGCGCCGACGCTCCGACCCTGCGCGCCGTCGAGGAGGCTCTGGCGCTGGTCCTGGGCCTGCCGGGCCCTACCCGCGCGGCAGCGCAGGGAGCCCGCTGATCTCAAGACAGTCCAGCGGTCGCGAGGCACCATCGAGCCGGCAGTGTCGGAGCCCCGTTGGAGGGCGGGAGCGGGGCGAATCGGCTACACTGCCTCCCGCGGCATCCCCATGAGAAGGAAGAAGGCGCGATCGAAGCGGGCGCGAGGCGTCTCGAAGCGTCCGCAGCGCCGAGCTCGGGAGGGCGGCTGGAGGGCGGCGGACTACGAGTATGCGCGCCTCGTCGCCGCCGGGATGGTGCCGATGCTCGGCGAGAGGCTCTCGCGGGACGAAGAGATCGGCGAGCTGGAGGCGATCCTCCGAACCTGCCCGGCCTTCTACCCCGCCCTCTTCCATCTGGGTGTCCTCGAGGCGGTCGCCGGCCGCAGCGACCCCGCCCGGCGCCTGCTCCTGGAAGGCGCGGACCGCATGGCCGAGCGGCAACCCTCCTCGGTGCAGGAGATCGATGTGTCCGCGGTGATCGAGCCGCTCCAGGACGGCCTGCGCTACGACCTCGCCCGGGACCTGCTGCTGCGTCTCACGGAGCACTACCCCAACGATCCCTTCTTTCACGACGAGCTCGGTGGCACGCTCGTCGTCCTCGGCGAGCGGGACGGGGCCATCCGGCGCTTCGAGAAAGCGGTCGCGCTCGATCCGGAGAACGCCCGCTACGTGTGCAACCTGGGGTGGGGCTTGCTCGCGGCGGGCCGCCTCGGCGACGCGAAGGCGCACCTGGAGCGCTCCCTGAGGATGGACTCCGAGGACGAGATCACCCGTGGGAACTACGGGGTCCTGCGCTTCCTCGAGCGCAACGGCGGAGCGTTCGAGGACTACCTGCTGCGGCCGCTCGACCGCAAGGAGCTCGGCCGCCTGGCGAAGCGAGCCGGATACGAGGCCGACTTCGGAGAGCTGGACCGGACCGTGAACCAGTGGAACCACCAGCGCCTCGAAGCCTGGAAATGGGATCTCTGCCGCCGGCGGGAGCCGCCGGGCTACCCGGAGGCGTACAAGTCGCTCGGGGCGTTCCTGGGGTTCGTCGGGCAGCTCTCCCAGGCTCCCTACAGCCTCTACGAGGATCTGGACCTGCTGGCGGGCAAGTTCCAGCGCGTGATGCACAAGTTCATCTTCAAGATGGCCGACGCGGACGCCGAGATCTTCGAGGAGGTCTACGCCGGGTTGCTCGGGTTCTATGGCTTCCTGTCCGAGCGAGGCCTGCTCAGCGAGCGCGCTCTCGCCGCCTTTCGCTCCGAGGCTCTGGGCATCAAGCGAGGCCTCCTGGAGAAGACCGGGCGCTACGCCGCAATCCGTCACGACGACTCGGTTCCGGAGGAGGAGAAGGAACGCATCCGCGAGGAGCTCTTCGACGGCGATCACCGCTGGCCCTGGATCTGATCGGAAGGCAGCCTCCCCCCCGACGCGGCCATCGTGGCGGGCGCCAACCGGTGTCCTCGTGCAGGTCGGGCCTCACCCGGGTCGTCACCGCCTTCGTCTTTGAGGAGGCGGGCGCGCTTGAGCTGCGCATCGCGGTCGATGCCTTGGGCAGCGACCCGCCGGAGGTGATCGAGCACGCCGTCCCGCTCCCCGGCAGGATCCGCGGCCGCGAGGCTGGCAAGGTCCCGCCCCCCCTCGCCGACCTCGTCCACGTCGTGGTCAACGCCATCCTGTACGCGACGAGCCCCGCCGCGGAACGGCAGCGGCGGCGGGAGCTTGCCGGGAATGGTGGCGCGGCGCCGTCGGGCGACGAGGGCTACGCCTCGGACGCGGTCTGGTTCCTCCCGGGGGTGATCCGGATCTCGCGGCTGCGGCAGCTCCAGGAGCTGGAGCGCCTCCCGAGCGGCCGCAAGCTCCTCCATCGCCACATGGCGCGCGGCCACTGGCGGCGGCCGCCGAAGTCGTGGAAAGACCAGCAGCTGCGCTGGATCGAGCCCTACTGGAAGGGGCCCGACCTCGCCGCGGTGATCGAGCGAGCCTACGAGCTGATCCCTTGACCTGGCACCCCTCGCGACGGTCCGGCCGGCGGCGGCGGACCGACCGCGCCCCTGAGATCGGGCTCTCCGGCTTCGTCTCACCGCTCGCGGGCCTCCTCGAACTCCTCGGGGTCGAATCGCTACGACGAGGTGAGTCCCAGGTCCGCCTCGACCTCGGACAGGCTCAGCGTCGGTGCCTCGCCCTCCTCCTTCTTCGCGGCTCGAAGGGCCTGAAGATCGTGGTAGTCCGCCAACTCCTCCTCGATCCGGACGAATTCCTCGTACGGCAAGACCACGAACTCCTTCTTGCCGTCCTTCTCGAGAATCTGCGGATGAAGCTCGACCATGAGAAGCCTCACTTTCGGTAGGCGTCGCGGCGATGACGGACTCGGTAGATCACGATCGCGGAGCCTTCGACCTCGAAGAGGACACGGTAGGCGCCGACCCGCAAGCGGTATTCGGGCGTGAAGTTGCTGAGCTGCTTCACGTCTCCGGTGAGCCCCTCGGACATCCCCTCGATCCTCTCGATGACTCGACGCTGGTCATCTGGAGCCAGCTTCTTCAAGTCCTTGAGGGACTTCGACTTGAAGCGCAGGTCGTACTTCATGACGGGTGCCTGAAGTCCTCTGGAGAGGGATCTTACCGCGCCCGTGGCCGCGCTGCCGCCAGGATGACGTCGGCGTCGAGCTCACACCGGAACCGACCTCGCCGCCTCGCGGCCGTGTTCGGCTACAAATGTGCTACGCTTTGTGGGCACACTTGGAGGGTCTCGCCATGGAACCTCTGGACGTCTTCACGGTCCGCGATCTCCGTCAACGGACGGGGGAACTGCTCCGCGACGCCGAGCAGGGTCGGCTCGCGCTCATCACCAAGCACGGCAAACCGGCCATTCTCGCCGTCCCGTTCGACGAACGCCTACTGTCGCTCGGCCTGCACCGCGCCCTCGCGCTGGAGCTGGTAGAGGCAGGGCGTGCGACACTGTCGCAGGGGGCGAGGCTGGCCGGCTTGCCGCTGGTCGATTTCATCGAGCTCGCCGGCGAAGCGGGTCTCCCGATGGTGGATTACCCCCCGGGCGACCTGGACGAGGAGGTCGCAAGGGCGCGGTGAGCGCTCCCGTCGTCGCCGACGCGAGCCCGCTGATCGGGCTGTCGAAGGTCGGTCTGCTCCGGATCCTCCGCGAGCTGTATGGAACGGTGGTCATGCCGCCGGCGGTCCACCAAGAGCTGGAGATCGCCCGGCGACGCCCCGGCTACGAGGCGCTCGAAGAGGCTGTCGCCGAGGGTTGGCTGGTCCCGCACGCAGTCGAGACGTCGAACGAGGTCGAACACCGCGGCCAAGCCGGCGGCAAGGGCGAGGACCAGGCACTTCTCCTCGCAGAGCAGCTTCCTGCGCGATTCGTGCTCATGGACGAGCGCGCGGGCCGGGCCATGGCGGCGAGAAGGGGCGTCCCGGTCGTAGGTACCGGCGGCATACTCCTCGTCGCCAAGGAGCGGGGGCTGATCGAGACTGTCGGGGCTGTCCTGGATCAGCTCGCGGCTCACCGGTTCCGGCTGTCGCCGGAGCTCCGGAGTCGGTTGCTGGAGATGGCGGGCGAGAGGCCAGATCGTGCACCGCGGTAATCCCCTTCGTTCCGCGCCGTAGCCGCGGTAGGCGAAGAGGAGGACGTGCTCCTCGACACCGTCGCCCACGCCATCGAGCTCGCCCGGGAGCTCGCCTACCTCGAAGACCGTCTCGAGATCGAGCGCGTCCGCCTCCGGGCTCCGGCCTACCCGGTCCAGCCGCCGCGCAGCAGGTGGGAGGCGATCCAGCAGGGCGACCAGGCCGTGGCCAACCACGAGCACCTAGTCCTCCGCCGCCGGTTCTCCTGGGTCGACGAGTACGCCCACGTGCTCTTCGACCGGGAGCTGCGCGGAACCGTCAGTCGCGAAGGCGAGCGGGACGAACTGCCGGAGGTGCGGGCCAACGCCCTCGCCGCCAGCTTCCCCCTCCCGGCCACGGGAGCGCGCGATTTCCTGGAGGGCCTCGGGAAAGGGGCGCGGCAGCCGGGAGCGCTGGGAGCTCTTCCAACGAGGGAGGATGGCGAGCTCTTCCGGGGCCGGGGCCGGGCCGGGTGGTAGGCTGGCGGTGCTCTTCGCGCTCGGCGGCCTCGCGACTGTTCGGTCCCATGGAGCAACCACGGCGAACGCCGATGGGGGCCTGGGTTTTACGCCGTCTACAAGCTGCGCGCCGACGAGCTGGACCAGGGCTCTATCGGATGGAGCACCACGGAACGAGCACCCGTATCGCAACAGTCGCGGCGAGCCTCCTCCTGTTCGCGATGGCGGGGCATGCGGCCGACGCGACGGCCGGCGCGCCGCCCGTGCCCGAGCTGGTCGAACGCGACGGCCGTTTCGCGCTGATGGTGGACGGCGCCCCCTACCTGATCCTCGGCGCGCAGACCAACAACTCGTCCAACTACCCGGCGATGCTCTCGAAGGTCTGGCCGGCCGTCGAGAAGATGCGCGCGAACACGGTCGTGATTCCGGTCGCCTGGGAGCAGGTCGAGCCGGTCGAGGGCGAGTTCGATTTCTCTTTCGTCGACACGCTGCTCGAGGAGGCGCGCGAGCAGGGCGTGCGGATCGTGCTGTTGTGGTTCGCGACCTGGAAGAACAACTCGCCGAGCTACGCGCCGGAGTGGGTCAAGCTCGACAACCAGCGCTTCCCGCGCGTGATCGCCGAGGACGGCCGCACGCTGAACTCGCTGTCGCCGCACTTCGAAAGCACGCTCGAGGCGGACAGGACGGCGTTCGTCGCGCTGATGCGGCACCTCCAGGCGGTCGACCCGCAACGCACCGTCATCATGATCCAGGTGCAGAACGAGACGGGCACCTACGGCTCCCCGCGCGACTACTCCGGGACCGCGGAAGCGCTGTTCCGGGACGACGTGCCGGACAAGCTGGTTCGCGACATGGATGCGCGGCCGGGTAGCTGGCGCGAGGCGTTCGGCGACGACGCGGACGAGGTCTTCCACGCCTGGCACATCGCGCGCTACTGCGACGCGATCGCGGCAGCCGGCAAGGCCGTCTATCCGCTGCCGATGTACGTCAACGTCGCGTTGCGACATCCCTTCGATCCGGGGAAGCCGGGGCAGTATGCGAGCGGCGGGCCGACGGACAACGTGATCCCGGTCTGGAAGTCCGGCGCGCCGCACATCGACATGATCTCGCCGGACGTCTATTTCCGCGAGCACCGGATCGTCAGCCGCGTCATGGACCTCTACGCGCGCGACGACAATGCGCTGTACATCTCCGAGATCGGCAACGACCAGCCCTTCGCGCGCTATTTCTTCGCGGCTCTCGGCCGCCAGGGGATCGGTTTCGCGCCGTTCGGCACCGACGACAGCGATTACTCGAACTACCCGCTCGGCGCGAAGGCCTTCGACGACGAGACGCTCGCGCACTTCGCAACGCCCTACGGGCTGTTCGCGCCGATGGCGCGGGCGTGGGCGAAGCTCAGCTTCGAGGGCCGCGTCTGGGGCGGCGCCGAGCCCGACGTCCACGACGCCGGCGAAGGCGAAAAGGACCCGGAAGACCACATCCAGCGGCTCGACCTCGGCGACTGGACGGCGGAGGTGAGCTACGGCCGGCCGATGTTCGGCAACCCGCCGCCCGAGGGGAACGATCCGGTCGCCGGCGGTGCCGTGCTCGCCGAGCTCGGTGAGGACGAGTACCTCGTCACCGGGCTGCATGCGCGCGTCAGCTTCTCGCCGTCGCGCGAGCTGCAGGGAAAGCAGATGATCCTGGCGCGCGTGGAAGAGGGCCGCTACGAGAACGGGGAATGGGTGTTCGAACGCCTCTGGAACGGCGACCAGATCGACTGGGGCCTGAACTTCTCCGGCAACCCGCACGTGCTGAAGGTCCGGCTCGCCACCTACGACCTCGAGGAGTAACCGACCACGATGTACCCGACGACCTCCCGCCTGCTGCCGATCCTCGCGATCCTCGCCCCGCTCGCCGGCTGCGGCGATCCGCCGGCCGCTACGGGCGGCGAGTCCGCCGCGCGCTGGAGCACGACGTCCGATGGCGTCGTCGTCACGCCGTCGAACGCCGGCGCGGGACGCGTGCGCCTGCAGGTGATCGACGAGCGCATCGTCCGCGTCACGGCGACGCCGCGACAGGACTTCGCCAACCTGCCGGACACGCTGATGGTCGTCGCGAACGCCGGCGGTGCGTTCACGGCGGAGGAACGGGACGGTACCGTGACCGTCGACACCGGCGCACTGGTCGCGGAGGTGTCGCTCGACACCGGTCGTGTCCGCTTCGTCGCCGCGGACGGGAGCACGCTGCTCGCCGAGGCGGCGCGCGACTTCTCCCCGGTGACCGCCGATCCGGGACCGGTCGACGACGATTCGTACTCGATCCGCCAGCAGTTCGAGCGCCAGGGCGAGGAGGCGTACTACGGCCTCGGCCAGCAGCAGGACGGCCGCGTGAACTACGCCGGAGAGAACGTCGAGCTGACGACGCACAACATCGAGATCAGCATCCCGTTCCTCGTCTCGAGCGGCGGCTACGGGCTCTTGTGGAACAACACGGCGATCACGCGCCTCGGCGATCCCGCGCCGCCGCAACCGCTGGCCCGAAGGTTCGATTTGTACGACGCCGGCGGCGAGCCGGGCGGCCTCACCGCCCGCTACTACGACGGCGACGAGCTGCTGCTCGAGCGGATCGAGGCCGACCTCGACTACCAGTACCTGGCACGCGCGGACGTGCGCGAGGTGCCGTTCCCCGACGAGGCCGCCGGCGCGGAGGACCTGCGCATCGTCTGGGCAGGCAGCGTCGTGCCGAAGCAAGGTGGCGAGCACGAGCTGAAGATGTATTCGAGCGGCTACGCGACCCTCACGTTCGACGGCGAGACGCTGCTCGATCGCTGGCGCATGAACTGGAACCCCTGGTACCACAACGCGAAGGTCGACCTCGAGGCCGGCAAGCGCTACCCGCTGCGTGTCGACTGGCGCACGCAGGGCGGCTACTTCCGCTTGCTGCAGCACGCGCCGTGGCCGGCCGACGAGCGTCGGCGCCTGTCGATCGCCTCTGAGACCGCCAAGGCGATCGACTACTACTTCGTCGCCGGCGATTCGATGGACGAGGTCGTCGGCGGCTACCGCCGGCTGACGGGGGAGGCGGTGATGCTGCCGAAGTGGGCCTTCGGCTTCTGGCAGAGCCGCGAGCGCTACAAGTCGGAGGACGAGCTGCTCGGCGTGCTCGAGGAATACCGCAAGCGCGGGATCCCGATCGACAACATCGTGCTCGACTGGTTCTACTGGCCGGAGAACGCCTGGGGCAGTCACGACTTCGACGAATCGCGCTTCCCGGATCCGTCCGCGATGGTCGAGCGGGTGCACGAGATGAACGCGCGCATCATGATCTCGGTGTGGCCGAAGTTCTACCCGACGACCGACAACTACAAGGCGCTCGACGAGCTCGGCTGCATGTTCAACCAGAACATCGAGGAGAAGAACCACGACTGGGTCGGGCCGGGCTACCCCAACGCGTTCTACGACGCGTTCGATCCGGAGTGCCGGAACCTCTACTGGGAGCAGCTCCGCGACGGCCTCGACGTGCACGGCTTCGACGCGTGGTGGCTCGACGCCGTCGAGCCCGACATGGCCTCGAACTTGTCGATCGAGCACCGCAAGGACCTCCTGACGCCGAACGCGCTCGGCACCGGCGCCGAGTACTTCAACGCCTACGCGCTGCCGCACGCGGAAACGGTGTACCGCGGCGAGCGCGAGACGGACGGCGCGAGGCGCAGCTTCATCCTGACGCGTTCCGGTCTCGGTGGCATCCAGCGCACCGGCTCGGCGATCTGGAGCGGCGACGTCGCGACGCGCTGGTCGAACCTCGAGGAACAGATCGCGGCCGGCATCGGTGCCGGGCTCGCCGGCATGCCGTTCTGGACGTTCGACATCGGCGGTTTCACGCCGGAGGATCACTACCGGTGGAGCGAGGCCGGCGACATCGGTCACTACTCCGGCATCCCGAAGGAACATCGCGCGGCGTGGCAGGAGATCAACCTGCGCTGGTTCCAGTTCGGCGCGTTCGCACCGCTGTTCCGCTCGCACGGCCAGAACCCGTACCGCGAGATCTTCAACCTCGCCGACGAAGGCTCGGCGGTCTACGACAGTCTCGTCCGGTACACGAAGCTGCGCTACCGGCTGATGCCGTATATCTACACGCTCGCCGGCGACGCGCATCATCGCGGCGGCACGATGATGCGCGGGCTGGCGATGGATTTCCCCGACGATCCGGCGGTCCGCGACATCGCGACGCAGTACCTGTTCGGCCCGGCGCTGCTCGTGAGCCCGGTCTACGAACCCGGTGCGGACAGCCGCGAGGTGTACCTGCCGGCCGGCGCCGACTGGTACGACTTCGACAGCGGCGAGAAGCACGCGGGCCGCACGACCCTCGACGCGCCGGCGCCGCTCACGCGCATGCCGCTCTTCGTCCGCGCGGGCTCGATCGTGCCGACCGGCCCGGCGATCCAGCATGCCGGCGAAAGCCTGAACGCGCCGCTGACGCTGAACGTCTACACCGGCGCCGGCGGCCGCTTCGAGATCTACGAGGACGACGGGCTGAGCTACGACTACGAGCACGGCGCATGGTCGCGCATCCCCGTCAGCTACGACGACGCCTCGGGCACGCTCGAGGTCGGCGCACGGATCGGCAGCTTCGACGGCATGGCCGCGCAGCGCCGCATCCACGTGCGCTGGATCGACGGCCCGGGCGATACCGCGGCGGACTTCGATGCCGAGCCTGACGCGACGCTGGACTACACGGGAGGCCCGCTGACGATCGAGCGGCCCTGACGGCCCCCCCCCTCGCCGGCGGTCCCCCGAACATGCCGCCGGCTTTCGCTACGAGGCGCTCGCCGAGGCTTTCGCCGAGCGGGCCGACGGCTCTCGCAACGCGAAGTCGAACCGTGATATCGTCGCCCATATGAAAACGATATCGATGGCAGTATCGGAATCGGACTACGACGCGTTTCGGGAGGCTGCGCGGCAGCGGGATCGTTCGATCGCCCAGCTCATTCGTGACGCCATGGCTCGATACCGTGAGGCGGAGCTCGAGCCGCGGAGCCCGCTCCGGTCGGTGCCCGTGCTGCCGGGTCATCGGCCGGTCGGAGGGCTGCCCTCCCGGAGCGAGCTCTACGACGAGGTCTTCGAGCCGCGAGCGGGGGCGATCGCCGAAGGGGGCGCCGAGGGCCGGTGAAGCTCGGCATCGACTCGAACGTCCTCTTGCAGGCGCACTTGCCGGCACTCGATCGGCATGAGCTGGCTCACCGCTACCTGAACAGGCAACTGGCGCTGCCGGGGGTGACGCTCGTTCTGACCCCGCTGGTGCTCCACGAGTTCGTGCACGTCGTCACCGACGCCCGCCGGTTCGATCCGCCGGTGGCCATGACCGAGGCGCTCACCCTGGCGCGCGGCTACCTCGGGCGGAGCAACGTCGAGTGCATCCCCACGGACGAAGGCTCGCTTCTCCTCGCCCTCGACCTCCTGAGCCGGCACCACCTCGGGCGAAAGCGGATCGCCGATACCCTGTTCGCCGCCACGCTGCTGGCTCACGGCGTCCACCGGCTCGTCACGTTCAACGTGGCCGACTTCAGGGTCTTCGAGGACCTGACCGCCTTCGAGCCCGAGCTTCGGGGCGGCGATGCCGAGGACCTTTGATTCGCCACCTTGAGCTTCTCGGTCCCACGATGTCCACTCTCCCTCGGGTTTTCCGCCAAAGCAGGGAGAGGAGGACTTACCAATGGAAATGCACCGCCCGGACCGCGACGCCACCCTTTCTTCGACCATCATCGCCCTGCTCTGTCTGGCCGCCACGGCGCTCCTGCCCACCTCCGCGGACGCCGCGGAGATCCCTTTCGCCGCCCCCACCGTCGTCGACTCCGTAGCCGCGCGGACCTTCGTCGTCGCCGACTTCGACCGGGACGGCGACCAGGACGTCGCCGCCGTGGTGGATGCCGCGGACTACATGGTCTGGTTCCGGGCCGACGGTTCCACTCTCACGCGGCTCGACATATTGCCCGGCCTGGAGGGGATCGTCGATCTCGAGGCCGCGGACGTCGACTGTGACGGCGACCTCGATCTGGTGTTCGCCGAGGGCGCGGCGGATCGCGTCCGCTGGGCCGAGAACTCGGGAACCGGGATCTGGAGCCCGGGCGGCGTCATCGCGCCCATGGGCACCGCGGGCGGGCCTCGGGACCTCGCGGTCGCCGACTTCGACCAGGACGGGGCGCCGGACGTGGTGGCGACACAGTTCGACGCCGAGAAGATCGTCGTCTATCGCAACCCCGGCTGCGGCGGCGGTGGCGTCTGGAACCAGCTCGAGGTCGACGAGGGCATGGGCACCCCGAGCCCCGGTGGACTGCCGGTGCACGTCGCCGCCGGCGACGTCAACGGGGACGGGAGGGCGGACATCGTCACCGGGCTCGCCGGCGGCGGCGTCGCCTACTACGAGCATCCCGGCTCGATGAGCTGGGATCCGCCCTCGATCATCGCGATCCTGATCGCCCTGCGCGGGGTGGCGGCCGGCGACGTCAGCGGGGACGGCACGCCCGACATCGTCGCCGCCGCCGACGGCGAGGTCCTGCTGTGGGAGCACATCGGCCCCGGCCCGACCTTCGACGAGAAGCCGATCTCCGAGGCCGCGGGCGCCAGCGCCGTCCTGCTCACCGACCTCGACCGCGACGCCGACCTCGACGTCGCCTTCACCCGGGCCGCCATCGCCGAGGGCGCTCCGGCCGGCGGCGGGACCGGCAGCGTCGGCTGGTGGGAGAACTCGGGCGAAGGGGTCTGGGTCGAGCGCATCGTCGACGACGCCGGCATCGCCGGACCCGTCGCCCTCGCCTCCTTCGACCTCGGTCGGGACGGCGATCTGGACCTGCTCGACTCCGGCGCCGGGCTGTTCCTGGGCGGCGGCTCGATCCTCGCCTACGAGAGCCCCCACATCCACCGCAACGCCGCCTTCCCGGTCCACCTCTACACTCCCTATCCCTTCGCGCTGCCGGGCACGCTCGCGGATCTGCAGTCCGGCGACGTCGACGGCGACGGCGACCTCGACGTCGTCACCATCGCCGGCGACACCGCCTCCTGGTTCGCGAACCACAGCGCCGACGCCGACAGCCCGCTCTCCTTCGTCGGCCCCACGACCGTGTTCGAAGAGCCCTTCGACAACCTCCTCGAATCGGTGGCGCTGGGCGACTTCGACGGCGACGGCGACCTCGACGCCTTCGTCGGGGTCCGCTCCAGCGTCGCGGTGGGCGCCTACCTGTGCGACAACGGCGGCGGAACCCCCGTCGCCTGGAGCTGCTCGGGCATCGATTCGACGGGGCTCACCAACGTCTCCGTCGGCGGTGCCGCGGACCTCGACGACGACGGCGACCTCGACGTCGCGGTGTCGTACCAGGAGGGCTCGGACTTCAAGACGGCGTGGTGGCGCAACGATCGGGGCTCGTCGCCTCCCTGGAGCCGCCACGTCATCGACATCTCCGGCAGCCTCAAGCAGGTCCGGGTCGGCGACCTCAGCGGCGACGGCACCCCGGACATCGTCGCGAGCGACGGAGACTGGTTCGAGTGGACCTTCGTCGATCCCCAGGCGTGGATCCTCCACTCCGTCCCCGACCTCCTCGGCGCCCCCGCCATCGGCGACGTCGACCGCGACGGCGACCTCGACCTGGCTGCCCCCGAGTTCGATCCGATCGACGGCATCCGCCTGGCCTGGTTCGAGAACGATCTCTCCGGCACCGGCACGTGGATCAGCCATCCGGTGTGGGAGCCGACCAGCGGATCCGCCCCGGCGGTGGCGCGCGCTTTCGCCGACCTCGACCTCGACGGCGATCTCGATCTCGTCTCCGGCGTCGTCGGCACGCTCGATCACGTCTCCTGGTTCGAGAACGACGTCGACAACGGCTCCGGGCCGTGGACCGAGCGGGTGATCGAGCCCGCGCTCTTCGGCCCCGCCGTCCTCACCGCCGGCGACTACGACCGCGACGGCGACCCCGACGTCCTCGGCAGCGCCGCCGCCGATCTGACGAGCTGGGTCAACGGCGGCGGCCAGTTCTCCATCGAAGAAGTCGACGTCGCGCCCGATGCTCTCGGCAGCGGCGGCGAGGCGGCGTTGCTCCGCCTCGACGTCGCCCATCACGGCCGGGCCGGGGACTCCGACCTCGAGGTCGCGGAGCTCGCCCTGTTCTTCCAGGAGACTCCGGGAGATCCGCTGGATCAAAGCGAGATCGACGCCCTGGTCGCGGGAGTCCGCATCGTCCTCGACGACGGGGACGGCACCTTCGAGGACGGAATCGACCTCGACATCCTGAACGTCGGCGCCCCCATCCTCACCGCCGGCGTCGCCCGCCTCGTACTCCCCGACGACGACCCCGACCTGCGCCAGCCGCCGGGAACCAGCGCCTCCTACTTCGTGGTCGTGGAGCTGACCGCCGACGCCACCGCCGCCGGGCTCGACGTGATGACGGTGTCGCACAGCGCCGCCGAACTCGGCACCGTCGCCGAGGACGCCGACTTCGACCTGCCCCTGCTGCCGGAATGGAGCATCCTGGAGGGAGTCACGGTCCAGATCACGGACGCGATCTTCGCCGACGGGTTCGAGAGCGGCAACACCTCTGCCTGGTCGTCGACCGCGCCCTGAAGAGAGCGGCACCACCCTGCTCTGGTCCAGCGAGGTCGGGCCATAGCCGGAACGTGCCCGCCGATGTCCATCCGCCGGGCCGGACGTCGCGACATGAGAACAGTCGGAGGCCGATCGAGACCGCCGCGGCCGAGAACCACGCCCCGTTGAGCAGGAACGCCTGGTCGGGACCGAGATGTCCAGTTCGGCGGCCGGACGTCGCGATCAGTGGACAGGAGGACCATCATGTCCGCAGTCACCCGTCCGCTCGCTCCGCTGCTGCTCGCGCTCGCGTTCGCCGCTTCTGCGCTCCTGACCGGGATCGCGGAGGCGGCCACCATCACCGTCACCACCGACCTCGACGCCGATGCCGCCGACGGTTTCTGCTCGCTGCGCGAGGCGATCCTCGCCGCCAACGCCGACGCCGCCCACAACGAGTGCCCGGCCGGCGACGGCCCCGACCGGATCGTCTTCTCCCTGGCCACGCCGGCGACCATCACCCTGACCTCCGAGCTGCCGACGATCACCGAGACGCTCCTGATCCGCGGCCCCGGCCCGCTCGAGCTCAACCTCGACGGCGACGAGAGCTTCCGCATCCTGCACTTCGACACCGCCGGCGGCGGCTGGTTCGGCGTCGAGAGGCTGACCCTGATCCGCGGCCAGGCTCCCGGCGGCGGCGGCGGCGACGGCGGCGGCGCCTACGTCGACGTCGGCGAGACCGCGTTCTTCCGCCGCGTCTACTTCGCCGCCAACCGCTCGGCCAACGCCGCCGGCGGCCTCGGGGTGGGCAGCGCCAGCGGGTCGCTCCAGACCTCGGCGACGGTCCTCGAGTGCGTCTTCGACGGCAACGTCGCCGAGGGGTCCGGCGGCGGCGGCGGGCTGGCGCTCCTCGGCACCGAAGGCGAGGTGCGCGTGATCCGCTCGACCTTCTTCGACAACGAGGCCGCGCACCAGAACGGCACGGGCGGCGGCATCCTCGCCACGCCCGGAGGGAACGTCATCATCCTCGAGGCCTCGACGGTCAGCGGCAACCTCGCGAACAGCTCCGGGGGCGGGATCCTGCTGAGAGTCGCCTCCCCCGGCGTCACCGGGGCGTTGATCGTGCGCGACTCGACGATCACCCGCAACGTCGCCAACGCCGACAGCGACCTCGCCGGGGAGGGGGGAGGGATCGCCCTCAGCGTCAACGTCGGGCTCGAGGCGACCCTCGAGTTCCACAACAGCGCTGTCGCGGACAACGAGGACTTCGGTGTGCTCATCCAGCCCGACCTCCACTGCGGCGGCGACGTCCAGCTCCTCGCCAGCGGCTTCAGCTTCGTCGGCTCGAACGAGGGATGCTCGACGCTCTTCCCGGCCGGCGAGCCGAACGCCGCCGGCGACTACGTCGGCACCGCCGCGGCGCTGCTCGACCCCGTGCTCGACCCACTCGCCGACTACGGCGGGCCCACCCCCACCCACCGGCCGTCCCCGCCCTTCGTGCCGCCGTTCGGCGAGCTGGGGCCGACGGTTTCGCCGCTGATCGATTTCGGGAGCTGCCCGGACGCGATCGAGGACCAGCGCGGCTACGGCGACGCGGCGGCCGGCGTGCGCCGCGTCGATCGCCCGGAGGTCACGAACCCCCCGGGCGGCGACGGCTGCGACATCGGCGCGGTCGAAACCGGCGCCGACCCGCAGGTCGACCGCACCCTCTTCGCCGACGGCTTCGAGGCCGGCCACACGCTGCTCTGGTCGACCGAAGTACTGGGATCGTAGCGGCTCCCGGCGGCTCCGCCACGAGCCGGCCCCGGCACCGGTCGAGGCCGGACATGTCCGCTTCCACGTCCGGATGACGCGACAGGAGGCAGGAGGGTTCCGTGTACGCCAACGTCCGCCCGCTCCGCTCACTGCTCCTCGCCGCGGCCCTCACCGACCCGTTCGGCGCCGCCGCGGGAGCTGCCACGATCACCGTCGACACCGACCTCGACGCCGACGCAGCCGACGGCGTCTGCTCGCTGCGCGAGGCGATCCTCGCCGCCAACACCGACGCCGTCCACAACGAGTGTCCGGCCGGCAACGGTGCTGACCACATCCGCTTCGAGCTCTCCAGCCCGGCATCCATCCTCCTCAACGATCACCTGCCGGCGATCACCGAATCGCTCGCCATCCACGGCAGCGGGACCGGCAACCTGACCCTCGACGGCCTCGACCTCTACCGCGCGATCACCATCGAGTCCCCGTCCAACGGCATCTCGCTGGTGGTCCAGGACCTGACGCTGGAGGACGGTCGCACACGATTCGCCGACTTCGGCGGCGGCGGGGCCTACATCGGCGGCGGCGCTTCGGCCCTGTTCGAGCGCGTCGCCTTCGTCTCCAACAGCTCGGCGAACTCGGGCGGCGGCATGATGGTCGGCAGCGGCGGCGTCGGCGGCCAGTCGCGCGTCACGCTGGTCGAGTGCATCTTCCGGGAGAACGTCGCCGACGGACCGACCGGCGGCGGCGGGCTATCGACCACGGGCACGGGCACCGGCAGCGTGGTCACCATCCTGCGCTCGGTCTTCGCCGACAACCACGCCACGGAAGGCCCGGGGGGCGCGATCTTCGGCGGCGCCGGCTTCATCACCATCGAGGCGTCGACGATCAGCGGCAACAGCGCCGAGGGCAACGGCGGCGGCATCCACAGCTCGACCATGCCCCAGGGCGGTGCCGCGCTGCTCGTCCGCGACACCACGATCACCGACAACACCGCAGGCACCGGCGGCACCATCGGCACGGCCGGTGGGCTCTACCTCCGCTCGCCGGGCCCCGACTTCCCGCTGACCGTCTCGCTCGAGAACAGCGTCGTGGCCGGCAACTTCGACCTCGTGGGGATCGATCAGCCGGACGTCCTCTGCTCCAACCTGACGGGCTTAGCCGCCACCGGCTCGACCCTGATCGGCGCCAACGACGGCTGCGACGCCTTCTTCCCCGAGGGCTTCCCGAACGCAAACGGCGACTTCGTCGGCACCGTCGCGGCGCCGATCGACCCGCTCCTGCAGCCGCTGGCCAACCACGGCGGGTCGACCCATGTCCACCGACCGTCGGTCAACCCGCTGTCGCCGCTGATCGACCAGGGGACGTGCCCGGACGCGATCACCGACCAGCGCCTCTACGGCGATCCCGCGAGCGGCCTGCGGCTGGTCGACATCCCACAGGTGGACAACGCTAGCGGCGGGGACGGCTGCAACATCGGCGCCTTCGAGGTCGGCGCGGACCCGCTGTTCGACGACCTGATCTTCGCCGACGGCTTCGAGCTCGGAACCAGCCTGCGATGGGACCTCGCGGCGGGCGACTGACGTCCCGCGGGTGATGCATCGGCCGTGACCGCTCGTGTCCCGTTTCGCGGCCGGACGTCGCGACAGGGGGCAGGAGGAGCTCACATGTACCCGAACGTCAACCGTCCACTGCTGCTCGCCGCGGCGCTCGTCGCTCTGCTCGGCAGTGCCGCAGGGGCCGCCACGATCACCGTCGACACCGACCTCGACGCCGACGCCGCCGACGGCGTCTGCTCGATACGCGAGGCGATCCTCGCCGCCAACTCCGACGCCGCCCGGAACGAGTGCCCGGCCGGCGACGGCGCCGACCACATCCACCTCGCGTTCTCCACGCCGGACGCCATCTTCCTCACCGACCACCTGCCGGCGATCACCGAGTCGCTCGCCATCCACGGCTCCGGGGTCGACCTCGTGATCCTCGACGGCAGCGATTCCTACCGCGCGATCACGGTCGAGTCCCCGTCCAACGGCATCTCGCTGGTGGTCCAGGACCTGACGCTTCGCGACGGCCGCACCCGGATCGGCGACTTCGGCGGCGGCGGGGCGATGATCGACGGCGGCGCTTCGGCGCTGTTCGAGCGCGTCGTCTTCGTCTCCAACAGCTCGGTGAACGCCGGCGGCGGGATGGTGGTCGGCAGCGGCGGTGCCGGCGGCGAGTCGCACGTGACGCTGGTCGAGTGCACCTTCCGGGAGAACGTCGCCGAGGGACCAGCCGGCGGCGGCGGGCTGGCGACCACGGGCACCGGCAGCGCGGTCGATGTCCTGCGCTCCGTCTTCGCCGACAACCAGGCAACGCTGAGCGCGGGAGGAGGCATCGTCGCCCTGGACAGCTTTATCACCGTCGAGGAGTCGACGATCAGCGGCAACAGCGCCACGATTTTCGGCGGTGGCATCTGGGTGGGGACCTCGCCGGAGAGCGGCGCCTCGCTGCTCATCCGTGACACGACGATCACCGACAATACCTGTGGCACCAGTCTCGCCGTGGGCGACGGCGGCGGGCTCTACCTCTCGCCGGGCCCCGACCACCCGCTGGCCGTCTCGCTCGAGAACAGCGTCGTGGCCGGAAACCTCGACCTCGTGGGGATCGAGCAGCCGGACCTCTTCTGCGGCACCAACCTCGCGGCGTTCGCCGCCACCGGCTCGAGCCTGATCGGCGCCAACGACGGCTGCGAGGCCTTTTTCCCCGCCGGCTCCCCGAACGCCAACGGCGACTTCGTCGGCACCGTCGCAGCGCCGCTCGCCCCACTCCTCCTGCCGCTCGCCGACAACGGCGGTCCGACGCCGACCCACCGGCCGATCCTCACATTGCCGTTCTTGATCTCGCCCCTGATCGACCGCGGGAGCTGCCCCGACATCGGCGCCGACCAGCGCGGCTTCGGCGACCTCGCGGCCGGCCTGCGCCGGGTCGACCTCGTCGACGTGCCGACGCCGCCGGGCGGCGACGGCTGCGACATCGGCGCCTTCGAGGTCGGAGCGGACCCGCTGTTCGACGACCTGATCTTCGCCGACGGCTTCGAGCTGGGACACGCGCTGCGCTGGCACTCCGAGACGCCGTAGGACCTTCAGGCGGCGGACGACGACCCGGCGCGGCGCACGAGCAGCAAGCAAAGGAGCATCGAGACCGACGCGGCCGAGAACCACGCCCCGTCGAACAGGAACGCCTGGTCGAGACCGAGATGTCCAGTTCGGCGGCCGGACGTCGCGATCAGTGGACAGTCGGAGTAGGAATGACCGTTGCCAGCCACCCCCTCCACAGATCCCGGCGAGCGGGATTACCGCACCGGGCTCCTGCCTCAGGTGATGACGCCGAGGCGTCGGAGTGGATAGGGATG
>Ga0256864_1000269_pt1 | contig 20517 bp, 20 predicted proteins | sample RVTome_11_FD_187336 | JGI IMG/M metagenome (GOLD analysis project Ga0256864, IMG submission 187336) | Soil microbial communities from uranium-contaminated site in the Upper Colorado River Basin, Wyoming, United States - RVT147D111 HiSeq ... | reverse complement strand
ATTTGAATATGTTGAAAAAGACTGCCCAGATTTTCAGGATTTGGAATTAATTTACGATAATTATAAACAAAATTTTCCATAAATTGTATCTTACTGGGAATCGGGTAATCCTGTATAGATTATACAATTCTTGTCAAATGGAAACAAAAGTTTTAGCTTGGTTCTGTTCCCTCAATTGTAATCGTTACTGAAAATCCTTCCTCTTCAGGTCCAAAGTGAACTTGGTTTTTGTCATTCGTGTTTGCAAGTGCAATATCAGTTATTCCAGCACCAATATCGCCATGATACAAGCAGGAATTACCAGGATCAGATAAAGGTTCTACAAAGTTCATGGTTATTGGAGCCACTGCGGGTGCAACTCCTGCCAATATTGCAATATCGGTTTCACCGTCCTTGTCACATGGAACCTTCATTGCTACATGCCCTGTAATCGATTCAAATGGAGTAATGTCCATTAATAGTTTATAGTCTCCTTTCTTGAGGTTTCCAGTCAATGAAATTGTTTCGGTATCAACAAAGGTTGTTGATGCTGAAATGAGATCATCAACCTTTGTGGAAATTTCATCAACTTGTGTTTCTATGATGGCAACGTCAGATTCTATGTTACCAACTTCCTCCTTTATGTGTTCGAGTCCAAAGTTTGGATTAAGAAGTAATCCAAGAATGGAGGCAACATCAGCTTGAATGTCTTCTAAGATATCAAGTATTTGTTGTATAGGTGGGTCTACTGATGGTGCAAATTCAAACACATATGCAGAGCCAGATCTAGAACCGGCATCATTATCAAAAGCAGCTCCAACTACGGCTTTGTCGCCAGATATCGAAACAGAAGAGCCAAACCGATCACCACCTGCGCCATCTGAGGCTGTAAGCTTTGCAGTCTGGGTCCACGTACCGCCATCCTTTTCAAACACATATGCAGAGCCAGAGTCAGGACCGGCATCATCATCACCACGAGCTCCAACTACGGCTTTGTCACCAGATATCGAAACAGAATCGCCAAAGGAATCACGAGCTGCGTCATCTGAGGCTGTAAGCTTTGCAGTCTGGGTCCACGTACCGCCATCCTTTTCAAACACATATGCAGAGCCAGAGTCAGCACCGGAATCATCATCTAAAAGAGCTCCAACTACGGCTGTATCACCAGACATCGAAACAGAAACGCCAAAGGAATCACCAGCTTCGTCATCTGAGGCTGTAAGCTTTGCAGTCTGGGTCCACGTACCGCCATCCTTTTCAAACACATATGCAGAGCCAGAGTCAGGACCTGCATCATCATCAAAAGCAGCTCCAACTACGGCTTTGTCACCAGATATCGAAACAGAAACGCCAAAGGAATCACCAGCTTCGTCATCTGAGGCTGTAAGCTTTGCAGTCTGGGTCCACGTACCGCCATCCTTTTCAAACACATATGCAGAGCCAGAGTCAGGACCGGCATCATCATCACCTTGAGCTCCAACTACGGCTTTGTCACCAGACATCGAAACAGAAAAGCCAAAGAAATCACCAGCTGCGCCATCTGAGGCTGTAAGCTTTGCATCTTCAGTTACAGCAAACGCACTATCTAAAGGAATTACGCTTAAAACCAAAATGCTTGCAATGGCCGGTATGAAAATTTTGTTTCTAACTTTGAAAAAATATTGATTATTGATCATTTAATCATGCCCAATTTTATAAAAAAAAATAGAACTAATTAAGTGTGATCAAAAGTTAAGCAATTCATACCTTTTGGGTAATCATAGTAAGATTACCCGATATGTAGCTATTTTGTCACGCACCACAATTAGTTATAATTTGTCACAAACTGAATTATGACAAAAATAGCAAAATCATAATTTTTGCCTATGTCACTCACCACAATTAGCTACAAACAGCTTTAGCTACTAATTTGTGCGTGACAAAAGCTGTTTGTGACAGCTATGTTACTCGTGGAAAAAAAGCTACATCTAGCTTTTGTAGCTAATTATAGCAAATTGTGATATCTATTTTGAGGAAAATTAACGTAGAATAATCCTACTATAAGTTACGAGTTCAAAACTCAACAGATTTGAACCAGATCCCTTTCGTGTCTTAAATAAAAATTTTTTACTCTGGAAAGTCTTAGGGATCTCTGACAAAATTTTTCTCACTGTAAAGTTGGGGGATCTAGATTGTTAGTGAATTAAGCGTCTCACTAAAACACTACACAATACTAAACCACTAATCACCCCGCCAACTGACAAATAGAATGAAATAAGAGGTAGGGTCATAGCTTCCAAATTGTTTTGAGGTACAATACTACCTGCGTTTTGTGCCATATTTTGTAGAAACAAAACCCCTGCAACAGCAACAAATGTATGATCCAATACTAGGACTCTTTGTCGTTCTTCCATCTCACGTAATAAGCGGATGAGGCTTTCAACAAATTTCCACAATTATTGTCATCTATTTTTTCAGGCTGTAAAGACTCACAAATAATGGTCCACTTAAGGCAATTGCCGTAATAATGTTGTATGGACTTGCCAGACCAATAACCGAACCAATTACAAGTGAGGATAAAGCTATAGATGATAAGATAGATGGTAGTTTGGAGTGTTTAGTGGTTTTTTTATCTTCAATTAATTGTTCAAATAAATCATAGAGATATTTTTGGTGGCTATAGTGAGATAGAATGTATTCATGTAAAGTATTTCGTCGTGATTCTTTTGATTTATAAAATTCATAAAGTTGGGTTACTAACTCTTCATTAACTTGAATGTCATGTAAATTTCTTCCTAATTTTTTATCTAATTCAAATTCTTCATATTCATTAACCGTTTCATATCTAGTTGGTTTTCGATATTTTTTTTCATAGTCCAATTCTGGAATGGTACTCATAGATCTATTGCCTTATTTTCAACTTATTAATATTATTTCTTTTCATCGAAAACACTTTTACCTTCTTCATAAATACGCTTAATTCTATCAAAAAAGATACCAAATTCTCTAAAACTCATATTAAATAAAATTTCTTGGGTTTTATCATCAGATTTAGTTACAAATTTCCATAACACCCCCGGCACCTTATCAACAAATTTACCCTCTGAGTCTAGAACAATTCTATAATCAAAAGTATGTGTAAAATTTTTCAAGATAGGAACAGTTTCTGAAAATGCATCATCTGAATGAACAACCTTGTTAAAATTTTTAATATTTTCTTTGGAAGTTGCCGTATTAAGACGGTTAGTTATTTTTGTAATATCATTTGTTTCGAGCTTCAAGATCTTTAGATCATCAATGATGTCATCAATTGTTACATCTTTCAGTAGAATTTTTGATAATATGAAACGAAAGACTCTTGCAGCAGAATTTAGTTTTTTCTTGTCCCAACCTTTTTTTTCACATACCTCCAATAAGAGTAATGTATGCATATCAAGATCAGTTGCTTCTTTAAGGACATCTAAAAGTTCTTTATACTGCTCTTCAGTTAAATTACCTAATTCTTGAATATCTTTTTTGAGTTTATTCACAATTTCTGGATCCTTAACAATTTTTAATTCAGTACTCAATTTACATTCTAATTTATTAATTCGTATTTAAATTTCAATCTATAATATCTAACAGTACTCCATTAAATCTCGCTGCTTCAATCTTATCCAACATCCATCTTTTCCGTTTTTCAACCAACAAAACCTACTCAATCTCAAAATGTCGTTAATTTCTCTCCATGTTTGTTTTTCAATGCAAAAAGAGGTTCAAATCTTAGCAGATTTTATATTACAAATCAGAACTAATTAAATTCAACAACAAAAATCAATATCACCATATGGCAACAGTAAAAGAACAGGTTTTAGAAAACTTGAGAATATTTTCTGATGAACCAGAAGAAGTGGAACTATTTTTTGGTTATCAACAATATTCAGAACAAGTCACCAATTTGGTAATTGATGAAAAAACGCCAACACCTTTTGTTATTGCTATACACGGCGAATGGGGAAGCGGAAAAACTACTCTAATTAAAAAAATTAAACAAATGGTGGATGCTAAAATTGAAAATAAAAAGGATTGGCACACGATTGAGTTTGATGTTTGGGAATATGAAAGAGTCGATATCGTTTCTTCATTATTTCAAATTATCGAAAAAGAATACTCTACTAAAAAAACCAAAATTAAAAAATTTAGTAAATCTGTAAGTTTGTTTCTTACTGATTTAGCATTACAACGAACTGCAGGTACAGATCTCGAAAAAATTAAAACACACTTTCATGAATTTATTTCAAAGATTTCCACAATAAAAAAAGATCTAGAAACAATTGTTGAAAAAGGCAGATTAATTATTTTCTTAGATGATTTGGATAGATGTCATATTGATAATGTCTTAAATATGCTTGAAGCAATCAAAATGTTTCTTACAGCACGAGGGGTAATTTTTGTTATACCTGTAGATATGGAAAAAATAGAACGTGCTTGGAAACTCAGGTATAACACTGCTGAAGGGCTTATAGAAGGACGCGAACACACTGAAAAAATTTTTCAATTAAAACTTGCTTTTCCTCCAAAAGATACAGAAACCGAAAAATACGTTGAGGCATTGATTCCATCTCTTGCAAAAGCTGAACAAAAATTAATTGCAATAGGATCACGAAATAATCCTAGAAAAATAAAACGAGTAATTAACCTCATTTATTTTCTGCTAAAAAATCTTGATGATGATGAAAAATTTGATGAAAAAGTTCAACCAACAATTCTTTGGTGTCTTTTAACATCTTATTATCCAGAAATTGCAAAAATAATTAAAAACGATCCTATGACATTAATTATTCTATCTTTTATCTGTATAAACTTAGATTTTGACTCACTAAAATCTTATTGGCCAAAAATTGAGACAATAAAAGAAACTGGTTCCAATATTCCATTAAGAACAACAAATATGTCTAGAAATGATGTTACTATGTCAACAATTGACGCACTACGGATAATAATAAAGCAGCACAATGACGCATTTTTGTTATTTCAGCTATTCGGACATGAAAATTCATTCTTGCACGAGGCACCATCTGATCCACATCCAAAATTATTAGAACTAAAACAAAAAATTATGCCAATTTTTCTAGAAGTGTTGTCTAAAGGTGGCATGACAGGAATTTAATAATTGAATACAAACATAATGAAAAATGAATGCTGTGAATTAGTTTTATTTCCTAACGAATTCATATCTTTATTCTAAATCTTAGCAGATTCGAATTGGGTAATCCTAGCTGAATCTTTTGTTGCTGATTGCAACAAGTTGTGATACCGCAAAACATCAAAAAGCTAGCTTTCTTCATCCCCAGAAAACGGCAAGACCAAAAACTCCTCCACCTTATCATACTGGTTCCTCAAAGATTGCGGTGAATAGACTGTGTAGTTTGCTTCCAAGACCTTTTTTGGAATTCTTCCGCAAAAGGCATCGATGTATTTTCCCTCAATGCCAGCCTGTGTGCATTTTTCCGTGAAGACTGTCCTCAAAAAGTGCGGTTTGATGAAAACCCCCGTCTGGATTGATGCCTTTTGGAAGGCTTCCTGCACTGTGTTGTAAGATATGTCGAAAATCTTGGGATTATCGGGAAAACCGATTTCTGTTTCTATGTAGCTTTGCAAGTATTCTGCTGTCTGGTAAGTGATGTAGCTAATCCATGCAGACTTTGTGTCTCCCTTGTGGATGCCCGATGCATCAACCATGTTTGTCTCAAGGTCAATGTCACCTTCTTGCAGCTTCAAGACCTCGCCGACACGGAGTCCGGAAGTAAGCAGGATCAGAAACACCATCTGTACTGGGTATGGCAGCTCTGAGCAAAAGTATGCCAGGTGATTGTCTGACGGAATGTCCGTCTTCTTTACCTTTGTCTTTCTCTTTGAGAACTTGAATTCATTGATCCAGTTGCCGAGCTTTAGAAAATCACGGATGTACCTTCGCAGCGCCTTTAGTTGGTTTGACTTCCAGTCCTCCGACTCATTTGATTCAAGGTATGCCTTTACAGTTTCCCGATTGATTGTCCCGCCAGAGAATGAATGAAAGGACTTGATAATCGACTTGTGGTTGTCGATGGTTCCCTTGCCAATGTTTAGCTCATCCTCTGCGTACTGGGCATATTCTGAAATCTTTTCCTCAAAATCCGCGATGGTTGTCTCACGGTCTTCAACAATCTTCAGATTATTTTTGATTTGAGAAAGATCTGATTGTATGCTGTCTAGTTTTTCATCGATTGAAATGATTCCTCTCCTCCAAGATTGTGATCAACCGTAAACCCATCTGTAAGGGTAGTATCTGCCGTAACCGAGTGCATTTAGGTCAAAGCCCCTTTGCTTGAAGACTTGCTTTCTTACTTTAGAAATTGTGTAGCGAGCCACATCAGGATCAAGATTGTATTTTTTGCAAAATTCTAGTAGGTCAGATTTTCTGTCACTTCTCAAACTGAAATCAAATCCTTCATCTAATTTTCTGTTCATGTGTTCCCTGTATGTTTGCGATAGATTGAATGGTTCTTTCAATTATTCTATCTCCTCACAATGTGGAAGTTTTTTGAAACTTTCATCCAACCTATTAAAAATACTGTCTATGCATTCGATCTTGTCTTCTACAGAATGAAATGAAAGAGGTTTTTCACAATAGGGGCAACAAAGTAGAGTGCTAATTCGTTTTTTCATTAAGTAGGGTAAGTTGATACAGGATAAGACACAGTTATACAGAATTACGTCCTACCTAATTTTCATGTCGACAAAAAAGAATTCGGTAAGGAAACAAGTAAAAAAAACATACTATCTTGGAAAATTTCCTTTCCTTGCGGAAAGATTGTTGATTAAGGTTGCTTACAGTTCTTTATTATCTACTGATGAATATGGAAGACTGCTGTCAAAAAATGAAAAGAACAGACACGGTCATGGAAGGTTAACTTATCTCTTAGAACAATTGCAGGATATTGATTATGTTACAGAATATGGCATTGTGATAGGGTCTAAACACCAATGCAAGTCAAAATCTGGTCAGTATTTTTTTCCGTTAAAAGAAAAAGGCGAAATCCTTAGACTGATTGGAGTAAATTCCAAGGTGGAACAACGATGGAAAAAACACATTTTTGATTCCACTAAAGTTCCTCATAGACTAATTTGCAAACATTGTAAGCGATCTGTAGCAGTGAAATTAAGAGGAAACTCAAAAATTTTACAGAATAGATGTTGGAAATTATCTTTTAACGGAACGCTAGTTGTTATTTCTCTCTTAGATGAGAAAGAAAGATGGGATTTCATAAAAAATTCTGATAATGATATACTTAGACTTGCAAAACTACTAATTCAAAGTCAAAAAAAACATTTTGTAGATCTTCTCACCAATCGATTAAGTAAAAACGTGAAAGAAGAACCAAATTTAATACCAATAGCAGAATCTTGGTACAAAGAAATGAATACAAAGATTCTCAACTTCATAATAGATAAATCAGTACAAAAGGAATTAGAACAATATAAGAAAGACCTAGAATTAGAACAACAAACAGAAATAATGTTGGGTGCGAGGAATAGAAAATTTGTTAGTAAATTTGGCTAAGATTTATTGTTTTTTTGATTTTGCTTTAATTCTTTAATTTCATCTTTAAGATTTGAGATGATTGTCATTACGTCCTTTTTTGTTATTTTGTAGTCTTTAACTAGATTAGTAATAGTTTCTCTTTCTTTTTCTTCAAGTTCAATTGCTGTTTTTAGGTCTAATGCTTGACCACAACCCGAACATTGTTTATCATGGGGATGATTTACCAATTTGCAACGAGGACATGTTATTGGTATTTTCTCTAACTCTTTATCTGATTTAATTCCAAAAGATTCAAGCACAGCTTTGTCTACATCATCATTGTTCAGATGTTCGTAAACAGAATTCATTTTTGAATCAGGTGTCCAACCGTGGCGTTTCTTTGAAATTGCATCGGTAAGCTTCTTAGCAGCTTTTGTGGCTTCGGTGTGCCTAAACAAATAGAGGAATACTCTTTTGTTAAAATTGGGATGTTTTGCTGTTACCTTTTTGTTAATGCGCTGTATGATGCTCCTGGCACCACTGTAGGAAAGGGCTTGTCCATAATATGATGGTTCAAAATTAATCCATAACGGAGCTTTTGAGTTTTCTCTGAATGGGTGTTCGGACAACCATCTAGCTAGAGAAGGTGTACACTGAATTAATCGTACAGGTCTAGTTCCAGTTTTACCATCAACATATGCTATGTAACCGTACTTGTCTTGTTTTATGTTTCCAATTGTAAGAGTTAGGAGCTCAGCTGGTCTTATTCCACCATCTAATCCAACATCAATTAGTGCTTTATCTCTAGAAGATTCACATGCTTCTAGTAACCATTGTCGTTCTTCATCGGTAATTAGGTCACTTGCCCTAAGCTTAGACTTTGGTTTCTTCATAACAATCTCCTCAGTTTCAGGCGGATCTCCAATTCTGAATTTTTTCAGACAAAATTTGTAGTCTCGACTTCCAAATTTTAACCATCTAAAGAATAGCTTCAAGATCTTTTTGTGGTCATAAGTGTAGTGCGTATCGCTTCCACCTTCTGAATAGGTATCCATTATTTCGTAAACGATTTTATCAATGTCTTCTTTGGTAGCATCCTTCCAGTCCTTTTTTAGTCTGCGTGAAAGGTTGAGCAGTCTTTGCAAATGTGTTAATCTGGTAGCTTGCTGAATGCCTAGATTTACCAAATAACGGTCGTATCTTTTCAGTTCCGTTGCATTATTTTTGGATAAATCCCTGTCAATTAATGCAAAAATTTGTTCCATACGATGGGGATAGTTGTACAAAGTGTTTTTGCCTACTTTTTGTAAGCCTTGTTTGGCATCCATTTTTCCATTAGGTATTACATCCGGGGCGGTTTTATGCATATGGATAGATGCCGGAGGTGGGCTTCGACCCCACGACCTATCGATTATGAGTCGATCACTCTAGACCAGGCTGAGCCACTCCGGCACAAAAATACGCAGACTTTTTTGCAAAATTAAATGATTCTAAATACAAAAAAAGCCAGTCTTTGATACTAAAATGAATATGGCATCACATGAGCTAGCTGGAATTATAGGAATTATAGCAATTTGGACTACTTTGGGAGCATTTTTTGCAGGTTATTATTTCGCAAAAAGAAAATCAAAAAAACATATTGAAAAGTCTGGAGGAAAAATTACAGAAACCCAATCAAATGGTACGGCAAAAGAAGAAAATTCAAAACGTACAACTAAAAAATTTGATTGGATATAGTATCAATAATGCTGGGAGACTGATTTCCAGCTTTCATTCTCTGATTTTACCCAAAGAAACTTTTTTTGTAACGCTGATGTGTACAGTTTTTCCCATTCTGCTCCAACCTCATCAGTCCAAGCTTTGAACACGCGAGGATCAATGTAGTTTCTCAAGGATGTTCCAAGATTATAATCCCGGGTCTTTGTAGTTAGATCGATTTGCAGCTTTAGCTTTTCAGTTCGTTCTTTGTGCTTTTGCTTTTGTTTTTTGATTGCTTGATTCAGAGTTTTGATTCTTTTTTCCTTGGCTTGTTTCTGTTTTTCAGTTTTAGGTTTTGAAGCTTCTACTTTCTTTAGAGCGGCTAGTGCTTTTTCAGTAGGATTTATCTTTTCAGCTTTTTTAAGAGTTTCTCGTTTTTTCTCCAACGATTCTTCAAAGTTTTTTGGAATAGTTCTTTTATGATTACACATTATTGCAGCCTCTAGATTAGCAAGTTTTGCATGATACAGTTTTTCAGTATCAGAGATATTCTTTGGAATATCTTGTTCTCGTAGATATTTTGTAACCACTGTTGATGCTAAATACGTTCTAAACACTTTTGCAGTCAAACCTTTTACAATGCTGCCAAAATACTCATTAACATGACGAGATGTAATTTTATCAAAAATTTCATCTGACGGCTTCTTATTTGAAACTAATCCCTTCAAATTATCATGAAATGTTTTATCGTGTCCCACCGCAGGGACAGTTTCTTGCCAACGTACCGCGTCCTTCCCAAGAAAATCAAACTTTATCTCTTTTCCAGTTAATTCGATGTGCTCTTTTCGTAATGTAGTTGCACCAACGGTATCGGCCTCTTCTGGATCCTTTTCATCTCCTACTCTCATTGCAGTTCTGTATATCAAATAACATGCAGTTGCAATTTTTTTCATTTTATTGTCTTTTGAGTTCATATCTTTTACCATTCTATCCTTGATTTTTTCAATTGATTGTGCTAGATTTTTTGCCTTGTCGTATTTTGCTTTATCACGTTCTTGCTTTATTCCAGCTGAATCTGACAACCATACATACTTGCGTTTCTGAGTAAGCTCGTCAGTCCAACTAGCTAACCACATTGAATTTTGGTCATGAACAATTTTTCCCCAATCCCCCTTGGGAATTTTTGCGTTTTTACTCAAGTTCAAAATAACATCCTTTGGTGATACTCGTGGCTTCCATTTTCCTCGCATAGGGTGATCCCCTCGTCCAATGAATATGCCGGGAGGTTCTGCCATGTAGTTTGCAACCTCGACCACATTTCCATCAATTATTGCCTTACCATATTCCTCTTTGAGTTTTTCACGAAGTTCTTTTCTTTTTGAAGCAAGTTTTTTCTTATCTTCTTTTGACATCATTTCTTTTTGATCTGCTTCTTTGTCAACCAGTTTGTAAGCATGAGAAAAATCAATATCAGAATAGGACAAATTCTTAAATTTAGAATTCAGAGTTTTTGCAAAATCTGCCGTAAAATTTTTTTGAAAAACCTTGTCCTGAACATATGGAGTATTCTTTTTCTTTGCCCATTGGTATATCATCTCTTCTTGGTCTAAGGAAAGTGGTACAGACTCGCCCTTGATTTTGACCTTTATCCCGCATGACTCAAAAAGCGGAGGAAACAGAATTCCATTATGTTGTAGCGTTTTCCATTTCATTTTACGTTCATTTTCCTCCTAAAATTGCGGACTTTGATAAATTCTGGAAATTATTTGTATATGAAGCTAGTGTAGCTCAATTGATCAATCTCCAAATAACTCTTTTCCCATGTATTTCTCAAACTCAATGTCCGTTTTCATCTTTTTTGCTTCTAGAAACATGGCAGCATCAGTTCCAGCAGTATATCTTGGTAAAATTTCCTTGTCATGAATTGCCTTTATCACAACTTTAGCAACTTCTGAGGGTGAAGTTCCCATCTCTACCATCATTTTCAGACCTGAAAGAATTTTGTCTGTTAATTCTTTGTATTTTGGATCTGTTTTTGATTCTGGAATCTTCATAGATTTGAAAAAGTTTGTTTTGATAACTCCTGGTTCAATTAAAGTTGTTTTTATCCCAAACTGGCCTAGCTCATACCTAAGGCATTCACTAAATCCCTCTAGTGCAAATTTCGTACTGATATACGCTGGAGAGCCAGGAAGCCCCATTCTTCCAACTACAGAACTAATGTTAACAATAATTCCTGAACCTTGCTTTCTCATAATTGGGGCAACTTCTTGAATAATTCTTACAATACTAAAGAAATTTGTCTCAAATTGCTTTCTAAATTCCTCAATTAGAACATCTTCTGTACAACCAAACTGGCCATATCCTGCATTATTTACTAGTATGTCGATTCTACCAGCTTCAGACATTATCTTTTTGATTGCAGACACAATGGAATCTTCTTTGTCAACATCAAGTTCTATTACATCAATGGGCAGATTTTCTTTTTTTGCGGCTTTTTGCAATTCTGTTGCCTTGCTAGTATTTCTCATGCTGGCAAATGTTCGGTAACCATCTCTTACAAGTGCTAATGAAGTTTCTAATCCAATTCCTGAGGAGCTTCCAGTTACGAGAGCCACTTTGTCCATAATTTTTCTAATTTTTTACTACTAATAACTTAATGTGCTTTATCTATTCAAGCTCTAGCCCATCCGCGTTCTACTAGTTTTGAAACGCTAGATGGCTTAACACAAGCTGGCATTCCATTTGATTTTTTAAAGATTAATTCTAGTCCTTCAGTACATGTAACATTTTCTGGAGAAGTTCCTTCTGAGATTTGTTTTAGAGGTGGAGGAAAATACGCAATCTGTGGAACCATAATTGGTACAATTCGTAAAATTCTATCATCATTTGGTGCTGGTGTTCCTCTTCCATCTCTATTACTGGTCAAAATGTAGAGATTTCCATCAGGTCCAATACTGGCATCACGCAATCTTCCAAATTCTGAAAACAAAGCTTCACTTGAAAGAACTTTATTATTTTCTAAATCTAAATCAAGCACTCTAAGATGATTTCCTCTCAAAGTTGCAATAAAGAACAGGTTTTCCCATTCTGCAATATTATCTGAATTGTAAAATGTTGCACCAGACGGTGCCCATGTTTTATCACCTGTATGTAGCAGTGGCATTTCTAAACCCTCTTTAGTTTCATCGCCGATAATGGTGGGCCATCCATAATTTTTTCCAGCTTCTATAACATTTACTTCATCATGTGCAAATCCTCTATCTCCTGATGGACCGTGTTCTGTGATTACAAGTTTTCCAGTTACAGGATCCCAATCGATTCCTTGTGGATTTCTATGTCCTAAAGAATACACGGGAGAATTTAAAAATGGATTATCATCCGGAATTGTACCGTCAGAATTTATTCTGAGAATTTTTCCTCCAAGTGAATTTAGCTCCTGTGCAAGTGATTTATTACCTGCTTCGCCAGTTGTAACGTACAACTTACCATCAGGACCAAATTTTATTCTTCCACCATCATGAATTGGACCCCCCGGAATCTTATCCAACAATACTTTTTCATCTGAAAGCTTATTGTCAGATTCTGTAAATCGTGAAAGTTTGTTAAATGTTGAAAGAAAATCATTGTAACTGTAGTATAGATAGATGTAATGGTTTTCATCAAAGTTAGGATCTAATGCAATTCCTAATAATCCTCCTTCAAATCCAGCAACACTGAAAGACTTGATAGGTTCCGGATTTAGCACTCCATTTTCAATTACGCGAAGCTGGCCGACTCTTTCAGTAACAAAAATTCTTCCATCAGGTGCAAATGCAATTGCCCAAGGAACTTCCAAGTTTTCTGCAACTGTTTCAACTTGATAATTTTGAGCAGATACACTTGTAACAGAAAAACAAAGAATCACAATGGTTGCCAAAATAATCTTAAACAAGAGGTCGGTTTCCTTCAGTTGGGTTTTCAATAACAGTTTCTTCACCATCCATGATTCTCTGAAATACTTCAAGCGAAGCATGCTTGTGCAAATATTCATTATTATTGCCACACCTATAGGAAAATGTGCATCGTGGGCAACCCGCTTCGTTGTTACATGGACATTCTTTTATGATGTACATACTGCGCTCTAATGCTCTCTCAAATCTATCATATAGTACCTTACTTGCGCCATTCCCGCCAATAGCACCATCATAGATGAAAATCAAGCCCGATGTTCCAAGTGATATCCCCCCCAAGTCTTGTGAAACCCCGCCTGTTATCATATTGCTTCCCTCTATCATAACATGCTCTGTTGCATGATAACCACTTGCTTCAACATATTCCTCGTCTTCAGATTTTTTGATTTCATTTAGTGGTCTTGGTGCATGAAACACAATTCCTTTCGTTACAAAATCATATTCAAGTGGTTTTTCAAGCAAAACTCTTTTTCCTTGAGTAACTTCTTGACCAATCTCCATGTTTGCATATCCATAAACAGATTTTTGAATATGTAATTTACAAAATGCAATTTCAAGACCAAAAGCCTTTCTTTTCTCGTATACAATTTCAATTGAAGGCCATTCTTCAGTTAGTGCTTTGGTATAGTATGGATAGTCTTTTGGGATTCGTTCAAGTTTGACATAATTTTTTTTAGGATAATCAAACTGCTTGACTTTGTATCTTGTTCCTGCAAGAAAATAAATTGCATCTCTGTGCAATTCCTCTAATGCAATTGGAAGAATCCTATCGGCAACCTTTCTTTTATCAAGTAATATGTCAATTGATTTTCCAATTCCTCGTATAGAATATTCTTCAAGCATTGATTTGACTTTGTCTAGGTTTGGAATATAGCGATTTTCTTGTAAAACTAGAAAACCGTCTTTAACATGTCGTTCAATAACTTTTTGGTGTTCTTTTAGCTCATGTTTTGAGATGGGTTTATCACACGCCATTGCAAGTACATGAAATTCTTCCACAAAGGGATTTTTTGGGTCAATGTATGTTCTTTCAATATCATCAAAATAATCATCTGGATGATTTTTGTAGTATTGAGAAATGGGATCATTTCCTAGAGCCAAAAACGCGTATCCTCTCTGACCTTTTCTTGCCGCACGTCCTATTCTTTGAATTAGTCTGTTCACTGGAACGGTTGCAGAAATTACTCCATCTACATCTCCTACATCTATGCCCAATTCAAGTGTAGGAGTACAAGAAATTGCAGAAAGTGAATTTTCTTTGAAATCTCTTTCTACAGATTTTCTATAGTTTGCCATCAAGCCTGCGCGATGAACCTTAATGTCTATCTTTTGTTTTTTTGCTTGTATTGCTAAAAGTTCTGAATTTAGATGTGAATTACTAAACGCCATTGTTTTGTGATTTTTTTCTGTTAATTTTTTTATCAAATCAACCATTAGTGCTCGTTGTGTTCTTAGTGATGGAAATAGCATCACAAAATCTGTATCACTTTTGTTTCCAGATCCTTGTATAAGCTTCATTGGAACACCAAACAGCTTTTCACAGAACTCTACTGCATTATCTAGCGTTGCAGATGCTGCAACAAACTGGATTTTATTTGATAATCTCTTTAATCGCTTTATGATATAGTGAACATTAGAGCCAAATATTCCAGAATATACATGGGCTTCATCTGTTACCAAAAATTTTACACCTCTAAGCAATGACGCAAATTTTGTTTGATACATCATATGATAGTGCAAAACATCAAAATTTGTTACAATTATGTGAGGTGGCTCTTCCAAAACTTTGGCTCGTTCTGTTTGTTTAGTATCGCCATCAAACACAGCAACATTAATTCCAATTTTTTCTGCAAATGCAAGAATTTTGGGATACTGATCTCTTGCTAGGGATTTTGTAGGATATACAAATAATGCTGAAACTCTACCAGACAGGTTTTCGTTTTTTATTTTTTGAATTATTGGGACAAGAAATGCCTCTGTTTTGCCAGATGCAGTTGGCGCCTCTATAACTATATTGTTTCCATAGAAGATTTCTTTTATTGTCTCTTCTTGAAACTTGTAAAATTTAGTGATTCCAATTTTTTTAAGGTGTAACGAAATCTCTTTTCCAAGACCAACATCATCAACTTTTGAACCCATAATGGGGTCTGGTTTTTTGATTGTTCTATAGTGAGAAACATAATCCTTTTTTGAAAATAGAACATTTTTTGTAAGAGGATCAGGTTCATTTTTGCCAATCATAGCCTCGATTTCTGCTTTCTGCCTAATGATACCCTTTAGCATTAATCCGTCTTTCATCTGAGTCTCATCAGGAAGTTTTCCTTTATCAAATCGGTTTAGAAATTCAAGATATACTTCATCAGGATTTTTTATGTATTCTAAAATATCTTGAATCCCACAATTTGTACACGATATTACAATTTTTTTATTAAACGTCTTTTGTACATCAAGATTAGATTTACATTTTGGGCAGGGATATTTCATGTTCTTCTAAGCAAGATTTTGAATTTATTGTTTGATATGAAAACGATCTTGATCAAGGCGATCAAACAGCTGTAGCCCCCCATACCCCCGTCATTCAGCACACAAACAAAGTTTATCTATTAATTAGTATTCGAAGAACTCATGGCAGAATCTAGTTATACAAAAGCTGTGGCAGCAAGTCATAGAAGATTTCAAACAGCGTTAAAGAGAGCAAAAACAAGGCAATCAGTAATGAACACTTATTGGAAGCACAAAAAAGAGCACGAAAGAATGCTGGCAAAGCACCTCAAAGAAGAAATGGGTCTAGTAAACCGAGTTAAAAGTAAAATTCCCCACCGATAGCCACACAAAAAATTTCATTAGAAAACAAGGACATTATTAAACAAGTAGATATTAGAAAAGCTAAATTTGAAAAAAATTCAAACTAACAAAATTTACAATAGTGATTGCATACTCGGAATGATTGAACTTCCTCCAAAAACAATTGATCTTATCATTACCGATCCTCCATTTGCAATTAATTTCAAAGCATCAAAAGCAAACTACAATAGAACTGCATCTAGAGTAATCAAAGGTTATAACGAAATCAGAGCTGAAGATTACTATGATTTTACATATAGCTGGATGTCTGAGGCTTTTAGAATTTTAAAGGACTTTGGAAGCATGTATGTCTTTTCTGGATGGAATAATCTCAAAGACATTCTTATGGCATTAGATGATGTTGGGTTTGTTACTATAAATCACATTATTTGGAAGTACCAGTTTGGAGTAGTTACAAAAAAGAAGTTTGTCACCTCACACTATCACTGTGTTTATGTTTGTAAAAATCCAAGGAAAAGAAAGTTTTATCCATTTTCTAGATTCAAAAAAACATCAAAAACAAAGGAAGGACGAAGTCTTCACTATAAAGATAAAGAAGATGTTTGGGATATCAAAAGAGAATATTGGACTGGAGATGAGAAAACACCAACAAAGTTACCTGCTGAACTTATTGAAAAAATCATCCAATATTCTAGTAAGAAAAATGACACTATACTGGATCCATTTTTGGGTTCTGGCCAGGTAGCAGTTATCAGCAAATACATGAAAAGAAACTATATTGGATTTGAAATTGTAAAAAAATATTACAACTTTGCAAAAAAAAGACTGGACAAAAATGTATATCGTCTTAAAAAATAATTTTTGTCTTAATCTTATTCTAACTTAAAGTCTTTTTCTAGTTCTTTTCTTAGTTCGTGAACCATTCGTCCTGAAATTTTTAGAACATGTGAAACTTCTTCTTCATCAAGTTCATTACGTCCTTCTTTTACTGCATTCTTTACCAGTGAATCGATTTCACTAAACAAAGGAACTAGTGCTGTCCCATACTTTGTTAATATCGCCCGTGATTGCATATTTTTTAAAATTCTTTTCAATAAATAAAGTTGATTAATCGTCATATCATTTTGTTACATCTTTCAGCCATAATCTAGTGTTAATTTCCATTTTTGGCAAATTAATTTTTTGATGTTGTGCCTTCTGGTTTTCCTAATTTTGATGAAATTAAATTTCGAAGCTCTTCATCCGTCTTATTTTTTGGATCAATACCTACGTTTTTGGCAATCATCTCTAGCTTTTGGTGTTCATTCTCAACAGGGCCACTAACTTTCAAATTTTCACTTGTATAGTCTTTCATTTGTTCTTGTATTCCATTTTTTGCCTTGTTGTATTCATTTACAGCTTTCCCAAGCTTTTTTGCAGCTTCTGGAAGCTTGTTTGTGCCTAAAATCAGAACCAGTGCAACAAAAATTATGATTATCCATTCGCTTCCAGCAACATTTAGGGTATAATCAAACACAGATTACTTTGAGCTAGATCTAAAATTAAAGGTTTCAGCATACTAGACAGTTCGTTTTGGCTCCAAAGATTTTCTTTTAGATATGGATATGGTTGCAACGAAAAGTCCTATAATGAAGAATACAAAATACGGAGCACCGATTCCTGAGAATTGAGAAATAAAACCTGCAGCAATTGGTCCTATTGCCCATCCTATTCCAAATGTTGTTTCATATGCACCAATAAGTGTATGATGAATCTCATTTTTTGTTTTTGATAAGATAATTTCTAATGTAAGTGGGAAAAATATACTAAAACCAAATCCCATCATTAATAATGCAATGGCAAACTCAATAATCGAATTTGAGTAAAATGCAATTATCAAACCAAATGCTATTGCAAAAGTTGCTCCAATCAATGTTAGACTAGTTCTTTTAGCAAATTTCTCTCCCAAAGCTAATGTAGCAAGTCTCGAAATTCCAAAAATAAAGTACAGTATCAGGATATCATTTCCAGTCATTGATCGGTCGTTTAAAAATGCAGGAAACACAGTAAGGATCATGCCAAATGATGCTGTACAATAAATCAACATCACTATAACTTCAGGAAATTTTATCATCTGTTTTAATGATGAAAAAGAAAACACATCATCTTCATTTCTAACTCTGCCTCTTGATGCTAGTATTGAAAACAAGAGAGCTGAAATCAAAACATAAGACGCAATCTGAAATAGAAACCTATACGATGCTTCAAGATCATCTAGTATGACTGTTCCAACAAGTGGTCCAATCATAAATCCTGTAACAAAAAATCCTGTAAACCAAGAAATGTTTCTGACTCTACTTGGTCCTGAACTTGCTTGTGAAATTATTGATTCGCTAGGTGGCCAAAAAAAAGCATGAGCTATTCCAGTCATTATTCTAAAACCAACTATTTCTGGAACAGATTGAGCAATTGATAAAAGGAAAATTGATGCTGAATTGATTATTACTCCAATAGAAAGAAGATATCCACTATTGAATCTGTGCAACAAAAATCCAACAAATAACGGAATGAGCATGTAAGGAATAAAGTTAGCAAACCCAATCAGTCCAAGTTCTGCATATGATGCGTCAATTACATTTTTTGCAAATACCGGAAGAATCGGTCCATGCATTCCATAGGAAACACCTATGAGTAAACCAACAAGATTAACAAAAATTAGAATTTTTTTCATTTATACGCTGCAACAATTATTGCTCCACCCATAAGATCTTTCTCAAATTCTATTTTAGAAAATTTCTCACGTAACATTGATTCTAGTTTTTTGTTTTGTGGCCAGCGTTTGTAAGTTCCATAGAGCGTTGCAAACTTTAAACCAAGTTTTCCACCTGCTGCAAATGCAATAATTGGTAAAATTAATCTGAGATAAAACGAAACTCCAAATCTCACAATTGTAGAATCTGGTTTACCAAGGTCAACTATGACAAATCTACCTCTTTTTTTCAAAACTCTATGAATTTCTGAAATTGCAATTCTAAGATTTATCGCATCTCGAAGGGAATAACCACATAAAACTGCATCAAATTGTTCATCCTTGAATGGAATGTGCTCAAAAACACCTGATAACAAGTCAGGGGTTTTTTCAAACAACCTACTAGTGTTTTTTAGCATAGGAACAAGTGGGTCATACAATGTTATTGAAACATTTCCTCCACAAAGGTTTGACGCAGTCTTTGACATATTTCCAAATCCTGAACCTGCATCAAGAATTTTATTTCCAGGTAAAACTCTACCACTAATTCCCTTCTTTCTATGCTCGACATCCTTTCCAAATGATATTGCAGAATTTACCTTATCATAAACTGGAATAATATCTCGCAAAACATCAAGGACTTCTCCCCAATAGCTCCCTAGGCCCATGTGATACACTTTGTAAATTGATGATTAATTTGTATTTGCCAAAACATTCGAAATAATGATACAGAATCAGCCTTTCTTGAATTTCTGGCCAGCAATCTGAGAATATTTTTCTAAATCACTATCTGGGATTTTTTCTAGAATTTTTTTATCAGTTGTGATTTTTGCCATCTTTATGTTTTTAGCTCCGTCTTTTGTTTCGGCTTTAAGATTAATTGCAGCAACTGCAAGTGCGGCAGAATCATCTAAACTCATATCCTTTTTGTAATTTTTTTCTAAAAAGTCATTAACTTCATCCGCTCCTGCACCAATAGCAATCGCAGCATATGAAACAAAAGTTCCACTTGGATCAGTAATGTAAATTGATTCGCCTTTTTGATCAACTCCAGCAATAATTAGTGCAACACCATAAGGCCTCACCCCAGAATATTGGGTAAACTGATGACAATTATCGGCCAAGTGTTTTGCAACAGTTTCAACTTCCACAGGCTCATCATAGTTTAGCTTGTTCCCTTGAGAGAAAAATCTAGCATTTTCAACCTGAACTCTAGCATCTGGAATGTAGCCTGCAGCAGCAACACCAATGTGTTGATCGACTTGAAAAATTTTCTGAGTAACATTAGCGGTTTGTAATGAACGTGGTTTTTCTTCAACAGCCATAATGACACCTTGCTTGCTCCTTATGCCTATTGCAAGTGTTCCTCGTTTGACCGTTTCAATCGCATACTCTACTTGGTAAATTCTTCCATCAGGAGAATACATTGTAGGTGTCATATCGTAACCACGTGATGCCATCATTTCACATCGAATCCTTTTTCAGTTAATTTAAGGGTAATTATTAACACAGCCTCACATCTGTAACTGATCTGGAAAAGATCTGGAAATAGTGTTTTAAGTGAATTTGAAAAACCTTTAGTAAGAAATCAAAAATGACTTCATCTCAATTACTCGAATTTAAGGAAATGATAAAGGCACAATCCCAAGAACATCAGCCAGATCGACAAACAAAAAGACTGTTACTTTACTTGTTTACAGGAACCCGAGGCGGATATACAAGACTAAGAGTTGTCATGCTTCTTTTGAAAAGACCCTACAACACCCACCAACTTGCTCAAGTACTAGATTTAGATTACAAAGCGGTTCAACATCACATGAAGATTTTAGAAA
>Ga0256864_1000267_pt1 | contig 20638 bp, 16 predicted proteins | sample RVTome_11_FD_187336 | JGI IMG/M metagenome (GOLD analysis project Ga0256864, IMG submission 187336) | Soil microbial communities from uranium-contaminated site in the Upper Colorado River Basin, Wyoming, United States - RVT147D111 HiSeq ... | reverse complement strand
AACGAGCGAATAACTCGTGCTGCGGCCGCCGCCGGGGTCCTTTTGCAGGGCGCCGCGCTCGACGAGGTCCATGATGTCGCGGTATGCCGTGTCCTGTGAGCACTTGGCGAGCTTGGCCCACTTTGACGAGGTCAGTTTCCCTTCAAAACCGTCGAGCAGGCGGTTGAGCACCTTGATCTGGCGTTCGTTGAGCGGTTGTTTCGCAAACCGTTCCCAGAATTTCGCCTTGTTCAGGACGGCCGAGAGCGTCCCCTGTGCGCCTTCGATCGCGCGGAGCAGGCATTCAAGGAACCAGCTCTGCCAACGTGTGATGTCGAGATCAGATTTTTGCGTGCGCTCGAGGATGTTGTAGTACTCGTTGCGCTCGGCCTTGATCTGTCCCGACATGCTGTAAAAGCGCTGCCCGATCTTTTCTGCGCGCGCGAGCGCCATGTCGGCGATTGCGCGGGCGATGCGGCCGTTGCCGTCGCCGAACGGGTGAATGGTCACAAACCACAAATGCGCGCGCCCCGCCACGAGCAGGGGATCGGTCTCGCCTGCCTTTGCAAACCATGCGAGAAATTTTTCCATCTCGGCGGGCACTCGGCTCGCGGGCGGGGCCTCGTAGTGGACTCTCTCGCGGCCTATCGGGCCCGAGACAACCTGCATCGGACCCGCGCTGTCATCGCGCCACGCTCCGACATTGATCTTTCTCATGCCGGTGCGTCCGGTCGGGAACAGCGATGCGTGCCAGGCGAACAGCCGCTCTTCGGTCAGGGGTGTTGTGTAGTTGCTTGTTGCGTCGAGCATCATCTCGACGACGCCTTCGACATTGCGATCGGCAGGGACCAGCCCGCCGACATCCATGCCGAGCCGCCTTGCGATCGACGAGCGGACCTGATCGGGAGGGAGATTTTCTCCTTCGATCTCGCTCGATTTGACGACGTCCTCGGTCAGCGTGCGAAGGTGCGCCTCGCTGCGCAGGTCAAAGCCGAGTCCCTCCATCTTTCCGAGCAGGCGACCCTGCTCACGGGAGACATGCGCGAGCAGCCTGCCGAGGATCTGATCGTCCCAGTGCAGTGCAGGCCATTGCCTGTTTTCCCAGATGTACGCCATATAATCTCCGCATATACTGCGGATATTATGGTTATTATTTTCCGCACAGGCAAGAAGAATCTCCGCATAAAATGCGGAGATCACGTCGACCAATCTCCGCATCAAGGGGCAGGAATGGTGCTAACTATATGTTCTAATGATTTTTTTAAGGTTGGTTTGACGTGCGCCTTCCCCATGGGACTCAGCCACTGGGGCGCTGTCTTCACCGCACACCCCTTCTGCGGGGCCTTACCCCGCAACATCCCCGTTGCCGCCCGTAAGAGCCGGACTTAAAACATCTGTGTAAGGGCTTCGAGGCGGTGCAGTATCGTTCTATGACTGCAGCATGGATTCAAAGGCAGCGTGTTCTGGAAACGCCCGAGGCTAACCGCGCGATCGACCGCGACGCCAGAAAGCGCTGCGCGCTTCCGGGCGCGCGTCATCGCGGACGTTAGTAGGCAGATGATATGAACTACCAATCGTCAGTAACCCTGCTCGGTCTCCCGCTTGTTCACGTCGCTATCGGGCCGCCTGAGGGCTCGCCCGGAGTTCGCGGAATCGCCAAAGGCTGGATCGCTGTCGGCGACATCGCGTTCGGTGTCGTCTTTGCTCTCGGCGGGCTTGCATTCGGAGGACTCAGTGTGGGCGGTCTGTCTGTTGGTGTCGTGGCACTTGCAGGCGTTTCGATCGGCGTTTGGTCAGTTGGCGGCCTGGCACTTGGCGCGTTCGCCCTTGGCGGCGCTGCGATAGCTTTATGGGCCGCTAGCGGCGGCCTCGCCATTGCCAGCCAATATGCTCTCGGCGGCCTCGCTATTGGCGCTAACGCAAATACTGATGCTGCGCGCACTTACTTCGAATCCAGTGTGTTTTTCGGCGTCGCCGCGCTGGCCGCACGCCATTCGGGCTGGCTGCTCATATTGGCGGTGATGGGTCCAATCTTTGCTTTGTTCATTAAGCGCCGTCGTGGCCGTTCCGCCTGACCATGCAGGGCGCTCGGACCGCCCTGCCGAGGAGAATTCTTTCGACCGACTTATTTTGCGGTCTCCCGATCTCCGGGTCGGACCAGCGCAACTCATTGAGCGCAGGCAATAAACGCTCAAAATATTGGCCCAAAAAAGCCTTAAAGGCCACTTTTCGCGGCGAAAATCGGCGCTCTAAGCGCGGTCGGGTTCGATCGAGTTAGAGCCGGTTCTGCTTAGACCGGTAGTTTCAATGCCGTTATCGGCATTCCAAACGCAAATAGTGCGCCAATTTCGAGAGACAGTCTCGTCAATTCTGGTACTTGGCTTGGTCCGACCCGAAACTGCTTAAATCCTAGCTGACGAGAATCAGCGGGCAGCCGAGTTGCGAGAGCAGGCTTCGCAGCGCGCGCGGGTCCGCAGGCGTGTCGCCTTCGTGCCAGAGCAAGGCCGACGCGTGCTCCGCGCCCACCGCCTCGACGACGTTCGCAACGTCACGGCTCTTGAGCCACACGAATTTTGCCGCCCCGCCCTGCTCCGCCAGCCACGACCGCGCTTGCCGCCGTCGCCGGTCGTAGTCTTCCGCGTTGTCGGCCGTGACGAGCAGCGTCAGGCGCGAGGACGCTCTGGCCGCGAGCGTGTGCGCCGCGGCGAGCGAGCGCAGCGAGCGCTCCGAGCCATCGAAAAGCATGACGATCGGCCGTGCCTTGAGATAGTAGAATGCCTCGCGCGGCATCGCGGAAGGCCCGACGGCGCGCCCGGCGGGGCGGATGCTTCGGCCGATCACTCCCGCCGAGGCGCTGCCCACCACCACGAGCGCGCATCCGGCGGTGAACTCCAGTGCGGCGTTGACGGACTCTCCCCGCACCACCTGGAACGACCAGCGCAGGTTCAGCGCGGCTGCAGCGGCCTCGAGAAACGCGCGGGATTGCGCGGCCTGAAGCTTCAACGCGCGCTCGATGTCGGCGGTCTCGATCGGCCGCAGGACGGCCGAGGTAAGCCCAAGCTCACGCGTGAACGGCAGGGCCGCCATGCGCATGAGTCCCACGTCCTCGACGAAGAGCCCCGCGATCTCGGCATTCAGAACGGCCGCGAGGCCGATCGCCACCTCGAGCGCAGCTTCCCCGACCGGCGTCGTGTCGAACGAGACAACGATACGCGGGAGTCCCGCCGCCGCCGGGTCGGCTTCACTCACCGCTTCCTCCTCTCCCGCACGCCCTCGCCGCTCGGCGCCAGCTTGCGCCGCAGCTCGGCGAACTCGCGCATGCGACGCGCGGCCCTGCCGTTCACGGACGCAGGCGGGAAAGCGCCCGCGCTGGTGGGCTCCCCCGCCGGCACGCCTGTCAGGAGCTCGATCGCCTGGTCGACGTGGACGACCGGGTAGACATGGAATCGGCCGGCTGCGACTGCCTCGACCACATCGGGGCGGAGCATCAAATGCTCGACGTTCGCCGCCGGAATCAGCACGCCCTGCCTGCCGTCGAGGCCGCGCGCGCTGCAGATGTCGAAGAAACCCTCGATCTTCTCGTTGACCGCCCCGATCGCCTGCGCTTCGCCCAGCTGGTTCACCGATCCCGTCACGGCAAAGGACTGGCGGATCGGGACGTCGGCGAGCGAGGACAGCAGGGCGCACAGCTCGGCGAGCGAAGCGCTGTCGCCTTCGACAAGCCCGTAGGTCTGCTCGAAGACCAGGCTGGCGGCCAGCGCGTGCGGCCGGTTGATCGAGAAACGCGCCGCGAGAAAGGCCGACAGGATCAGCACCCCCTTGGAGTGGATCGCCCCGCCCAGCTCGATCTCGCGCTGCACGTCGATCACCCTGCCCTCGCCCAGCCGCGTCGTGGCCGTAATGCGCGTCGGCTCCGCGAACGCATAGTCGCCCAGCTGCAGCACCGAGAGCCCGTTGATCTGGCCCACGCGCTCGCCAGCCGTGTCGATCAACACGGTGCCGCGCAGGATCTGCTCGTGCATGCGTTCGCGCAACCGGTCCGCGCGCTTGCGCTGGGCTTCGATCGCCCGCTCGATGTCGGCTGCGGCGACCCGGTCCCGCCCTGCCTCCCGCGCCCAGTAGTCAGCCTCGCACAGCAGGTCGGACACGGTTTCGAGGTTGGCGGAGAGCTTGCGCGAGTCGCCGGCGAGCCGCGCGCTGTGCTCGATCACGCGCGCCACCGCGCCGCGCTCGAACGGCGCGAGCTTCTTCTCGCCGGCTATGGTCGCCACGAGCTGCGCGAACAGGCGGTCGTTCTCGTGCGTGCGCTCGAATTGCTCCTCGAAATCGGCGGCGACCTTGAACAGCTGGCGGAAGTCGGGATCGTACGCGTGCAGGAGGTAGTAGATTAGCCGGTCGCCGAACAACATCACCTTTGCGTCGAGCGGAATGGGCTCCGGCGCAAGTGAAACCGTGGTCACGAGGCTGTACATCTCGCCGAGCGACTCGATGCGGATCTCCCGCGTCGAGAGCGCGCGCTTGAGCCCTTCCCAGGCAAAGGGCTGCATCAGGAGCTTGCGCGCATCGAGCAGCAGATAGCCGCCGTTGGCACGATGCAGCGCCCCCGGCTTGATCAGGGCGAAATCGGTCAGCAACGTTCCGAACTGCGCGATGTGGTCGAGGCGGCCGACGAGGTTCTGATAGGTCGGATGGTCCTCGCTCACGATCAGCGAATGGCCGGGGTCGCCGTGATCGACCAGGAGATTGACCTGGTAGCGGCGGAACGAGGGAGTCTCTGCGGGAGGGCCCATTGCACCAGCCGGCGCTTCGCGGCCCTTGATGAACTCGTCGGCGTTCTCGATCACGTCCTGCTGGACCGCGTCCACGTACTCCAGCACGCGCTGCAGGTCGCGATACTTCTCCTTCAGATCGGCGACGTGATGGCCGACCGCGTAGAGAGTCATCTCCCGGTTGAGCTGCTTGAAGCGCTCGCGCTGCTCCTTGCGCCAGCGCACGACGTTGCGGATGATGCTCTCCAGCTTGCTCTGGAGCTCGCCGATGCGCCGCTCGATTCGCGCGCGCTCGTCGTCCCCCAGCCCGGCAAAATCCTCCGGAGACATGACCTCCCCGTCCTTGAGCGGCGCGAAGGTGAAGCCGGCCGGGGTGCGCAGCAACCCTATGCTGTCCTTGGCAGCCTCGGCCCCGAGCTCGGCGAACGCCTTCTCGTGACGCTCGGTGAACTCCGCCTCGATCTGCCCGGCGTGCGCGCGATATTCGTCGCTCTCGAAGACCGCCGGAATCGCGGTGCGCAGCTCCTCGACGAGGGTGCGCATGTCCTCACGCAACGCGGCGCCGCGCCCCGCCGGCAGCTCGAGCGCGATAGGGCTGGACAGCTCCCAGAAGTTGTTGACGTAGGCCCAGTCGCTGGGCGGCGAGCGCTTCTCCACCTTCCGGGCAAGCTGCTGCTTCACCAGCGTATGCTTGCCGGCCCCGGGCGAGCCCATCACGTACACGTTGTAGCCTTCGCGGGCGATGCCGATTCCGAAATCGACCGATCCCGCGGCCCGGGGCTGGCCGAAGAGCTGCGCGAGCGGCTGAAGCTCCGCGGTCGTGTCGAAGCCAAGCTGCGCCGCGTCGCAGCGGCGGTAGAGCGCCTCAGGCGGCAGACGATCGATGCTCACGGTAACCTAAGTTCGGTTTGGTTCTTGTTTAGAGAAATTCTTGGCGTGCTTGGCGTGCTTGGCGGTTCAATATATCTGCGATTACAGGTTACCGCTCCTGCGGAACGCTTTCCGCCGGCTCGGCGGTCGCGCGGTCTACCTCGTCGGCAAGCTTGCGCAGCGCGGGTGCGATGTCGACGCGGTACGGATCCGGAGCCGTCTCCAGCGCAGTAAGGCGCGCCGGCAGCCGTTCGAGCTGGGCGGCGGCCCTCGCGCGGGTCTCGGGGAGCGGCTCAGGTTTGCCGAGACGCTTGCCCCCCCGCATCACCGGGATCAACAACGCTTCGCCGTCCTGCCGGTCACCTTCCACAGTGACGACATCGTGGTGGAAGCGCCCTGAGGCATCGCTCAGTCTGTAGACCTGCTTGCGGCCGGGCCAGGTCGCCTTCGCCGCCGAGCGCTTGCGGCGCGGCCGGCCCGCGTACTCCTGCAGCTTGTAGACCGCGTCGAGTGACGGCGCATCGGCGGAAGTGACGAGGCTCGTGCCCACGCCGAACCCGTTGATCGGCGCGCCCGCTGCCAGGAGCTCCCGCAGCCGGTACTCCTCCAGATTTCCGCTTGCAAACACGACCGCATCAGTGAGCCCTGCCGCATCCAGGATCCGGCGCGCGCTCCGCGCAAGCGCTACGAGATCGCCGCTGTCGAGCCGGACCCCCTGGATCGAGATGCCCTCGCGCCTCAATGCCGGCGCCAGCGCCGCAACCTTGCGCACGGCCGCCTCCGTGTCGTAGGTATCGACCAGGAATATCGTGCCTTTCGGGAAGGCGTGCGCGAAATCGATGAAGGCCTGGGTCTCGTCGTCGTGCGCCTGCACGAACGAGTGCGCCATGGTGCCGACGACCGGAATCCCGAACTGCGATCCTGCCAGCACGGTCGCGGTGCTGGCAAAGCCCGCGATGTAGGCTGCACGCGCGGCGAGCAACCCTGCCTCGGCGCCATGCGCGCGGCGCAGCCCGAAGTCCACCAGCGTCTTGCCCGGGGCGACGAGCACGCTGCGCGCCGCCTTGCTCGCGACGACGGATTCGAAATGAATCAGGTTGATGAGGCGCGACTCGACGAGCTGCGCCTCGGGCATGGGCGCGGTCACGCGCAGGATCGGCTCGTCGGGAAAGAACACGCTGCCCTCGGGCATCGCGTGCACGTCGCCGGTAAAGCGCCAGCGCTCGAGATGCTTCACGAGCTCCGCCGTAAAAAGGCCGCTGCGCGCGACCCAGTCGAGCTCCTCCGGCCCGAAACGGGCCTGCTCGAGGAAATCGAGCGCCTGCTCGAGCCCTGCGGCCATCATGAAATTGCGGTTTGCCGGCAGCTTCCGCACGAACAACTCGAACACGGCTGTCTTTTCCATGCGGCTGCGGTAGTACGTCTGCAGCATGGTGAGCTGATAGAGGTCCGTCAGCAGCGGCGAGCGCAGCGGGTCCATCACGTGACTTTATCGTACGTAGCTGCGACTGCGCCGGCGCAACGCATTATCGCAACCTAGCGAAAGATGAGGAGCCCCGCCACCACGCCCGCGGCCGGGGCGAGCAGCCCCGCGAGGCAGCGCTTCATGAATGGAGCTCTACCGAGCACTGCGGTCGCAGCGACCTTGAACGCGACGGCCGCAAGGAAGGCGAGCGTGATTGCAGTCGTTGCGACAGCGCCCGTCAGCCGCTCCGCACCAAAGAGGTTGAGGGTGGATAGCGTGATCGCGTCCACGTCGGCCAGGCCCGAAACGAGGGCAATGGCATAGAGACCGTGGCTGCCCGCGTGCTCGGACAGCCAGGCCGCGCCAAGAAGCACCACGGTGTAGAGCGCGCCGAAGCCGAGCGCGACGCGGAGATTGGTCGGATTGGACAGCTCGGGTGCTTCGAGGTCCGGCGACGCCATCAGGCAGCGCACCTGGCGCGCGACCACCACGAGCCCCGCGGCAAAACCCAAGGTGACAATCGGGGCGAGCTGCGGCATGATCGCCGGCGCCACCACCACGCTCAGCACCAAAAGGCGCAGCAAAACCACCAGATTGGCCACCACGATGATCGCCGCGCCGAGCGGAGCGGTGGCGGCAGAGATGCCGGCCTGGCGCGAATAGACGAGTGTCGTGGCGGTGCTCGAGATCAGCCCCCCGAACGCCCCGAGCAGCGCCACGCTGCGCCGCGGCCCGATCAACCGCAGGGCAAGGTAGCCTGCCAGGCTGACGCCCGAGATGAGAACCACCATCAGCCAGAGGTGATACGGATTGAGCACGTCATAGGGATCGAAGGCGCGGTCGGGCAGGAGCGGGAGCACGATGAAGCTCAACACGGCGAACTGCAGCATGCTCGCGACATCGCGCCCCGAGAGCTTCTCGGAGAACCCGTGGAGCTCGGTGCGAAAGTACAGGAGCAGCGTGGCGACGATGCCCACCGTCGCCGCCAGCTGGATGTGCCCGTACCAGACCATCACGCCGAGACCGTAGCAGAGCAGCACGGCCACGACGGTCGTGGTGCCAGAGTCGCCTTCGGGTGTCGGCTCGGTGCGGTAGGCTGCAATGATCATGAGGCCCACCAGCGCGAAGCCCGTGGGGATGATCCAGGAGTTGCCGGTGGTGTCCGCGAGAAGCCCGGCCACCGTGCCGCACAGCGCGACCAGCGCAAACGTGCGCAGCCCCGCTTTTGCGGTGACGCGCCGCTGCCGCTCGAGTCCCAGCAGGAGGCCGATCGCGAGGCTCGTCAGAAAGACGAAGCTCGTGCGCAGGCCTTCCGGCAAGGCAGCAAGATGATCCATCTGGGGGCTCCTCCCCCAGTATCCGTTACGCGGGGAGGAGCGGGGATTGATCTACGTCAAACGGCGGGCCGTTGCGCGATCAGTTGGCGCCGATGCCGCGGCGGTGCGCCATGTGGGTGCCGATAGCGGCCAGGTCCTCGTTGGAAAGCAGCATCTCGGCAAGCGGGTATACGGCCGCCTCTTCCATGAGGATGTGAGTGCGGTAGAGCTTGACGAACCGGTCGACGGCCAGGCCGTTGAGGGAGTCACGGTCTCCGGCGGCAAATTCCTGCAGCTCGGCGCGCAGCTCGATCCACGCGCGGTGCAGGACGCGATGCTCGCTCGTGATCTCGGCCACCATGCCGGTGAGCGAGGACCCGCGACCCTTGGTCGCCGAGGCCACCATGCGCGGCAGCAGGTCCTGCTCCTCGTCTTCCTTGTGGTGAAACGTTGCAACGTCGAGCTTCTGGACCACTGTGGCCGACGTAGCGCGGGCTGCACTGTCACAACCCTGTTTCTTGATCTTGGCAACGAGATGCCTCAACGCATCGCACTGACGGCGGATGCGCGCATGGCTCGTGCGCATGAGCTCGAGCGGTCGCGTGAAGTCAAGGGAGGAAACGGAAACCGGCGTCATCACGCGGATCATAGAGCGAAAGTTGGGTTCCGTCTCAGGCAGATTTTCACGGATTTGTCGTCATTCGACGACATCAGCGAAGAGCAACAGATAACACTAAAAAACGTGACAAAAATCACTTGGCAGCGGGCGTGCGCGTGCCGGATACGCCATACCAGGCCCGGGCCGCGAGCGGGCGAGACTAGCCGCAGCAGTTTGCAGCAATATGAAAGTCGAACGGGCGGCTCGCGGGTGAGGATTCTCCCATGCGCCGCCGCGGGCTGATGCAGGCTAAAGGCTAAGGATGTAGTCCACCATCGCCTTGAGGTCGGCGTCGGGGACCACCGGATTTGGCGGCATTGGGATGGGGCCCCATACCCCCTGTCCACCTTTTTTCACCTTCTGGACGAGCATGGCGGCGGCGTCCTTGTTGCCCTTGTACTTCTTCGCCACTTCCTTGTAGGCCGGGCCCACGAGCTTCTTGTCTATCGCGTGGCATGCCGTGCAGTTGTATTTCTTCAGCATAGCCTCGTTCGCCTGCACCACCCCCGCGGAGCCGGCACCGGCGGCAATAAAAGCCGTTACGAAAATGATACGACCGCGCATTGCATCTCCTTCTATCAGTCAACGTCGTGATGCGTATTATAAATGCCCGCGACCCGGCCCGGCATGATCGAAGCGCTGCTTCGAGCGGCATTGACTGACAGGTGTATGCCCTCGATTCCGATCCTGATCACGGGCTTGCCGCATTCGATACAATGCCTTTCTCACCACGCTCTCTACCCGCACCGGCGCAGCAGATTACTCGCATATGGCAACCGACCAGCAGAAGCCCGTCGCGGTCTGGCTCCTCGCCTGTTGCGCGCTCATCTTCGCCATGGTGGTGCTGGGCGGCGTCACGCGCCTCACCCATTCCGGCCTGTCCATTGCGGAGTGGCAGCCCCTCGTCGGCATCGTGCCGCCCTTGAGCGACCGGGACTGGCAGGAGCTCTTCGACAAGTACCGCCAGACGCCCGAATACCGGCAGGTCAACAAGGGCATGAGCGTGGAGGCATTCAAGGGGATCTTCTGGCTCGAGTACTTCCATCGCCTGCTCGGCCGGCTGATCGGGCTTGCGTTCTTCGTTCCGCTCGTCTGGTTCTGGCGGCGCAGGCAGATTGACCGTCGCCTCGCGTATCGTCTTGCCGGGATATTCGTGCTCGGGGCGCTGCAGGGAGCGCTGGGATGGTACATGGTCGCGAGCGGTCTCATCGACGAGCCGCGCGTCAGCCACTACCGCCTGACCGCGCACCTCGCCCTCGCCTTCTTGATCTACGCGGCGATGTTGTGGCTCGCGCTTGATCTGCTGTGGCCGCGCGCGAGCGCGGCCCTGAATGAAAACGCCCGGTGGCTGCGGCGCATGGCATGGTGGGTCACCGGCATCGTTTGCCTGATGGTCGTGACCGGCGGATTCGTCGCGGGCATCCGCGCCGGCAAGGCGTACAACACGTTTCCGCTCATGAACGGCCACGTCGTTCCTCCGGAAATCTTCGCGCTCGATCCCTGGTATCTCAACTTTTTCAACAATATGGCCACGGTGCAGTTCGATCATCGCCTGTTTGCCTGGGTGCTCTCGGTACTGGTGCCGCTCCTGTGGTGGAAGGTGGTGGGGAGCGGCGCGCCAGTCCGTGCGCGCATCCTCGCTCACGCACTCCTCATTGCAGTCGCCATGCAGATTGCCCTTGGAATCAGCACGCTTCTTCTCGCCGTGCCGGTCGCGCTCGGGGCCGGGCACCAGGGCGGCGCGCTCGTGGTGTTCTCGCTCGCAATCGCGCTCAACCACACCCTGCGCCGGAAACGTGAACCTTGAATCGGCTATGTTCATCGTGAGCCTTTGGCCGTTTGATTACCGCTCTGGATTCACCCGGCAGTCTCGGCGTCTCGGCGGTTCAATGTTTGTATCATCGGCGTGTATCTGCATTTGTCGGCGGCTAATAGTGTTTCTTGATTCTCGCTCTACTCACCTTCCGGACGCAACAGCGCTTGCAGCTTGCGCGGAACGAGGTTCGCGATGCGGCGGCGCAGCCGCCGCATCTCCTGGCCGGCGTCCTCTCCGAAGAGGGGATCGCGGTTCTCCGCGAAGGCGGCGGCAATTGCATCCCAGTCCGATTCCTTGAGGTGAGCATCCGCGAGCGGCAGAACGACGGTCTCCTCCTTCCGCATGTGATCGCCCAGAAGAGCCGCGTAGGCATCAACAGCGGCAGCGAATGAATGCAGCCCGTCGGGCGCGCCGCCCTGGTAGCGCACCAGCGTCTGGGCCAGGTAGGCCATCATCTGAGCGCTGCGAATGTGCTCGCCCTGAAGCTCGTCGAGCACCGCCGAGCCCTCGCGCGTTCGCGCGCGCAGCGCCTTGAACAGGTGCTGGTCTTCCTTCGGGTGATGCTGGCGCTCGGGAAAGGTCTCGATGTAGTAGAGCATTGCGGCGAGGAGCCTGCAGTCGGGCTCGACGAGTCCCTGGCACACGTCGCTCAGCAGGCGTTGCAGCGCCGCCACCACCGTGCCGAGCGCGCGATGCTCGGCCTGGATCACCGCGACCGCCCGGTGACGGCTCGTTGCCGCGCCGTGCTTATCGGCGCTGACCATGTTCGCTCCTCCGTGCGCTGCCCCGTCCGGCGCGGCGCGAAACATCCCGTGCCTCAAGCGGCGCATCGTCGTCCGTCAGTATGCGATGCGCAGGCCCCTCGAGATCCTCGAACTGGCCGTTCTCCAGGGCCCACCAGAACCCCGCGCCGATGATAAAAACCAGCACGACGCTCAGCGGAATCAGCAGAAAGAGAATGTCCATGGTCAGGCCGGGGCCGGAATGGCGAATTCGCGCGGTGCCCGCGCCTGCGCCGCCGGCACGCGAAGCAGGCGCAAGGCATTGAGAACGACCAGAAGCGAGCTCGCCGACATGCCGGCCGCCGCGATGAGCGGCGTCACCCAGCCGGCGAGAGCGAGCGGCACCGCCACTGCGTTATAAGCAACGGCCCAGGCGAAGTTCTGCCGCACGATGCGCATGGCACGCGAGGCGGTACTGAATGCCGGCTCCAGGCCATCCAGGCCTTCCGAGAGAAGCACCAGATCGGCGTTGACCTGCGCGAGCTCCGCCCCGCTGCCCATCGCGATCGAGACCTGGGCCTGCGCGAGCACCGGCGCATCGTTGATGCCGTCGCCGACCATGGCGACCACGGCGCCCCGCGACTGCAGATCGCGGACGAACTCGAACTTGTCCTGAGGGGTTGCCGCGGCACGCACGACTTCGATGCCCAGCTCGCGCGCAACGTGCTCGACGTGATGCAGCCTGTCTCCCGAGAGGAGACTCACCTCCAGGCCGCGCGCCCGGAGGTCGCGCACGAGCTGCCGGGCACCGGGCCGCAATGTGTCGCCAAATGTGAAGAGCGCGATCCAGCCGCGCTCGTCTCCGAGCGCCGCGACCGAGACGTCATCGGCCGCGAACGCCAGCTCCTCCGGAGGCGCCTTGCCGTGCAACGCACCGACAAACGCCAGGCTCCCGACGCGGTAGCGCACGCCGCTGATGTCAGCTTCGATCCCTTGCCCGGGAACGTTCCGCGCCGTGCCGGCTTGCGGTGCTGCCGAGCGCCGCTCTCCCGCGGCGGCAACCAGTGCCCGCGCGACCGGGTGCTCGGATCCGCGCTCCGCGCACGCGGCGAGCGCGAGGCACTCCTCGGCGCCGAGCCCGCGCACCGGCAGCACGCCGATAAGACTCAACTGTCCGCTCGTCAGCGTCCCGGTCTTGTCGAAGACCACGTGCGTTGCCCGCGCGAGCGTCTCCAGCGCGTGCCCGCGAGTGACGAGGGTGCCGGCACCGTAGAGCCGCCCGGCCGCAGCAGTGAGCGCAGCGGGTGTCGCCAACGAGAGCGCGCACGGGCAAGTCACGACCAGCACGGCAACGACGATCCAGACGGCACGCTGCGGGTCGAACGTGTACCAGAAGATGCCCGCGGCCACTGCAACAGCAAGCAGAGCCGCGAGGAACCATTGCGCCACGGCATCGGCCAGCTGCGCGATGGGCGGCTTTTCCGCGTGAGCGCGCTCGAGCATTCGCACGATCCCTGCGAGCACCGTTGCCTCGCCGACCCGCCTGACCTCCATCATCAAGGGGCTTCGCACGTTGAGCGCACCGCCCACCACGGCATCGCCGGGGCCTTTGCTGATCGGCCGTGATTCCCCGGTCAGCATCGATTCGTCGAGCGTGCTCTCGCCGTCCAGAACGACACCATCTGCGGGCACGGTCGCGCCGGGTCGCACCAGCACGCAGTCCCCGCGGCTAAGGCTCGCCACCGCCACGAGCTCGGTGCTTGCGGCATGCCAGTCGATGACCCGCTCGGCGACCGCGGGCGCAAGCCGGGCGACGCGCTGCTGCGCGCGCGTTGCCCGCGCCCGCATGCGCGATTCGAGGTAACGCGCACCCAGCAGCAGGAAGACGAACATCGCAATCGAGTCATAGTAGACATGGCCCGCACCCTTCACCGTCGCGACGAGGCTCGCCGTGAAAGCGATCAGGATGGCGATGGCGACCGGGACGTCCATGCCAACGCGGCCGGCAGCGAGGCTGCGCCACGCGCCTCGATAGAACGGCAGGGCGGCCCATGACACCACGGGCAGGGTCAATACCAGGCTCGCGATGCGCAGCAACTGCTCGATATCCGCGCTGATGTCGCCGCCGGCAACGTACGCGGGAACCGCGTACATCATGACCTGCATCGTGCCCAGTCCCGCGACGAAAAGCCTTGCAAGCTGGGTCCGTCGCTCGCGGCGCTCGAGCGATTCGCTCCTCGCGGCATCGAACGGGTAGGCCCGATAGCCGACGTCGGCCACGGCTTGCAGAATCCCGCTCAACTGCACGCGGCGCCCGTCCCATCTCACCCGCGCCCGGCCGGTTGCGTAGTTGACCGCGGCGTTCAGTACCCCGGGAATGGCCGCCAGGCGTCGCTCGATCAGCCAGGTGCATGCCGCACAGGCGACCCCCTCGAGCAGCAGGGAAACCTCCTTCTCGTCGTGCCTGTCGCCTGTTTCAACGAGGCTTGCCTGGATAGCGGGAAGGTCGTAGCGGCGCAATTCGTCGGGCACCGCTTGTGCCGGACAGCCGGGCAATTCCCGCCGCTGGCGGTAGTACTCGCCGAGGCCGTTCGCGACGATCGTCCGCGCCACGGCCTCGCAGCCCGCGCAGCACATGGGCTGATTCACGCCATCGATCACGGTGAAGTGACGTGGTGCGTGGCCCGCCGGCTCGCCGCAGTGAAAGCAAGGCAACGCCGTCCCCGCGAGGGGAACGCCCGCCGCGGCGCCGATCGCTGCTGTCCCGTCCATGAAAAATCCGCCAAATCCTTATGATATGAACGACCCGCGCAGGCAGTTTGATCCAGGTCAAAGAACTCACTGCCTGCGTGCATGACACTGCGCGGTCATGGACGGAATCCGCCGTCGCCCGCGGCACCCCAGGCTCCTCCTCATCAATCCGCGTTTCCGCGAGAGCTTCTGGAGCTTCCGCTGGGCCCTGCGCGAGATCCTCTCCGGCAAGCGGGCCGTCAATCCCCCGCTCGGTCTCGCCACGCTCGCGGCCCTGTGCCCGCCCGAGTGGCAAGTGCGGATCGTCGACGAGACCATTGAGTCCGTGCCGCTGCATCCCGACGCCGACATCGTCGGCGTTTGCGGAATGGGCGCACAGCATCGCCGGCAGGCGGAGCTCCTGCGCCACTTCCGCGGCCAGGGCTACTACACTGTCGCGGGCGGCAGCTACGCGTCCCTCTGTCCCGAGCGCTATGCGGGCCTTGCCGATACCGTCGTCTCCGGCGAGGCTGAGTACATCTGGAAGGCGTTCTGCCGCGACTTCACCGCCGGGCAGCCCCGCCCGCTCTATCGTGAAACAGGGACGGTCGCGCTGGCCGACTCACCGGTGCCGCGCTTCGATCTCCTCAAGCTCGGCTCCTACACCACGGCGACCCTGCAGTTCTCGCGCGGCTGCCCGTATCGCTGCGAATTCTGCGACATCATCGGCATCGAGTCTCCCGACGAGCAGACCCTCAGGGAAACGCGCAAGACGCAGAACACCCACGAGGACGTCCTCACTTCCGTCCGGCGCATTTTCGCGCACGGCATCGACGTGCTGGGCGGATTCATTATCGGTTTCGACAACGATACGCCGGCGACCTTCGAGCAGCAGCATCGCTTCATCTCCACGGCGGGCATTCAGGTCGCGATGATCGGGCTGCTCACCGCCCTGCCCAGGACGCCGCTTCATGAGCGGCTGCGCAAGGAGGGGCGCCTGCTCGGGGAAGTCGACGCCAGCGACAACACGCAGCTTGCGACGAACGTCGTGCCCAAGCGCATGGGCTACGACGAGATGATTGCCGGTTACCAGCGGCTCTACCGGCGTCTGCTGAGCGACCGCGGCATCGCGCGGCGCGTGCGCAACAAGGCGCGTCATATGGGTGCGCCCGTTTATCGTGGGGAGTACACGGCGGGCGAACGCATGAGGATCCTGGCCCGGCTGTTCGTCAAAGGGCTCCTGCCCGGCGGCCCGCCGCGCATCGCGCGATTCCTGCGCAGCCTGCCCTGGTCCGCGCCCGCGAAGATTCCGCTGGCGGTGATGGACTGGATCGCAGGGCTCGCGATGCGCGACTACATCGAGCGCCACTTCACGCCGCCCCGCAGCCGGGATATCGCGGTCGCGGGCAGATGGTTCGCCTCGATCCAACGAGCGATCCGGCACTACGTCAAATCCGGCGGGGCCAGCGTAGAGCTGAACCTTCTCGCCGAAAGGGCGCCACGGCTGCGGCTGCGCCTCACCGGCGCGCTCGACCGCGCCTTTTTTGCCCGCTGTGCTGAAACGTCGCTCAGCGCAGCAAGGGCGAGCCCGCGGCGTCGAGATCGACACCGCTGATCCGCGCCCCGCCGGCCAGAATGCGCACGTACTGGGAAAGCGCCTGGCGGCGCACGCGCTCGGCAAGGAACTCCGCGATCCGCTCCCTCACCATTTCGAAAGGCAGCTCCCTGCCTTCGATGCGGCGGGCGACGTAGACGACGTGAAAGCCGTAGCGCGACCTGACGAGCTGCGGCAGCACACCCGTGGCCGCGCCGTCGAAAAGCGCCTGCGCGAACTCGGGCACCGTGTCGCCGCGCGCGAGCTGGCCGAGGCTCCCCCCTTGCGCGCCCGACGGGCAGTTGGAAAAGCGTGAAGCGAGCTCGCCGAAGCGCCCGGGTTCGGCCCGCGCCTCACGCAGGATCGCCCCCGCCTGCTCGCGTATCGCGTCGAGCGGTGCATTGGGGGTGACGGCGAGGAGGATGTGCGCCGCTTCGACGAGATCGCCGCTGCGGAACGCCTGCGGGTGGCGGCGGTAATAGTTGCTGCACTCTTCGTCGGTCGGGACGGGCGTCGTGACCTCGCGCTCGATCAGGGCGTCGATTGCCCCGTCCGGATCGCTGCCTTCGGCTCCGTCAAGGCCCAGTTCCCTGGCGCGCTGCAAGAGCAGCTCCCGGATCGCGAGGGCGCGCGCGGCCACGCGGCTCGGGTCATCCGCGTCCGCGTGGAACGGCGCCTCCTGCGCGACCGCTTCTGCGGAGATGCTCACGCCGTTGACCGAGATATCCACGTCAGCCCCGGCTGCGCACGATCTGGTAGGCGCGCGTCACGTAGGCGAGCGCGCCGAAGCCGCTCCACACGTGCACCAGGCGCGAGAACGGGAACAGCACGAAAAGCGTCAGCCCGAAGAAGAGATGCACCTTGTAGATCCAGTGCACGCCGGCGATGTAGTCCGCCGCACCGGCTCGGAAAGTCACGATGTGCTGGGCCCACTGGCCAAGCAGCACCATCACCGATCCGTCGCGGTGGCCGAGGGAGACGAGAATGCTCGCGAGCCCGAGGAGCAGGGTGGCGAGGATCCAGAAGAGGATCAGGATGTCCATCGCGGTGGAATTGGCGCGGATTCTCGGCTCAGCCAGCCTGCGGTGGATGAGGAGAACAATCCCTACGAGGCACATTGCGCCGAAGATGCCGCCTGCCGTGATCGCCAGAATCTGCTTCGCAGAGGTCGAGAGCCCGAGGGCGTGGTAGGCCGCGGGCGGGGTGAGGAGCCCGACTAAGTGCCCGAAAAACAGCGCGAGGATCCCGATGTGGAAGAGATTGCTGCCCGAGCGCAGCTGGCCGCGGCGAAGAAGCTGGCTCGAATCGCTCTTCCAGGTGTACTGCTCGCGGTCGAAGCGCACGAGGCTCCCGACCAGGAACACCGCCAGCGCGATGTAGGGATAGATGCCGAAGAGAAAGTTGTGGACGTAGCTCATGTTCCCGCTCTCCGGTGAAATTGCATGACGGCATGACCGGCTTTCTGCTGCCCCCCTCCGCAATCCTGCGAGCCGGGCCCGAACGCCGGGGCTTCCTGCCATACCTTGTCGAGCGTCGCCGGGTCGTCCTCCGCGCGAATCTCCTCGTCGCTCACCACGCTCTGCGCCTTGCCCGCCTGCCCGGCCAGCGCCACCAGTGCCTCAAACACGGCGCCGTATCGGCTCCCACGCTTCTTCAGGCGCGCCGCGATTGCCTCCAGGATGTGGGCCGTGTCCGCAAGCAGCTCACTCGCCTCGCCAAGCGGGCGGTACGACAGGAATTCGAGGAAAGCCGGCAGAAAGTCGGGCAGCTCATTGCCCTCGAGCCGAAAACCGTGGCGGGCGTAGAGTCCGTTCAGCTCCACCATCGCCTGCCCGCGGTCGCGCGATTCGCCGTGAACGTGCTCGAAGAGGTGCAGCGAGAGCGTGCGCACGCGGTCGAAGAGGCCCACGTAGCCTTCCTGCAGGTCCATGAGATCGGCCGCTCGCAGCTCGGCCAGCAGAGGATCGAGAGCGCGCCGCGTCTTGGGACGCAGGAGCTTCTCGGTGTCGAGAACCGATTCGAGCTCGGGCACGGCCTCGATGAGAGCCGCCTCCGGATACGACAGCAGCGCGGCGAACACCTTGAACGATTTCATCGTAAACCCCTCAAAACCCCGCCGCCACAGAGAGCACAGAGAACACAGAGAAAATCAATCGCTTTGCCAGCCTCGCACTCATAAGTGAGGTCTCTGTGATCTCTGTGTTCTCTGTGGCAAATGCGTTTCACGCGACCTGCTTGATCGGGATCGTCTTCTTCTTCTTGCCGCCGAAGAGGCTGGTCTCCGAGGCGCCGTCTGAGCAGCCGTTGCCGAACGAGAAGCCGCAGCCGCCGCGGAGATCGAAGGCGTTCTCCGCGTACTCGCGGTGGGTGCCCGGGATGACGTAGCGGTCCTCGTAGTTGGCGATCGCCATGTAGCGGTACATGTCCTCGACCTGCGCCACGGTGAGCCCCACCTGGCGCAGCACTTCGGGCGCCTCGCGGCCTTCCACGTGGCGCGCGCGCATGAATGCCCGCATCGCCAGCATGCGCTCCAGCGCGAGCGCGACCGGCTTCTCGTCGCCGGCGGTAAGGAGGTTCGCAAGGTACTTGAGCGGGATCCGCAGCTGCCGAACGTCGGGCAGCGCGCCGCTCGCGCCGATCTGCCCGCTGCTCGCCGCCGCGCTGATGGGCGAGAGCGGCGGCACGTACCAGACCATCGGCAGCGTGCGGTACTCCGGATGCAGCGGAAAGGCAATCTTCCACTCCATCGCCATCTTGTAGGTGGGCGAGGCCCGTGCCGCATCGAGCCAGGCTTCCGGCACGCCGTCGCGCCGGGCTTGTTCGATCACCTCGGGCGCATGCGGATCGAGAAACACCCCGAGCTGCGCCTCGTAGAGGTCCTGCTCGCTCTCCACGCTCGCAGCGGTCTCGATCCGGTCCGCGTCGTAGAGCAGCACCCCCAGGTAGCGGATGCGGCCGACACAGGTCTCCGAGCACACGGTGGGCTGACCGGCCTCGATGCGCGGGTAGCAGAAGATGCACTTCTCGGCCTTGCCGGTGGACCAGTTGTAGTAGATCTTCTTGTACGGGCAGCCCGAGACGCACATGCGCCAGCCGCGGCACTTGTCCTGGTCGATCAGCACGATCCCGTCCTCTTCGCGCTTGTAAATGGACCCGGAGGGGCAGGACGCGACGCACGAGGGATTGAGGCAGTGCTCGCACAGGCGCGGCAGGTACATCATGAAGGTGTTCTCGAACTGGCCGTAGATCTCCTTCTGCACGCGCTCGAAGTTGTAATCCCGGCTGCGCTTCTCGAACTCGCCGCCGAGGATCTCCTCCCAGTTCGGGCCCCACTCGATCTTTTCCATGCGCTGGCCCGTGATGAGCGAGACCGGGCGGGCGACCGGCGCCGTCTGCGCCTCGGGCGCGCTGTGCAGGTGCTCGTAGTCGAACGTGAACGGTTCGTAGTAGTCGTCGATCTCGGGCAGATGGGGATTGGCGAAGATGTTCGCGAGCAGGCGCCATTTCCCGCCCTGCATCGGCTCGATCTTGCCGTTCTTCTTCCGTCGCCAGCCGCCCTTCCAGCGCTCCTGGTTCTCCCAGTCGCGCGGATAGCCCACGCCGGGCTTGGTCTCGACGTTGTTGAACCACGCGTATTCCATGCCCTCGCGCGAGGTCCACACGTTCTTGCACGTGACCGAGCACGTGTGGCAGCCGATGCACTTGTCGAGATTCATAACCATTGCAATCTGCGCGCGTACTTTCATGTAAGTCTCCTAAACCCTTCAGCCACGGAGAGCACAGAGAACACAGAGACAGGAACAGGCGAAAGCATTCGGGCGGGAGTGCATGAACGCTCCGGTTCCGCGTTGCGACGACCCCACGGCAGCACGGCCCGCTCTCCTCTGTGCTCTCTGTGTTCTCTGTGGCTCATGCCGTTCGCGCCGCTGCCGGCTCGGGCGGCGTGTCGAGCCAGTCCACCTTGTTCATCTTCCGCACGATCACGAACTCGTCGCGGTTGGAGCCGACCGTCCCGTAGTAGTTGAACCCGTAGCTCAGCTGCGCGTAGCCGCCGATCATGTGGGTGGGCTTGACCACCGCGCGCGTCACCGAGTTGTGGATGCCGCCGCGCGCGCCGGTGATCTCCGAGCCCGGCACGTTCACGATCTTCTCCTGCGCGTGGTACATCAGCACCATGCCCTCGGGCACCCGCTGCGAGACGACGGCGCGGGCGGCGAGCGCGCCGTTCAGGTTGTAGGCCTCGATCCAGTCGTTGTCGACGATTCCCGCCTTGCGAGCGTCGGTCTCCGAGATCCACACGATTGGCCCGCCGCGCGAGAGCGTGAGCATCAGCAGGTTGTCGGTATAGGTCGAGTGGATGCCCCACTTCTGATGCGGCGTGATGAAATTGAGCACCACCTCGGGGTTGCCGTTGCCCCGCTTGCCGATGATCGGGCGCACCGTCTTGGTGTCGATCGGCGGGCGGTAAACGCAGAGCGCCTCGCCGAAGGCACGCATCCAGGCGTGATCCTGGTAGAGCTGCTGGCGGCCGGTAAGCGTGCGCCAGGGAATCAGCTCGTGCACGTTGGTGTAGCCCGCGTTGTACGAGACGTGCTCCGACTCGAGCCCGCTCCAGGTGGGCGAGGAGATGATCTTGCGCGGCTGCGCCTGCAGGTCGCGGAAGCGCAGCTTGTCCTCCTCGCGCGGGACCGCGAGGTGGGCATGCTCGCGCCCGGTCAT
>Ga0256864_1000266_pt1 | contig 20766 bp, 20 predicted proteins | sample RVTome_11_FD_187336 | JGI IMG/M metagenome (GOLD analysis project Ga0256864, IMG submission 187336) | Soil microbial communities from uranium-contaminated site in the Upper Colorado River Basin, Wyoming, United States - RVT147D111 HiSeq ... | reverse complement strand
ACACGGCGGCGCCACCCAGGCTGTGCCCGATCAATATTTCAGGCGCGCCGTGTTTTTCGCGCAGGTAATCCGCCGCCGCGACGAGGTCAGCGACGTTGGACGAGAAATTCGTGTTGGCGAAGTCCCCGCCGCTGCCGCCGAGGCCGGTAAAATCGAAACGGAGCATTGCAATTCCCTGTTCGGCGAGCGCGGCGCTCACGTAGGTCGCGGCCTTGGTGTCCTTCGAGCAGGTGAAGCAGTGCGCGAATATGGCGTAGGCGCGCACCTCGCCCAGCGGCAGGTCAAGGCGCGCCGCAAGCTGGGCGCCATTTGCGCCGGCAAAGGTGATTTTCTGGCCTGGCATCGATTCTCCTTTCGCGTCCCACATGCAACCGCTCTCAAAAGTCGCACCCGATTGCGAATTATTACGGTCCCATCCGCCGCGCGCGTAAGTACTCAGCAGCGGTCCGACTAACGCCTGCTGGTGCCGTCCGGGCCTTTGCGGGGTGGTGGCTCCTGCCCGGGCTGCACTATGCTCATTCCGCCGTGCTGGTCGCGCGCCTGATGTTCCGGTTGACGACGAGTCGTCCACGTTGACCGCAACCCTATGACTAAGCTACTCTTTCCCTTTCTTCATCGGGCAGCACCCGAATGCCCAAGCCCGCGAAATCCCCGACACCCCGGAGCTTCGAATCGGCCCTCTCCGAGCTGGAGAAGATCGTCTCGAGCATGGAGGCCGGGCAGATGCCCCTCGAGCAATCGTTGTTTGCCTACAAGCGCGGCGCGGAGCTCCTCAAGTTCTGCCAGGCGGTCCTGCAGGACGCGCAGCAGCAGGTCAAGTTGCTCGAAGAGGGCGTCTTGCGGGATTTCAAGAGTGACGACTGATTTCCAGACCTGGTCCCACGAGAACGTCCAGCGCGTGGAGAGCGTTCTGCAGCGCGTGCTGCCGGCGCCGGAGATCGCCCCGCTGCGGCTGCACGAGGCGATGCGCTACGTCGCGTTGAGCGGGGGCAAGCGCGCGCGTCCCCTGCTGGCCTTCGCTGCGGGCGAGCTCGCCGCCGCCGATCCGGGGCGCGTGGAGATCGGCGCAGCCGCGGTCGAGTTGATACACGCCTATTCCCTGGTGCATGACGACCTGCCGTGCATGGACGACGACGTGCTGAGGCGCGGCAAGCCCACGTGCCACGTCGAGTACGACGAGGCGACGGCGCTGCTTGTCGGAGATGCATTGCAGAGCCTGGCGTTTCAGCTCCTCGGCGAGTACCGGCTTGCCGACGACGTGCGGGTCCAGCTCGAAATGGTCAAGCTCCTGGCGGTGGCCGCAGGCTCGCGCGGCATGGCCGGTGGCCAGCAGATTGATCTGGAGGCCACGGGCAAGGTGCTGACCGTGCCGGAGCTGGAATTCATGCACATTCACAAGACGGGCGCGTTGATCAGGGCCGCGGCGCTGATCGGGGCGCGGTGCGGAAACAGCCTGGATGAGCGGGAGGTCTCGCAGGTCGATCTCTTCGCCAAGCTGATCGGACTTGCGTTCCAGGTGGTCGATGACGTGCTCGACTCCGAGGCTCCGACCGCGACCCTGGGCAAGACGGCAGGCAAGGATGCCAGGAACAACAAGCCGACCTTCGTTACCGCGATGGGCGCAAGCCGCGCCCAGGAATTCGCGCAGGAACTGCGCAGGCAGGCGCTCGAGGCGCTCGATTCCTTCGGCGAGCGGGCGCTGAGATTGCAGCAGCTCGCGGACTTCATCGTCTTGCGCAAGTTCTGACTCAAACGACTGCTGAATGCGGATGTCCAACAACAAACAGGACGGAACAGCCTGAATGCCCGAGAATATCCTTCATTCAAGCGTGAACATTGAGCATTCGACATTGAGTTCGCCGGCGTACGAACTGCTCAGGAGCGTCAATTATCCGCACGAGCTGCGGCAGCTGGAAGAGCGGAAGCTGAAGCAGCTGGCAGGCGAGCTGCGCGCGTTCCTGCTCGAATCCGTGAGCCATACGGGCGGCCACCTGTCGTCCAACCTCGGGACCGTCGAGTTGACGATCGCACTTCACTACGTGTTTGACACGCCGCATGACCGCATCGTCTGGGATGTCGGGCACCAGACCTACGGCCACAAGGTGCTCACGGGACGGCGCGAGGGCATGAAGCGCCTGCGGATGTGGCAGGGACTTTCCGGATTTCCCTGCCGCGAGGAAAGCGAGTACGACACCTTCGGCACCGCGCATTCCAGCACCTCGATCAGCGCCGCGCTGGGCATGGCGACCGCCTCAAAGCTCGCGGGCGTCAAGCGCCACGTCGTGGCGGTCATAGGCGACGGCGCGATGTCGGCGGGGATGGCCTTCGAGGCGCTCAACAACGCCGGCGCGATGGAGGACGTCGATCTCCTCGTGATCTTGAACGACAACGAGATGTCGATCTCCCCGCCAGTCGGAGCCCTCAACAAGCACCTCGCCAAGCTCATGTCCGGGCGCTTCTACGCGGCGGCCAAGCGCGCGGGCGAGAAGGTGCTGGGCGAGCTTGCCAAGCGCGCCGAGGAGCACATGAAGGGAATGGTGAGCCCGGGAACGCTGTTCGAGGAGCTCGGGTTCAACTACATCGGGCCCATCGACGGGCACGACCTCGACGCGCTGATCCCGACGCTGCGCAACATGAAGCAGCTGAAGGGGCCGCAGTTCCTGCACATCGTCACGCGCAAGGGCGCGGGCTACAAGCTCGCGGAGGCCGACCCGGTGCTCTACCACGGGGTCTCCAAATTCGACGCCGGCAACGGCATCGTCGGCGGAAAGGGCGGCGGCAAGTTGAGCTACACGCAGGTGTTCGGCGATTGGCTGTGCGACATGGCCGCCCTCGACAAGCGCCTGGTCGGCATCACACCCGCGATGCGCGAGGGGTCGGGCCTGGTGCGGTTCGCGCAGGCGTATCCGGAGCGCTATTTCGACGTCGGCATCGCCGAGCAGCACGCGGTCACATTTGCCGCGGGGCTCGCCTGCGAGGGCCACAAGCCCGTGCTCGCGATCTATTCCACGTTTTTGCAACGCGGCTACGACCAGTTGATTCACGATGTCCAGATCCAGAATCTCCCGGTTGTTTTCGCGATCGACCGCGCAGGGCTCGTCGGAGCCGACGGCGCGACCCACAACGGAAGTTTTGACCTCACCTACCTGCGCTGTTTGCCCAACATGACGGTGATGGTGCCGTCGGACGAAAACGAGTGCAGGCAAATGCTCTATACCGCGTTCCAGATGAATACACCCGCGGCGGTGCGCTATCCGCGCGGCACGGGGCCCGGCGCGCGCATTGAGCAGACGATGACCGAGCTGCCCCTGGGGAAAGGCGAGATCCGCCGTCGCGGCGGCGCCACGGCAGGCGCAAAGCGCGTGGCGCTGCTCGCATTCGGCGCCATGGTGAAGCCCGCGATCGACGCCGCCGAGGCGCTCGATGCGACGGTCGCGAACATGCGTTTTGTGAAGCCGCTCGACGAGGCGCTGGTGCTCGAGCTTGCCGGCGGTCACGATCTCCTTGTGACCGTGGAAGAAAACGTCATCATGGGCGGGGCCGGCAGCGCGGTCCTCGAAGCGCTGGAGCGCGCGGGGCGCTCAATTCCCGTGCTGCAGCTGGGGCTTCCCGATCGCTTCATCGACCAGGGCGATCCCGCCCTTCAGCTCGCCGCCGTCGGTCTCGACAAGGATGGAATCATCAGGTCCGTCCGGGAGCGGCTCGAGCAGTTAACATCGGTGAGCGGTGAGGGGTAAGCGGTGAGCAGTGCGCGATCAGCGGTGGGCGGAAAAATGAGTAATGCTAATGCAGTACATCCAGGTTCGGCCGGTTAGGCTCATACTACCTACCGCTTACCGCTTACCCGGAACAGCTATGGCGCTCAGCAAGCAGATGATCGAAGAGAACGAGATGGACGGCTATGCCCGTAACGAGGAGTACAACCCCGTGCTGGTGCAGCGCATCGCGGAAAACTTCCGCGCCATTCTGCAGGACCTCGGGGAGAACCCTGCGCGCGAGGGCTTGCAGAGGACACCCGAGCGCTTTGCGAAGGCGCTCCAGTTCCTCACCCATGGCTACGATCTTGACCCCCAGGAGATCCTGCGCTCGGCCATGTTCCGCGAGCAGTACCAGCAAATGGTGATCGTCAAGGACATCGAGCTCTATTCCCTGTGCGAGCACCACGTGCTGCCGTTCTTCGGCAAGTGTCACGTTGCGTATATCCCGAACGGCCAGATCGTCGGGCTCTCGAAGATCCCGCGGGTGGTGGACGCATTCGCTCGGAGGCTCCAGGTCCAGGAACGTCTCACTGTCGAGATCCGCGACTGTATCGAGCAGACGCTCAAACCGGTCGGCGTCGCGGTCGTCATCGAGGCCCAGCACCTGTGCATGGTGATGCGCGGCATCCAGAAGCAGCACTCGATCGCGACCACCTCCGCATTCACGGGTGAATTCAATGTCGACAAGACGCGGGCGGAGTTCATGCGGTTGATCAGCCGCAGCGGCCCTGTCGGCTAAGATGAGCGCAACAGGAAACACGAGCGAGTACCTGGTCGAGCAGATCCTGCCCGACGTGCGCAAGGGGCGCATGGTGATCCTCGTGGACGATGAAGACCGCGAGAATGAAGGCGATCTCTTCGTCGCGGCGGAGCGGGCAACGCCTGCTGCCATCACGTTCATGGCGACGCAGGGGCGTGGGCTCGTGTCCCTCGCGCTGACCGAAGAGCGCATGCGCCAGCTGGGGCTCGCGCTCATCACCGACGATACCGGCAACCAGACGAAGTTCGGCACCGCCTTCGCCACGCCGATTGACGCGCGGGAGGGCGTGGCCTCGGGGATGTCGGCGCACGACCGCGCGCGGACGATCGCCGTGGCGATCGCCGACGGCGCCAGGGCGACCGACCTCATCCGGCCGGGGCGGCTGCAGACGCTGCGCGCCGTCGACGGCGGGGTGCTGGCGCGCGCGGGCCATACCGAGGCGGCGGTCGACCTCGCGCGGCTGGCGGGGCTCAAGCCGGCAGGCGTCATCTGCGAGATCATGAAGGATGACGGCACGATGGCGCGCATGCCGGACCTCGAGCGCTTCGCGCGCGAGCACAACATCCGGATATTGAGGATCGCCGATCTCGTCGCCTACCGGCTCGGGGAGCGCGATATCCGCCGCCGCTCGGAGACCGTGCTGCCCACCCGCAAGGCCGGGGAGTTCCGGCTGGTGGTCTATTCCGACCGGATGGAGTCGACGCTTTTCGTTGCGCTCATCAAGGGGCAGCTTCGTGCCGGCGAGCCGACGCTCGTGCGCCTGCACTCCCAGTGCGTCACCGGCGACGTCTTCGGCAGCGAGCGGTGCGATTGCGGCGAGCAGCTCGATGTCGCGCTCTCGACGATCGAGCGCGCGGGCACGGGCGTGCTGGTCTACATGTTCGACGAGGGCCGCGGCATCGGGCTGCTCAACAAGGTCCGGGCCTACGCGCTCCAGGACCAGGGACATGACACGGTGGAGGCCAACCACGAGCTCGGCTACGCCGCCGACATGCGCGACTACAAGGCGGGCGCGCACATCCTGTTTGATCTCGGCGTGCATAACGTGCGGCTCATGACGAACAATCCGGACAAGGTGCAGGCGCTTGCGCGCTACGGACTGACCGTCGCCGAGCGGGTGGCGATCGAAGTGCCGCCCCGCAAGTCGAACCTCGCCTACCTCAGCGCGAAGCGCAGCAAGTTCGGCCACCTGCTCTCTCTGGTGAGCGACACGCAGGACTCGGATTCCGGAAAGAAGGACCCGGAGAAGTAATGCGGGCGTCCCGTTGACCCACTACTTCATGGCTCCCGCGGCATGAGCCGAGGCCATCGGGTCGAAATCGAGTATTGCACCCAGTGCCGCTGGCTGCTGCGCGCCGCGTGGCTGGCGCAGGAGCTCCTTACAACCTTTGAAGGCGATGTCGCCGAGATGGCCTTGCGCCCGGGCAGCGGCGGCGTGTTCGAGGTGCGGGTCGACGGCGAACCGGTCTGGTCGCGCAAGGAACGGGGACGATTTCCGGAGGCGGCCGAACTGAAGCAGCTGGTGCGCGACCGCATCGCGCCGGGAAGGGATCTCGGCCACTCCGAAAAAAACCGGTGACTGATCGGTCACCGGTTTTTTTTGCAGTAATAGAGTCTTGTTAAGGATTCGGGTCCACCGGCGCCCGGGTGCGTCGGGAATGCGCTTCTCGCCGTCAATCGCACTCGCGATCCCGAATCCTGTTCAATAGCGCTGGATGAGCGTCAGCGTATCGCCCTCGCGCCGCATCTCCATGCGGTTGAGAAAGCTCATTCCCAGGAGTGCCATTGGAAGGCGGCCGCCCTCGATGACGATCCCATCGACGTTGGTGAGCGTGATGCCGCCGATCTCCACCGCGTCGAGGCGAACGCGGTATACCGGGACGACGCCGTTGGCCGTCTGGGTCAGCACTTTCGTTCCGCCAAGGTAGTTGACGCCGGTTCGCTTCGCTTCCTCGCTCGAGAGCGAGATCGCGGTCGCGCCGGTATCCACCATGAATCGCGTGGAGACGCCGTTGATGGTTCCCATGGTAAAGAAATGCCCGCGGGAGTCAGCGGTAAGGACGATTTTCTTGCGCCCGCTCCCCTCGGTCGGGCTGGCCGTGTAGACACCTTGCTGGCCGGGCCTCAAGGTCTCGCGCCTGCCGTCGATTTCAAAGGTGGCGGACTCGCTGTCCGCGCTGATGAGGCGCACGCCCTCGGGTGTCGTTTGTCCCACGGACAAGGTGCGCGGCTTCCCGCCGTCGATGACCACTACGGCCTTGTTCGCGAAGAGACCCACTACCACGACATCCGTGGCCACGGCAAAGCCCGGAGCCAATAGCAGGGCAATCAGAACTGCTCTAAGATGACGAAAAATCTTTCTCACCAGTAACCTCGTGAAACCCATTGCTATTTTCCGTCACGCCCCGATCGAGGGTCCAGGGTATTTTGCCACATACCTGGCGCGCCACGGCTTCGTGTGGCGGGTCATAAGGATTGATGAGGGCGAAGCAGTACCCGACGATCCGCGGGATTTCAGCGGGCTCGTGTTCATGGGTGGGCCGATGAGCGTCAATGACGATCTGCCGTGGATCGAACCGGTTCTGCGTCTTATCCGCGCAAGCGCCGCCTTCGGGATCCCGACTCTCGGGCATTGCCTCGGCGGGCAGCTACTCGCAAAGGCGCTCGGGGGCGAGGTCACGCGCAACCCGGTGAAGGAAATCGGCTGGGGCAGGGTGGACGCCGTCGAGGACAGTCTCGCGCACGAGTGGCTCGGAGCAAGTTCGTTCAACTCTTTTCACTGGCACGGCGAGACCTTTTCCATCCCGCCCGGCGCAACGCGCATCGCCGCGACCGCTCATTGCGCGAATCAGGCGTTCGTGCTGGACAGGCATCTCGGCATGCAGTGCCACGTCGAGATGACCCCGGAGCTGATCACCGCGTGGTGCCGCAGCGGGGCGCGCGAAATCGAGCGCAATCTCGAGAAGAGCCCTGCCGTACAGCCGGCGGAGGAAATCCAGCGCGATCTCGATTCCAGGCTCGCGGATCTGCACCGCGTCGCGGACCACGTCTACGATCGGTGGACTGCCGGCCTCGAAACCGGTGAGCGGTAAGCAGTAAGGAGTGAGCGCGAAACCCTAGACCGAACGCTCGTCCAACCGTTACCGCTTACCGCATAGGCGTTAATCGCGGAAGTTCTTGAACTGAAGCGGGAAGTCGGTCACCGATTTGCGCACGAGGGCGATGGCTTCCTGCAGCGTGTCCTTCTTGGCGCCCGACACACGCACGACGTTGCCCTGGATGCTCGCCTGGACCTTGAGCTTGTTGTCCTTGATGAGCTTGACCAGGTTTTTCGCGCGCTCCTGCTCCACGCCTTCGCGCACCAGGATCTCCTCTTTCACCTTGTTGCCGCTCACCGGCTCGATCTTGCCCGGCTCGAGCGCGCGGATGTCGACGCCGCGCTTCGCCAGCTTTCCCGTCAGCACGTCGCGGACCTGCCGCAGCTTGAACTCGTCGTCGGCATACGCGGTAAGGCTCTTGTCCTTTTCGCTTATCTCGATGCGCGCGTCTGAGCCCTTGAAATCAAAGCGGTTCGCGATCTCCTTGTTGCTCTGGTCCACGGCATTGCGGACCTCGACGTGATTGACTTCGGAGACGATATCGAATGACGGCATATGCTCTCCCCCGGCTCAACGCCGCCGCAATTCTACCGCATGCGGGGTGATGTGTTTTTTTTACCGCCAAGCCGCCAAGAGAAACAACTGCTTCAGAACGAACCGCCAAGGCGCCAAGCACGCCAGGAAATACCTTACATTTCAAGAACCGCGAATCCGGCCCGCCGCGAGACAGCCATCACCTGTAAACAAGTAATGTTTCCGTTTCTCTTGGCGTCTTGGCGGTTATGAATCTGTCATTCTTGGCGGGCTTGGCGGCTTGGCAGTTCAGGATTTTCGCCCGCGCTTCGCTGCGATACGCATCCTCAAGGCATTCAGACGGATGAACCCCTCGGCGTCCGCCTGGTCGTAGGCGCCGCGGTCCTCCTCGAAGGTCGCGATGTCCGGATCAAACAGTGAGTCGCGGCGCGAGGCGCGTCCCGTGACCATGACCGTGCCCTTGTAGAGCTTCACCCGGACAGTCCCGTTCACGGTCTGCTGGGTATGATCGATCAGCGCCTGCAGCGCGCGCCGCTCGGGGCTGAACCAGTAGCCGTTGTAGATCAAGCGCGCGTAGCGCGGCATGAGATCGTCTTTCAGCGCAAGGACCTCGCGGTCGAGCGTGATCGACTCGATCGCGCGGTGGGACTTCAGCATGATGGTGCCGCCCGGCGTCTCGTAACAGCCGCGCGACTTCATGCCGACGTAGCGGTTTTCCACGATATCGAGCCGGCCCACGCCGTGGCGGCCCCCGAGCTGGTTGAGCGTATTGAGGGCCTGCGCCGGGGTGAGGCGGCGCCCGTTCACCGCGACGATGTCACCCTTGCGGTATTCGAGCTCGACATACTGCGGTCGGCCGGGCGCCTTCTGTGGCGAAGCCGTCATGCGCCACATCGACTCCTCCGGCTCGAAGTCCGGATCCTCGAGGATGCCGCCCTCGTAAGAGATGTGAAGGAGGTTGGCATCCATGGAGTAGGGCGCCACACCTTTTCTCTTCTTTCCCTCGACCGGGATACCGTGCTCTTCGGCATAGCGCAGCAGCTTCTCCCGCGAGGTGAGGTCCCACTCGCGCCACGGGGCGATCACCCTGATGCCGGGCTCGAGCGCATAGTAGCCAAGCTCGAAGCGCACCTGGTCGTTTCCCTTGCCGGTGGCGCCGTGCGCCACCGCGTCGGCCTTCACCTTGCGCGCGATCTCGATCTGGCGCTTGGCGATGAGCGGCCGGGCAATTGAGGTGCCGAGCAGGTACTCGCCTTCGTAGACGGCGTTCGCGCGGAACATCGGGAACACGAAATCGCTCACGAATTCCTCGCGCAGGTCGTCGATGAAGATCTCCCTCACACCAAGTTTACGGGCCTTGGCGCGGGCAGGCGCAAGCTCCCCGCCCTGCCCGATGTCCGCCGTAAACGTGACGACTTCGCAGCCGTAGGTATCCTGCAGCCACTTGAGAATGACCGAGGTGTCCAGCCCGCCGGAGTAGGCGAGCACCACTTTCTTGATTTTCTTCATTGGATGTAGCTCAAATCAACCGCCAAGACACTACCATAGTCAAACCAAACAAGATCGAAACCCAATCGAACCGCCGAGCCGCCGAGAGAACCGAATACAGAATTTAATCCGAGAATCGAAACGATGGATCTACAGGGCAAGGCGCGAGATCAATAATAGAAACGACAAATTCAATTCTTATTGTTGATTTCTATTCCTGCTTCTCTCGGCGCCTCTGCGGTTCAATTATCGTATTGTGCTTCTCGGCGGTTGTTCTACGTGGACCAAAGATCGCCCTGCGTCTTGATACGCCCGAGCAGCAGGTACTCCATCAGGGCCTTTTGTGTATGAAGCCGGTTCTCGGCCTCGTCCCAGACCACGCTCTGGGGCCCATCGATCACGTCGGCGGCCACCTCCTCGCCCCGGTGCGCGGGGAGGCAGTGCATGAAAAGGGCGTCCTTCTTCGCGACCTTCATCATCTCGCAATCCACGCGCCAGGTTTCGAAATCGCGCTTGCGCTCCGCATCCTCGGCCTCGTCGCCCATGCTGGTCCACACGTCCGTCGTGATGAGGTCCGCGCCTTTCGCCGCCTGCATCGGGTCTTCGAACTCCTCGTAGTGATCGGTGCCGTAGAGCCCGGCGCGCTCGGGCTCGACCTCGTAGCCCGCGGGCGTTGAGACGTGCACGTTGAAGTCGAAGAGTTCCGCCGCCTGCAGCCAGGTGTTGCACACGTTATTCGAGTCGCCGATCCAGGTAACGGTCTTGCCGCGAATGCTGCCGCGATGCTCGACATAAGTATAGATGTCGCCCAGGATCTGGCAGGGATGGTACTCGTTGGTAAGGCCGTTGATCACCGGCACGCGCGAGAACCGGGCGAAGCGCTCGATGATGGCCTGCTCGAACGTGCGGATCATGACGACGTCGACCATGCGCGTGAGCACGCGCGCGACGTCCTCGATCGGCTCGCCTCTGCCCATCTGCGTGTCGCGGGTCATCAGCGTAATCACCGAGCCCCCCAGCTGATGCATGCCGGCCTCGAAGGATACGCGCGTGCGCGTCGAGTGCTTCTCGAACACCATGGCAAGCGTGCGGTCGCGCAGCGGCTGGTAAGGGCTGTAGCGCTTGAACATGCCCTTGATCCAGCCCGTACGCGCGAACAGATACTCGTACTCTTCGAGCGAGAAATCCTTGAACTGCAGGTAGTGCCGGGTTTCCATGGGGGCGACCCCGGATGCCCGCGCTCAGCCGGAATGGGCAGCGGCCTGCAGGGCGCTTTGCTGCTCGAGGTGGGTGACGACCAGCGGAACGAGCGTCGAGATGAGGAGTTCCGCCTCCTCGCGCTTCATGACAAGCGGCGGCAGCAGCCGGATGACATTGTCGACCGTCACGTTGATGAGCACGCCTTTCTCGAGGGCCTGCTGCACGAGCTCGGTGCAGGATTGCTCGAGCTCGATGCCGATCATGAGGCCCTTGCCGCGGATTTCCCTGACGCCGCGCAGGCCCGCGAGGCGCTGCGCGAGCGAGCTGCGGATGAGATCGCCGATCCGCACGGCGTTCTCCATCAGCCGCTCCTCCTCGATGATGGAGAGCGTCGCGAGCGCCGCTGCGCAGCACAGCGGATTGCCTCCGAATGTCGAGCCGTGGCTCCCGGGCTTGAAGAGTTGCGCCGCGGGACCGGCCGCGAGGCAGGCGCCGATCGGCACGCCATTGCCGAGTCCCTTGGCGAGCGGCATCACGTCCGGCTTGATGCCGGAATGCTGGAACGCGAACCACCGGCCGGTGCGGCCCATGCCGCTCTGCACCTCGTCGAGCATGAGGAGCCACCCGTTGGCGTCGCAGGTCTCCCGCAGCCCGCTCAGGTAGTTGTCGTGGCAGACGTTGACGCCGCCTTCGCCCTGCAGCAGCTCGACCAGCACCGCGACAACGCTGCGGTTGTTTTCCGCCACCCGCCGCACGGCGTCGAGATCGTCGAATGGCACGCGCACGAAACCGGACACGAGCGGCTCGAAGCCTGCCTGGACCTTGCGGCTTCCGGTCGCGGAAAGCGTCGCCAGGGTGCGCCCATGGAAGGCCTTTTCCATTACGACGATGGCGGGCGACTCGACGCCCTTCTTGTGACCGAAGAGGCGCGCGAGCTTGATCGCCGCTTCGTTGGCCTCGCAACCCGAGTTGCAGAAGAAGACGCTCTCCATGCCCGCGATCGCCGACAGGCGCTCCGCCAGCCGCTCCTGCAGCGTGATTTCGTAGAGATTCGATGTGTGCACGAGCGTGCCGACCTGCTCGCGCAGGGCCGCGACGTACTTGGGGTGCGAATGGCCGAGGCCGCAGACCGCGACGCCCGCCATACCGTCCAGATAACGCTTGCCCTGCGCATCCCACAGCCAGCAGCCTTCGCCGCGCGCAAACGCGACCGGGAGGCGGGCGTAGGTGTTCATCACGTGCGACATAACGAATACCTCGTACCCAAAAGCGCGCACGGCGGCTCACGCCGCCGTGCTGTCCTGCCGGTAATTCTGTCTGATAAGGTGCTGCTGTGCAAGGAATTTGTCGGTTCCCGACAAATTCCTCTACATCGCCTTGATGCGGGCGGCGAGGCGGCTCTTGTGGCGAGCGGCGGCGTTCTTGTGGATGATGTTCTTGTCCGCGATCGAGTCGATGGTCGAAGCGGAGCGCTGGAACACCTCCCGCGCCGCCTTCTTGTCGCCCGCGGTGATCGCCTTACTCACGTTTCTTACGGCAGTGCGCAGTTCCGAGCGCAGCGCGGCGTTGTGTTGCCGGCGTGTCTCGGCCTGGCGGGCGCGTTTGCGTGCCGATGCGATGTTGGCCATGTGCGGTAAACTCCGGAATTTGAATCGGAAAAAGGGCGCTATGATACGGTCATCAGGGCGTTTTTGCAACCGAAGCCCGTCGCAAAACCGATATAGCCGCCGATGAACGCCGATTGACGCCGATATGAAGCGAGGAAGCAGATGATGTCCGGCGAGCAAGGGCGATGAATCTCCTCAAAGCGCTCGTGACCGTCAGCGGGATGACCCTTGTCTCGCGGGTGCTGGGTTTCGTCCGCGATCTCGTCATCGCCCGCGTCTTTGGCGCGGGGCTCCTGACCGACGCGTTTTTCGTGGCGTTCAAGATCCCCAACCTGATGCGCCGGCTGTTTGCGGAGGGCGCATTCTCCCAGGCCTTCGTTCCGATCCTGGGCGAGTACAAGAACCGCCGCGGAGAGGCGGACACGCGGCTGCTCGTTGATCATGTCGCGGCGACGCTCGCCACGACGCTTTTTGTCGTGTCCCTGATCGGTGTCCTCATCGCTCCCGTGATCATCTACGTGACGGCGCCGGGCTTCGTTGCGACGCCCGAAAAGTTCAACCTGACGGTGGAGCTGCTGCGCATCACGTTTCCCTACATTCTCTTCATTTCGCTCGTCGCGCTGGCGGGGGGGATTCTCAATACCTACAGCCGCTTCTCGGTGCCGGCCTTCACGCCGGTGCTGCTCAATCTTTCGTTCATCGGGTTTGCACTGTGGGGCGCGCCCTACTTCGAGCCACCGGTCAAGGCGCTCGCGTGGGCCGTTCTTGCGGGCGGCGTCGCGCAGCTCATCTTCCAGCTGCCTTTCCTGGCGCGAATCGGCATGGTGCCGCGCCTGCGCCTGGATCTCAAGGATGAAGGCGTCCGGCGCGTGCTGCGGCAGATGGGGCCTGCGGTGTTCGGAGTCTCGATCGGCCAGGTGAGTCTCGTGATCAACGTCATCTTCGCCTCGTTCCTCGTGACGGGCAGCGTCTCCTGGCTCTATTACGCGGACCGCCTCATGGAGTTCCCGACGGGCCTGCTGGGCGTGGCGCTGGGAACGATCCTGCTGCCGAGCCTCTCGCGGCACCACGCACAGCAATCGTCGCAGCAATACTCGGCTCTCCTCGACTGGGGCCTGCGGCTCACGCTGCTCCTCGCCGCGCCCGCGGCGGCAGCGCTTGCTTTGCTCGCGGTACCGCTCGTCGCGACACTCTTCCACTACGGCGCATTCACCGCCGAGGATGTTCTCGCGACGCGGCGCGCGGTCGTTGCCTACAGCGTAGGGCTGATCGGGCTCATCCTGGTCAAGGTGCTGGCGCCGGGATTCTACGCGCGGCAGGACATCCGGACTCCTGTCAGGATGGCATTGGTGACCCTGGGCGTGACGCAACTCATGAACCTGACGTTCATCTGGTGGCTCAAGCACGCGGGACTCGCGCTCGCGATCGCGCTTGGCGCGTGCTTCAACGCGACGCTGCTCCTGCGCGGCCTCAGGCGGCGCAATATCTATTCGCCGCTGCCGGGCTGGTCCGTGTTCCTGGTGAAGCTCGGTGTTGCGGTTTACGCGATGAGCGCAGTCGTATGGTTTGCGTCGGGACCGGACGCCGAATGGCTCGCGATCGGCGCGGCAGAGCGTGCGCTTCGCCTGGGATCGGTCGTGCTGCTGGGCGCGTTGACGTATTTCTGCGCGCTCTGGGTGCTCGGCTTTCGGCTGCGGGATTTTGCGCGCGAGGGCGCACCATGAGAGGCGCGGTGCGCTGTCCGCGAGCCATGTTATGATCGCGCCATGTCCCGGCAGTCCTCTCCAATGATCGAGCGTTTGCGCGGCTGCGTGATCGCGTTTCTGATCGTCTCGCGCGGCTCGTTCTACTCCCTATAAGCGCGGCGCCGTGCGCGCCGCCTTTAGTTGCTGTACCCCGCCCTGGCCGGCGGTCGTAGGCCGTTCTTACCCGTTTTGCCAAGCCGGACATGTTGCGTTGAATCGTTGTCGTGCGGGCAATGCGGGTTTTGAAGGATCGGATTGAAGCAAAGAGGAGGCATCATATTGAGACGTGTTGCGGTAGTCCTGTTGTCCACATTGCTCCCCATCGCAGTGCAGGCACAAGGCGTGCTGAGGATCTCGGCCATACCCGATGAAAATCCGACCGAGCTCCAACGCAAGTTCTCCAAGGTCGCGGCCTACCTCGAGAGGGAGGTAGACATGAAGGTCCAGTACACGGCGGTGACCGATTACGCCGCGGTGGTCGAGGCGCTAGCTGCGAAAAAGATCGACCTCGCCTGGCTCGGAGGCTTCACGTTTGTCCAGGCTCGATTGCGCACCGGTAACGCGATCCCGATCGTGCAGCGCGCCGAGGACGAGAAGTTCACCAGCAAGATCATCGCCAGTGCCACGAGCAATATCAAAAGCCTCTCCGACCTGAAAGGAAAGAGCTTTACCTTTGGATCGGTTTCCTCGACTTCGGGACATCTGATGCCCCGCTATTTCCTGCTGGAAAACAGGATCAACCCGGAGAAGGACTTCAGGCGCGTCGCCTATTCGGGGGCGCACGACGCAACGGCGCTCCAGGTTGAGTCGGGCCGTGTCGATGCCGGGGCGCTCAACGCCTCGGTGTGGGAAAAGCTGGTGAGCGAGAAGAAAGTTGATACGAAGAGGGTCAAGGTGATCTGGACGACGCCGCCGTATTACGACTACAACTGGACCGTGCGCGGCGATCTGGATCCCGCCCTCGTGAGGAAACTCACCGCCGCTTTCCTGAAGCTGGATCCCGCAAACCCCGCGCACAAGGAGCTGCTCGATCTGCAGCGGGCGAGCAAGTTCGTGCCCACGCGGCCCGAGAACTACAAGGGGATCGAGGAGGCCGCGCGTTCGGCGGGGCTGCTGAAGAACCAGCGCGGCTCGCTTGCGCGGTAACAGGGGGACAGATGAGCGTCCGCTTTTCCCACGTCGGCCTCGATTACCCGGGCGGATTGCATGCGGTGAGCGGGGTGAGCTGCGAGATCGGGCGCGGTGAGCGCGTCGCAATTATCGGTCCCTCGGGCGCCGGGAAGACGACCCTGCTCAAGCTGCTCGCAACCGCGTTGCGCCCTACCTCGGGCGAGATGAGCCTCTTCGGGGCGAATCCGTGGCGCCTTGACCGCGCGGGCCTGCGGCGCCTGCGTGCCCGGATCGGAATGGTCCATCAGGCTCCTCCTCTCCCACCGCGTCAGCGCGTCGTGACCGCGGTCCTCGCGGGACGAATCGGACAGTGGCCGGCCTGGAAGAGCTTGATCTCGCTCGCCTACCCCATGGATATCGAGGGCGCACGCGGTGGGCTCGCGCGCATGGAGGTGGCAGAAAAGCTCTTCCAGCGGTGCGGGGAGCTCTCGGGCGGGCAGCTTCAGCGCGTCGGCGTAGCGCGCGTGCTCTACCAGCAGCCGGATCTCATTCTGGCCGATGAGCCGGTGTCGGCCGTCGACCCGGCGCTATCGGACCGCGTCATCGGCGAGCTCAACCGCGAGGCATCGGCGCGCGACGTCATACTGGTTGCGAGCCTGCACGCCGTGGACCTCGCGATGCACTGGTTTCCGCGCGTGATCGGTCTGAAGGGCGGCGAGATTGCGTTCGACCTGCCGCCGGTGCGGGTGACCGATGCAATGCTCGCCGAGCTCTATGCTTCCGAGACGACGCAGGTGCCGACCCAGGACAATCAGCCGCTCAAGCCCGCGCCGAAAGGAGCGCGGCGGCGGCCGCTCTGTTACTGAGCGGACGCGAAACGTGATCGTGAATCGTGCAGCCCTGAACCGTGATGCATCGATGCGGCTGCGCGATCCGGCGGCGCTGCCGCGTGCCGGCCTGACGCTTCTCTTCCTGCTCCTGCTGGTGCCGGCCTTCAATTTGACGGAGTTCAATCCGGCCCTGCTCTTCGAGCAACGCAGCCGCGAGACCATGGGGAAATTCATCGCGAGCTTCTTTCCGCCCGCCCTGTCCCCCGAATTTCTCGCGCTCGTCATGCGTTCCACCCTCGAGACGCTCGCGATCGCGACCGCCGGCATGGCAATCGCGCTCGTCATCGCGTGCCCGCTATGCCTGATCGTTGCGCGCAACCTCTCGATTTCCAGAATCGGGCCCGGCCCGGGCTACCTCGCGGGCCGCATCATTCGCCTGCCTGCCCGGTTCCTGCTCGTGTTCTTCCGCAGCATTCCTGAAATCGTCTGGGCCCTCCTCTTCGTGCGTGCGGTGGGGCTCGGGCCAGCGGCCGGCGTGCTCGCGATCGGCGTGGCGTACAGCGGCATGCTCGGCAAGGTTTATTCCGAGATTCTGGAGTCGAACGACCCGCGTCCGGCGGCGGCGCTGTTCGAGACGGGAGGAGGACGCATTCAGGCGTTCTTCTACGGCACGTGGCCGGTGGCGCTTCCGGAACTCGTGTCCTATTCGGTGTATCGCTGGGAATGCGCCGTGCGCGCGTCCGTGATCATGGGTTTCGTGGGTGCGGGCGGGCTTGGCCAGCAGATGGAGCTGTCGATGCGCATGCTGAACGGCGGCGAGGTGAGCACGATCCTGATCGTGTTCCTGCTGCTCGTGATGCTGGCCGACGGCGTCAGCGCGGTGCTGCGCAGGGTGACGGCATGAGAGGCGCGCACTGGTGCGTGGTCGGCGTGCTGCTTGGCGCGACCTGGGCAAGCTTCGCCTATCTGGCGCTCGACCTGAGCCAGCTCGCCTCGGCGGCGGCGCTGCGCCAGATGGGACTGTACGTCGTGTCGTTCTTTCCGCCCGATCTGTCGCGGGAGTTCGTCGCCCGGATCGGCGTGAGTACGCTGGAAACCCTTGCCATTTCGGCGACCAGCACAGCGCTTGCCGCCGTGCTGGGCCTGCTGCTTGCACTGCCTGCCGCGGGCCGGTTCGGCCCGCTGGCTCGCACGGCTGCGAGACTTCTCCTGAATTTCCTGCGCTCGATTCCGGAGCTCGTGTGGGCCGCGCTGATGGTCATCGCTGCCGGGCTCGGCCCATTCGCCGGAACGCTCGCGCTGACATGGCACACGGCTGGCGTGATCGGACGGCTCTTCGCCGAGACACTGGAAAACGCCCCCGCGGAGCCGGCGCGGGCGCTCCAATTGACAGGAAGCGGGCCATCACCTGCTTTCCTCTACGGCACAATGCCTAACGTGGTACCCCAGCTCGTGGCCTACTCGCTCTATCGGTGGGAGATCAATATCCGCATGGCGGCAATTCTCGGCGTGGTGGGCGCGGGAGGCCTCGGACAAATGCTCTACGTGAGCCTGTCGCTGTTCCAGCAACCGCAAGCGCTCACCATCATCATCGCGATGCTGCTGCTGGTTGTTCTGGTGGATGGCGCGAGCGCGTGGTTGCGCAGGCGGCTCGCGGGTTGAGTCCTTCAGCCCTGGTTTTGCATGCCGGCTTTCGCGCTCGAACCCCGATCGCTCGAAGGCAGCACCATAGATTCCGCACCTTCCCTTCTAGAGCTCGTAGCTCGACCCTTCGCCCTTGAGCGTTGCGTCGACCACGGCGCGCTTGAGGTGGGGCGCGAACATCTCGATGAACTCGTAGACGTAGCCCCGGAGATAGGCGTTCGGGCGCAGCCCGATGCGCGCCATGCTGGGCTCGAAAAGGTGGCTCGCGTCGATCAGCCGCAGCCCCATGTCGCGCGCCGGGTCGAACGCCATTTTCGCCAGGATGCCGATGCCGAGGCCCATTTCCACGTAGGCCTTGATGACGTCCGCGTCGATCGCCGTGAGCACGACGTCGGGCGCCAGGCGTTTCTGGTCGAACGCGCGCTTGATGGGCGAATCCCCGGCGAGCGCGAAGTCGTAGGTAATCACCGGATAGCGCGCGATGGCTTCCAGCGTGAGCGGTTTTTCACGCAACAGCGGGTGACTGAGCGGCGTGATCACGCAGCGGTTCCACTGATGGCAGGGCAGCAGAACGAGCCCTTCATAGAGCTCGACGGCCTCGGTAGTGATGGCGATGTCGGCCTGACCGGAGCGAACGAGGCCCGCGATGTACTCGGGGCTGCCCTGGCGCAGTGAGAGCCGAACCTTGGGGTAGCGCTGGCTGAACCGGCTCACCACCGGGGGCAGCGCGTAGCGGGCCTGTGTGTGAGTGGTCGCTATCACCAGTGAACCGCTGCCCTGCGCGCTGAACTCGCGCGCGACTTGTTTCAGGTTTTCGGTGTCCTGGAGGATCCGCTCGATGATCCCGAGGATCGCGCGGCCTGGTTCGGTCATGTCGGTAACGCGTTTTCCATGGCGCACCAGCAGGTCCACGCCAAGCTCGTTCTCGAGCTGGCGAATCTGCTTGCTGATCCCCGGTTGCGACGTATGCAGCGCCGCCGCAGCTTCGGACAGGTTGAGACCCCGTTTTGCTATCTCCTTCAAGTACTTGAACTGTTGTAACTTCATGACGTATTTATAAATACTTTTAAGTTATAACAGTCTAACACAATATTCTTTTGATATATAAAGGATGGGGAATAGCATTCCCTGTCTGACCGTCCAGAAGGACCCGCACGTGTATCTTTACGACCCTATCGACCAGCGGCTCGTCTCGGAGCGCGTCGAGCAGTTTCGCGACCAGACCCGCCGGTTTCTCGCGGGGACGCTCTCGGAGGACGACTTCCGCCCGCTGCGCCTGAGAAACGGGCTCTACATCCAGCGCTATGCGCCCATGCTGCGCGTGGCGATCCCGTACGGACTGCTCAGCTCACGCCAGCTGCGCAAGCTTGCCTACATCGCGCGCACCTGGGATCGGGGCTACGCGCACTTCAGCACGCGGCAGAACCTGCAGTTCAACTGGCCGCGGCTCGAGGATGTGCCCGATATCCTCGCCGAGCTCGCCACGGTGCAGATGCACGCGATTCAGACCAGCGGCAACTCCTTCCGCAATATCACGACCGATCACTACGCGGGCGTCGCGCGCGACGAGATCGTGAACTCCTTCGTCTGGTGCGAGCTGCTCCGGCAATGGTCCACGTTCCACCCGGAGTTCTCGTTCCTGCCGCGCAAGTTCAAGATCGCGGTGAACGGCGCCGAAGCCGATCGCGCCGCAATATTCCTGCACGACATCGGCCTGCAGGCGCTGCGCGACGACGGCGGCGCGGTCGGCTTCCGCGTCATCGTCGGCGGGGGCATGGGGCGCACCCCGATCATTGGCCACGTCATCCGCGAGTTCCTGCCGTGGCGGCACCTGCTCACCTACGTCGAGGCCATCCTTCGCGTCTACAACCGCTGCGGGCGGCGCGACAACATCCACAAGGCGCGCATCAAGATCCTCGTCAAGGCGCGCACCCCGGAGAAGTTCCGCGAGGAAGTCGAGGCGGAATGGGCGCACCTGAAGGACGGCCCGGCCACGCTGACCGGCGAGGAATTGCGGCGCGTCGAGGACCGGTTCTCACGGCCGCAGCATGTGTCCCTGGCCGGCGACGATGCCGGCCACCTCGCGCGTCTCGCCATCGAACCGGCGTACGCCGCGTGGGTGAAGCGCAACATCTTCCCTCACCGGGCGGCGGGCTATGCCGCAGTGACGCTGTCGCTCAAGAAGACCGGCGTGCCGCCGGGCGACGTCACCGCGGACCAGATGGATGCGATCGCCGGCCTGGCGGAGCGCTACAGCCAGGGCGAGCTGCGCGTCTCTCACGAGCAGAACCTGATCTTCGCCGACGTGCGCCAGTCCGATCTGCATGCCCTGTGGAGCGAAACGAAGGCGCTGGGGCTCTCGACGCCCAACATCGGTCTCCTCACCAACATCATTTCCTGCCCCGGCGGCGATTTCTGCTCGCTCGCCAACGCAAAGTCGATTCCGGTCGCGCAGGCGATTCAGGAGCGCTTCGACCGCCTCGATTACCTTCACGACATCGGGGAGCTGGATCTCAACATTTCGGGCTGCATGAATTCCTGCGGCCACCACCACGTCGGCCACATCGGGATCCTGGGCGTCGACAAGAACGGCGAGGAGTGGTACCAGATCTCCATCGGCGGCAACCAGGGCCTGACGCGCCCCGGCGCGCCCGCCGCGCTCGGGAAGGTGATCGGCCCCTCGTTCGCGCGCGAGCAGATCCCCGACGTGATCGAAAAGCTGATCGAGGTCTATCTCAGGCTCCGCGACAGCGAGGAAGAGCGCTTCGTGGATGTCGTCTGGCGTACCGGCATCGAGCCTTTCAGGGAACACGTGTATGGCACTCATCATCAAAGACAGGAACGTCGTAACCGATCCCTGGTTGCGGCTTGAGCTGAATGCGGACGGCAGCATCCCGCCGGCGCCCGGCGGGGGCGACATCATCGTGCCGCTCGCCATGTGGCGCGAGCAGCGCCCGCACCTGCGCGCGCGCCCGAGCCGGATCGGGGTGTG
>Ga0256864_1000263_pt1 | contig 20890 bp, 21 predicted proteins | sample RVTome_11_FD_187336 | JGI IMG/M metagenome (GOLD analysis project Ga0256864, IMG submission 187336) | Soil microbial communities from uranium-contaminated site in the Upper Colorado River Basin, Wyoming, United States - RVT147D111 HiSeq ... | reverse complement strand
GCCGGTCTACTACCAGGAGTTCATGGCCGACAGGGAGGCGCGCGTTCGCGCCTGGCAGCGCGGTGCGCGGATGTTCCGCCGCTGCGCCGATGCCCGGCCCAACGACGGGCATTTCGTGATCGCGGAGCTACAGCGCCGCGGCCACATCACGGCCGTCATCACGCAGAACATAGACGGGATACACCACGACGCGGGCAGCACCAGGGTAATCGAGCTGCACGGAACGAACCGCCGTTCGTCCTGCCAGCATTGCAGCAGGGAATGGCCGACGGCGGCCATCGTCGAGCGCGTCGAGAAGGGCGACGATGCGCCGGAGTGCGACGCGTGCGGCGGCCCGATCAAGACCGGCACGATTTCGTTCGGACAGGGAATGCCGGAGAACGAGATGCGCCTCGCGATGGAGGCGACGCTGCAAGCGGATGTCTTCGTCTCGATCGGCTCGTCGCTCGTGGTCGAGCCGGCGGCTTCATTCCCGCGCCTGGCTCGGGAGGCAGGGGCGCGCCTCGTGATCCTCAACAATCAGGAAACGTCGCTCGACGAGCTCGCCGATCTCGTCATCCGCACGCCGATCGGGGAAACGATGCGGAAACTGCTCAGCCAGTTGCCCGGCTGAGCGGTGACGAATAAGGGTGACGAAAACCAGTAAGAGTTAAAACGCCGTCACCTGTATCTCGTCACCTGCACCTCGTCATTCCTTGTCGGGCCGAACGCGCGTCTCGCGCCTCAGACCGTCAGCCTTGCGCATCCCGCTATTGCGGATGTTCCTCGTCGTTTACGACGACGATGAGCGCTTCCGCACGCTGTGGCCTAACGGAGAACACCCGGTGCGGCATCTGTCCGCTGAAGACCATGCAGTCGCCGGCTGAAAGCTTGACCGCGGTGTGCGGAAAGGTGACTTCGACCGTTCCCTTCACGACGAACATCATCTCCTGCCCGGAATGCCGGCTCGTCTTGTAATCCGGCGGCTCTTCGAAAGGCGGGTGGACGACGAAAGCCTCGAACAGACCGTGAGCCTGGCCCGGAGCAATGGCCTCGTAGCGGTACCCGGTGTTCGCCCCTTTAGGACTGAACGGCTTGCGCTCGCCCCTCCGGACCACGACGAAGTCGTTGTGTGACGCGGTCACGCCGAACAGGTCACCGACCCCTGTTTCAAACGCTTCCGCTACCCTCAGTGCGGTGGAGATAGAGGGAACGGAAACGCCTCGCTCGACCTTGGACAAATAGGACTTGGTGAGCCCCGTTCGTGCGGCAAGCCCCTCCAGCGTGATCCCTTTGAGCTCGCGCAACCGCTTGAGGCGCCAGAAGGCGTGCGACTGGTTAACACTGGCTTGCTTTTTCATATAGGATACATTGTGTTCCCTTTGTTCTTTGATGTCAATATCTTGCCCCTCAATCCCCGTTGAGATCCGGCCTTGCAGCCAACGTCCTCGATACTCTCCTCGACGGTGCCATTGACACTTTTATTTTTATAGGACATTATATGTCCTATAGAGAACGTTACGGGTTATGGACGTTTCCTTCCCCACTGACCTGGACCGAAGAGGAGGAACTATGCGTGTCATGTATGGGATGCGGTTCGCTCTCGCCGTTTCGACTGGATTCCTGTATTCCGTTACGGTGTTCGCCACGACGATTGCGGTGCAAGCCTACCCGAACAAGGCGATTCGTATCGTTGTGCCGTTCCCGCCCGGCGGCGGCGCCGACATGACCGCGCGCCCGATCGCGCAGAAGCTCAGCGAACGTTGGGGCCAGCCGGTCATCATCGACCACCGCGGCGGGGCGAGCGGCATGATAGGCGCGGACATCCTCGCCAAGGCGCCGCCCGACGGCTACACCCTCATGGTCGGGTCCTCGGGCGAAGCCGCGCTCAATGTCGCGATCTTCCCAAAGATGCCGTACGACCCGGTCAGGGATTTCGCGCCGATCACGCTGGCGACGTTGACCCCGATCGCGCTGGTCGTGCATCCGTCGGTACCCATCAAGTCGGTAAAGGAATTCATCGTGATCGCAAGAACGAAGCCCGGATCGATGACGTTCGGTTCGGCCGGCGCCGGTTCCATCCATCACTTCGCCGGCGAGTGGCTGAAAATGCTGACCAAGATCGACATCGTGCACGTGCCGTACAAGGGCATGGGTCCAGCGATCGTCGATCTGCTCGGCGGGCAGATACCAAGCGGGTTTGCCACGCTGCTGCCGGCGCTGCAGCATGTGAAGATCGGCAAGTTGCGCGCCCTGGCGGTGACGACGCAAAAGCGCGTGCCGCAGTTGCCGGACGTGCCGGCGCTCGCCGAGACGCTGCCCGGATTCGACGTCACCCAGTGGAACGCAGTGTGGGCGCCGGCCGCGACGCCGAAGGACGTGCTCGACAAGCTGAGCACGGAAATCACGCGCATCGTGCAGTCGCCCGACTACAAGGCGCGCATGGCAGGGCAGGCCGCCGAGGCCGTCGGCAATTCGCCATCAGAACTCGCGGCCTTTCAAAAGGCGGAAATCAACAAGTATCGCAAGATCGCGCAGCAGGCGAACATCAAGGTCGACCAGTAGCTAGAGAGCCCCGGCAACTTCCAAGGAGGACGCAATGCGAACGACTCATTGGCTGAGGACTGCGATACTTGGACTGCTGCTTACGGGCTGTGCGGGCATCAGTACCGCCGCCCCACCGGAAGCGCGACAGGCTTTGGCTCCAACCGGCAAGCTTCGCGTTGGGCTTCAGCTTGGCAATCCTCTGAACGTAATACGGGACTCCGCGTCGGGTGAGATGAAGGGGGTAGCATTCGACCTCGGAAATGAGTTGGCCCGGCGCTTGGGGGTTCCGTTTGAGGGGGTTCTGTACCCATCGGTCGGAGCCCTTCTCGACAGCGGGAAATCCGGCGCTTGGGACGTCGCTTTTGTCGGGTTTAGTCCTGCGCGAGCAAAGGAGTGGGTTTTCAGCGCGGTGCACCTGGAAGTCGAATTCGGCTACCTCGTCCCTGGCGGTTCTTCCATCTCGACAATGGCTGATGTGGATCGGCCCGGGATTCGAGTTGCCGTGCAGGAGAAGTCCGGGCCGGATCGCTTTTTTTCCCGCATGCTAAAAAACACCGTGGTGGTGCGAGCATCAAGCAACCCGGGCGCATTGGAGGCGCTGAAATCCGGGAGAGCAGACGTAATGGGCAGCCTCAAGCCAATCCTGTTCGAGATGTCGAATCAATTGCCGGGTTCTCGGGTTCTCGACGGTCGGCCCGGCATCGATCCGCACGCTATGGCAGTGCCGAAGGGACGAGACCTCGGGGTGGCGTACGCGCGCAGGTTTATCGAGGAAGCGAAGTCCGAGGGTCTGGTCAAAGCCGCGATCGTGAGGGCCGGTTTACGCGGCGTGATCGTTGCCCCACTCAAGTGATGCTCTCTACTCACGGCGTGGACAGCGACGCGGGCGCGCGCGTCACGCCGCACGTGGAATCTGTAGGAAAAGTCCCGCGCCCATCAGCGGACGATATAAATGCAATATGAGCGGCGATTCGATAACATTGGTCTCGATAGACGTCCGCTTTCGAGAAGTCAGAACCTCGCGTTTGGGGCGGCTCCGGCCGTTTGTAGCAACGCTTGACGCCCAAGACCAACAACCGAGCTGTGCCATCGTCCTCTTTGGCACCAGTAAAAGCCGGCGAGCGCGTGTTGACGCATGCGGTCGAGCTGGCTCGAACCGTTTGGGGGCAACGCCTGGTCGCAGCGTATGCCCTCGGCAGCCTGGCGCACGGCGGCTTCAGCGTTCACGTCAGCGACGTCGATTTCGGTCTCGTTCTGGGTGATCCCCTCGACGAACGGGACGCGAAGGCGGTCGATCGGTTATTGACCGAGGTGAAAGCCGACGGCGTTCCTCTTGCCGAGCGCCTGTCGGTGTATTGGGGCTCTTTGAGCACGCTCGCCGGGGTCGAAAGCGGTGGGCGTTTTCCGCCGCTGGACTTGCTCGATCTGAAGCAGTTCGGGCGCCTGCTCGCCGGGCGGGATGTTCGCTCCCGGCTCCAGTCCCCTACCCTGAAGGAACTGGTGGTCTCCGGCGCCGATTTCGCCCTGAAACATCTGTCAACGCCAGAGGTTACAGCCGAGCTTCGGAATCCGGTCGAGTTGGCGAAGGCGAGCACCAAGACGCTGACGAAACGGGTTCTCTACCCCGTCCGCTTTCTCTTCACGGCGCACACCGGACAGATCGGCATGAACGATAAGGCGGTAAAGTACTTTTCGGGATTCGCGACGGGACCGGCGGCGGAGCTGGCCGGAAAGGGCTTCGAATGGCGCTATGACCCTCCGCTTCCCGGCGACCGCGCGGTCGTGGATCTGCTGCAAAAAGGAGTACTGCCTTTGTACCGGACGTTCCTTGCAGATTACGAGCGGCGCTTGCGCGAGTACGGCGAGCCTGACCTCGCGCAGGCTTACCGAGAATGGCGAGGGCGTCTTGATTGAAACAGACGGGCTGCCGCCCGGCTGATAGAAGTGACGAATAAGGGTGACGATCTCGTCACTCTTCGTCGGGGCGGAACTTGGTTTCGGGCTTGAGGCCCTTGCGCCGCAGCTTCTCGCTCGTGCGCCCGTTCTCGAGGTAGCGTCCCTCAGCCGCCCGCCTCGCCGCAGCTTCCCACTGCGGGAGCCAGTCGCCTTGGGGCGCGCTGAACCACGGAGCCTGCGCGCGCAGCTTCGGAAAACCAAGCTCCTCCCATATCCTGCGCGCCCGCTCCATGTATTCCTGCCGTGGCAGGGCAAGCGGCGGCAGCTCCTCCTTCATGGTTGCATCCATCAGGAGCGTTGCGTCCTCGCGCTCCGCTTCGTGCTCGCGCTCGGGCCCGTGCCCGGGGCTGCGATAGTCGAGCACCTGCAGGTCCCGCACCGGGTTCATGCGGAACGCGATCGCCCAGAACACGGCGTCCGAATTGTCGGGATCGATGTCGTCGTTGATCGCGATGCAGATCTTGCCGCAATCGGCTTTGAAGCTCGAGGCGCCCGCGAGCGCGCGCCAGATTTCCGTGCGCGGGGTGCCCTTCTCCACCGTGACGAGAATGATGCGTCGCAGCGCCGTCATCCGCTCGTGCAGCGTGACGCGCTTGACGCCGCGCACGCCCAGCGTGTCGCGCAGGTGGGAGAGAAACATGGGCTCGTACGACACGCGCTTGATGGCGCTCGACTCGCTCGGCGTCACCTGGCTCAGGTACGATGCGACGATGGCGTCTTTGCGATGCGTGATCGCCGTCACCCGCATCGGCATGTTGAATTCCTCAAGCGCGATGTGTCCGTGGGATTCGCCAAACGGCCCTTCCGGCTCGAGATATTCGGTGTCGATCAGGCCTTCGATGACGATCTCGGCTTCGGCCGGCACCAGGAGATCGACGGTCCTGGCGCGCACCACGTTGATCGGCTCTCCCGCAACCGCGCCCGCAACGCCGATCTCGTCGAGCCCGAGCGGAAGCTTCATCGGCGCGACGAATGCGACGCACGGCGGGCACCCCAGCACGATCGCGCAGGGCATCGTCTTGTCGCCGCGCTGCTGATGCTTGAGGTAGTAGCGATAGCCGCCCGCGCCGCCCACCCGCGTCGCCATCCGGATCACGCAGCGGTCCGGCGCCTTGAGCCCCGCACGGTACGTGCCGTGGTTCTGCACGCCGGTGTCGGGGTCCTTGGTGATGACATTCGTCGCCGTGAGCGTTGGCGCGCTGTCGTAGCCCGGCGTGGAGACCGGGATGGGCAGCGAATCGAGGCCGTTGCCCTCCCCCTTCAGCGCCTCGCCCTCGATGACGACTTCCTGGCAGGGCGCGCGCTCGACGATGCGCGGGGGCAGCGGATTGGCGATGGCATGGTCCCACTTGGCCTGCACCTTGTCCGCCGGCGTGCGCATCCCGATGCAGTAGATCTCCCGGTTCCCGGCAAAAGCGCCGACCACGACCGGGAACTTGTAGCGCCGCCCGCGGCCATCGACCACGTTGGTGAAGAGAAACGCCCTGCGTTCGTGCTCCTCGACGCCGCCCACGTACTGCCAGCGCACGAGCGGATGAAGCTCGGAGTCCTTGTCGATCGGCTGATCGATGGTGAGGAGCAGACCCTTCTCTTTCAACTCCTCCAGATGCTCGTGCAGATCGGCGTAGCCTCGCGCGGGATCGGCCGCGCGTCTCGCCTGCCGCCGCTCAGCCGCCGAGCGCGATTCCGTTCTGGTCGTCACCCCTCACCTGTTTGACCGTCAAAAGTCAGGTGATCGTAGCCTATAGGGAAAACCGGAGCAATCGCGCGCGCCGGCCACGACGCATGGTGCTTGGCAGCAGGTTTGCGGTAGATTGGGGCTGGCCTCGTGCCGCTCCGGGAGGCAAGGTGAACGCCGCCAATTTCCGGCGCACCGTCGATCGGGGCGCCACGCACCCGCATTGAGGAGAAACCACCGTGAAGAAGCGAAATGCAAGACCCCCGAGGACCGTGTCCAGCATCTTCCTCCAGGGCGTGGCGATCACCCTGCCGGTTACCCTGACCGCCGCGCTCCTCTACTGGCTCGCCGCCACGGCGGAAAGCTTCCTGGGAGGCTTGATCCAGCACCTCTTTCCGCAACTCACGTACTGGACCGGGATGGGAATCGTGCTTGCCATCGCCTTGATCTTCCTCGCGGGCATCCTGATGAACATGTGGGTCACGCGGCGGCTCGCGGATCTCGTCGATCGCCAGCTCGAGCGCATCCCGATCGTCAAGAGCATCTACGGAAGCATTCGCGACATCTTGGGCTTTATCTCGCGCAAGGACTCGAGCGCGGGGTTCCGCCAGGTGGTCGCCGTGTCGGTCACCGACCAGATCCGTCTCGTCGGCTTCGTCACGGTCGAGGACGGTAGCGCGGCACCGCTGGCGTCAAAGGCATCGGATGCGCTGGTCGGAGTCTATCTGCCGATGAGCTACCAGATTGGAGGCTATACCGTTTATCTCCCCCGGGCCCGGATCGAGCCCCTTGACATGACGATCGAGGATGCCATGCGCTTCACGCTGACCGCGGGATTGTCCGGCAAGCGATCCGCCCCGACGGCGCCCCGCCGCGCTTCGCCCGACACCTGACGCTGCCGCCTCAGTCGAGGGGTTGAAACTTTCCGTCCCAGTCGACGCCGAGCTCCGCGCGCGCGCCTCCGGATTCAATTGCTTCTGCACGAGTCGATCACCGCGTCCGCGAATTGCGCCGTTGAAGCGCTGCTGCCAACTCGCCCCGGCGGGTCAGGGCCGCTCGCGCGCGTCCGATTGTGCGGTTTTTCTTTGGTCCACGCGTGGCGGCCGATCAGTCGGTCAGGCACAGCCCATGATCGGGCTGGAAAGTGAGGAAGACCTTCTGCGCGGGCGTCAGGCGCACGAAGTGGTCGATCTGGATGCCCACTTCGTGCGTGCCGACGCGAACCCGGCAGTCGAGAAAGTTTCCGAGGTAGACGGTATCGATCACCTCCGCCTCGATCAGGTTGACGCTCGATTCCCCCGCCGGGCGCTGCAGGTGAAGAGCGATGTCTTCGGGGCGCAGGCTGATAACGATGCGCTGGCCGGGTGACGCGGTCTGGCCCCCGAGCGCCTTCAGGTGCAGTGGAGCATGGCTGTCCCCGAGCGGGATCTCCACTTCGGAGAGCTCACCGTTGCGGCTGACGAGCTTGCCTTCCAGCAGGTTGGCGACGCCGATGAAGTTGGCAACGAAGGTGTTCGCCGGCCGCGCATAGATCGTCTCGGGGTCTCCCACCTGCTGGATCACACCCTTGTCCATCACCACGACCCGGTCGCTCATCACGAGCGCCTCGGCCTGATCGTGCGTGACATAGATCGACGTGATGCCGACCTCGTGCTGCAGCCGAACCAGCTCGATGCGCATCTGCTCGCGCAGCTTCGCGTCCAGATTGGAAAGCGGCTCGTCGAAGAGGATCACCTTGGGCTCGTAGGCGACCGCGCGGGCGAGCGCCACGCGCTGGCGCTGGCCGCCCGAGAGCTTCGTTGCGTAGCGCTCGGCGAGATGGCCGAGCCCCACCAGCTCCAGCGCCTTCCCCGTGCGCGCCTTGAGCTCCGCTCGCGGTACGCGGCGCACGCGCAGCCCGTAGGCGACATTGTCGAAGACGGTCATGTGGGGCCACACCGCATAGCTCTGAAACACCATGCCGATATCACGCGCCTCCGGATCCAGATGAATCCCGCGCTCCGGCGCCGTTACGACGTTCCCGTCGATGCGGATCTCGCCGCTGTCGGGGCGCTCGAGCCCGGCAATGCAGCGCAGTGTAGTGGTTTTGCCGCAGCCCGACGGCCCGAGCAGCGTCACGAACTCCCCTCGCGCCACCGCGAGGCTCACATCGCGCACCGCGCGCTCGGCACCGAAGCTCTTGTTGAGCCCGGCGAGCTCGACGAAGCCGCTCCCGTTCGCGCTCACGGCTGCACCGCCAGCGAGTGGTTGGGATCGAGATGCAGGAACACACGCTCGCCAGGACGCAGGCGCTCACGCGGATGCGCGAGCACCTTCCATTCGAACTCGCCCCAGCGCACGCGGCAATCCACGCAATTGCCGAGAAAGATCGCCTCCAGCACGCTGCCCTCGAGCCGGGGCGCGCCGCGGTCCTCGCGGGAGGCCTCCACGTTCTCCGGCCGCACGGACAGCACGGCCGCGGCGCCCTCGCTCACGCCCTCGCCCAGGCAGCAAGGCACCCGCACGTGCTCGTTGCCGTCATTGAGCTCGAACTCGCCGCGCCCGGGCGCCGTGACGCGGACGACGCGGCCTTCGAGCAGGTTGGCGACGCCAATGAAATTGCTGACGTAGCGGTTGATGGGATGCGCGTAGATCTCGTGGGGACCGCCCTTCTGCTCGATACGGCCCTTGCTCATGACGATGATCTCATCACTCATGACCAGCGCCTCGGCCTGGTCGTGGGTGACGTAGACCGACGTGATCCCGACCTCATTCTGGATGCGCTTCAGCTCGACCCGCATCTGCTCGCGGAGCTTGAGGTCGAGATTGGAGAGTGGCTCGTCAAAAAGCAGCAGCCGCGGGCGCGAGACGATGGCGCGCGCCAGCGCTGCGCGCTGCTGCTGCCCGCCGGAGAGCTGCGTTGCGAGCTTGCCGGCCATGTCCGCGAGACCCACGAGCCGCAGCACGTCTGCCACTCGGCTGTCGATTTCCTCGCGGTCGAGCTTTCGGATCTCGAGCGGATAGGCGACGTTCTGCGCCACCGTCATGTGGGGCCAGATCGCGTAGCTCTGGAACACCATTCCGATGTCGCGCTTCTCCGGCGGCATGAAAAGCTTCTCCTTGGCGGACGTGTAGGTCACTCCGCCCACGCGGATCTCGCCGTCATCGATGCCGTGCAGCCCGGCAATCGACATGAGCGTCGTGGTCTTCCCGCACCCTGAGGGCCCGAGCAGCGTCAGGAACTTGCCGCGCTCGACGCCAAACGAGATGTCGTCAACAGCCCGGTCCGCTCCAAACCATTTGACGAGCCCGCGGACCTCCAGGTAGGGCGCGTTGGCGTTCTGGTTCACCATGTCCTTCGCAGCGTTCCGTCGCGGTCACGCTGTGAGCGCTTCGCGCCCGGCCGCGCGCCTGAAGATGACTATGCAGAGCAGAAGCACCACGGTCTGCGCGACCGAAAGCGCCGACGTGAGCGGCTCGTTCTCGAAGTTCGCAAGGTAGTAGACGCCCACCGAGAGCGTCTCCGTGCCCGAGGTGTAGAGAATGATCGAGATCGACAACTCCCGCAGGAAAATGATGAACAGCAGCAGCCAGCCCGCAAAGATCCCCGGCTTGAGCAGCGGAATGGTGATCCGCCGCAGCGTCGTGAACCACGACGCGCCGGCCATCCGCGAGCTCTGGTCGAGCTCCTCGGATATGGCCAGCATCACCGAGGAGATGTTGCGCTGCCCGTAGGGGAAAAAGCGCGTGATGTAGCCCAGCAGCAGGATCCAGAGCGTGGCGTAGATCGGCGTCTGGATGTAGGTCACCAGCACGCCCATCGCAAGCACGATGCCCGGGAAGCCGATGGGAATGACGCACAGGAGATCGAGCATCCTCGAGCCGAAGCCCTTGGTGCGATGAATCATGTAGCTCACCACGAGCGAGAGCACCATGGCAATACTGGCGCCGGCGAAAGCCAGGATGAAGCTGTTGAGGATGCCGTTCGTCGCGGCCTGGATGCTGTCCGTGCGCCAGAAGGCCAGGGTCTTGCCGTAGTTCCGGAAGGTCAGATCGGCGGGAATGATCTCGCCCTCCCATACGGGGTGCAGGCTCACCACGATCAGCGAGAAGATGGGGAGCACGACGGCGACGAGAACGAAACCGAGGTTGTAGCCCAGCGCCAGCCATTTCCAGCGACCGAGGTCCAGAACGTTGGGACGGAAGCCCTTGCCCGTCACGGTCGTGAACGAGCGTGGGGCGATGTAACGTTGCTGGACAAAAATGAAGAACGCGGTGATCGCGCCCAGCGCCATGCTCATGCTGGCGCCCAGGTAATAGTTGGCGTCGTCGCCCACCGCCTTCGTGAAGATCTGCGTGGTGAGTGTCTCCACGCCGTAGGGAGCGCCGAGCTTGAACGGGACGCCGAACTCCCCTGCGCTGGTTACGAACACGATGATCGCGCCCGAGAGGATCCCCGGGGCGACCAGCGGCAGCGTGACGGTGAACGTCGTGCGCAGCAAGCCCGCACCCGTGGTACGCGCGCTGTCCTCGAGCGACGGGTCCATCCGCCGCAGCGAGCCCACGACGAACAGGTACACGAGCGGCGTGAAAAAAATGCCGGTGACCCAGATGATCCCGTAGATGTTGTCGACGTTGAGCAGGTGAGCCTCGATGCCGAACAGATTCCGAGCCAGGGCATTGAGCAGGCCCGTCTTGGGCGCCGCCAGGTTGTGCCAGGCGATGGCGCCGACGAAAGGGCTCAGGAAGAACGGGATCAGGTTGAACGGCTCGAGCTTCTCCCGCCACGGGCAATTCGTGCGGGCGTTGATCCAGGCGAGCGACACGCCAAGGAAGGTGGCGAGCAGCATCGATCCCGTGCTGACGAGCAACGTGTTGACGAATGCTCCGGGAATTACGTGGTCGGTGACGAGCAAGCGATAGTTGTCGAGCCCCCATGTGGTGCTGAACCCCAGCTCGTCGAGGACCCGGAAGCTGCTCACGACCAGCGTCGCCAGCGGAAGCAGGACCGCCGCGGCCACGATCAGGCTCACCGCTATCGTCGCGATCGACTCCTGCGTGAGGAGGCTCCGCCAACGGCCGATCGACTGCGGCGCGCCGGCAAGCGTCCCAACTGCAGCTTCAGTTCTCATGCGTCTGGTGTTCGATCGAGAAACGCTCTGGCCAGCCTTGACGGCCGGCCAGAGTTCGTCTGGCGTGGATCAACGCCGGACACCGGTCATTACTTGAACTTCTTCGTCCAATCGTCCCGCACCGGCTTGAATTTCTTCCGGGATGCGACCCAATCCTTCAAACCAAGCAGCTTGTGCTGGCTCAAGTCGAGGAGGTAGGGCTTGGCCGCCTCGGGTGGCTCGTAGCCCTTCATGAAGGTATAGATGCCCTCGCCCTGGACGAATACATCGGCCCCCTCTTTGCTCAACAGGAACTCGATCAGGAGCTTCCCGGCATTGGGATGCGGCGCACCCTTCAGCACGACCGCCTGGTTGCCCAGCATGACCTGGCCTTCCTTGAAATAGCCGATCTTCAGAGTCTTTGCGAGCTCGGGCTTCTTGAGGATGTTTTGATAGACGCGCCCGGAGAGATTCCACATGTCGAGGGGCCGCTCGCAGGAAATGACCATCTGCATCTTGGGCTCTGTCCGGAACTCGATCAGCGGATCGGTTGTCTTGAGCTTATTGAAAATCCCCTTCATGTCGATGCCCGCTTCCATGAGAGAGATCGTCGTGTTGGTGTAGGTCGCGCTCTTGGTCAGGTCTGACGCGATGGTCTTTCCCTTGAGGCTGGGCTTCAAGACATCCGCGTACGAGGTCACCTTCAAATTCTCCATGCCCGGGCAGGAGCTGTTCCAGACCGGCTGGAAGGTGTAAGCAAGGGGAACGACCACGTACGGATAGTTCGAATATTGACCGGCGCTCTTGACGAGCTCGGTGTGGTTCTTCCAGTAGCCGCTGTCGAGCTTCTCGAATGCCCCCTGCTTGGCCGCCGCCGCGAAGAAGCCCGGGTCGCTCACGAGATGTACGTCGACCGTGAACCGGCCCGCCTTGATCTCCTGGCGCACCTGGGCGACGGTGGCCCCGGTGCCCTTGCGCAGATTGTTGAACTTGAAGTCGTCGCCCAGGCCGTAGCGCTTCTTGAAGACCTCGGCCATGCGTGTGGCCGTCGCGTCGCTGAACAACGGGTTGATGATGGTGACCGCGCCTTCTTTCTTCGCCAGCGGGATCAGCTTCTTCTCCTGCGGCGTGAGATCGGCGGCGCCGACGGATGCGGCCGTGGCAAAAGCGCCGGCGGCGAGTGCAGCGCCCACTTTCAGAACGAAAGACTCGATACGATACCTCATGGTGCTCCTCCTCCACGTTCCACATGAGGCCCGGCTGCGGAAGCGATTCCCCGCATCCGGGCGCAGCGAGCCGGGTCAGAACGATATCCCCCGACGGACGCCGCATTTCAACACTTCGCCCCGGTTCACAACGACGGGGCGAAACCTTCCTCCCACTTCCCGCTTTTATTCAAAAAACCACGGGTTTATGTGCGGTTGCACTCCTCATGCCGGGCCGCACCCAAGGGAGGTCAGCCATAGTATGCCAATGTGGCCCCGGCTTGTCAGCACTTGGCCCCAATGCGGCTGCAGCGACGACGGCATCGGTCGCTAGCCCGACGCCGCAATCATGATCTTCAGCAGGTCGAAATTCGAAGCGTCCATCGCGAGCTGCCTGCTGTTGATCTGGCGATCGAGCTGCACTACCGCGTCGTTGCACGGCGTCGGAATGCCGAGTTCCTTTCCCTTGCGCGATACGACGCCGCTGATGAACTCCATCTCGCTTCTGCGGCCCTTGATGTGATCGTGAATCGGCGCCGTGCGCGAGCGGCTGCCGACATGGCCGAGCAGCGCTTTCATCGCGGTCATCAGGTTCTCGTCGCTGGAACCCGCGAACTCGTCAGCGCGCAGTCCGAAGATCGGCTCGGTGCGATAGCCGAGCGCCGTGCCGACCGCGAGCGACTCGCGGCCGAGCTTCGCGGCCAGGTCAAACATTCCGGGCAGCTCGGAGGCCTCCCCGTTGGTCAGCCCCAGCAGACCGCGCGGGCCCATCGTCATGGAATTGGCGATGAGCTTCGTCCACTTCGCGCCATGGATGTTGTTGGTGATGTCGCAGCGGCCCACGTGGCTCATCAGTGCCGCGATTTCCTTGACGCGCGGGGTGTAAAAGCCGTCCAGCTCTCCCACAGAGAACCACGTTCCCTTGTGCGTCGTATTGCGCTGCACGAGGCCCGGCGTAAAGATCTCCGCCGAGAGCTCCACCACGCAGCCCACCACCCGCTCGCGTCCCACGATGGAAGCGAGGGAGTCGTCGTTCATCCCGTTCTGCACGCCGACCAGCACGCCGTCGCGCTTGAGGTAGGGCCTCACGAACTCCGCCATCCAGCGGTGATCGTTCGACTTCACGGCCAGGAAAACGATGTCGAACTCCAGGTTCGCCGACGCAAGATCGCAAAGATGGTAGGCGCGGATGGGGACCTTGACGTCACCGTCCTTCATCTGAATATGGAGTCCTCCCGACCTCATGGCCTCGACCTGCGCCGGCCACTGGTCGATGACCGAAACATCGTGCCCTGCCTTGGTGAGATCGGCACTGACGCTGCTGCCGATGGCGCCTGCTCCCAGAACCGCTATTTTTCTCTGCATGCCTCTCTATCCTTGCCCGGTCTTTCTTACTTCCCGAATCGAACTCTCGGCGTTCTCGGCGTCTTGGCGGTTCAAGTTTGAACTTGCTTCTCTCGGCGCCTCGGCGGTTCAATATCTGCGAACATCGGCATGACCTCGCGCGCGAAGCGCCGCAGGCTCTCTCTCGAGCCACCGCCAATGTTGGCGAGCACGTATTGAACGCCTGCCGCGCGCAGCGCCTCGAGCTTCCTCAAGATCTCGTCCGGCGTTCCGTAGAGCGCGACGCTCTCGCTCGCCTCGGCCGTATGCTCGTACGACAGGATGTGCGAGCCTCCTTCGCGGCCCGGGGTGCGGGAAACTTCGACCGTTCGCTGCCTCAGCCTGGCATTGCGCTCCAGCGCGGCCATCTTATCGGCCGCGTCGCGAGCGACATAAACATCGCGCGCCAGCGCGACCTGCGCGGGGTCAAACGCGCGACCCCTCCCCTCGACCTCGGATTTGAAGAGCGCGATGCGCTCGCCCGTCACTTCGGGCGTGGCAAACTGATCGAGCAGGAGATTGAAGCCGCGCTCGGCGACCCGTTTGATCGAAGCCGTGCTTCCAGCCGCCATCCAGAACGGCGGATGCGGCTTCTGAAACGTCGGCGGCTCGACCGCGATGTCTTCGAACTGCCAGAAGCGCCCGCGATAGGAAAACCGGCCGCTCGCCGTCCAGGCCCGATTGATCACTTCGAGCGCCTCCTCGAACCGCGCTTCGGCTTCCTCCATCGGGATGCAGAAACCCTTGAACTCGGTGTAGCGGTAGCCCTTGCCCACGCCGAAATCGAGGCGACCGCCCGACAGAAGATCGAGCGTTGCCGCCTGCTCCGCCAGCAGCACGGGATTGTGCCAGGGCAAAACCATGACCGCGCTTCCCACGCGCAGCGTGCGGGTGCGCGCCGCCACCCATGTCAGCACGTTCAAGGTCGCCGAGACCTGGTTCCACCCGGTGAAATGATGCTCGACCAGGAAACTGCTGCGGTAGCCGAGCGCCTCGGCCTCGACATTGAACTCGACGTAATCCTTGAACCCCTGGCCCAGACCGGGCGCGAGATTGCTGGTATTCGCCTGCGCAGTGCCGAAAAGGCCGAACCTCATTCGATGGGTGATGGGTGATGGGTGATGAATGATGACGCAGGACCAGCGGTTCAGTCCACCCACCATTCACAATTCACGATTCACGCATCTATCAATAAAGCAGCGCGGCCGATCACTTCGCCTCGTTCGACCTTCGCATGGACCGCCTCGGCTTCTTTGAGCGGCCGGATCTCGGTGACCATTGGCCATACTGCGCCGCGGACAACAAGGTCGAGCGCCTCCAGGACCTCCGCGCGCGAAACGTAACGGCTGCCGAGCAGCTCCTGCTCCTTGAGGAGCATCTCGAGGGAAGACGCCTGAAAGCGCTGCCCCGCGCCCCCGAGGGTCACCAACCGCCCCCGGCGCCCGAGCGCCTTTGCGCCCGCTTCGAGCGTGGCGGTGGTGGAGACGTAATCGATGACCACATCCACGCCGTTGCCCCGCGTGAGGTCGAGCAGCGACTCGGCCGCGTCGCCCGACGACGCGTCCACGACGGCATCGGCCCCGGCCTTGCGGCACGCGTCGAACTTGCTGCGCGCGACATCGACCGCGATGACGCGCGCTCGCGCCCAGTTCGCCAGCATCACCTGGTGGATGCCCACGCCGCCGCCCGCCCCGAACACGGCGACCGTATCTCCGGCCTTGACGCGAGCGCGGCGCAGGACCTTGTACGGCGTGGCGATCGCGTCGTTCATGACGCCGACTTCGGCAGGACGGGCGCGATAATCGAGTCCCTCCGGCAGCCGGAGAAAGATGTGCGCCGGCAGCTTGATGTATTGCGCGTAGCCGCCGTCGCAGTGGCGCCCGACGTTACCGCCACTCGCCTCGCACAACGGCTCCAGGCCGGCGAGGCACCACCGGCAATGGCCGCAGCACAAGTAGTAGTACGCGGTTACCGGGTCTCCCACGCGGAGCCCGGCTGCGCCCTGGCCCACTTCCACGATCTCGCCCGTGATCTCGTGCCCGATGATGCGCGGAAATTGGGCGGCAATGCGCCCCGCCTTGATGTGCTGGATCGTCAAGCCGGACCCGCAGGCAAGCACCTTCGCCACCGCCTCCCCCGGTCCCGCCACCGGGTCCGGAACATCGGTGAGCTCGAAAGGCGCATTGGCCGCCGTGAGGATCATCGCCTTCATCTGGATCTCGCGCGCGGATCAGTCGCGGAACATGAAGTTGGCCGCCTTGAGAAACAGCGTGCGATTGACGCCGTCCGAGTGAAGGAAGGCTGCCGCGTCGCGCATGAGCTTCTCGACGCCGAATTCCTTCATATACCCGTGCCCCCCGTGGATTTCCATGGTCCAGGTCGCGATCTTCCACGCCGCCTGCGCCGCCATCGCCTTGGGCAGCGCGCCGAGCGTCCTGTCCCAGCCCTCTTCCTGGTGATCGGCGAGCCAGCAGGCGCGGTGCAGGTACGAGCGCGAAGCATCGATCAGCATACGCATCTCGGCAAGCTGCGCGCGGATACCGTCATGCTCGATCAGGGGTTTTCCGCCCTGCACGCGCACCTTTGCCCACTCGATCGCCTTCTGGTGCAGGGCAACCGCAACGCCCAGAATCGTCGCCGCCGCGTAGGCGTTGCTCATGGGAAAGAACTGCCCGAGGATACCGAAGCCCTTGCCCGGCGCGCCGACGACGTTCTCGTCCGGCACGAAGCAGTCCTGGAAGATGAGCTCCGCGTTGTTGGCAAGCCGCTCGCCCATCTTGTCGTGCACGCGCCCGGTGCTGAAGCCCGCGCGCCCGCGCTCGATGAGAAAGCAGGTCGAGCCCTCCGCAAGCGGCTTGCCCGCCTCCGTCTGGGCGAAGAGAAGGTAGAAGCTCGCCCGGTTGCCGTTCGAGATGAAGTGCTTCATCCCGTTCAGGATCCATCCGCCTGTTCCCCGCTTCGCGGTGGTGCGAAAGGGCGCCGGATACGGAAGAAAATAATTCGAGGCCGTATCCGGCTCCGTAATGCCGATCGCGAGCATGCCGCGGGGATCGGACGAGAACTCCGGCAGGACGCGGGCCTGCTGCTCGGCGTTGAGCCCTTTCTCCATGATCTGGGCGATCTTCAGCGTCTGCGCGAAGATGACGGACACCCCGATGTCGCCCTTCGCAAGCTCCTCGATCACCATGGCGGTGGTGAGAGAGTCGGTGCCCAGGCCGCCCCACTTTTCGGAGAGCGTCATTGTCCGAATTCCGAGCTCGTGGGCCTTTTCGACGATTTCCCATGAGAATCCCTCGGCCGGGTCGGTTTTCGCGTCGAGTTGCGCCGCCCGCGGTGTCACCTCCTCCTCGACGAAGCGCTCGACGGTCTCGAGGATGGCGCGCTGGTCCTCGTTGACGATGAAGATTTCTTCCATGGCCTTCCATTCACTTCGCAGCCCGCTCCCGCCGCTGCAGCGTTGCGAGGGGAGAGGAGCGCCCGGGAAAACAAGGGCCGGCTTGCGCGCCGGCCCTCTTCCGCGCGCTCGGGCAGGCGCTAAGCCTTGGGAATGCCCGCCTGCTCGATCACCTTCCTCCAGCGAGCTGTCTCGGAACGAATCAAACGGGCGAATTCTTCCGGAGTCGACGGCTGGGGATCGAGCCCCGTTGCCAGCAGCTTCTCGCGCAGCGACGGATCCTTCAACGCTTTGACCACCGCGGCGTTGAGCCGCGCAATGACCGGCTTCGGTGTCTTCGCCGGGGCCAGAACGCCGTACCAGGTACTGAACTCGTAGCCCGGCACGCCGGCTTCGGCAATCGTGGGCAGATCGGGCAGGACCGGCGAACGCTTGGAACTGCTCACTCCCAGCGGGCGAAGGCGCTTGGCCTTGATGTGGCCGTACACGGTCGGGATCGGCACCATCACGCACTGCACCTGCCCGGCGATTGCGTCCCTCACGGCCGGGCCGCCGCCCTTGTACGGAACGTGGTGCAGGTCGATCTTCGCGACGCTCATGAAGTACGCCATGGACAGGTGCGTCGAGCTGCCCGCTCCCGCCGAACCAAACGCGATCTTGCCCGGCTGCGCTCTTGCCGCCGTGACGAAATCCTTGATGGTCCTGTACGGCAGGCCGTTGTTGACGATCAGCACGCTTGGGGTAAAACCCGCAATCGAAACCGGCGCGAGGTCTCTCAACGCGACATAGGCCCGTTTCGGGCGCAGCGTCTCGTTCACCGCGAGGCCGATGTTGTTGAGAATGATGGTGTAGCCGTCCGGATTGGCCTGGGCCGCCAGGGCGGTGCCGAGCGTGCTGCCGGCGCCGCCGCGGTTGTCGACGACGAGCTGCACGCCAAGCTCTTCCGTGAGCTTTGCGCCGAGAAGGCGGCCGATCAGATCGGACGTGCCGCCTACCGAGTAGGGAACGATGAAGCGGATCGGCCGTTGCGGGTAGCCCGCCTGCGCTGCGAAAACCTGGATGCTGATGGCGCAGAGCGCCGCCGTCAGCCCGCTCCAAATCAATCGATTTCTCATGCCTTCCTCCTCAGCATTGCGGAAACCCGGATAATTTTCAATCGCCGCACGTTTAACGTTTTACGTTTCACGAGGCTGCGTAAGCTGCGAGACCATCTCGTCGACGTAACGCTCCGTCAAAGCGCGCATCTGTTCCGTCGTAAGGTTGCTCACCGGATGCGGCAGCTCCACGAATGGATGGCCGTCCATTCCCTTGGTGCGAAACTGGTAGACAGCCGCATTCTTGAACACCTGCGTCAGGAATACCGTCGCCGGAATTCCCCGTTTCTCGAACTCGATCGTGTCGTGCACACTGCACAACGTGCAGGACCCTCACCCGCCGAGCGCTGCGGCCGCAATCTGCACCTCTTTCGCCATGTCATCGATCAGGGCAGCCGTTGCGGGCTTCGAGTAGTGCTCCTTGCGCCGGATGAGGACCCTGGCGACCCCGTAACGGCTGCGCAGCGCCTCCGCCACCGTCTCCAGTATCACGTCGGCCTGCTCCTTCGTGTTGTCGAGGAGCCCCACCACCTTGCCGGCCAGCTCCTTCGGACGCGCCGCCGGCGCGATCTTCACGCCGCTTCCGCCGGCGGTAGGATCAATGAAACCCAGATCGCTTGCCATGCTCGGGCCTTCCTCTCTTCAAAGGTGCGCCATCCCTGATTATGACGCAACCGTCGCGGCCGCGTCACACCGAGTACGCACTGTGGACAGCGCGGCTCGACTCGTTCCAGCCGTGGCACACCGCTGTGACGGGGCCCAGGCCGCCGGCGACAATCAGGTGCAGCCGGTCAGGATCCTTCACCGCCTTGACGAGGCATTCGTCGTCTTCCGGATCGAGCCCCATCGCCCGCGCACGTTCGGGCCGCCAGTTTCCGCCCCGCTTGAGATTTTTCTGGGGACGAGCGGCAAGCTCGCACAACCGGTGCTGCACGTCGCGACGGCTCATGCCGGCGTCGGCGCACAAGCCCGCGTGCTGCGGGCTCATGGCCACCACCATGTCGGAGTTGAACCACATGTTCCACGATCCGGGCGCCGTCATCGCGTCGCCGATTCCCGCGAGCAGCCGCTGCGGTTCCGTGCTGACATCGTCGAAATGAAGCCGCGGGCTTTCGACCATTGCGCAGGTGATCACGTTGTCATCGGGGGAATATCCGCGCGAGACGGCGAGGCTCTCCCACGGACTGAGCGCCATGTGCTCCGTGAGGCACGCGGTGTAACGGATCGGCGAGGCGAAAACGGTTGCCGAGGCGATACCCGCGATACCGCCGCCGAGATTCATCAGGATCAACCGGATCGCGCGTCCGATCGTGGCGTTTGCGCGAAATCCGGGCCCGAAGCAGCCATTTCCGCCGCGCAGCCCGATCCGCTCCGCATAGGGACCGTTGACCATCATGAGCGGAGCAACGCCGTGCATCGTGCATTGCACGCCGCCCATGTTGAGCTCTTCGCAAAGGATCAGCGCCGCGCCCCCCAGAACGACGGGAAAGTATTCGGGCTTGCAGCCGGCCATCACGGCATGGATGGCGACATTGCGCACGGTTGCAATGCCTCCGGCCGGTGGAATGGCCCCGATCACCTCGTCAGGATCGCGCGCCGTGCCGGCAAGCATGGCCCGCACGCGCTCTTCGGTCGGGGTGACGACGGGCAGGCCGTCCGACCAGTCCTTCTCCAGGAAAAATTCAAACTCGTCCAACGTGTTCTCCATTGCTCTCGACCTTTGAATAATCGCAACCCATGCGGTAAGCTTTCTGCCGGCCCGTTCAGAATGCATTCTAAAGTCAGCCGCCACAGATGGTAACGTGGGAAGCCATTTTCCCGACACCGGTCATGAGGACGAATATCGGGCGGACGTTCACGGAGGAGGAGAACCGGTTCTTCGAGGGGATGCGGGCTTCCCCCCACCCCAATGTGAACAACGTGCGCAGCCTCGACACCCATGTCCTCGATGCTCCCGAAATGCGTTCCATCCGTTCCTTTGTCTCCAATTGCATCAACGAGTACGCGAAGAAGATCATCTCGTCCAGCCCCAAGCTCGAGTTCTATGTCACCCAGTCCTGGCTCAACTATACGCAGAAGGGCCAAGCCCATCACCGGCACGCGCACACCAACAGCCTCGTCAGCGGCGTGCTTTACGTGAACGCGAATAAGGAGCTGGACGGAATCTGCTTCTACCGCAACAGCGCGGCGCAGCTCTCCGTAACTGAGGACGAGCTCAACTGGTATAACGCGCCATCGTGGTGCTTCGGCGTAGGCGTCGGCGATGTGGTGCTCTTCCCGTCGAATCTTTCCCACGGCGTCGAGCAGACGACCGGCGAGCACACCCGCATCAGCCTGGCGTTCAACGCGTTTGTCCGGGGCGAAATCGGGTCGGAAGAGCGCCTGAACCGTCTGACCATTTGACTGGACTCTCCACCCGTCACATACGGGATGACCGGGCTATGGCCCGATGGCTGGACACTCCCGGCCACACGCAAATAGTCCAGATAAATCAGTTGCCGCTGCCTGCCAAACTGGAAATCGGATCCGATTCGGTCGAGGCTCAGGCCTGATAGCGCAATTTC
>Ga0256864_1000261_pt1:5000-21053 | contig 21053 bp, 20 predicted proteins | sample RVTome_11_FD_187336 | JGI IMG/M metagenome (GOLD analysis project Ga0256864, IMG submission 187336) | Soil microbial communities from uranium-contaminated site in the Upper Colorado River Basin, Wyoming, United States - RVT147D111 HiSeq ... | reverse complement strand
GTTCATGGGCCGCCGGCAGCGAGCGGATTACGGAGTCTGCATTCATCCCCATCTATAGAATTATCGGCGTGCAGCCGATGTCGCTGCATCCCTGTATGAACCCGATGATCGCCGGGTCTGGGGAATTTCTGCGGATCATCTGGGGAGGCAGGATTCGAACCTGCGCTCTTCCGGTTAACAGCCGGACGCCTTACCGCTTGGCCACTCCCCAAACGTTGCGCGCGAATCTAATGGATTGCCGACGATCGTGCCACCTTCGCAGATCGACTGATTCGGGGCTGTGCCAAACGATGCGTGTCGGAGGGCGTCAAACCGAGGGATCGCTTACAGAACAGCCGGGCGGCACGAGCGGGCGACAGGTCGTCGATGAGACGCGATTGCCCGGCATGATCGAAGACCGGGAGACGCGCCATCTGCAGCATCGTGTCGGCCAGATGACGCGGAGTCGCCGACGGCGCCACCGCGCCGACCCGGTAACGGCGGATAAAGCATCCCAAGTCGCCGACATCGGTCCCGATGACCGGCGTCCCGGCTTGCACCGCCTCGGAAAACACCAGCGGCAGACTATCGGATTTGGTCGGAATGACGACACAGTCGGATGAGGCGAGCGCGTCGATGACGCCATCGTGTCCGACACGACCATCAAAGCGAATCGCCCCCGATACATGCGACAGGCCGATTCCCGCGGACAGTTCGTGCGCCGCCGGTCCCTCGCCGATGTAGCGCAGTGTCGCCAACGGGAGTGTCCCGCGGACCATCTCGAATGCCTTGAACAGATCGAAGACTCCCTTGGCGCGATGAATGCGTCCCAGATACAGAAACTTCGGTGCATCGGTGGCACGGATGGGGCGCGTTCGTGTGATGACAGGCAACGGGCGAAACGACGGAAGATATGTGCACGTGATGCCAAACTGCGCTTGGGCACGTTTGCACAAGTCTTCGCCATCGCCGTAGACCGAAACCGCGTCTCCGAGAACCCCGGCAATCTGCATGCGGACCAGTGGGCGTCGTGCCCAGGAATAGATGTCCGATCCCAGACACCAGACGGAATACGGGATGCGATACCGTCGAGACAAGGCACGGGCAAAGTGCCCCGACGGCAGTGCCCAGAGCGCGAGAATGTGGCCATACGTGCTGGTCTGGCAGAGTCGCTCACCCAATGCCAAACCGCGACGGATGAACCGCATCAGTCGTATCGGAAAAAGCGGGTTGGACATCGACCAGGAGCCGATCGGGTCGGTCGCCCCGGTGGCGAAGCGATGGACTTCGGGATCGGTGTCCGCTGTGTCATTGTATTGGGGAGTGAGGACATCGACCGCGGCACCGCCGGCGCGCAACGCGTCGACAAAGTGCGGCACAAACGGCGACGCCGTGTCATCGACGCTTGTCGGATAGCGATTGCTGATCAGCAGGATGCGCATGGGAAACGGCTGAGTCAGACCGGGGCCGGTGTCCGACCTGCGCCGTGAACAACCGGTGAGTCGGGATTTTCTGAAGGAGCGGGCCGGGAGACCTGCGCCTGCTGTCGAGGCGATTTGAGATGCTTCTGCATGCGAAACAACTCGCGCCGCACCTGCACAATCTGCGAACCCAGAAACCCGAACAGCAGAATCTGGAGCCCTGCCACCAGCAGGATGACGGTGAGCGAAACGAGGGGACGCGTGGGATTCAAGGTCCCCGATTGCCAGAGCGCGATCAGGTGTAACCCGCTGCCCAATCCGACGCCGATAAACAGGGCGCCGATGAGTCCGAACAGCAGCACGGGCCGTTCGTAGAATGAAAAGATCAGATGCGACGCAACGGTCGCGCGAAACAAGAATTTCGAGTTGCCACGGCGCCGTCCGGTCAGTACCGCCGGCATTTCGACCGGCACAAATCCGGCCGCCAGCGCCTTCGAGACGATCTCGAGATGAATCTCCTTGCCGTTGGATTCCAAGTCGAGCCCTTCGAGCACCGGCCGCCGGTAGGCGCGCAGGATTCCGGTGACCGCCGTCAGCTTGCCGGGCATCGCCAGTCCGAGCACGCGATTGCCCCAGCGTGACAAAAGCAGCCGTCCGGTGGGAACGTTTCTGGTACCGCCGCCTCTGGCATACGGTGAGCCGACGACAAAGTCGGCTTCGGGATGTTCCGCCAACGTGCGGAGCATGGCGGGAATGTGTGATGGGGCATAACTCAGGTCGGCATCGATGGTGACGACGATGTCTCCGTTCGCAGCGGCAAACCCGCGTCGCAGCGCATATCCCCGGCCGCGATTGGTGCGATAGGTAACGATTCGCAGCGGCGCACCGTGAGCGGCGGCGCCGTTCAGATGGGCCAGCGTGTCGTCGGTCGAACCGTCATCCACCGCGACGATTTCAAAGGAGCGACAGAAAGCACTCACCGCGTCGCCGAGCTGCGTGATCAGATCGGGCAGATTCGCCGACTCGTTGTGCATCGGCACAACGATGGACACTTCGGGCCGCCGACTGGTTCCGTCCGGATCTATGAGCACAAGTTTTCTCCCCCCACATGGACAACGACACGGTGGCGTCCTTATAGTAGTTATATCGACGCCGGCGACCGTGGCGTTGACTGTGGGAATGCGGGGAGCTACGTACGGCTACTTGGCGCGCGTGGGTGCACGGATGGAGGGTATTTGAATCCCGACCCGGTGTTGAATACGACGACACGGTCCGTCGAGCTCACCTTTGCCCTGGCGACCGCCTGGTAGAGCCCCGCGACGGCGGCGCCGCCTTCGGGCGAGGCGAATAACCCCGCGTCGGACGCAAGCCATGACTGGCCCTCGGCCCACTGCTCTTCGGTGACGGCCACGGCCCAGCCGCGGGATTGACGGATTGCGCGCAGAATCAGAAAGTCACCAATGGCCGAGGGGACACGCAAACCGAGGGCGGATGTCGAAGGATTGCTGACCGGACTCGCAAACTCGGAGCCGGACTCGAACGCATTGACAATCGGGGCGCAGCCGACGGCCTGTACGGAGACCATTCTGGGGCGCTCGTCGCCGATCCATCCCAACTGCTGCATTTCGCCGAACGCCCTCCACATGCCGATCAGACCGGTGCCGCCGCCGGTGGGATAGACGATGACATCGGGCAGTTGACCTCCCAAGTCGTCCCAGAGCTCGTATCCCATAGTTTTCTTGCCTTCCAATCGGAACGGCTCCTTGAGCGTCGAGAGATCAAACCACTCATTCGGATTGCATTCCAAGCGCATCTGCGCTGCGCAATCGGCAATGGTCCCGTCGACGGCGACCACCTGCGCGCCATGAGCGCGGCACTCGGCAAAGAATGCCTCTCCGGAATCCGCCGGCAGAAAGACGCGCACTTCGCATCCCGCCTTTGCAGCATACGCTGCGGCGGCGCCTCCGGCATTTCCGGCCGACGGCAGACAAAACCGCCGAACGCCCAGCTCGACGGCGCGTGTAATCGCAACGCTCATCCCGCGGGCCTTAAATGACCCGGTTGGATTCTGTGATTCGTCTTTAATCCACAATTCGTCGATGCCGAGGCGTCGACACAACCGTTCTGAACGCACCAACGGCGTCGCACCTTCTCCCAAAGTGACAGCGTTCTCAGGATTCCGAATGGGGAGCACATCGGCGTAACGCCAAAGCGAGTGGGGCCGGGCTGACAGCCCTGATCTGATCGCGTGGCCCAGGGCGCGACTCAACTCATACTCCACAACCAAGGGACGCTGACAATCGGCGCAGAGACGCTGCACGACGGCCGGATCATGCGACCGTCCGCACAGTCCGCACCGCAGTGCGAAGCGAGGATGACTGTTCACGGGATTCTCGTGCTGGAGAGCAACAGGTGTCGTGGATTGCTCAGGCGTCGGGGAATTGCGACGGCGACAGGCCGATATCGACAATCGAGCAGGCGGCCACGACCGGCAGCATCACCCCTTTGGCGCAGTCGATTACTTCAGGGGAGTCGGAGCCGGGATTGAAGAACACCTCGTCGGGTTCCAGTGCGGCGAGATCCTCCAGCAGCGTCATGCCAACAGCAGGCGGGACATACATCGAGACGCGGTCGACCGGCCGCGGGACATCCGCCAGAGCACGATAAGCACGCAAATCCTCGATCAAGCGCTCCTTCGGGTTGACCGGGTAGACCGTCCAGCCCAGCGACCGATAGGCGCGCACCGCCTTGTTGCCGAACTTGCGGCGATCGTTGGAAGCCCCGATAATCACGACGCTTTTGTTGAATTCGGACGTCATGGACGAGCGGCTCGTCGCGCTACTCAGAATCCCGGTACCGGTTCTTGTAGTCGTCCCACAACGCGCCCCATTCGGTTTTGCGGAACTGGCGAATCAGTTTTTGGCCGATGGTGGGATACCACATCCAGTCGTGGTATACATTGGAGGCAAAAGGCGCCCACACGACGAGCGGCGAGTGCAAGGCGACTTTTTCCAAAAAACGCAAGGGTCCGCGTCGGAGCATCTGATCGCCCCAGATGACCAGTGAGCGTTTGGTCCGGAATCCGAGATTGAGCTCGCGGATATCATCGCCGATCAGATCGATTGCATCGGGATCAGCGACGCCCAGCCCGCGTTCGTGGCACATGCGCAGATAGGGAATCGACAGCGGCTCGAAGCCCATGACGCGCGCCGCAACCGCATCGATGGCGACGGAGTCGAACGACGCCAGCAGGACATTGCCCGCGCGCGGGATCATCGTGCGCGGTCCGGCGCCGTCGCCGCAGACCGTGCCGTCCATCACGGCCAATACTTTCGGATGCAGTTCTCTCTGCATCATGACCAGGTCGACCAGCACTTCATGGATGTGCTTGTGTGCGTAATGCCGAACCTCTTTAAGCAGCCCGCCGAAGGCATTCTTGATCGCGCCGGTGGTGATCGAGTGACCGTGGGTCTTGACCGTCGGCAGATGGATGATCTGCTTGCCGGCGTACATCCGGGGAATCTCGATTCCGTTCGGGAAAATCTGGTTGAGCATCAACAGCGGCGACTCGAAGGTATAGGTCATCCACTCGACGCTGGGCAGCGGCGTAAAATCGAGACCGTAGTGCTTCAGGACCGGCAACCAGCGGTTGTTGATCGCGCCTTCGACCGGCTCGGTCACGACGGTCTTGTTTTCGATCGGGATCAGACGCCGCCGGTCGTACCCGTAGTCGATCAATGCACGGACCACACCCTCAACCTGCCACGGCTGCGAGGAGCACGCCGGAAAGTACTTGGTCCACGACAGGTTCAGTTTGAGCAGTGTGTCGATCTCACGCGAGATGCCGTCGGTCACACCGACTAAGTCCAGCAGCCGGCGATAGTCGTTCAACACGGTGCCGGGCGTCGTTTTGACCGCAACGACACGCGACCGAATCGGCGACGGCTGCGTTGTACGGGAGTCCTGAGTCTCTGTGGGTCTGGTCGGCATCAATTCCCTGCGTCAGTCGATGGTTTGGCGGATCCGAACATCTCCATCACCTACGAAGATTGCGTCCTATCGGTTTGTTTCCGTGTGGCATCGGAATGTCTTTCGCTCTCACCATCCCGGGCGCAGCCCGTCGAGTGCAGCGCCGGGTCGAAGTAGGCACTGCGCGCGCCTCCTGCGTGCTTGGCCGCCAATAGCGCCATATCCGCACACCACAGGACACGTTCCGGACTATCGGCGTGACGGGGAAAAGTCGCCGCTCCCACGGACGCGGAGACCGTGACGGAGGATCCGGCGGGGCCGACCGTGATCGATCGGGTCGAGGTCAAATCCCGCAGTCGCTCGGCCAGCGCGCAACAGCTATCCATGTCGGTATCGGGCATCAGTACGGCAAACTCGTCTCCGCCGATGCGGCACAAGATGTCGATGGCCCGGACCGAGCGCCGAATCGACTGCCCGATATAGCGCAGGATGATGTCACCCGCCTGGTGGCCATGGGTGTCGTTCAGCAGCTTAAAACGATCCAGATCGAGCAACACCAGCGAGAGCGGCCGACCGTAACGCTTGGCACGCTGCAATTCTTCGTGAATGCGTTGATTGAAGTGTCGTCGGTTGTAGACGCGTGTGACCGGATCGATGTGCGAAAGCTCCAGAAGGGCATCGCGCCGGGCCAGATTTTCAAGACTCAATTCGAACGAGCGCCAATAGCCGTGAGCGTCATCGGGCACGTGCGGCGCTCCACGCCACCCGATATCGAATATGGTGGCGCTTCCGCTCTGCAGCCGCTGCAGGTGATTCAGGCCCGTTGCCGACAAAATCTCGGGAATGTCCGCGGTCGCCGCTGTCTGTGATCCGGCAAGGCCATCCCTCGACTCGGCGGAGCCGCGCCCAATGACCTCCTCAATCTGTTGAATCATCGTCGGGTCGGCCGTCTCGCCCACATGGCCCGACCATCTCACCACACGCCGACCGTGTAACTCGACGACGACCAGTGATTCGACTCCCATATGTTCCTGCAATACCGGAAAGGCGCGCGTGCAAATCTCTTCGAGCGAATCCAGCGCCAGCCACCGGCGGAGCGTGCTGAGCGCATCGGATGGGGCGGGGTCGCCGCCGCGTCTGTGATCAGGAGGTTGGCCGCTCATGGAGCGTGGACTCTAAATCATCGGACGACGGTGACGACGGTAGTGACTGAATCGTTGACGAGGACGCCACAGGCGCCGTATCCAAAGGGCGCGAAAGATCGAAAGTCGGCCGTGCCCTGTGTGACCCAACTCAGCCAGTCGCGTCCGCAGTTCTCCGATCGAATAAAACGGGTCTTCCAGCACCAAGCGCACCAGCGCGGCATCCCATGAATCCGGGGCGGACGTCGATTCGATGGATTCTTCGCGGGATTCGGCGAGCACTGCGGGAGGCGTCGACTCGATACGGCCAGCGTTAAACCTCCCCTGCGCCGCCTCGAGACTCTGCGCCGTCGGCAACAGTCCGTCGAATTCCAGCAGATCGTACACGCTGCGCACCGGTTGTGTCATCCGCGCCAGGACGATGTCGCCGTCGCCATCGCGGGCCGCCCGCAGCCGAGAGACGAAGATTCCCCATCCGGCCGAGGAGATGTAGTTGACGCCGGCGAGATCGATGACGAGACGCCGGTCGCCGCGGCCGATCAATGATCCGAGAACGCCATCCAATTCCGGCGCCGTGATCGCATCGACACGGCCATCGACGCGCACGACATGGACCCCCTTGCCGGGTTCGGACAAGGAAATCCGCAAATTCTCGCGCACGAGCGGGGTCATCACACAGAGCGCTTAGCAGGTTGCTGAAAAAACCACCGTGATCGCCACAACGCAGTCTGTCACCCTGAGCGAAGCGAAGAGTCTGCTTTCTGCCCCATAGGAGAAAAACAGCAGATGCTTCGCTCCGCTCAGCATGACAAAGCTGGCTCTTCTGCACTTCCTGGAGTTTTTCATCAGCCTTTTAGGTACCGTCCGATGAACGTTTGATCGAATCGGGGACCCAACGGGGCGTTGGGGTGCCCGGCTCCCGGACGCCACGAATAAAGGTTACGGGGATCGGCTTGACCTTGATGATGAACGTCTTGTCATCCCACGTGAAATAAACTGTCGGCTCCAGCGGCTGCCCTTCGTCCAATGGCGGGTCTACTATGACGACCGCATTGTTGGTAAATTCGGTCCGAACGGTCCACCCATCATAGTGGCGCGCCGACGAGAGCATCGGCAGCGCCGGTATGCGCACCGATCGCACCGGGTCGAAGTACACGACAGAATCCATTCGCAGCGTCATCGCTGTCTTCCAGTCGGGAACGGGACGGATGGTCATGTCGATACGCGACCAGAGCGGTTTCTCCGGCACTTTGTCGGCTGCGTGGAGCATTTTCATCGGCACCACGTAAAGCCGCAACAAAAAATCGTCCTGATGAATCTCGCCGGATTCGTCGGCGGTGAATCGCAAGGTGTCCGGCCAGCCGGGTTTGCGCGTCACCCACTCGACTTTCTCATCGCGGGGTTCGGGCTTCTCCGGAATGATGACCTGCGGCTTCGGTTCCGGCGCTGTCTGCTGCTGTTCACTTCGGCATCCGGGGAAAACGGCCACGACAATCGCGGCTGTCAAGGCCGCGCTGCAGTGCCGGACGAGCCGGAGAATTGTCTGCCGGGGAGTCATGTCGGGAATGAAAGGTAGTACAATCGGCCGTCGCGCGAAAGCAGCATCACGGCCGGTCGGTCGCCGATGCGTTCGACGAGCCGCCGGAAGTTCGATACGCCCACGACCGACTCGCGATTGATCTCGAGGATGGCATCGCCGATCCGAAATCCGGCGCGATCGGCGGGCGAGTTGGGGACGATGTCTTTGATGATTACACCACGTGTGTCGGCACGCAGGCCGATGCGCCCGGCGCCAGCGGCATCAAGCTCTTCGACGACCAATCCCTCCAATGGCGTACCGTGGCTGATTTCCTCGGACAGTTCCAACTCGGTTTCGTACGACTCGACGGTGAGCTGGCGTTTGTCTTCTCGTCCGTCGCGCCACACGACGATTTCGACCGACTGCCCGATGCGCCCCAGGGCGATCAGCCGCCGCAATTGGGCGGAATTGGCGACCGGTTGGCCATCGAAGCTGACGACGACATCGCCGCGCTCCAATCCGACATCGGCGGCGGGGCTGCCGCTGGTGATGTCGTTGATCAGCGCGCCCTGCGTGCTCGGCAATCCCAGCGCGCGGGCCATGGCCTCATCGATATCCTGGTAGGACAGACCCACCCAGCCGCGTGTGATCGATCCGGTGCTGAGAATGCCATCCATGACCGAGCGCGCCATGTTGATCGGCACGGCAAACCCGATCCCCTGGTAGCCGCCGGAGCGCGAAAAAATGGCGGTGTTGATTCCGATCAGACGTCCTTGCACATCGACCAGTGCGCCGCCGGAATTCCCCGGATTGATCGCCGCATCGGTCTGTATGAAGTTTTCATAGTCGACCAGCCCGACGGACGAGCGGCCGGTCGCCGAGATGATGCCCATCGTCACGGTCTGGCCGAGCCCGAACGGATTGCCGAACGCCAGAACGACATCGCCGATCCGCGCGGAGTCGGAATTGCCCAGCGGGACCGAGGGCAAATCGGCGGCATCAACCTTAAGGACCGCGACATCCGTGGCCGGATCGTTGCCCAGCAGCTTCGCGGCCACACTGCGGCCGTCGGGAAGCACGGCCATGATCTCGCGCGCGCCTTCGACCACATGATTGGCGGTGAGAATGACCCCGGAATCGGCGACAATGACCCCGGAGCCCAGCGATTGTTGACGGCGCTGCTGCGGCACGGTCTGCCAGCGCTGCCCGAAGAACTCAAAGAAGGGGTCCCATCCGAACGGTGTCGGGACACGGCGTTGCGTTGTGATGATGCGTTCCGAGGAGATATTGATGACTGCGGGCGCCACGGCGGCGGCGACTTCACCGAAGCCGACTCTGCGGTCTGCGCCGTTCAGCAGCAACGGCGGAGACGCGTCGATCGGTAAAGAGTTTGAGTCTCCCGCACCCGGCTCAGACGTCGGGGTCTCCTGGCCAAGGGGGTCGTCGATCCCGCCCAGACGCGCACCGATGAGCACTCCACCCAGCACGGCGGAGGCCACAACGATCAGCGCAGCTATGACACGTAGCGGTCGGCCCATTGTCCTGTGGGGCCCGGTGATGCAGGCCCGCAACGATTATACGCAGGTTGGGTGCCCGCGCAAGGAGAGGTACAATCGGCGGCCCGTGCCGGATGCATCGCATCGACGACCGGGTGGCTATGCCGGTGCGGCGACCAGCCAGCGCTCGAGCTGGCGGCGATGACGCAGGATGTGCACGATGGCATGCTCCAGCATCTGCTCGATATCATAATTCTGACCCCACCGGGTACGAAAGACAATGGGCTGGAGATCTTCGTCGGTTTTGTCGCGCACCCTGCCCAGAACCTCGACCATCCGTCCGAAAGCAGTCCCGAGCGATGCGGCCGCTGCCTGTGTCGATTCGAAGGCATACTCGTGTTTTTGCATGCCGCGGTCGGTTTTGTCGAGGGCGTCATTGATGTAGTCGACATAGCGGTTGGCGGCGCCGATGACATGCCACATGATCTCCCGCATCGACGGAAACTCTTCATCGGAGAGTTCGGTCCGTGCGACATAGCGGTCGGGGGTCACGGGTTTTAGAACTCCTTCGAGGTCACGTATCGCCCGCGCGTACTCATCGAGGACGGCGCGCAGCCACGGACGATAGTCGGCCCAGCTCAATGGATCGGTGTTCATGACGCCACATCCTCCCCTGTGACCGATGGGACCACTGCCCGAAGGGTCGCCAAATACTGGCAAGCGGTCAAACAATTCACTTGTAATAGTCGATCGCGATCTCTCATAATCCGCCGCAAAATGGGAGGATCAGAACAAAATGAATACTCAAAAGTCCACCTGTAAGACGCTCCCTCGGTCTCGTGTCGGACTGCGCGCCGGCACGTTCGTCGGATTGCTCATTGTCTACGTCGCCTTGGCGTCGACTCAGGCCCAGTAGCGGAGCGTACCGGACACAGTCAAGCGGGGCGAGTTCCTGGTGCATCGGCGACTGCAATGGATGTCACACGCCATGGGTCATGGGTGGTCAAGGTTTCGCACCCGACATGAGCCGCATGCTCTCGGGCCACCCGCAGGACATGGTGATGCCGACACCGCCCGACTTGGGCAACAGCCCGTGGGGATGGGTGGGCGCGATGACGATCACGGCGTTCGCGGGGCCCTGAGGAATCACGTATGCCCTCAACCTCACTCCGGACACCAATACAGGAATGGGAATTTGGACAGAGGAGATGTTTCTCCAGGCGATGAAATCGGGCCAGCACATGGGCGCCGGGCATCCGATCATGCCGCCGATGCCGTGGATGAATCTCGCATCGCTGCCCGAGGATGATCTCAAGGCGGTCTATGCCTACCTGCGCAGTATCCCGGCGATTCCCAACCGGGTGCCGGAGTATGTGCCGCCGCCGGAGCCGGCAGACTCGCAGGAGTGAACTGATCCGTACCGGAATGAGTCAGCCCCCGGAGTCACTGCCGGGGGCTTTTTGCACTCGTGTGCGGGTCGCGATAGCTCTGCGCGAAGGTGAGGTGGAGTAGCAGCAGCCCGCACTCGCTACTTTCTCCAATGCCCCGGGACCCAGACCCAGCCGCGCGGACGTTTGTCCCAATGGCCGGCGACCCAAGCTCCCTTGGCCTTCTTGGCCCAATGCCCGCCTTCCCAGACATACTGCCCTTTGTGCCACTTCCAGTGTCCCGGGATCCAAACCGCACGCGGCCCGGGGCGGGCCGGTTGGACTTCTTCTTTCGCCGCGGGAGGATCGACAACAACGTAGGCCGTCCCAGCGCACCCGAAAAACGCGACCAGCGAAAGCGCAATCAAAAACCGGCGAATCAGATGGATCGACATGCAGGCGCTCCTTTTGTGCTACAGTGGCGGTAGGATCTGTAGTCACTCACAGTTAGTCAACGAATTCGTGTTCAGCATAAACTACGCTGCGCTGACGTATCGGCCCGACGATTGTAAGATGGCGGTTTGAAACCCAAGAGACATTACGACTCTTTGTCAATTCCAGTAAATGAGGCAAGATCGACGGAGAGGACTTTGTACCTAGGATCGGTCGGCTGTCTCCTTGGAATCAGGTAACCATACAGGGGCGAGTGAAACTCATTCTGCAGACCCACAATGAAATCATGAGTATAGCAGGTGACATCCCAGCTCAATTCCTTGAGTTGCCCTAACTGATCCTTCAGCGCGTCCCAGTCTTTCGCTGCCCTCGGAGACAGGAGCGGAAATAATGCTCCGATCGACTCAATGAACCTAAGGTTCACACTGCTGAGTTTGTCGTGGAAGGGGAGGAACCGATTGAGGATGACTTGTCTCGATTCGAATGTTTGCCCGCATGCGGTGCCCGCGGAAACTGTTGATCTCCATCTTTCCACTGTTTCTTTTTGGAAGTCGGCAAGTGACCGTACAGGAATTGACAGTTTTGACGCCTCCCACTTCAATACAGCACTGCGCGTGGAGATCCACTCCACGAAGTCGCCGTAAGCGCGTTCCATCTCTCTTAGTGACTTGATCATTTCATCAGCAGCGGTCATCGACATTTCGCACTTCGCTTGTTTATCAGCCAGTCTCGCGGATCTCTCAAATGTCTTTCGCACCTGCCTGTTTGAGACCCAGAACGCGACCATCCATCCGCCGACAGCGATCGCGATGGTGAGTAAGACTTGCCCCCACTGTTGCAGGTAGGCGAGTAACACTTCGTACAGCGTCACAATTCACTCGTGAATTACGGATTGGTGCTGCGCAAGAATCAGATCCGGTGCTCTTTCTTCATCTCTTCGACCTGCTTCATGTTGAACTTGCTGACCTCGATGATAGTGGCGACCGGGCGGTAGGCGGGCGGGACCACCATGAGCGCCTCCTCGCGGCTGTCGGCATCCAGGAGGAACCAGCACTTGTGAACGTTTTCGGCACAGCCCCAATCGGCATTGGTGAGAAAATGCGAGCCGGTCTGCAGAAAGACCTCGATTGCGCGCAGGCAGGCGGAGACACTCTCTTCGTGGGGAACTTCGATCATGAATCTGGGCATGCGATCGATCTCCTTTCCACATCATGTCAGAAGCACAGTCGTCCCGACCGACGGTTCTTGCTCAACGGTCGAGGATTCGTTCGAGCTCGACTATGAGCGGCGGCAAATCATCGGTCACGATTTTCCACAGGACGTCTTAGTCAGTTTCATCGTATCCATGGATCAGTCGGTTACGTATAGCGATGGCGCCTCGCCATTCAATGAGTTCGTATTTCTGGCGCGTTGCTGACGAAACTCAAACGGCCGCCTCGCCGATAATCTCCAGGAGGCGTGTGACAGCGAGACCGAACTTCCTGTCGGTCAGCAAATCCGACTTGGTCTTACCGCGAGCGATGACAATGGCCTCGCGGGCGAGATCAAGCATGTGGCGCATGCTCGCTGTGTCGTCATGCCGCGTCATACACCGGTACCGATTCGTGGATCACCTGCTCACGAGAGTACGGACCGAGAAACCCGACGGTATTCAGGTTAGCCCGTCGACCCAGCAATTCCGACAATTCGTCCTGCATGCGAAAGAATGCCAGGCCCGGTGTTTTCCCCGGCGCGAATTCGACGAGTACGTCAACATCGCTGCCGGGCCCGAAGTCGTCGCGCGTCACCGAACCAAAGAACGCCAATCGCCGGATGTGATTGCGCACGCAGAATGCCGTCAGTCTCTGACGGTCGTAGTCGATGCGGATCATCGGTGTATATAAATGTCGGTCTCCGGACGAGGCAATCAGAACAAACGCCCTCCGTCAGGTGACGGAAGGCGTTTAAATTAATCCCGGCGACGATCTACTCTCCCACCCCCTCTCAGAGGCAGTACCATCGACGCTGAGGGGCTTAACTGCCGTGTTCGGAATGGGAACGGGTGTTTCCCCCTCGCCACAGTCACCGGAAATCGATTGGCGCTTGTCCGCCGTCATTTGGGCGGATTGCCGACCGAAAGTCGGTCAGTTCGCCGACAACTTCATATCCGAAATCGTGCAGGAAGCCATTCGTCTGTGTTGCTCGATCGACCCACCTAAGGATTCCATATCTTCTGTGTCGCGCGCGATGTGTGGAATCCTCAGAAAATAATCCGGTCAAGTCGCACGGCCGATTAGTATCGCTCGGCTGCACGCCTCGCGGCGCTTCCACCTGCGACCTATCAACCTAATCGTCTATTAGGGGCCTTCAGTCCCGCTTGCGCGGGAGGGAAACCTTGTCTTGGGGTGGGCTTGGCACTTAGATGCATTCAGCGCTTATCCCGTCCCGACGCGGCTACCCGGCGATGCCGTTGGCACGACAACCGGTGCACCGGAGGTCGGTCCATCCCGGTCCTCTCGTACTAGGGACAGCTCCCCTCAAGTTTCCTGCGCCCGTATCAGATAGGGACCGAACTGTCTCACGACGTTCTAAACCCAGCTCACGTACCACTTTAATTGGCGAACAGCCAAACCCTTGGAACCTTCTTCAGCTCCAGGATGTGATGAGCCGACATCGAGGTGCCAAACCTCCTCGTCGATGTGAACTCTCGGAGGAGATAAGCCTGTTATCCCCGGAGTACCTTTTGTCCGATGAGTGACGGCGCGTCCACGTGCAACCGCCAGATCACTAAGTCCTGCTTTCGCACCTGCTCGACTTGTAGGTCTCGCAGTCAAGCTCCCTTATACCTTTACGCTCTGCGGCTGATTACCAAACAGCCTGAGGGAACCTTAGAGCGCCTCCGTTACCATTTAGGAGGCAACCGCCCCAGTCAAACTGCCCGCCTGGCGATGTCCCCGAGCCGGATTCACGGCTCCGGGTTAGAATTCCGATGCCACAAGGGTGGTATTTCAACGGCGACTCCACCGAATCTAGCGACCCGGTCTCACAGTCTCCCACCTATGCTACACATGCCACATCAAAACCCAACGCCAGGGTACAGTAAAGGTTCACGGGGTCTTTCCGTCCCGATACGGGTAAGCGGTATCTTCACCGCTGCTTCAGTTTCGCCGAGCCCCTCGTTGAGACAGCGCCCAAATTGTTACACCATTCGTGCAGGTCGGAATTTACCCGACAAGGAATTTCGCTACCTTAGGCGATTTGTTACTCATCCCTCACCCGTCCCTCCGTTTCGCTCGCCATCGCACGCGAAATTCGGGACGACCCCTCCCACAGGGAGAGGTTGAGCTGATGGGTCCGGTCGTTTCCGCCGGACTCTCCATGTCGCCATGGAGGTCGGACTATATCTTGATGCCGAATCCAATTCTGTCATTCCGAGCGAAGCGAGGAATCTGCTTTTGTTCCCTTCGAACAGCAGATTCTTCGTCCTGCTCCGCCATCGGCGGAGCGTCCTCAGAATGACAGTATTGAGATGGTCGGCATCCCCGGCGTGTAGTCTCTGGGGATACCGCGGTCGATCTTAACGGGCACGGCACGCCGCTCGCACTGAGCGTAGCGAAGTGTGCCCCTACGGATTCGACCACGGTCTTTCCTGCTGATTGTCCGCACCAACGACATTATCACTTCGAGAAAGATGGACGCGCGGCCGAAGGTGACCCTTATGCAGTAGGCATCCTTTCGGGGCATCAGCTATTCGTTGCACTCAGCACGCTTGAGCATTCAGGCTCGCGAAAGCAACTTGCCTACGATTTCGCGAGGTGACTGATGCCAACTACGCCTGAGACGCGCGTCAGACAAAAGCTTGCCTGACATAATCACCTCTTTCTGAAGTAGTCTCGGATACACGGATGTTCCAGCATACAGCCGGGTTTTGCAACGGCCCTGAGACAGTCACTATGTGTGATAGTCAAGGGAGCGAATCGGAAGAGGTACGTTTTCGAACCGTTATAGTTACGGCCGCCGTTTACTGGGGCTTCGATTCAGAGCTTCTCCCACCGAAGTGGAATGACCCCTCCTCTTAACCTTCCAGCACCGGGCAGGTGTCAGTCCCTATACATCGCCTTCTTAGGCTTAGCAGAGACATGTGTTTTTAGTAAACAGTCACCCAGGCCGATTCTCTGCGGCTCCATTCCGCCGTCGGTCGCGAAGACCGCCGACGTACTAAGGAGCACCCCTTCTTCCGAAGTTACGGGGCCATTTTGCCTAGTTCCTTAACGAGGGTTCTCTCGAGCACCTTAGGATACTCTCCTCACCCACCTGTGTCGGTTTGCGGTACGGGCCCCCGACGACACTCGCTTAGAGGTTTTTCTCGGCAGCATGATTAAGACCAGTTTGTGGGCAGAGCCCTCCCCATCACCTCTCGGAGTATGAGACGGTGGATTTGCCTGCCGTCTCCTCCTACCAGCTTGGACCGGGACATCCAACACCCGGCTGGCCGTCACTTCTGCGTCACCCCATCGCTCAAACGCGTCATCAGGAGGTACAGGAATATTGACCTGTTTTCCATCGCCTACGCCTTTCGACCTCGGCTTAGGTCCCGACTAACCCTGAGCGGATTAACCTTCCTCAGGAACCCTTGGGTTTTCGGCGGACGGGTTTCTCGCCCGTCTGATCGCTACTCGTTCCGGCATAATCTCTTCCCAACGGTCCAGCCGCCCTTACGGACGACCT
>Ga0256864_1000261_pt1:0-2500 | contig 21053 bp, 20 predicted proteins | sample RVTome_11_FD_187336 | JGI IMG/M metagenome (GOLD analysis project Ga0256864, IMG submission 187336) | Soil microbial communities from uranium-contaminated site in the Upper Colorado River Basin, Wyoming, United States - RVT147D111 HiSeq ... | reverse complement strand
TGCGTTGGCTGCGGCACCGGAGGGGTCGAATCCTCCGACACCTAGTGTCCATCGTTTACTGCCGGGACTACCAGGGTATCTAATCCTGTTTGCTCCCCCGGCCTTCGTGCCTCAGCGTCAGTATCGGTCCAGGAAGCCGCCTTCGCCACCGGTGTTCCTCCTGATATCTACGCATTTCACCGCTACACCAGGAATTCCACTTCCCTCTCCCGTACTCAAGACCGGCAGTTTCGAATGCCAGCCTGCGGTTAAGCCGCAAGTTTTCACACCCGACTGACCGACCCGCCTACGCACCCTTTACGCCCAGTGAATCCGAACAACGCTCGTTCCCCCCGTGTTACCGCGGCTGCTGGCACGGAGTTAGCCGGAACTTCCTCTGCGGGTACCGTCAGGGCCACGTCATTTCCTCCGTGACCGTTTCTTCCCCGCTGACAGGGCTTTACACTCCAAAGAGCTTCGTCACCCACGCGGCGTCGCTGCGTCAGGCTTTCGCCCATTGCGCAAGATTCCCTACTGCTGCCTCCCGTAGGAGTCTGGGCCGTATCTCAGTCCCAGTGTGGCCGGACACCCTCTCAGGCCGGCTATCCATCAGAGCCTTGGTAGGCCGTTACCCCACCAACAAGCTAATGGACCGCGGGCTCATCCACCGGCAACGGCCATCCGAAGACGACCGCCTTTGATCCTGTCGGGATGCCCCAACAGGATGTCATTCGGTATTAGACCCCCTTTCGGAGGCTTATCCCGAACCGATGGGCAGATTGCCCACGTGTTACGCACCCGTTCGCCGCTTTACTCACACCCCGAAGGATGCTTTCTCGCTCGACTTGCATGTATGAAGCGCGCCGCCAGCGTTCGTTCTGAGCCAGGATCAAACTCTCCGTGAGAAAGAAATCTTCGATTTCTTGCTCAAGAGACGATCCGAATGGAACGCCTCGGAAAATCACCAAACAATTGCATTGACCTCGGGGCTTCATAGAGAAACCCCTTGGCCCGCACCAAATCTGCTTTAGGCCTGTCTACGCTATTCGATTTTCAAAGAGCAAGACAAAACACCGCTTCTGCCCGAAGCGGCAAACGCTGAAGATACAAGAGGCCAAACCAAAGTCAAGCCGAAATCGAACTGGCAGTTACAAGAAGGTCGGCCAAAGCATCATACGGTCGCCGCCGGGCTGTGTTGGCTGGCTTTCCGATCACAGCGGCGAACGACCGGCGCCAACGCTACGGTATGTAAGTGTGTTCTGCAGGGTGAGCTTCCTGCCGCTCGAATTCCTCTTCCGGGATCGTGAAGACCTTGGCATAGCACCAGATGACCAGCCCCCAGACAAAGATCATCGAAAGTGTCAGGAATACCCATCCCAGCGCGGTCATGTCGATTCCTCCAAAAATCTAATCGTCCTTTTTCCCGTCGATGTCGAGCCCGGCTGCCCGCCAACGTTTCTCGCCGATCCGTGTCAGAATGACCAGTAGGATCGTCACGCCGGCAATCAGGATCATCGCCCCTTGCCGCAGTCCCGGAGCATACGGCCGATCGACATCAGCGAAGATCGAACCGACCCAGGAACCGAGGTTGCTCCAGCAGAACGCGATGAAGACCACGACCAGATAAGTCGGCGTCACATACTTCATGATAAATCGATACGCGCGGGGAATCTTTGCGTGCGATCCCTGGTGGGCGAGCTTCATCCCACGGTCAATGCCGAACACCCAACTGAAGCAAATGATCTGTACCATGGCCAGAACAAAAATCAGGAACGTACCGACCCAGTCGTCGATGGTGGACCAGAACAAGCCATCGCGGCTGTAGTACATCACCAGCGCTGAGCCAACGACACAGATGCCGACCATCAGAGTCGTTGCGCGTAGCCGATTCCATCCCAGCGACTCGCGAATGAACGCCAATGCGGGCTGATACATGGAGATGGAGCTGGTCACCGCCGCCAAAAACAGCATCAGAAACCAGATGGCGCCGATGATGTTGCCGATCGGTCCCATGTGGGCGAATACCACCGGGAGCGTCGTAAAGCCGAGCCCGAACGTCCCGCCCTGCACTGCGCCGATGATGTTGGACGTGCCGAGAAACACGAATGCGGCAGTCAGCGTGATCAATCCGCCAAATCCCACTTCAAAGAGTTCGTTGGTGGCCGACGCAGTCAATCCGGAGAGAACGACATCGTCTTTACGCTTCATGTACGATGCGTAGTTGATGATGACGCCGAATCCCACCGACAAGCTGAAAAAAATCTGCCCGGCTGCGGCCAGCCATGTCTGCGGATTCCCCAGCGCTTTGAAGTCGGGATTCCACATATACCCAAGACCGTTAACAACGCTCTGCTCGGGATGCGCGGGGTCGGGTGTCCCGAGCGTCAGGACGCGTATCAGGACGATCACCGCGCAGACGGCCATGATCGGCATGGCCCAACTGACGAACTTCTCGATACCGCGGGAAATGCCACGGAACACGAGCCAGATATTGATGCCGAACGTGACCACCCAAAACACG
>Ga0256864_1000259_pt1 | contig 21118 bp, 21 predicted proteins | sample RVTome_11_FD_187336 | JGI IMG/M metagenome (GOLD analysis project Ga0256864, IMG submission 187336) | Soil microbial communities from uranium-contaminated site in the Upper Colorado River Basin, Wyoming, United States - RVT147D111 HiSeq ... | reverse complement strand
GCTGCAAGCGCACGGGGACCGCAAAGTGGCGGAGGTCTCGCTCAAACAGATATTCGGCGGCATGCGCGGTGTGCGCGCGCTGGTCTGCGACACGTCTCGCGTCAAGGCCGATGAGGGTCTCTTCATTCGCGGCACAGCGATCATGTCGCTGACCGACCGGCTGCCCGAGGAAGTCTTCTGGCTGCTGCTGACCGGGGCGATTCCCGATGAGCGCGAACTCGAATCCATGCGAAAGGAACTGCGGCAGCGTGCCGAAGTGCCCGAATACGTCTGGCACGTGATGCAGGCGATGCCGCCGGATTCGCACCCGATGTGTATGTTCAACACCGGCATTCTCGTCATGGAACGCGAGTCCATCTTCCACCGTCACTACGATGAGGGAATCAGCAAAGAACACTACTGGGAGGGCACGCTCGAAGATGCTTTGACGATCATCGCGCGCGTACCGACGCTCGCGGCTGGGATCTACCGCCTGCGCTTCGGCAAGGGGCAACGCATTCCCAGCAACCCCGAGCTGGACTGGACGACTGATCTCACGCAGATGCTGGGTGTGCCCGATCCCGACGGCAACTTCGCCAAGCTGATGCGTTTGTACATGGTGCTGCACTGCGACCATGAATCGGGCAATGTCTCAGCCAATGCGGCCGCCACCGTCAACTCGGCACTCTCGGACCTTTACTATGCGCTATCGGCTGGGTTCAACGGTCTGGCCGGGCCGCTGCACGGGCTGGCCAACCAGGAATGCCTCAAGTGGGTGCTGCAAGTCCGTGACGCCTTCGGCGGTGTCCCGACGGACCGTCAGTTGGAGGAATACGCGTGGAATACGCTGAATGCCGGACAGGTGATCCCCGGTTACGGTCACCCGGTCCTGCGCGTCACCGACCCGCGCTTCGATGCATTTCTGGAATTCGGCAAGCGCTACTGCGCTGAGGATGAGGTATACCGGATCGTCGCCAAAGTCTACGAGGTCGTGCCCAACGTTCTTCGCCAAGTCAACAAGATCAAGGACCCGTGGCCCAATGTCGATGCGGCCTCCGGTGCGCTGCTGTACAAGTATGGACTCACCGAATTCCCGTTCTACACCGTCATGTTTGCGGTGTCGCGCGCGCTGGGCATCTGTGCGCAGGCGGTGATCGCGCGCGGGATGGGCTATCCGATCGTGCGTCCGAAGTCTTCGACCACGGAGTGGCTCCGCGAGGCTGTGAGCGAAGGCAAAGTCCCGGCGCACACGGCGCCTTAGAAAAGACGACCGAATGAGGAGACCGTCTCACGGCTGCGCCTTGAGGCGGTTTTTCTTATCTTTCCCGAGGAATCGTGCAGATGGGAATCAGCATCGCCGTCATCGGAGCCACCGGCTTGGTCGGAGAGCCGGTCGCCCGCCGTCTTCTTGTGGATGGCCACACCGTGCGCGTCTGTTCGCATGCGCCGGACGATGCCAATGCGCGCTTCGGCGACGCCTGCGAAGTCGTGCATTGCGATGTTCGCCGGCCAGAATCAGTCCGCACCGCGTTGTTCGGCATGCAGGGGGTGCATGTCAACCTGCACGGCAAAACAGCGGATGAATGCGAAGAACTGGAACACCAGGGGACGCGAACGGTCGCGCGGATTGCCGCCGAACTGGGTCTGGAGCGGCTGACATACACCGCGGGCATCAGCGCCCGCAGTGCGAACGCCCACTTCGCACCGTCGGCGGCCAAATTGCGGGCGATCGCTGCGATTGTCGAGACGATCGTGCCGTTCACGATCTTCCGTCCTCATTGGTTTTTCGAATCGCTCCCGCTCTTCGTCAAGCCCGGTCGCGCATACTTGTTGGGGCGGCAACGCAACGCCTGGCACTGGGTGGCGCTGGCCGACTATGCACGCATGGTGTCGACGGCCTACACAACGCCGGAATCCGTCGGGCAGATTCTCGATATCTGGGGACCGCAGCCCGTCTCCCTGGCCGAAGCATTGACACGTTTCGCATCGCAACAGACTCCGCCAATCCGGGTCAGCCGAATTCCGTTGTGGCGCGCCTCGCTGTTGGCGACGCTGATGGGCAATCGGGAACTCAGGGCCGCGGCGGTGCAGATGCGATTCTGGGACCGCTTTTCCGAAACCGGAGACCCGACGTCGGCGAACAGTCTGCTGGGCGCCCCGACCATTTCATTCGAAGAGTGGCTGGCGAGCCGGATACGGGGAACCCGCACCGGTTATGATGTGACCGGCGGTTGACTTCGATACGCGCGCGGGATACCGTGCCAGTCGCCGGACAGACCTCGGGCGCACACCACAGGTGAACAATGAACGAAGAGCGCTTTGACATTGTCATAGTCGGTTCCGGACCGGCCGGATACACGGCCGCGCTGTATGCCGCGCGCGCCGATTTGACGGTGCTCGTGTTGGAAGGCGAGCAGCCCGGCGGGCAACTCACCATTACGACGGAGGTGGAGAACTATCCGGGTTTCCCCGAGGGCGTCATGGGACCCGAAATGATGAAGATGTTCCGAAATCAGGCGGAGCGTTTCGGGACAGTCGTGCGTCAGGAGACGGTGACGTCGGTCGACTTTTCCGGCCCGCCGCACACGGCGATGACGGCGAGAACCGCCTACATCGGCGGCGCGATCATCATTGCTTCCGGTGCGCGCGCGCAATTGCTGGGCCTCGAATCCGAGTCGCGTCTGATGGGATATGGTGTCTCCGCCTGCGCGACTTGCGACGGGTTCTTCTTTCGCGGAAAGAGGATTGCGGTCGTCGGCGGCGGCGATTCGGCCATGGAAGAGGCGACTTTTTTGACGAAGTTCGCCGACCAGGTGACGGTGATCCACCGCCGCGATTCGCTGCGCGCCTCGAAGATCATGCAAAAACGCGCGCAGGATAACCCCAAGATCGATTTCATATGGAACAGCGAAGTCGTCGAGGTCTTGGGCAAACCCGAAAGCGGCATCGAAGGACTGCGTATCAGAGACACGGTCAACGGAAGCGAACGTGAAGTGCCGATGCAGGGACTCTTCCTCGCCATCGGACACAAACCCAACACCGAATTCCTCGACGGCAAGCTGGAGATGGACAAGCAGGGATACGTCATCACACACGACGGGACCAAGACCTCCGTCGAAGGCGTCTTCGCCTGTGGCGACGTGCAGGATAAGACCTATCGACAGGCCGTGACGGCCGCCGGCAGCGGCTGTATGGCGGCGCTCGATGCCGAACGCTGGCTTGAAGCGCGCAAACACTGATTGGGAGCCAAACACCATGCCGGAGCAGGACGCGATTCTCAATCCGTTGATCGGCGACTACCTGGGAGCGATGTCCGGGCCGGTCGATCCGATCCTCGAGGAGATGGCGCGCCACGGCGAGGAACGTGACTTCCCCTATCTGGGACCGCTCTGCGCGCGCATTCTGCACATGCTGGTGCGCACCAGCGGTGCACGTCGCATCTTCGAGCTGGGCTCCGGGTATGGCTACACGATGTACTGGATGGCGAAGGCATTGCCCGACGACGGCGTCATCATTGGCACTGAATTCGACCAAACCAACATTGACGTCGCCAAAGAGTATTTCCGTCGCGGCGGACTGGCGGCCAAGACCGATTTGCGCAAAGGCGAGGCGCTGGAAGTCTTCACGCGCGAGACGGACCCGTTCGATTTAGTGTTCAACGATATCGATAAAGAGCAGTACCCCCGCGTGATCGAACTCGCCAAGCCGCGTCTGCGGCGTCACGGCCTGCTCATCTCCGACAATGTCCTGGCGAGCGCGCGCGTGGTGGATCAGTCGATCAACGACCCGCAAACGCGGGCGATTCGGGAGTACAACCGGCGGCTCGCCGACGATCCGGATTTTGTCACGACGATCATCCCGATCCGCGACGGGCTGTCGGTGGCTGTCAAAATCACCGATTGAGTCTCGCGAAGGATTCCGGGTGCCCCGTCGAAAACTGCGATTGTACGGCAAGTTCACGTGAACGTCGTGCCGTAACGCCGTGAGCGTTTTGCGCAGACATCAGACCGACACCGAATATCGTGATTTCTTCAAGGATCGATTGTCAGCAGAAGAATTGGAGAAACTGATCGGCGCGCATCCGATCACGGAGTTCATCAGCACCCGCGCCAAATCCTACAAGGCAACCGGCTGGGACAAGAAACCGCCGACCAGGAAACAGGCGATTGCGGCCATGCTGAAGGACCCTACTCTGCTGCGCCGTCCGATCCTTGTGAAAGGGTCGAAGGTATTCATCGGCTTCTCGCGTTCTGATTATGAGAAGCTCGCGACCGGCAGGAAGTGACGGAATCCGGGATTCGGGTCAGCCCGCTGCATCGTGTTGGCACACGCCCCCGCGCGGCGGCCAGAGGCGTCACCCCGGGGCCGGCGATGTCAGAACACCGGGTTTGAACCGACTGCACTTCAGATACGTCTGGCTGCCAACCTAAGGCGAAATACTCGATCACCGGCCTCGGTTCGTGTCATTCTCCGACCACGATCCCCTGTTTTCCGTCAACGGCTCGACAGCGATATTCAGCGCGTGAGCGAATCCCCCGCACGCAGTTCGGTCCTGTTGTTGATACTCGGTGTGCTCGCAGTGGGCCCGGCCGCGATCTTCATTCGGCTCGCCGCCGCGCCGCCACTATCAGTGGCGTTCTATCGCATGGTGGTGGCGTCTGTCGCCATTGCGATCATCGTTGCCGTTCGGGGCGGCCGCGATCTGCAGGCGGTGGACCGACTCTCGTTATGGCGCTCGGTCGCTGCCGGTGTGTTGTTGGCGTTTCACTTCGCGACGTGGATCACTTCGCTCGATCATACATCGGTCGCCAACTCGGTGATCATCGTGACCACGCAGCCGATCTTTGCGGCGTTGATGGGCATCTGGTACCTGCGCGAGCGGGTCAGACCGGCGGCCTTCGCGGCGATCGTCCTGGCCTTGATCGGCGTGCTGGTCATCGCCGGGGGCAACCCGCGTACCGGCGGCTGGTATGGCGATTTGCTGGCGCTTTGGGGTGCGATCTTCGCATCGGCGTACCTGGTGGTTGGGCGGCAGGTGCGGCAACGGGTCTCGACACTGGGGTATGTCGTGATCGCCTACTCGACCGCGGCAGTCACGCTCGGCATTTGGGGACTGGTGATCGGCACACCATTCAGCAGCTTTCCAGCTAAGACATGGTTCTGGATGGCCGCCGCGGGACTGATCCCCTCGGTAATCGGACACACAATTTACAACCGCACATTGAAGGTGTACTCGGCACACACCGTCGGCGTGACCATCCTCAGCGGCGAGACGCTCGTCGCCACAACGTTGGCTATGATCGTCTTCGACGAGTTTCCCGGCCCGTGGGCCTTCGTCGGCGCCATCCCGATCATCGCCGGCATGGTCTGGTCGCTGCGGCTGGAGCGGACACGGGTGGTGACATAGCGCAGACCGCAATCGCGTTTCATTCTTTACTTGTGTGCTTGACACATCTCGCGCATTCTCCAGTCAGCGTAGGAAAACTGGAGGTGGCACAATGTCCTCGGGACATGACGACGGTCGGACCGCTGACGACCATGAACGTTTGCTGCGCTTGGAAAACCGTCTCGCTGCGATCGAACAACGATTGGGCTTGGAGGGGCAACCGTCAGCTGAGACTGCGTCGACAATTCAACCGGCCGGACCGAAGCCGTTACCCACTACTGCACAGCGCCCCGGGCAGTACACGCCGCAGCTCAATCCGATCTCCCCGGCGATGTCGGCCGGCAAGCCGGCGGTGACGATTTCCCCGACCATCATTCTGGGATGGGGCGGAGTGGCGGCGCTGGTCCTGGCGAGTGCGTATCTGATCCGGCTGGCGATCGACTCGGGCTTTCTGACGCCGGTACGGCAGATCGGTCTCGCCGGTGTGGTCGGAATCGGAATGATCGTCACCGGCATGCTGATGCGAGACTCATTGCGCCGGTATGCCAGTCTGCTTCCTGCCGGCGGTGTGGCGATATTGTTCATCACCGTCTATGGCGCGCATCTCTATCACGGTCTGATCGGCACGGGCACCGCGACGGTCGCGCTGATCATCGTCTGTGCTTTATCGATCGGGCTGCGTGAATTCTATGAAAACGAGTTGTACACTTTCTTCGCCGTGGTGGGCTCATACACCGGTCCGTTGTTGCTTTACACGTTGGCGGCCCGCCCCCTCGATCTGATGATCTACTTCATCGCATGGGACATTGTCTTCTGTCTTTATGCGCTCAGGATCAAACGGCGGTCAATTTACCTGGTAGCCGCATACCTGGCGTTCATCGTGTTCCATGCCTCCTGGCAGATGGCGCAGCACAGCGACTGGATTTGGGCGGCGGGATTTCAGGGTCTGCAATTCGTCTTGTTCATTGCGGTAACCGGAATCTTCTCCGCCCGCGCTCAGAAACCGCTGACACATGATGAGGCGGTCGCACATTCCCCGGCGCTGATATTCTTCTACGCAACCGAGTACGCACTGCTTTACCGGCACATCCCGGAATGGGCGCCCTGGCTGGCGATCGCCAGCGTCGTGCCGCTGACGGCCGCGTACTGGTATGCCCGCGCGCGATTACCTGAAGATGCGCGCGCCGGAGAACAGATTGTCACCGCTTACGCGGCGCTGGTGCTGGTCCACGCGGTATATGTCGAGCTGATCCCCGATGAATGGCGCGTGCTGAGCGGTCTGGTGGCGTTGCTCGCTTTGGGATACGTTGCTGCCACAGCCCTGTCACGGCTCAAGCGGTACTGGCCTTTGAGCGTTGCATGCGGAATCATCGCGTATTGGGGATACCAGCAACTGGTCGCGGGCTACAATATCGAACAGGTGGTCGGTTGGCAGATCCTGATCGCGTTGTATGCCGTCGCGCTCTATACGTTCTACTGGCACTTGCGACGCCCGGCAGCCAGTCCGGCGGTTCTGACGACGGGTGCGCTCTATCTCGGTCACACCGCCGTCATGGCCGGGATCATCCATCTCGCCGACAGCCGATTGGCGGTCTCGATTGTGTGGGGGCTGCTGGCTGTCGTCGCCCTTGTGATTGCCATCTTCGTGTCGGACCGCCGCCTGGGGCGCTCCTCGCTGGCGGTGTTCGCGGGCTTTGCCGCAAAAGTTCTGCTCTTCGACTTGTCGGGTGCGTTGCCGTTGGTGCGGATCGGTTGTCTCGTTGTGCTCGGTGTGACGATGTACGCAGGCGGATTGCTGTATCAGCGGATTGAGAAGGCAACGGTTGCTGCGTCAAACTGACAGCCGCTCAACCCGTCAGCCGCTCCTGTTTGTCTTCGACCGCTTCCTTGCCGGTGCCGGGACGCAGGGCGCGTGTCACCCGGACAAGAACCCGGTAGAGGGCCACCCCACAGAAGATAACCAAAAGGTTCACCGGCCAGAGGGTCGCAGGCGGACCACCGGGTGACGGCCGCAAGCGGACACCAAAGTGCCACAGCGGGATCGTCACATACAACGCGACAGCCACGGCTGCCAGATTGATCAAGCCCAGTTTGCGCGTCGGGCGCAGAGATTGCTGCAGGTATGCAAAGAGCGTCGCTACGAGCACGAGCGAGACAATCGGCGGATACAGCGTTCGCGACAGCGCCCGCCCTTCCGGCCCGCCTGCGCCGAACGCAAGTGAACCGGCAATCAGAGCGATTGACGCGACCGACCAATACCATGCCGGGATGCTGCGCATGTGTTTCTCAGACTCAACTCACGAACTCTGTAATAATGACTCTTTGTGTTCGCCCGGCGTCCTCGCCTGGCGCCGGCAGCATCTGTTGAGCGTTGGGCGAGTTGTTCCATCCAAACTTCGGGAGCCAGGCGAGGACAGTTGGCATGCACATCTTTGTGCGATGCTCGTCACTTTGCCAATCAACCAACTACAGCTTCGGCACCTGAATCCCCTGCTGCGCCTGATATTTCCCTTTCTTGTCGGCGTACGAGACCTCGCACATCTCATCGGACTCGAAGAACAGCACCTGCGCGATTCCCTCGTTGGAGTACACACGCGCCGGCAGCGGCGTGGTGTTGGATATCTCCAGCGTGACGAACCCTTCCCACTCCGGCTCAAACGGGGTCACATTGACGATGATGCCACAGCGCGCATAGGTCGATTTGCCGACACAGACAGTGAGAATCTGGCGGGGAATGCGGAAGTACTCGACCGATCGCGCCAGCGCAAAGGAGTTGGGGGGTATGGTGCATGTCGGCGCCTGGATTTCGACAAAAGCGCGCGGGTCGAAGTTCTTTGGATCGACGATAGTCGTGTTGACATTGGTGAAGACTTTGTATTCATCGGCCACCCGCATGTCGTATCCATACGAGGACACACCATAGGAAATCACTCCTTGCCGCACCTGACGGTCGGCAAAGGGGTCGATCATGCGATGATTAGTGGCCCACTCTCTAATCCAACGGTCCGATTTGATTGCCATCTGGGATGCATCTCCGGTGGGAGTGGTGATCGTGCTATGTCGTCTTGGCGTAGGGATGGCCGATGATTTGGTACAGTTCAGCGCGCGTTTCGGGGCGTTCGCGGAATGAGCCCAAAAGGCACGACGTCACCGCGACCGAATTGACCTTCTGGATGCCGCGCATCTGCATGCACAGATGCTCGGCTTCCATGACCACCGCCACTCCTGAGGGCTCCAGCAACTGCTCGATCGTACGGGCGATTTCGTTGGTGAGTCGTTCCTGCACCTGCAGGCGGCGCGCGAAAACTTCGACGACCCGCGCCAGCTTCGAGAGCCCGATGATCTTGCGGTTGGGAATGTAGGCCAGGTGGCACCTGCCGTAGAACGGCAGCAAATGGTGCTCGCACAGACTGAAAAAATCGACATCGCGCAACAGCACCATTTCCTGCGTATCCTCGGCGAAGACCGCATCGCCGATGACATCGTCGAGACTCTCGGCATACCCGCGTGTGAGGAAGCGCAGAGATTCGGCGACCCGTTCGGGAGTCTTCTCCAGCCCCGGCCGCTCGGGATTCTCGCCGAGTTCCTGCAGCAATGTGCGGATCGTGTCGGGAAGCGCCATGAGAGCATCTGTGCCGCGAGAATCAATGCGCGGCGGCCCGTACAGTCGGTCAGTATAAGGGATTTGCTCCGCCCGTTTAAGCGCTTTTGCCGGATTCGGCGAAGGGCGCGCGCCGACGCGACACCGCACGCCGCAGAAAGATCCAGCCGATGCTCCAACCGGTCAGGATCCCGAGCACGTCGGCAATCCAGTCGGACAATTCGGCCTCCCGCCCCGGAATCCAGACCTGGTGGTACTCATCGGCCGCGCAGAACACGATGAGAAAGAGCAACAGCGCGATCCGATGTCTGCTGTCGGAGCCGAATCCGCGAACCGAAAGAAACGCCAGAACTGCGTATTGTCCGAAATGCAGGACCTTGTCGATGGCGCCCGGCCCATACCTGGGGAGACTCAGGCCCGGCACCGATGACACCGCAACCAACACCACAGCGTAGATCACGGCAACTACACGGTAGACTCGAATCGAGAGCATCAACGGCCCTTGGCAGAACGGGATGGCCGAAGGTATGGCGCAGTCGGCCAGGGAACAAGGAGCCCGTGGCTGTCCGTCAACAACGCCGATCCAGATTGAACCGGATCGGACATCGGCTGTACCATAGAGCACGATTGTGCGCGCGGAGGGTGCGTGCGGGGGCCGATGCCGATACACAAGCGATTGTCTCTTTGCTTTCAGGTCCCCGTGGCACTCGTCATCGCGTTTGTGACGCTGTCTCTGATTCTCGCAACAGCTCCTGGCACGCACGCCGAAGTCATCTCCGTCGATACCATCGGTCCCATCGACTACGTCGCGCGCATCAGTGCACCGCGTGCGTCGGGTCACGACGGCCCGAGGGTGGCGATCGCTCTCTCCGGCGGCGGCGCTCGCGGATTGGCTCAGATCGGCGTGCTGCGCGCGTTCGAAGAAGCGGGTATTGCCATCGAAGTAATCTGTGGCGTGTCGATGGGCGCGATCATCGGCGGGCTGTACGCCTCGGGAATCGGCCCTGATTCGTTGGTGGCGCTGACCCGCTCGGTCGATTGGGGCGCGCTGTTGGAGAACTCACCCCCCCGCGCGCGTCTGCTGTTGTCGCAGAAAGACCGCTCGGCCAACTGGTTTTTGTCGCTGCCGATGCGCGGACTACAGCCGCAGTGGCCGACCGGTGCGACCAGCGGGCAGGGCATCTACAACTTCCTTGCGCATCTGACCCAGGGGGCATCGTACCGATGCGGCGGTGATTTCGACCGGCTGCCGACGCGTTTCCGCGCCGTGGCGACCGATTTGGTGAGCGGCGATCATATCGTCTTCGACTCCGGCGAACTGGCCTTCGCGATGCGCGCCGCGATGGCGTTTCCATTGGCGGTGACCCCTCTGCGCAGCAATGGGCGGCTCTTTGCCGATGGCGGGCTGGTCGATCCGTTGCCGGTGGCGTTGACCCAGTCGCTGTCGGACGCACCGGTTGTGGCGGTCAACACGGCGACCGCGCTCGAAGAGATCGACCGCATCGGAGACCCCTACGTGGTCGCCAACCAGGCCACCACGATCATGACCGCGCCGGCGTTGGCGACGGCGTTGGCGCAGGCCGATTTTACCTGCGAGCCATCGGTGGTCGGCATCGCCAACTATGATTTCGACGCCGTCGATTCGCTGATTGCCGCCGGATACGCGGCCGGACAATTGCTCGCGCAGCGGATCATCGCGTCGCAGTCGGCCTCGGGCGGACGATCGCTGCGTTCGGGCGGAATGCACTTCGCACCGTTGCATGCCGTGGACGGACTGACACCGCCCGACTGCCCCCCCGCCATTGCCGAATGGGTCGCAGAGACGACATCGGTCGAGCTTGCGCTGGTGCGCGATTCGGCGCGCACTGCGGTGGCCTCAGGATGGTGGAGCAGGGCAACTTTGTCGCACGTCATTGTCTCCGATTCCGGCGGCGAGCGCATGGAGCTATCGGCCCAACGCGCGCCCTCGCTGCGCGTGATCCGGTTTGAGGGCAATTCGGCGTTCACGGAGACCGAGCTCAAGCACGCCATGGACCTGCCGATCGGCCATCCGGTCGCTCCCGATGAAATGATTGCGGGGCTGCGACGGGCGCGCGATCAGTATGAGCGACGGCAATACACGCTGGCCGACATTCGCGATGCGACGCTCGACAGCGATGGCGTCCTGACGGTCTCGATCGACGAGGCATCCTTAAGCGGTGTCGAGGTCGAAGGCAACCAGTCGGTGCGCAACTGGGTTATCCTTCGCAACTTCCCGCTGCAACGCGGGGCGCCGTACAACGCCCGCCGTGTCGCCAACGGCCTTTTCGATCTGCAGGCCACGGGACTCTTCGATCAGATCACCGCGCGGGTTGTACGGACCGACGCCGGGCCGATTCTGCGGCTGACGGTCACCGAAAAGACCACCGATGCGTTGCGATTGGGTTTGCACCACAATCTGGAATATCAGACCGAGGGATTCATCCAGTGGGCCAACATCAATCTGTTCGGCCTGGGCAACGAATTCACGGCGCACGCACAATACGCGCCTCGCCGGGAGTTGTACTTCGGACAGATCGATTCCGACCGCGTCTTTCGCTCCTACATGGCGGCGCGACTGGGCGTGTACTACCACCGTCAGCGGCGGCATTTCTATGCCGATCACGTGAGCACGGGCGACTTTCAGACCAAACGCACCGGCGTGCGGGCGCGTTTTGCCCAAAACATCTCCCGGTTCGCGCAGCTCGCGGTCCAAATCAGCACCGAGCGTCTGCAATTGGAGATCGATTCGACGACGTCAAGATTGCAGCACGCGCGTATTGCGCTGGGAGCGCACTTAGACGATTTGGACGAGCGGGACTTTCCTCAAACAGGCCGACGTCTGTCGGCGGAGTTGATCTGGGCCGACGATTTCCTCGACGGCGACATCATCTACCGCGCCTTCTTCAGTGAGGCGTTGTGGGTGATTCCGTTCCGGGATCATCTCATCTTGCTGACCGGCGCTCGTTTCGGCACGGCCGATCGCCAGCTCCCGGTCTATGAGAAATTCGCGCTCGGCGGTCGCCGCTCGTTAATGGGCCTCTACGAAGATGAGATGCTGGGCGATCACGTGCTGGCGGCCAATGTCGTCATGCGGTACCGCATATATTCGCGCAGCTATACGCTGGCGCGCCTCGATGTCGGCAATGCCTGGCGTCACGGCGTCGACGTCGACTTCTGGGGAACACTCCGCGCCGGACTTGGGATGGGACTGATGTTCGACACGCCGCTGGGGCCGTTGACCATCCTGCAGGGGTTCGCCGACGGCGGCGATGAACGCTTCTACTTCAGTTGGGGATACGACTTCTGAGAAACCCCCGGTCGCGCGCCGATCACGTTTACAATCCAGATCCCGGCCAGTACCAACGTCGCACCGACCAGCGTGGCCGGTGTGAGTTTTTCATCCAGCACGATCCATCCCAGGAGCGTCGCCACGATCGGCGTGACGAATGCGATCAGCGATAGACGGCTGGCCTCCATGATGCGCAACAGGTAATAGTACGTCACAAAGGTGAAGACAGAGCCGAACAGCGACAGGAACAGCAGCGCACCGACAGCCGATTGCGTCCAATGAAAATCTCCGATGTCCTCGACCAGGGCTGCGACCGGTAACAGCACCAGCGTTCCCAAAGACATCTGAATAAAGTTGAGTACGAACGGGTCATGTCGGGTCAGGTGTTTCTTGATGACGATTGACACGATGGCGGAGGCAATGGGAGAAATAAGCATCAGTGCGGGCGCCCACCAGCGAGAGGTGGCCGGCGCAGTGGTCCCGCCGCCGAACACAACGATGACCCCGCTGAAACCGATGACCAGCCCGAGTGTCTTGACCGGCGTCAGGCGCTCATTGTCCAGATAGAAATGCGCGCCGACCGCTACGAAAAACGGAAATGACGCAAACAGAATCGCCGCCAGTGCGGCATTGATATACTGTTCGACGTAGTAGACGGTCGCGTAGGAACCGAAAAACATCAAGAGACCCGCAACAACGATCCAACCCCAGGGCGCTGTGCGTTCCGGCCACGGTTTACGCATCCGCCAGACCCATACGCCGAGAATCGCCGAGGCAATCAGGAACCGCAGCCCGGCGCCGTAGAAGGGGGGCGAATCGCTCAGCCCGATCTTGATCGCCACCCACGTCGCGCCCCACACCACACACAGTGCGGCGATCAATAATGAATTGAGCATGTACGTCTAATTCGGCTTGGTGGATTCCATGGACTCGAATCGGCGGCGCTCAGTGGGAAGTCCTGCACGGTCGGCTATGTGCGCAGGCAAACGACGGTGATGTCGTCCATGACCGGGGCATCCTGCTGAAACGTCAGCACGCTCTTGACGATTTGCTCCAGCATCGGCTGCGCCTGCTGCGTGCGGGCGGTACGGAGCAATTCCTCCAGACGCTCTTCGCCATACTGCTCTTCGGCCGGGCTTTCTGCTTCCGTGACACCGTCGGTGTAGATGACAATCGCTTCACCCTCGCCCAGCGTCAGGGTTTCCTCTTTGTAATCGGCCCAACTGAAACACCCGGCGAGCGGGCCGCCGGTTTCCAGCAAGGTCATGTTACCGTCGGCGGAGAACCGCATCGGCGGATTGTGCCCGGCGTTGCAGTAGGTCAGTGTGCGCGACGCGGGATCGTAGACGGCATAGAATAGCGTGACGAAGGTCTTATTATCAGTCGAGGCAATCAGAAATTTGTTGGCCGCGCTCATACAATCGGCGACCGTGGCCGCGATGCGGGCGCATCCCTGCATCGTGGCTTGCAGATTGGCCATCAGCAATGCCGCCGGGAGTCCTTTGCCGGAGACGTCGCCGACGGCGATTCCCCAGCGTCCCGACTCCAATTCGATAAAGTCGAAGTAGTCGCCGCCGACATCGCGTGCCGGGTGCGATTGCCCGGCCAACTGCAAACCGGCGATCTCCGGCATCTTGCGCGGCAGCAGCATCCGCTGAATGGTGGTGGCGTTACGGACATCATCCTGCAGCCGCTGCAGTTTCTGCTCCTCCTGGTAGAGCCGGGCGTTCTCGATCACCTGCGAACATTGCGCCGCGATGATCGCCGCCAGTCGCGCGTCCTCGTTGGTGATTTCCCCCTCGCGTTTATTGAAGAGGTTGAAGATCCCTATCAGCCGCCCCTTGAGTTCCAGCGGCACTGAGAGCACCGAATGAATTCGCAGGTCGCGCGTGTCCGAACCGGTAAAGCGTTCGTCCTTGGTGATGTCGTTGACGACCAGCGGGCGGCGGTTCTTGTGCATCCAGCCGGTAATCTGCAGTCCGATTCGCATCGGCAAGGCATCCTTGCCCTGCTGCATGACGCGGATCAGGGTTTTCGTCGGATCTCCCGCATCGGCCCCGAAAAGGTGGATCACCCCCTGCTCGACACCCAGTCGTTTAACCACTTTGCTGACGATCAACTCGTTGATCGCCTCCGGCGACATGGTAGAGTTGATCGCCAGGGCGATTTCGTTGAGAATGGAGAGCTCCTCGACGGCGCGGTGCAGACGGCTGTTTTCGTCACGCAGACGGATGAGCTCTGAGGGGTCGGCGGTCAGACTGTCCTCTTTCTGTTGCTTGAAGATCGCGGCCACAAAGATCGCTCCGATTGGAGTAGGTTCAAGATATTCAATGAGTTGGGGAAATCAATGGAATTGCCGGATTGAGGCATACAGGGGACTCTATCGAAGAACGGATTTATCACCCTACGGCAGGGTTGAATAGTATCCCACACGGTCGATACAAATGTCATCCACGTCGCGTCATGGCTCTTGACTATATACTGTAGTTGAGGTAAATTCCAGTGAGTCTGGGACGGCAGACGATCTCCATAAACACTTGTAGGATATACGACTGTCAGAAATCGCGGTCAAGGTGAAACCTTGTGCCCATTCTGCCGATTTAAGGTAGTGGGCCGGAGATATGGCCTATGGAAGTGTTTATGAAACACGTATCCGATACTGGTCAGCCCGCCGCGGCGGGCCGGGGCATTCTTCTTCGTGGATTCGTCAAGAAAGAGGGGGATCGCTGGGTTTCGATCTGCATCGACCTTGATATAGCGGCGGAGGGAGATACACCCTCGATGGCCGCAAATGCCTGTATTGAACTCTGCTTCGAGTACGTAAAGTACGTTTGTGAGACTTACCCAGACAAGATTGGCGAGTATATCCCGCGACTCGTAAAGCGTGAAGATGTACTCAAGGAGTTTAACACAGCTTCATTCTTAGACCCTCTCCGTTCTCTCAAAACAAAAAGACCTCGCACAAGATCGAGGTTGCAGCCCTTCAGCACGACCATTGACCCATCGCAATTAGCCGCTTGCGCATAGCAGTTTGCCAACATCCAGTGGGCAAACGTGACATTGCGCGAAATCAGAAGAAAGCTCCGTACCCTTGGGTATGAATGCGTCCGCACCGGCGGGCGCCATGAGATTTGGGACAACAAGTCCGGTCATATCGTAGTTGTGCCAAAGGGTCGAGGAGATGTCGCCCCCGGAACCCTGCGAAGCATTGCTCGCCAAGCCGGTTGTAGTTCGGAAACTTTCAACAACATATAAACAGAAGCATCGGGTGCCAACAGTTTGGCGTTGGACCACAATGTGTTATAAAACTGTTGAGCGTTTTCTATTGACTTTTGCACGTTCAATCAAACATCATTGTGATGCGACCACGTATTACCCACTGAAGGGGTGATCTTATGGTGGATGTTAGGGGATTGACGGACGGGGAGTACGAGGAATTTCTGCGATGGGTGCGGAGCCGAAAGGACTACTACGAGCGCTTGTCTGCTAAGCTTGAACGTGCAGGCAGTCAGGCCCATGCGCAACAGGCAGACCTGCTTCATGGGCCTGAGTCGCAATCGCAGAACGGGGAACTCACGTCAAAGATAGTCTCGGTGATGCCGCGAAATATGTGGGTCAAAAACCTCCTTATCAGACAAGCACTCAAAAACAGATACGGAATTGATATTGGAAGGACGACTTTGAGGGAGCATCTGACGAAAGGCGAGGGACTTTATTTCAAGCGCCGAGGCAATCGAGGCAGTAGTGCGTGGAAGCTTATTGAAAAAGCGCCATAAGAAAGCGGGCCGCCAGCAGCAACTGGCGGCCCAATTCGGACAAAACCAGTGACCGTGCAGATCAAAGGAGTCGCCCATTGTTCTACGTAGTCTGCTTCTACTCAGTTTGGCCGCGCGCGCCAACACCCTTTCCCAATCCCCCTTACGGGGGCATGAATTAACGGCGGCCCGCCTGTGCAACCAGACGGGACCGCCAGAGCCGGACACCATGCCAGAGACAGGGTGCCGACCCGCTGAGCCCTAAGTAAGCGTCCTGTCTCTTGCAAAAGCAAGCGAGTTTCAGGTGCTTACTATTCCTCAAGTCATCGACAGCTTCGGTACGACCGAAGCCTGTCTCGCATACATAGAACAACACCGTTGGCCCGATGGTCCCGCCTGTCTGCGGTGCGGATCAATCGCATTAACCCGGATTGAGACCCGCCACAAGTGGGAGTGCCGGGATTGTCACTTTCAGTTTCGCGCCACTGTTGGCACGATTTTCCACAACAGCAAGGTCGAATTGCCCAAGTGGTTCTTGGCGGTCCATTTCATCCTGTCCGGTCGGAAAGGGTATCCGGCGAAGCAACTGGCCCGCGATCTCGGACTGCCCTACAAAACGTGCTGGTCAATGCTCCATCGCATCCGCAAGGCCATGGCGAACGGTAACCGTCACAAGCTGGCCGGGACTGTTGAAATGGATGAGACCTACGTCAAGTGCCGGAAACCCGATAGCAAAGGCGAGAAGCGAACGAGGAAAGGCGGATCGGACCCATTGACCCATGTCGTCGCATTTGGAATGAGGCAACGACGCGGCGAAGCGCGGATCAAGATTGTGCCGGATACAAAGCAGTCAACCGTGTTCCCGATCATTGAGGCAAATGTCCGCCGTATGTCGATGTTGCACACCGATGAGGGGTTTCTCTACAAGCGCATCGGGCTACGAGGTTTTAGACATCGTGCCGTGCAACACGCGACTGAATACGTAGACGACCAAGGGACCCACTGCAACGGCGTCGAATCGCTGTGGGCTGTCCTAAAACGTGGGCGCTATGGGGTTTATCACAAGATCGGGCGCAAATATGCCCAACGGTATTGCGATGAGGTCGCTTTCAGGATCAATCACAACGGAGACGGCTTTCGGTCCGTGTTTGCCAACTGCGAGAATGGCTTTGACTCTGAACGCCGGACAGCCGATCCTAAAATCCGGGAAACTGCGGTAGAGTGATATGTCCGTCGAAGAATTAGAAAACATATTTCATTATACTCCATTATACCGTATAATACACTAATTGCACAGGGATCTCTCGATGGCAAACCCAACCCTCCAAGACACCATCTTCCTCACTGCCGCCGAGGTGGCGGAGACACTCAAGTTGCATCCTCAGGTGGTCGCGCGCAAGCTGCAGTCCGGGGAGATTCCCGGCTACAAGATCGGCAAAGACTGGCGCGTCGCCGACCGTGAGTTGGCATCGTGGCTGGCCGAACGCTCCAACCAGCGGCGTCTGACCGAGCGTCAAAAGACCGAACGCTCGTTTTTCCGCGACGGCCGTCTGGTCGAGATTCCGGCACAGCGCAAGAAACGACGATTCATTCTCGAACGGCTGCTGACCGAGTTCGACACCACCAAGGTGTACACCGAGCCAGAGGTCAACGCCATCCTCGGACGCTTCCATCCCGATGTCTGCACGCTGCGCCGCGAGTTCATCACGGAGAAGATGATGCTCCGTCAGGGCGGCAAGTATCATCGGGTCACGTCGTATGCCCCACAAGGCGGCTAATCGCGCCAAGCCCCGTCCGCGCGTCCATTGGTGTGCGGGTCAGCCTTCGGGTTGACCGTCGGGAGACAGCGCGGCGCACCGGGTCGATATCAAACTCTCCCCTCCAGGTACGCCTTGCGCCGCTTCGCGGGAAACTTCTCGATCGCATACCGCAGCATCGTGCGCGGCATCTCTTTGTAAAACGCCCGCAAAAACTCCTCCTCGGTGGCACGGTCGCGGTTGCCGATCTCGCGGAGCATCCAGCCCACCGCTTTTTGCACCAGGTCTTCCTCGTCATGCAGCAGGATCTTCGCGAGCGCGAGCGTCGATGCAAAATCGCCCTGTTTGATAAAATGATACGAAGCGAGAACCGCCATGCGCCGATCCCAGAGACTTGCGGAACGCGACAGCTTCATCAACGGGCCACGGCTGCGGTCGTTTAAGTACGGCCCCAGGATCAAATGCGCCGAGGCATCGACCAAATCCCAGTTGTTGATGTGCCGTCGGTGATTGAGATACAGGTCGTAGATTTGCCGTTGAGTCGCCTTGTCGCCGCGTTTGAATTGATCGGTCAGGATGATGAGCGCCAGCAATCGGTCTTCATGGTACGTCGACGCCAGCAGGGAAATCACCTCGCGAAGCGGCAAGTCGCGGTACTGGCGCGCCAGCTTGCGGGTGACCGGCACACGAACCCCGCGAAACCGATCATTCCGGCGATACCCGGGCTTGGGCGGCAGGAAGTATCCCCTAAGGAAGTCGGCTTTCTTTTGATTCCCAAGGGTCCTTAGCTCGGCCCGGACAGCACGGAGTGGCATGGATGGTCTCGCATGATTGTTGCACTAATGCGGCATCACCCGCCCCGGGTGACGCCGTCGGGGCGCTAAAAATGAGTGCGCACGAAGCCGGAATCAAAACATGATTTAAGGTGATTGACTTGGGCGTTCGGCTGTGCATTCAACCTGAGGAAACCGGACCATGATCCGGAGGAGCTTTCGAATCCATCCCGGAGTGCGCGCGATGAACACAAAGAGAACCTCCCCAAAGCTGAAAGCCGCCAAGACAAAGGGAGCAGACGACTGGCGGCAGAAGTCCTTCGCTTCGGTGCGCACACTGATCAGGCAGGTAGATCCCGACATTGTCGAAGAGATCAAATGGCGCAAGCCGTCAAATGCGATGCGCGGGGTTCCGGTGTGGTCACTCAACGGGATCATCTGCACCGGCGAAACCTATAAGGACAAGGTGAAGCTTACATTCGCCAAAGGCGCCGCACTGGCGGATCCCTCGCGGCTGTTCAATTCCAGTCTCGAAGGGAACACGCGCCGCGCCATCGACGTTTTTGAGGGCGACAAGATTGACAAGACGGCATTCAAGGCATTGCTTCGAGAGGCGATTACCCACAATTCCTCAGAGAAAACGCACAAGAGCGGCTGACAGAATGAGAATCGGCAATTCCCATGTGACCCGGCAGACGTCTCGACGCCTTGTGCCATGTATGGGAGGGCGAAGCTTCTGCTGAGCCTGCCTGTGACCGAATGCCCGGCAAATCCGTAGACATACTGGATGGTCTGACAGAATAATGGCGAGTGGATAGGACGAGCTTTACAACAACACAAATTCTCCAGGGAGACCAACCGTGGCAACGAACACGATCCGGCTGCACCGGGTGCTCAAAGCACCGCCCATGCGTGTCTACAAGGCGATCCTCGACCCCGCTGCGAATTGCAAATGGCTCCCGCCGCACGGCTTCACCTGCACGGTCCATCAGCTCGATGCGAAGGTGGGCGGCACTTACAAGATGTCGTTTACGAATTTCTCCACGGGCAAAAGCCACGCGTTCGGCGGAAAGTATCTGGAGCTTGTGCCGGGGGAGCGCATTGTTGCGACCGACGTGTTTGACGATCCCAATCTCCCCGGCGAAATTCGCACGAACTACACATTGACCAAAGTCTCCTGCGGCACGGAGGTGCATATCGTCCAGGAAAACGTCCCAGAGATGATCCCTCCGGAGGCGTGCTATCTCGGCTGGCAGGAGTCGCTGGAACTTTTGGCGAAACTGGTCGAGCCGGAGATCCCCGACGGGGTTTGATACGCTCACAGTGACAAGTAGAGGCAAGCACGATGGCCGGCAAAAAACCGACGAAGTCTGCCAAAGTTACATCGAAGCGCAAAACGAAGCGCGTTGCGACGAAGCCGAAGCTCCTCTCCGGCGGCAATCCGCAGATCGCCAAGGGCGACGGCGACGGGCCGGTGCAGGCATACATCAAAGCGATGCCGGGCTGGAAACGGGATGTCGGGCGGCGTCTGGATGCGCTGATGGTGCGCGCGGTGCCGAATGTGCGCAAGGCGGTCCGTTGGAATTCACCGTTTTACGGCATCGAGGGCAAGGGCTGGTTCGTCGCCTTTCATTGCTTCACGAAGTACATCAAGGTGGCATTCCTCCAAGGCAAGTCCCTCAAACCCATGCCGCCGGTCGATTCCAAAGACCCCGATGCGCGTTACTTCCATATTCACGAGGGTGACACGCTTGACGAGGACCAGCTTGCCTCGTGGTTTAAGCAAGCGAGCAAACTGCCCGGCTGGGGGAAGGTTTGACGGCCGCGGACTCCGGCTGAAACCCGGACCGAGAGGGCCTGTTGAAAAACGTCCAGGGCTCATGTTGTCATGCTGAGCGAAGCGAAGCATCTGCTTCCACCACGAAGCACGAAAAGCAGAACCTTCGCTTTGCTCAGGATGACCGATCGGGCTGAAATCGCAAATCAAGGTTTTAACAGGCCCCGAGAGTCCGTGCCACCCGTCGCGATCAGAGATCGCGGCCACCCTTCACTCACTAAGGCCATCCAGCCGTACACACCGAAGGACGACTAACCGATTCGGAGGTATTTCGCCTACGTGATCTGGTGCCACGATGTTGGCTGCACATCACTGGTCTAAAACTCCAATGAAGAGGTGCTTGATCTCCTGGGCTCTTATTCGCTTCCACGGCAGCCAAGCCCACACCTGAATGTCACGTCTCATCGCCGCTACAGCCGCTTGCAGTGCGGGTATGAGATCACCTCTTTCGGGAACAATTTTAATCTCCACAACTCGATCGAATGCAATAGCGGCAGCTCGGCTCCCGTACAACCACATCATCATGATCACTCGATTGTACTCCGGGTTCTCAGTTGATGACTGTTTGAATACCATGCGCGCAAGTACTGGCAGTGCATCTGCGTAAATCCTATGCTTCTGCTCCCTGAAGTGTTTTGCATAACCCACGAAATATCCCATGACCGCCGCGAGAACTGCCACTGCCCATGGGCTATTTAATGATTCTAAGATATGCAATTG
>Ga0256864_1000256_pt1 | contig 21337 bp, 16 predicted proteins | sample RVTome_11_FD_187336 | JGI IMG/M metagenome (GOLD analysis project Ga0256864, IMG submission 187336) | Soil microbial communities from uranium-contaminated site in the Upper Colorado River Basin, Wyoming, United States - RVT147D111 HiSeq ... | reverse complement strand
TGGTCGCTGGTTTCGAGCGCTACGTCCAGATCGCCCGCTGCTTCCGCGACGAGGACCTGCGCGCCGACCGCCAGCCGGAGTTCACGCAGATCGACGTCGAGATGTCGTTCGTCGAGGAGGAGGACGTCTACACGGTCGCCGAGGGCCTGCTGCGCCGGCTGATGCCGCTCGCCGGCATCGAGCCGCCCGATCCCTTCCCGCGCCTGAGCTGGACCGAGGCGATGGCACGCTACGGCTCGGACCGCCCCGACCTCCGCTACGGCCTCGAGATCGCCGACCTCACCGAGCGGCTCGGCGCGAGCGGCTTCCGCGGCTTCGCCGGCGCGGTCGCCGAGGGCGGGGTGGTGCGCGGACTGGCGCTGCCTGCTGCGACCGGCGCCGGCGGCGCCAGCCGCAAGCAGGTCGAGGGCTGGGCCGAGGTGGCGCGCCGGCACGGCGCCGCCGGGGTGCTGACCCTGCGCCGGCATGACGGCGCCGCGGCCTTCCAGGTCAAGGGCGCGCTGACCGACGCCGAGGCCGGCGGCGCCGCCGACGCGCTCGGCCTCGAGGACGGCGGGCTGGCGCTGCTCGCCGCCGGCCCGGAGAAGACCACCGCCGTCGCGCTCGGCGCGGTCCGCCAGCGGCTGGCCGAGGAGTACGGGCTGATCCCCGAGGGCGCGCACGCCTTCCTCTGGGTCACCGACTTCCCGCTGCTCGACTGGGACCCGGGGGAAGGGCGGTGGTTCGCCCACCACCACCCGTTCACCGCGCCGCGGCCGGAGGACCTCGACCGGCTCGAGAGCGACCCGGCTTCGGTGCGCTCGCGCGCGTACGACGTGGTGATGGACGGCGTCGAGCTGGGCGGCGGCTCGATCCGCATCCACGACCGCGAGGTCCAGCAGCGGGTGTTCGCCGCTCTAGGCATCGGCGCCGAGGAGGCCGAGCGCCGCTTCGGCTTCCTGCTCGAGGCGCTCTCCTACGGCGCGCCGCCCCACGGCGGCATCGCCTTCGGCTGGGACCGGGTGGTGATGATGATGGCCGGCGTGCCCTCGCTGCGCGACGTCATCGCCTTCCCCAAGACCGCCTCGGCCACCGACCTGATGACCGCGGCGCCGTCGCCGGTCGAGCCGGAGCAGCTCGCCGAGCTGGGGATCGCGGTCGCCGGGGACGGGCCGGAGGACGGCGGCCCGCCGGTCGAGGTGGCGTCCGCCAAGGCGGGCGGCAGCACCTGAGGCGGAGCGCGGTGGCCGGGCTCCGTGACCTGTCGCTGCGCCATCCCGGCGGCGAGACGCCGATCCTGATCGGCCCCGGCGCCCTCGCCGCCGCCGCCGAGCGTCTCGCCCCGTGGCTCGCCGGCCGCACCGTCTTCGTCGTCTCCACCCCGCGGGTGCTGTCCCTCCACGGCGAGCGGCTGGGCTGGGTCGGCGAGCGGGCGGCGCGCCGGGTGGTGCTCGAGGTGCCCGAGGGCGAGGCGGCGAAGACGCCGGAGCGGGCCGCCGGGCTGTGGCGGGCGATGCTCGCCGGCGGTGGCAAGCGCGACAGCCGGGTGATCGCGTTCGGCGGCGGCAGCGTCGGCGATCTCGCCGGCTGGACCGCTGGGTGCTTCCTGCGCGCCGTCGAGTTCGTCCAGGCACCGACCACGCTGCTCGCCCAGGTCGACGCCGCGATCGGCGGCAAGACCGGCGTCGACCTGCCGGAGGGCAAGAACGCGGTCGGGCTGTTCCACCATCCGGTGGCGGTGGTCGCGGATACCGAGGTCCTCGCCACCCTGCCGCGCCGCGAGCTGGCCGCCGGCCTGGTCGAGGTGATCAAGATGGCGCTGGTGCTCGACCCGGATCTGCTCGCCCGGGTCGAGGCCGATCTCGACGCCCTGCTCGCCGCCGATCCCGAGGCGCTGGCGCCGGTGGTGGCCGCGGCGGCGGCGGCCAAGGCGGCGGTAGTCGAGCGCGACCCCTCCGAGACCACCGGCGAGCGGCGCGTGCTCAACCTCGGCCACACCCTCGGCCACGCGCTCGAGGCGGCGCTCGGCTACGGCGGCCTCCTGCACGGCGAGGCGGTCGCCTACGGTCTCCTCTTCGCGCTCCGCCCGGCGCGCGCCCGCGGCCTCGACCCGCAGGTCGCGGCACGGACCCGCGCCGTGCTCGCCCGGCTCGACCTGCCGCCGCTCCCCGCCGGCCCCGACCTCGACCCCGACACCCTCCTCGGCTTTGTCCGCCGCGACAAGAAGGCCGGCGAGGCGGGCGTCGCCTGGGTGCTGCCGACCGCCCTCGGCCGCTACCGGATCACCCGCGAGGTCTCCGACGACGAGCTCCACCGTGAACTGACCGCCTTCCTCGCCGACCCCTGGGCCTAGCGTGGGAGCGGGAGACGCTCCTGGTGGCAGCAGGATTACGAGGGCGGCTGGAACAGTCTCCCTCGGGAACGACCGTAACAACGCTGTCACGTCAGCCTGTCCCGCCCCCGGCATATCCTTGCGCTCCCCGTCACTTCGAGAACGCGCCCTCGGCGCCGATGACGCTCGCGAGATGAAGCTGCTGCTGATCCGCCACGCGCTCGCGGCCGACCGCGAGGAGTTCGCGCGCACCGGCGCCGACGATGACGAGCGCCCGCTGACCGGCAAGGGTCGCCGCCGGATGCAGTCGATCGTGCGCGGCCTGCGCGGCTTCCTCGACCTGCCCGAGCCGGCGGCGCTCTGGACCAGCCCGCTGGTCCGTGCGGTCGAGACCGCCGCGATCGTCCACCGCGAGCTGGGCGGCCCGGAGCCCGAGGAGAGCGACGCCTTGCGGCCCGACGCCCGGCCCGAGGCGCTGCTCGCGGCGCTGCGCGCGCTGGCGCCCGCCGACGACGCCACGGTCGCCGCGGTCGGCCACGAGCCGCACCTGTCGACCACCGCCTCGTGGTTCCTGACCGGCCGCGAGCGGCCGCTGCTCGATGTCAAGAAGGGGAGCGCGGTGTTGCTCGACCTCGGCGACGACCCCGAACCCGGCGCCGCGCTGCTGCTCTGGGCACTGCCGCCGCGCGCCCTGCGCCAGATGGAGCCCGGCCCTAAATGAGCCACCTGCTCAGCCGCCCGCCCGAGGAGGCCGCCCGGTTGGTGGCGCTGACCCTGCTCGCGCGCGCCGAGGAGGCAGCCGCCCGGCTCGCCGACCCCGACGACCCCGAGGCGCTGCACGATTTCCGGGTCGCGGTGCGCCGGCTGCGCAGCGTCCTGCGCGCCTACCGCGGCCCGCTCGCCGGCGCGCTGAAGAAGCGCCATCGCAAGCAGCTCCGGGACCTCGCGCGCGCCACCGGCGAGGGCCGCGACGCCGAGGTGGCGCTCGAGTGGATCGGCGCCCAGCGTGAGCGGCTGGAGGAGGGGCAGCAGGCGGGCCTCGACTGGCTCGCCGCGCGCCTCGCCAAGCGCAAGGAGGCCGGCTACGAGGAGGCGCAGCGGGGCCTGGGCGAGAGCTTCGCGCCGCTCGCCGTCGAGCTGCAGAAGCGGCTCGGCGTCTACACCCGCGAGGTGCGCCTCGATGGCGGTGCCGGCGACGGCAGCTTCGGCGACCTGGTGGCGGCGGAGGCGCGGCGCGACCTCGGGCAGTTCGAGGAGCTGATCGCCGGGCTGACCGCGGCCGCCGACGCCGCCCGCGCCCACCGTGCCCGGCTCGCCGCCAAGCGGCTGCGCTACCTCCTCGAGCCGCTCGAGCGCGAGCTGCCGGCGGCCACGCCGATCGTCAAGCGGCTCAAGACGCTCCAGGACGTCCTCGGCGAGCTGAACGACAGCCACGCGCTCGAGGGCGAGCTGTCGGCGGCGGTCGAGACCGCGGCGCAGCAGCGCGCCCGGGCGCTGCTCGGCTCGGCGATGAGCGCCGCCGCGGAGGCGGGCGCCGACGCCGCGGCGGGCTGGGACCCGGTCGACGGCCTGCTGGCGCTGGCGCGGCTCAACCGCGAGCGCCGCGACCGGCTGTTCGGCGAGCTGGCGCCGGGCTGGACCGGCAAGGGCGAGGAGGCGGCCGACCGGCGGGCGCTGGCGCGAGCGGTCGGCGAGCTGGCCGGCTATCTCGCCGCCGGCTTCAGCCCTCCGACACCGGAAGACGCCGAGCCCGTTCCACAGCTCGTTCCATGAGCATCGCCTGAGCCTCGATCCGCTGCTCGCCCGGCCCCGGCCGCCGTCGCGTCCACGAGCCGTCGGCGGCCAGCTCCCAGGCCTTGACGTTGTCGGCGAGCTGGAGCTCCAGGATCTCCCGGATCTCCTGCTGGAGCCTCGGGTCCTCGACCGGCACCGCCGCCTCGACCCGGTACTCGAGGTTGCGCCGCATCCAGTCGGCCGAACCGAGGTAGTACTGCGGCCGGGCGCCGTTGTGGAAGTAGAAGATCCGGGCGTGCTCGAGGAAGCGGCCGACGATCGAGCGCACCCGGATTGTGCCGCTCCTGCCGGCCAGCCCCGGCCGCAGGCGGCAGATGCCGCGCACGATCAGGTCGATCTCGACCCCGGAAGACGACGCCTCGTAGAGGGCGTCGACCACGTCGACGTCCTCGAGCCCGTTCATCTTGGCGACGATGCAGCCGCCGCGGCCGGTTCGCTGGTGCTCGATCTCGCGCTCGATCAGCTCGAGGAAGCGCCGCTTCATGTTGATCGGCGCGACCAGGAGCTTCTCGAACTGCGGCCGGTGGAGATAGGCGGTGAGCAGGTTGAACAGCTTGACCACGTCGGCGGCGATCGCCGGGTCGGCAGTGAGCAGACCGAGGTCGGTGTAGAGGGCGGCGGTCTCGGCGTTGTAGTTGCCGGTGCCGATGTGGGTGGAGCAGACCAGCCGGCCGCCCTCGCGCCGCACCACCAGCGCCGCCTTGGCGTGGGTCTTGAGCCCGACGTGGCCGTAGGAGACGTGGGCGCCGGCCTTGTCGAGCGCCTCGCCCCACTCGATGTTGTTGGCCTCGTCGAAGCGCGCCTTGATCTCGACCGACACCGCCACCTGCTTGCCCTCCTTGGCGGCGCGGATCAACGCCTTCATCAGCGGCGAGTCCGACGAGGTGCGGTAGAGGGTCTGCTTGATCGCCAGGGTCGCCGGGTCCTGCGCCGCCGATTCGATGAAGCGCTGGACGCTGGTGGCGAAGCTGTCGTAGGGGTGGTGGACCAGCAGGTCGCCGCGGGCGATCTCGGCGAAGACGTCGACCGGGTCGCCCGGGGTCGAGGTCGCCAGCCGCGGGTGCACGACCGGCGTCCAGCCGGGGTCGCGGTGCTCGTGCAGCGGCAGCGTCGCGAGCTGCATCAGGTCGCGCAGGGCGAGCGGGGTCTCGACCTGGTAGACGTCGCGCTCCTCGAACGCCAGGTGCTGGCGGATCAGCTCGCGCGTCCACGGCGGCATCGAGGGGCCGAGCTCGAGGCGCACGACGGTGGCGAAGCGCCGGCGGTGAAGCTCCTCCTGGATCGCCTCGAGGAGGTCCTCGGCGGTCTCCTCGTTGCGCGCGATGTCGGCATTGCGGGTGACCCGGAACGGCCACGCCTCGCGCACCTCCATGCCCGGGAAGAGGGCGTCGAGGTTGTGCGCCACCAGCTCCTCGAGCGGCAGGAAGCGCAGGCCGCGCGGCATCTTGACCCAGCGCGGCAGGCTCGGCGGCACCTTGACCCGGGCGAACCGCAGCACGCCGGAGGCGTCGTCGCGCACCCCGACCGCCAGCGACAGGCTGAGGTTGGAGATGAACGGGAACGGGTGCGCCGGGTCGACCGCCAGCGGGGTCAGGATCGGGTAGACGCTCTGGCGGAAGTAGTCGCAGGCGTGGCGCCGCTCCTCGGCCGACAGCTCGCTCCAGTGGACCAGCCGCAGGCCGGCGGCCTCGAGGCCGGGGAAGATCTCCTCGTGGAGCAGCCGGCGCTGCTCGGCGAGCATCGGCCGCACCGTGGCGTCGATCGCATCGAGCTGCTGGCGCGGGGTCAGGCCGTCCGGGGAGGTCTCGCGGATGTGGCCGGCGATCTGCTGCTTGAGCCCGCCGACCCTTTTCATGAAGAACTCGTCGAGGTTGTTGTCCGAGATGGCGATGAACTTGAGGCGCTCGAGCAGCGGGTTCTCGGGCGCCGCCGCCTCGGCGAGGACCCGCCGGTTGAACTCGAGCCACGACAGCTCGCGATTGAGGTAGGGGGCGCCGGCGGCGAACGCCTCCGGGTCGCCGACGGCACCGGAGGGCCGGGCTTCGCGGATCGTCTCGGGCAGTGCCACCTGGTCTCCTCGCTCCTCTCCCGACTCGCAACTGCGGCAGGGGAAGCGATTATCTCGGCCAGGCCGGGGGCGGCGGGGCGCCGGCCTGTGACATCTGTGTGACACCGCCCCCGAATTCGCGGGGCCGCGGCGCGCCCCGTCGAGTCCCCCGATAGGTGGCAAGAGGCAAGATCTTTTTATATCCTGAGGCCGATTCACTCTGGTCCTATGGATCTACGCGATTCCTCACCCTTCTCGGCCCCACGGTCTTCCGCGGGGAGCCGGACCTCTCCGGGAGCTGACGCCATGTCTCGCGAGTCACCCAGCAGCGGGCGCCCACAGCGCTCCCGAGGCGCCGCGCCGGGGCTGGTGGTCGGCGTCGGCGCGTCGGCGGGAGGGCTCGACGCGTGCCAGCGGCTGCTGCGGGGCGCCCCGGCCGACCAGGGCATGGCGTTCGTCATCGTGCTCCACCTGGCTCCGGCGGAGCAGAGCCACGTCGCCGAGATCCTGCAGAGGGCGACCGTCATGGAGGTCACGCAGGTGACGGGGCGGGAGCGGGTGGAGCCCAACCACGTCTACGTGATCGCACCCGCGACGTCGCTCGGCATTCGCCGGCGGAGGCTAGAGGCCGGCGCGCCCGAGGAGCCCCACTACCGCGCCCGGCCGATCGACGCCTTCTTCTCCGCGCTGGCGGTGGATCAGAAGGATGCCACGGTCGCCATCGTGCTCTCCGGCACCGGCGCCGACGGTTCGGCCGGTCTCAGGGAGGTCGGCGCGGCGGGCGGCCTGTGCCTGGTCCAGGAGCCCGCGACCGCCGAGTTCGACGGCATGCCCCGACGCGCCATCGACACCGGCGCGGCCGACGCGATCCTCGCGCCGGAGGAGATGGGCGCGGTTCTCCTCCAGTACGCGGCGACGCCCAGGGTGCGCCCCACCCGCGAGCCCGACCGCGAGCCCGCCCGCGAGATCGACGAGCCGGCCGAGGGGCTGGAGGCGATTCTGGAGCTTCTGGGCGGCCGATTCCGCGTCGGTTTTCGGGACTACAAGACCGGAACCCTGAGGCGGCGGACGCAGCACCGCATGGGTCTGCTGCACCTGTCATCGTGGCAGGACTACCTCGGGTACCTGAGGGCGCAGCCGGCGGAGGCCGACGAGCTCTATCGCGACCTCCTGATCGGCGTCACGAGCTTCTTCCGCGACTCCGAGGAGTGGGACCTGCTGACACGGGAGATCCTGCCGGCCCTGGTCGAGAAGAAGGAGCGGTCGTCGGCGGTCCGGGTCTGGTCTGCCGGCTGCGCCACCGGCGAGGAGGCCTACAGCCTCGGCATGGTCCTCCTCGAGCGGCCCGAGATCGCGGAGGGCCGCCTCGAGCTGAAGGTGTTCGCCTCCGACGCGAGCGATGCGGCGCTGGCGATCGCACGGCAGGGACGATACCCGGCGGGCATCGAGGAGCAGATCTCGGCGGATCGTCTGCGGCGGTTCTTCCGCCCCTTGGGGGGCGGCTTCGAGGTCGGGCGCACCCTGCGCGACGCGGTCACCTTCGCGGCCCATGACCTCCTCTCCGACCCGGTGTTCGCCCATCTCGATCTGGTGAGCTGCCGCAATGTACTGATCTATCTCGAGCCGGATGCGCAGGAGCGCCTGCTCGAGCGCTTTCACTTCGCGCTCCGGCCCGAGGGCGCTCTGTGGCTCGGCGCCTCCGAGACGATCGGCCGGCGGACCGACCTCTTCGAGGCCGTTTCGGGCCAGCACAGGTTCTATCGCCCCCTCGGCGTGCCGCGCAACTACCGCTACCACCGGCCGCACCGGGCCGCCGAGGCGGCTCCCGTTCACTCGGCTCGCGACGATCGCGCACCGACCGCGACCGAGCTCGCGCGCCTCGCCGAGAAGCTGGTGCTGCAGCGCTACTCGTCGCCCAGTGTGGTGATCGACCAGGGGCTCGAGATCCTCCACTTCTTCGGGCCGACGGACGAGTTCTTGACCCGGCCGCACGGGGAGGCGAGGCTGGATCTGCTCTCGTGGGTGCGGCCCGAGCTATACGCCAAGCTGCGGGCCGGGCTCGCCGAAGCCGTGGAGCACAAGCAGCGGGTGACGGTCACCGGCATCCGTCTGGAGCGGGCCGACACGATCGCGCGGGTCGAGATCGTCATCGAGCCGATCGGCTCCGCCCACCGAGCCGGCGGGCGCTTCCTGGTCGTTTTCCAGGACCGGCCGGTAGCGCACGAGCCGAGCCCGGCTGCCGCCGAGGGCGAAGGCGACGACGAGGCGTTGGCCGGCCAGCTCCGGCGGGAGCTCGACGAGACCCGGGAGGAGCTGCGGACCGCGGTCGAGCAGCTCAGGACCATCACCGAGGAGCACGGCGCCAGGTACGAGGAGATCCTCTCCCTGAACGAGGAGTTCCAGTCGAGCAACGAGGAGCTCGAGGCCTCGAAGGAGGAGCTGCAGTCGCTGAACGAGGAGCTGACGACCATGAACCGTCAGTTGGAGCAACGCAACGACGAGCTGCGCTCCCTCACCTCCCTGCAGGAACGGGAGTCCGCAGCCAGCGAGCATGCCCGCCTCTATGCGGAGGCGATCATCCGGACCTCGCGCACGTGCCTGCTCGTGCTCGACATGGATCATCGCGTCCTCTCGGCCAACGCGGCGTTCTATTCCACTTTCCTGATCGATCAGGAGGCGACGGTAGGCCGGCGGCTCTACGATCTCGACGACGGGGGCTGGGACATCCCCGACCTGCGGTCGCTCCTGGACGAGGTCGTCGCGGGGAGGAAGGAGATCCGGGACTACGACCTCGACCATGCCTTCGAAAGGATCGGATGGCGCAGCCTCCGGCTCAACGCGGACATGATGACGCGCAACGGCCGTCCCGACCTCATCCTGGTTTCGATCGAGGACGTGACCGATCTGCGCAAAGCCGAGATGGTGGCCAGGAGCCGGTCCGACGAGCTGGTGCGCGACGATCGAAGCAAGAACGAGTTCCTCGCCGTCCTCGGCCATGAGCTGCGCAATCCTCTGTCGGCGCTGACCAGCGGTCTCGATCTCATCCGTCTGACCGGCGGCGGCTCGGTCGAGCCGATCCGAGCGATGATGGAGCGGCAGGCCCGGCGCATGACGGCGATGCTCGACCAGCTCCTCGACGTGGCGCGCGTCATCGCGGGGAAGTTCGAGCTCGAGCGCGAAGCCGCCGACCTCGCGGAGGCGGCGAGGGCGGCGATCGAAAGCGTGCAGCCGATGCTCGCCAAGGCCGGGCACGAGCTGGCGGTCTCGCTGCCGCCCGCCGGCAGCGCCCTGGTGCTGGGCGACGCGGTGCGGCTGGCGCAGGTGATCGAGAACCTGCTCGGCAACGCGGCGAAGTTCACCGAGAGCGGGGGCCGGATCTGGTTGACCGTCGAGGGGACCGAGGACACGATCCGGCTCGCGGTCCGCGACAGCGGCATCGGCATGGAGCCGGCGGTGCTCGAGCACGCCTTCGACATGTTCGCGCAGGCTCCGTCGAGCCTCCGCCGCGCGCGAGGTGGGCTCGGGATCGGGTTGCCGCTGGTTCGCCACCTGGTGCGGATGCACGGCGGCGCCGTCGACGCCTTCAGCGCCGGCGCGGGCCAGGGCACCGAGGTCGTGGTCACGCTGCCGCGGCTGCGCAGCCACCGTCCCAAGCCCGAGCCCAAGCCCGAGCCCGAGCCGATCGAGCAGAGGCCGGCCGAGCCGCACCCGATCGCGCACCGGAGGATCCTGGTCGTCGACGACGAGGAGGACGCCGCGCAGGCGCTGGTGGAGATCCTGAGCCTCCACGGGCACGAGGCGCGCAGGGCGCCCGACCGGGACGGCGCGCTGGTCGTCGCGGCCGAGCTCGACCCCGAGGTGGTGCTCCTGGACCTGGGGCTGCCCGGGGTGGACGGCTACCAGGTCGCCCGCGAGCTCCGCGAGCTGCTCGGTCGAAAGCCGCTCCTTCTCGCTCTCACCGGGTACCAGGACGATCGCGCCCGCCTGGAGGAGGCCGGCTTCGACGGCCATCTGCTCAAGCCGACGGATCTCGCGGAGCTGTTCGCGCGGCTGGCCGAGCCCGGAAGGGGAGGCGAGGCGGCGACCCCGCCCGAGCCCCCCGTGCCCTAGGGAACAGTCGAGAGGACCCTGGCGGCCGGACCGTTGCGTCGGTCTTCGACGCCCGCCGCGGGGCGCCGGCCCCTTGGCCGGGGTGCTTTCTACTGAGCTGGCGGTTCACCCGGCCGCCGGATAGAGTGCCCCACCGACCATGGCCGTGCGCACCATCGCTCCCGCCCCGGTGGCCGCGCCGGCCGAGACCCCTGCAGCGGCCTCTTCGCCGCCCGCCTCGCGCTCCCGGCTGCCGGTGGTCGCGCTGCCGTCGCCGGCCGGCGCGCCGGCCGAGGCGACTCCCGCCGGGGGCCGGCTGGCCGCGATCGACATCGGCTCCAACTCGATCCACATGATCGTGGTCGCGCCGGAGGACGGCGGCGGCTACCGCATCCTCCGCCGCGAGAAGGAGATGGTGCGCCTCGGCCGCAGCGCGCTCGGGCGCGGCGCGCTGTCGAAACCGGCGATCGAGCGTGGCCTCGAGGCGCTGCTCAAGATGACCACCCTGGCCCGGCTCAAGGGCGCCGACCGGGCGGTGGCGGTGGCGACCAGCGCGGTGCGCGAGGCCGCCAACGGCCGCGAGTTCCTCTCCCGGGTCAAGGCGCTGACCGGCCTCGACGTCACCCTGCTCTCGGGTGCCGAGGAGGCGCGACTGATCCACCGCGCGGTGCGTGAGGTGGTCGACCTCTCCGGCGGCACCGTCCTGATCCTCGACGTCGGCGGCGGTTCGACCGAGTGGATCGTCAGCCGCGACGGCGAGCCGGCGGCGACGGTCAGCCTGCCGCTCGGCTCGCTGCGCTGCGCCGGCCGGCTGCGCGGCGACCCGCCCCGGCCCGAGGAGCTGGCGGCGCTGCGCGAGCACGTCGCCGGGGTGCTCGACGGGCTGCCGCCGGAGGCCGGCGCCGACGGCGCCGAGCGGGTGATCTGCACCTCGGGGACCGCGGTGACCTGCGCCGCCCTCGCGGACCACCTGCTCGACCGCCCGGCCGGGCCGCCCGGCGCCACCCTGCGCGCGGTGCGCCGGCGCGAGCTGCGGGCGGTGATCGACAAGCTGGCGCCGCTCAAGCGCAGCCGGATCGCGGCGCTCTCGCCGGTCGGCGGCGCCGAGCGGGCGGAGTCGATTCTCGCCGGCGCGATGGTGCTCGACGAGCTGCTCGGGGCGGCCGGCGCCGACCGCTTCGAGGTCTGCGACCGTGCGCTGCGCGATGGCCTGGTGCTCGAGGCGCTCGGGAGGCCGCCGGCGGCCGAGGCCGGGCAGGAGGCGCGGCGCCGCCAGGTGACGCGGCTGGCTCGGCGCGCCGAGAGCGTCTACGAGCACGGGGTCGAGACCGCGCGGCTGGCGGTGCGGCTGTTCGACCTCACCGCATCGCTTCACGGTCTCGGCGCGCGCGAGCGCGAGTGGCTGGAGTACGCCGCGCTGCTCCACGACGTCGGCTACTCGGTGCACTACCGCGGCCACCACCGCCACAGCTACTACCTGATCACCCACGCCGGCCTCGACGCCTTCGACCCGGCGGAGATCGAGATCATCGCCCTGGTCGCCCGCTACCACCGCGGCCGCCGTCCCCAGGCCAAGCGCCCCGACCTCGCCTCTCGCCCGGGCTGGCAGCGGCGCACCGTGCGCCGGCTGTCGGCGCTGGTGCGGCTCGGCGACGCCCTCGACCGCACCCACGCCCGCCGGGTCGAGAACCTGGTCTGCGCCATCGGCAGGAAGAAGGTGACGATCGACCTCGTCTCGCCCTGGGACGTCGGGCTCGAGGTCGAGGCCGTCCGGGAACGCGCGCCGCTGTTCGAGCAGGTCTTCCGCCGTAAGCTGCTCGTTCGGCAAGGCGACAAGCGCGCGTAGCCGTTCGGTGGTCGCCGCCAGGCGGTCCGCGCGGAGCCGTCCCGGCCCGCTCGCGCGGTCGCCGGTGTTTCACCTCGGGCTGATAGACTGCCCGCCATGTCCAGCAGCGACCGGCGTCCGCTGCGGCGCCGGATCAGCCTGCGCCACCTGATCTTCCTGACCCTGCTGGCGACGGGCATCGCGCCGCTGCTGCTCAGCAGCGCGCTGACCATCCGTCAGAACCGGCGGCTTCTCGAGGAGCAGGAGCGCTCGCACCTGGCGGCCGCGGCGGCGGCGCTGTCGCGCGAGATGAGCGACCGCCTCGACGGCACGCGACGGCTGCTCGCGCAGGTCGGCACAGCGCTGATGGCGCCGCCGGGGGAGGAGACGCCGGCCGAGCGGCTGCGGCGGCCGTGGGTGCGCGGCTACCTCCAGGGGGTAGCGGGCGAGGACGCCGACCTGGTCGCCCTGCGCGTGCTCGACGCCGCCGGCGAGGGGCCGCGGCTGGCCGCCGGCGAGCTACCGGCGGCGGCCGAGCGGGCGCTCGACGCCGCCTACGAGCGCTCGCTGCGCGGCCGCGGCGCGGTCTACGACCTGGCGGTCCTGCCGGGCGGCGGCGTGCCGGCGGCGGCGGTGGCGGTGCCGGTGTTCCGCGACGCCGGGCCGCCGGTGCTGGTCGCCGAGGCGCTGGTCCGGCTGGCCGCGCTCGACACGGTGTTCCCCGAGGGCGCGGCGATGCCGCCGGGCGCCGGGCTGTTCCTGCTCGGCGGCGCCGGCGAGATCCTCTGGTCGCGCAGCGCCGGCCCGGAGCTGGCGCGGGCGCTCGCCGAGTCCCAGGTCGCCACCGACTTCCGCGCCCACCCCTTGAGCCTCTCCGGGCAATACGGCGCCGGCGTCGGCGGCGAGCGGCGGACCGTGTTGGTGCAGGTGGCGCCGGTCCAGGCCGCCGGCTGGGGAGTGGTGGTGCAGCAGCCGCTGGCCGCGGCCTTCGGCGCCGTCGACCGGATGGTGGTCAGCACACTGGCCTCCTCGCTGGTGCTGATCGCGCTCGCCCTCTTCTTCGCCGCGGTCTTCGCGCGCCGGGTCAGCCGCCCGATCAAGCGGCTCGCCGAGACCAGCCACGAGATCGCCGGCGGCAGCTACGGCGGCCGGGTCGAGCTGAGCGGGCTGGCGACCGGCGAGCTTGTCGGCTTGGCCGAGGACTTCAACCGCATGAGCGGCGAGATGGCCGACCACGTCCGGCGCCTCGAGCGGGCGGCGCGGCTCAACCGCGAGCTGTTCCTCGGCACCCTGCGCGCGTTCGTCGCCGCGATCGACGCCAAGGACCCCTACACCCGCGGCCACTCCGAGCGGGTGGCGGCGCTCGCGCGCACCCTCGCCCAGCACCTCGGGCTGCCCGAGGAGCGGGCGCAGAGGATCTGGATCGCCGCCCTGGTCCACGACGTCGGCAAGCTCGGCATCGACGACCGCATCCTCAAGAAGGGCGGGCTGCTGACCGAGGAGGAGTTCGCACGCATGCGCGAGCACCCGGGAATCGGCGCCGAGATTCTGACCCCGATCGACCAGCTCCGCGATACGCTTCCGGTGGTGCGCTGGCACCACGAGTGCTGGAACGGGCGCGGCTACCCGGACGGGCTGCGCGGCGAACAGATCCCGCTCGAGGCGCGGATCGTCGCGGTCGCCGACACCTTCGACGCGATCACTACCCACCGCCCGTACCAGCAGGCGTTCAGCCTCGTGTTCGCGGCCGAGACCATCGAGCGGCTCGCCGGCTCGCGCTTCGACGCCAAGGTCGTCTCGGCGTTCCTCGGCGCCCACGGTCGGGGCGAGATCCCGCTCCCCGAGCAGGCCCCCGAGGAGCCGGCGGTGCCCCTGGCCGATGCCGAGCGGAGGGTGAGCCGGCTGGCCTGAGAGTCCGAGCCCTACCCCCGAGCCGTCCCGACCACCGCGCACCGACCCGGGAGACCATCGACCCGATGCCGTTCCAGTACATCCTCGCCAACCTGCTCGCCGACCTCGAGGGGGCAGTCGGCGCGCTGTTCTTCGACGAGAGCGGCGAGACCGTCGACCTCGCCTCCTCCGAGCTGGCGCCCGACGACCTGCGGGTGCTCGGCGCCTACCTCGGGATCTCGCTGCGCCAGCTCCGCCGCGCCCTCGACGACACCGGCGCCGGCGTCCCCCACATGCTCCACGTCGAGCGCAGCGGCCTCCACGTCCACGCGATCACGTTGCCCGAGGGCTACACCCTGGCGGTCGTCCAGCGCCCTCCGGCGCTGGCGGCGCGGGTGCGCCGGGGACTCGAAGCGGCGGCGGCGCAGATCACCCGCGAGGTGTTCTCCGGGGACGGTGGCTGAGAGCGGAGTCGCGTGGTGCGCGGCCGCGAGGCCGAGTGCCTGAACCACTACGGCGTGGTCGAGGGCGGCAAGCTGTTCGGCGCCGGAGGGACTCCGCCTCCGGCGCCGCAGTCCCGGCGCGAGAGCTGAGCGGCTCGAGGGAGCCCGGTGCTCGGACAGGCCCGCCGACGACGTCACTGCGGGCCGAGACGACCGCCGCCGGACGCCTGCTCGAGCCCTCGGCGCGCCTCCTCGTGCCCGGGGGCGAGGGCCAGGGCGCGGCGGAAGTGGCCTGCGGCCTCGCCGGGGGCTCCGGTGCGCAGCGCGACGTGGCCGAGCGAGACGTGGGCCTCGACGAACCCCGGGTCGAGCGCGAGCACCCCCCGGAAGGACTCCGCCGCCGCCGCCAGGTCGCCGAGGTTGGCCCGGGTCAGGCCGAGGTTGTAGCGCGCCCGGAGGTCGTCCGGCCTCAGCCGGAGCGCTTCTGCGAAGCGCTCGCCGGCGGCCCGCAGCTCGCCGCGCCGGAAGAGCGCGGTGCCGAGGTCTGTCTGGGCGCCGGCGTTGCCCGGGTTGAGCTCGAGGCCGCGCCGCAGGTGCTCGACGGCGCCGTCGAGGTCGCCGCCGGCGAGCAGCACCGCGCCCAGGTTGTAGTGCGCCTCGTAGAACCCGGGGTCGGCCTCGAGCGCCCGGCGGTAGCGCACCGCGGCGGCGTCGAGGTCGCCCATCCTGCCCAGCAGGGTGCCCGAGTTGTTGAGCGCGGTGGCGTAGCCGGGGTGCAGGGCGAGCGCCCGGTCGTAGTGCCGCATCGCCTCGGGGTAGCGGCCGGCGGCGGTCAGCGTCAGGGCGAGGTCGACGTGCACCGGGGCCGGGTCGTCCGTGTGCTCGAGCGCGAAGCGGTAGCCGGCGATCAGCGCCTCGCGTTCGGTGGCCGCGAAGTGCTCGGCCAGAACCCGTCGCTGCTCCGGCCCGGCCGGCAGCACCTGCAGCCAGAGGTCGCCCATCTCGTCCGACGACGACGGCCCGTAGCGCACCCGCCGCGGCGGGTGGTGCGGGTTGAGCGGGTTGTCCGCCGAGTTGTCGTAGACGTAGCGCATCGCGAGCGTGGTGCCCGCGGGCAGCGGCACCGGCTCCCGGTAGTGGTACTCCTCCTGCCAGTTGAAGTCCCAGTCCATCCGCAGCAGCCACCGCCGCCGGTTGCCGGGCGGCGTGGCCCAGGCCTCCATCCGCCGTCCGAGGTAGTGGGCGTGCGGGCGCACCGCCAGGACCTCGACGTCGACCGGCAGCCGGTAGGCGTCCTCGACCGTGTAGTCGTCGGCGCCGGGCGGGATGTCGAGCGTCTTCGAGCCCAGGCGCAGGATGAACGGCAGGCGCTCGGGCGGCTGGTCGGCGAAGTAGAAGCCGACCTCGCAGCGCAGCGTCTCGGGCTTGCCGGTCGGCAGCATGTGGAGCTGGAGCACCAGGTCGGTGCCCGGGTCGAGGCGCCAGGCGATCCCCGGGCGGCCGGCGAACGGCACCGTTCCCGGCGTCCAGCCGAGGAACTGCCCGTCCGGGTCCATGGCGGCGGTCCTCGGGTCCATGCTCGGGTAGCCGGGTTCGGCGGTCTCGGCGTCGATCCGCCGCGAGGTCGCGGTGCGGTCGATCCACATCGTGGCGTGGTGGATCAGCTTGGGGTCGCTCGGCCGCAGGTCGACCGCCCGCACCCAGCGCGTGCTCGAAGCCGGAATGGCAACGACGAAGTTGCGGAAGACATCCCGGCCCTCGGCCGGCAGCCGGTACTCCTCGGGCATCGCCGCCACCAGGTCCGGCTCGCCGAGCGGCCAGCCGGAGCGCCACTCCGGCGGCCGCGGCTGGACGGCGGGATCGCCCTCCGGCGCGCCGGCGGCGGTCCAGCGCTGGATGACCTCGACCTCCTCGGGCTCGAGGCGGCGCTCGCCCAGGAAGTTGCCGGAGCCCGGCTCCGGGAGCCACGGCGGCATGAAGCCCGTGCGGGTGACCTCGGAGATCTGCCGGGCACGGTCGGCGACGTCGTCGTAGCTCAGAAGAGCGAACGGCCCGGGGCCGGCCGGGTTGTGGCAGGGGCTGCAGCGAGCGAAGACGATCGGGGCGATGTCGGCGGCGAAGGTCGGGCGCGCCGGGATCCGCCGGGCCGGGATCGTGCAGCCGATCGCCGGCACCCGCGCCGGCGCCGGCGTTCGCCCCTCGAGCACCGCCTCGAGCGCGTCCTCGAGGTCGCGCACGGTCGGCTGCGTCCGCGCCCGCCCGAAGGCGACCCAGCGGTCGTCGATGCGGCCGCTGTAGACGAGCTCGCCGCCGGCGTCGAAGACCGCCGCCTCGGGCGTGACCGCGGCCGCCGCGCGCGCGACCAGCTCGTGCCGGGGATCGCGCAGCGCCTCGAACGGGAAGCCGTATTCCTCGCGGTGCCGGCGGATCGCCTCGGTGGGCACGCCGGCGTCCGGGTAGACCAAACGGAACGCCACGCCGCGCGGCGCGAAGGCGCGATGGAGGCGCAGGATCTCCGGCGCGTAGCGGTTGGAGATCGGGCACTCGGTGCCGACCAGCAGGAACACCGTCGCCCGCGCCGCGCTCCCCTCGAGCGGCTCGACCGTCCGGCCCTCGAGATCGGCCAGGCGCAACGGCGGCGCCTCCGCGCCCGGTCGGTTCCCCACCTCGCCTCGCAGTGCCCCCTCCGGCCGGCCGCAGCCGCCGGCAAGGGCGAGGGCAAGGGCGAGGGCAAGGGCGAGGGCAAAGGCCAGGCCGGCGAGGGCGAGCGGCGGGCGGGGCGGCGACATGACCCGATCCTACCGGGCGGCCAGGTCGGGGGAGCTGCGGCCGCGGGCGGGTCGCGATCCCCGGCTCTCAGTAGAGGTCGAACACCAGGATCCGAGCATCCAGCGGACCGTTCTTGACCGGCAGCCGCCGCCGCGGCTTGAGGCCGATCCACTTGCCGCGGCCGGGGTCGCCGGCGAGCACCGCCGCGGTCCAGCCGGCGTAGCGTCGCTTGAGCAGGTCGCCCAGGCGGCGCCACAGGTCCGGCTCGCTCTCCAACCGCTCGCCGTAGGGCGGGTTGACCACCAGCAGTCCGGGCCCCGGCGGCGGCGCGAACTCGAGGCCGTCCTGCTCGAGCAGCACCGCTCGGTCGGCGAGGCCGGCGCGTTCGAGGTTCGCCGACGCGGCGGCCAGGGCGGCGGGATCGAGGTCGGTGCCGTAGAGGCGGACGTCCGGACCCGGCGCCGGCAGCGACTCGGCCCGAAGGGCGGCGAGGGCATGCCGATCGAAGCCCGGCAGACGCTCGAACGCCCAGCCGCGGCGCAGCGCTCCGGGCGGGCGGCCGAGGGCGATCCAGCCGGCCTCGGCGAGCAGAGTGCCGGCGCCGCACATCGGGTCGACCACCGGGCCGCGGCCGTCCCAGCCCGAGGCGAGCACCACCGCGGCCGCCAGGGTCTCGCGTAGGGTCGCGGCGGCGGTGGCGAGGCGGTAGCCGCGGCGGTCGAGCGGCTCGCCCGAGGTGTCGAGGAGCAGGGTGGCGCGATCCTCGTGGAGCCACACCCGCAGCGGCACGTCTGGGTCGCGCCGCGCGACCGACGACCGCCGGCCGAAGCGCCGCCGCTGGCCGTCGACCAGGCCGTCCTTGATCCGGAGCGCCGCCCAGCGCACGTCGCGCACCCGGGAGCGGCTGGAGGTGGCGCGCACGGCGAGGGTGCGGGCGGGATCGAACAGGTCGCCGGCGGCGACGCCGCCCCAGGAGCTGCGGCCGGCGGTCAGCGCCTCGGCTCCGGCCGCCAGGGCGTCGCCGTCCGCGGCCGGCCAGCTCGCCAGCTCGACCAGCACGCGGTTGGCGGTGCGCAGGCGCAGGTTCGCGCGCTGGACGACGGGCCAGCCGCCGTCGAAGGTGACGGCGCCGGTCTCCGGACGCACTGCGCCGGCGCCGAGCGCCGCCAGCTCGGCCGCGAGCAGCTCTTCGAGGCCGAGAGCGCAGGTGGCGACCAGGCGGAGCGGCATCCGCGGAGTGTAGCCGGCGGGCGGCGAGTTGGGGGATGCGAGTCCGAACCGTCGGGGAGCTTCGGTTTCGCGAACTGGGCGCGACTCCGACGGGTTCGAAGGGAGGCCGGTTCTCGGATAGGGTTCGGGCATGGCCCGCGACCCCCACCCCGAGATCCGCCTCCTCCTCACGCTGCTCGACGATGGTTTCGATCGCAAGGCCTGGCACGGCCCCAACCTGCTCGGCTCGCTGCGCGGCCTGAGCGCCGAGCAGGCCCACTGGCGCCCGGCGCCGGAGCGCCACTCGATCTGGGAGCTGGCGATCCACTGCGCCTACTGGAAGAGCATCGTCCGCCGCCGGGTCGACGCCGAGGCCGCCGAGCGCTTCCCCCGCGGCCCGGCGAACTGGCCGGCGTTACCCGAGCCGGCCGGCGCCGCCGCCTGGAAGTCCGACCTCGCGCTCCTGCGGGAAGAGCACCGCCGCCTGCGCGCCGCGGTCGCCGCCCTGCGCCCGGCCGACCTCCACCGCCCGGCGTCGGGCCAGAAGCGACCGCGGATCAGCCACATCCACGGCATCGCAATGCACGACGTCTACCACGCCGGGCAGGTGCGGCTGCTGCGGCGGCTGATGGGGGAGTGATCGGTGGGCATGCCAACTCCGTGTGAGCCTTGGCTCTCTCATCAGGCGCTCGCTGCACGCCGTTCCCTTACCGCGTCCTGCCGTGTTAGGCTGAGCCGACACTCGCCAACCGCGGAGGGAACGTGAAGTATCTGCTAGTGAGTCTCGCCTTCCTGGCGGCCACCTCCTCCGGCGCACAAGAGACGGTGTACGTCGCGCCGGCTCCGCAGCCGGGAGATCCGGCGTACATCTCCTATCGTCTCGACCAACTGGCGGAGGTACTTCGGCGGAACGAGATAGCCTCGGCACGCCTCGAAGTGTTCAAGAACCAGGCCGCGATCAATCAGAAGCTGCTGGATAGAATCGATCTCGAGGAGCTTGAGTCGCTTGTCAGCCTGGCGACGGTTCTAGAGGCTGCTGGGACCGAGGACCAGCGACAGGCGCTCAGCCAAGTGATCTCAAGCAGGCTTGAGGCGATGCTCCCAGCCTCGCTCCGCACGTATCCGCCGGGCACGTCCTTGGTCGTTGCAGCGCCAGGCTTCCCGTGGGCCGCCGAGCAGGTCGCGGGGGTTCTCGGCGGTAAGCCGGTGGCCATTGAGGAGTCTATGAACGCGGGTGGTGGGCCAGAGAAGCTTGCTCGCGAGATGGTCGGTGCGCTCTTCAAGAAGGTCCGTGGGAAGACCTGCTCGTAGCACGCCGCTCGGGCCAACCACCAATCTTCATCACCAAACCCGGTCCGCGAACGTGATCCCAAGCGAGGCCTCCGTTGGTGCGGTTTCGACCGGGGGTCGAGATATGGTCTCAGTATGACTCCGGCGATCGCCAGCAAGGCTCAGCTTCTGGAGCGCCTCCGAGGAAGCGCGGAGCAAATCCGTGCCTGTGGAGTTCAACGGCTTGAGCTGTTTGGTTCGTTCGTGCGAGACGAGGGAGGGCCAGGTAGCGACGTGGATTTCGTGGTGGAGTTCAATCCAGCCGGGAAAACCTATGATAACTTCCTTGCCCTCTCCACTCTGCTCGAAGAACTACTCGGGCATCCAGTCGAGCTGGTCACGCGGGAGTCTCTGAGTCCCTACCTAGGTCCGAGCATCCTGAGCGAGGCAGAGGATGTCGCTCTCCGGTCGTGAGTATCTCCAGCACATCTTGGACGAGGCCGACTACCTCCTGCGCCGCTCTCACGGCCTGAGCAGGGAGGCGTTCCTCGCCGACGAGACCCTTCGCCGCGCGTTCGCCCGCAGCCTGGAGGTCATCGGCGAGGCGACGAAGAGGGTGCCTGTCGAGACCAGGGAGCAGACACCGGAGCTTGACTGGCGAGGAATGGCCGGGATGCGAGACCGGCTGATCCACGGGTACTTCGGCGTGGACTACGAGCTGGTATGGGACGTCGTTCAGAGCAAGATCCCTGACCTTCGCCATCGGCTGCGGGTTCTTTTGGAGTGAAGATCTCCACGGCCGCCGCCAGGGTGGCGCTCTGTCATCTGAAAGCCAGGGCCGCCACGACCGCGGCCACCAGCTTGGCATCCCCGGAAGCCATGGCCTCGGCGGCGGGTTCGACGCCCAGGCGGCGCAGCTCGGCGCTGGTGACCGGGCCGATCGAGGCGGCGCGGAGGGTGGGGCGGCGCGCGGGCCAGGTTGGGCCGAAGAGGTCGGCGAAGGCGCGGGCGATCACCGGGCTGGTGAAGGTGACCCAGCCGAGGGGGGAGTCGTCGCCGAAGAGCTCGTGCGCGCAGGCGGGGGCCTCCGGGGACGGGCGCTTCGCGTAGGCGATCACGGCGTCGACCTCGGCGCCGGCGCGAGCCAGCTCGTCGGCGAGCACGGGCCGGGCGTCGGGGGGCTGGGGGAGCAGGACCCGGGCGCCGGGGGCGAGCCGGGGCGACAGCACGGCGGCCAGACCCTCGGCGCGGCGGTCCTCGGCGATGAGGGCCGGCTCGACGCCACCGCGCCGCAGCGCTTCGGCGGTGGCCGGGCCGACCGCGGCAGCGCGGATGCAGGCGGGGAGGCCGCCCGCGAGTAGTCCGAGCACGGCGTCGACCGCGTTCGCGGAGGCGAAGACCACCCAGTCGTAGCCGGCGATCTCACGCACGGCGTGCGCGAGCGGCGCCGGATCCGCCGGCGGGCCGACTTCGATCAGCGGCAGCGGTTCGGCACGGGCGCCGGCGGCGCGCAAGGCGGCGAGCAGGCCCGCGGCCTGGTGGGCGGGGCGGGTAACGACCACTCGAACGCCGGTAAGCGGAGCGCTCCTCTCGCTCACCGCCGGCCGCCCCGGATCGCCGCCAGGACCGCGTCCGCCCCGTCCTCCCGCAGCGCCCCGACGCACGCCGCCGCGGCCTCCGCCGGCGTCACA
>Ga0256864_1000253_pt1 | contig 21403 bp, 18 predicted proteins | sample RVTome_11_FD_187336 | JGI IMG/M metagenome (GOLD analysis project Ga0256864, IMG submission 187336) | Soil microbial communities from uranium-contaminated site in the Upper Colorado River Basin, Wyoming, United States - RVT147D111 HiSeq ... | reverse complement strand
GGCCGGAGACGTTCTCGAGCGCGTCGCCGAGGATCGTCGCCCCCTGCTCGGCGAGGAGGCCCGCGGGCACCACCGCCACGCTCGCCGGCGTCTCGCGCAGCGGCAGCGGCAGCTTGGCCGCCACCGTGTTCGACGACGGGATCCACGGCAGCTCGTCGGTGACCTGGAGCGCGGTGCCGAAGATGTAGGTCGGGTCGACCGGCTCCTCGGTCGGGGCCGGCCGGGCTTCGGCGTCGGCGGCCTCTCCCGGCTCCTCGGCGGCGGCCGGAGCGGCGGCGAGCACGAGGGCGAGCAGGGCGATCGGGGCGAGCAGCGGAACTCGGTCAACGCGCAGCACGGCGGTTCTCCTGGATGTCATAGGCCGCCACCTCCTCCTCGTCTCTCACGAACAGCTTGCCGCCGGCGACCGACGGCATCGTCCAGCACTTCCCGTCGAGCGGGTCGAAACGGGCGACTTCCTTGTAGGCCTCGGCCGTCGCCTCGACCAGCGCCAGGGTGCCGCGGTCGGAGAGGACGTAGAGGTGGCCGTCGGCGATCATCAGCGAGCCGTGGCCGAAGCCGCGGGCCTTCCAGCGCTCCTCGCCGGTGGCGGCGTCGAGCGCCTTGAGGATCGACTGGTCGAAGCCGTAGATCGCGCCGTCGTGGTAGACCGAGCTGGAGAACTGGTTCTTCATCCCCTTGGTCCGCCACACCTCCTTCGCGCTGACCTTGCCGCCGGCGACGCCGATCTCGAGCAGCACCGCGCCGACGCCGTAGCCCGAGGAGACGAACACCCGGTTCGGCGGCACCAAGACCGGTGCGGCGGCGTTGACGTCGTAGGAGGTCTCCCAGCCCTTCGACCAGTGGATCGTGCCGTCCGAGGGGTCGAGCCCGACGATCTTGGTGCCGGTGAAGAAGACGGCGATCCGCCGGCCGTCGATCTCGGCGACCAGCGGCGTCGAGTAGCCGGCGAGGTCGGTGCCGGCGGTCCACTTCACCACCCCGCTGCGGCGGTCGAGGGCGACGATCGAGGCGCCGTCGCGGCCGCCGGCGTCGATCAGCAGGAGGTCGCCGACCACCCGCGGCGAGGCCGCCACCCCCCATTGCGGCGGCCGCGCCCCGAACGCCTTCTTGAGGTCCTGGGTCCACAGCACCTTGCCGCTCGCGGCGTCGAGCGCGGCCAGCTTGGCGCGGGCGCCGAAGACGTAGACCGTGCCGGCGTCTACCGTCGGCGTCGAGCGCGGGCCGTTGCCCTGGCCGTCGAAGTACTTCGAGTCGAGCCGGTGGCGCCAGACCTCCTTGCCGGTGGCGGCTTCGAGCGCGACGACCAGCTCGTTCTCGGCGTCGGCGAACAGGGTGTAGACCCGGCCGTCGGCGACGCTGAGCGCGGAGTAGCCCTCGCCGAGCGGCACCCGCCAGAGCGGCGGCGGCCCGCCCTCGGGCCAGGCTTCGAGCAGGCCGGTCTCGGGCGAGACGCCGGCGGCGCCGGGGCCGCGGAACATCGGCCAGTCGGCGGGCTCCGCGGTCGCGGGGGCGGTCGCGGCCGCCAGGACGAGGACGGCGGCGCAGGCGAGCGCCGCCGGGAACGCGGCGAGCGGAGTGCGGGAGGTCGTGGTCATCGTCCCTTTCCTCGGTCGATCGGAGGTGAATCGGTGGCGGTCGGAGGTCGCGGCGGTGGCGGGTGTGACGTCCTCGGGTGTCGCGGGCTCAGGTGTAGCGTCCGCCGCGGTAGCGCTCGTCGTACAGCTCCGGCAGCAGGGTGTCGACCCGCAGGAGTCCGTCGCGGGTCAGCTCGATGCGTCCGCCGCCGTCGCCGTTGCCGCGGGTGACCTGGAGCGCCCCCGCCGCCTCGAGGCGCTCGAGCTCGGGGGCGAAGCGCTCGAGCACGTCGATCCCGAAGCGCCGCCGGAACGGCTCGGCCTCGACCCGCCCGAGCTTCATCTGGAGGATCAGCTCGCGCCGCAGCAGGTCGCTGCACTCGGTCTCGAAGGCACGGGCGAGGGGGAGGCGATCGCTCTCCACGGCTTCCAGATACGGAAGCCACCCGGTTTCGTTCTGGTAGTGGAGCCCCTGGAGGTGCGAGAACGACGCCACCCCGGTGCCGAGCAGGTCGCCGCCGTGCCACAGGGCGTCGCGATAAAGGAATCGACTGGGGAAGCCGCTGCGCTCGTCCGCCGGGCGCTTCTTGACCACCGTGTAGGCGCTCGACACCTCGTAGCCGGACTCCTCGAAGCGCTCGAACGCCCAGCCGTGCCAGGCGCGCTTGTCGGCCCAGGTGGCGAGCGGGCGGTCGAACTGCCCCGCCAACACCTGCTGCGAGAAGCGGGCGTTGAAGGGCAGCTCGAGCTGGTAGACCGTGACGCTGTCGGGGGCGATCTCGAGGGTCCTCTCGACCGTCGCCCGCCAGCTCTCCCAGGTCTCGCCGACCATGCCGGCGATCAGGTCGACGTTGAGCTGGTCGAAGCCGGCGGCCTCGATCCAGGGCAGGCAGCGGAAGATCTCCTTGGAGACGTGGGCGCGGCCGTTCTCGCGCAGGATCTCGTCGTCGAAGCTCTCGATGCCGAGCGATAGCCGGGTCACCCCCAGCTCCTTGATCGCGCCGACCTTGCTCTCGGTCAGGGTGCCCGGCTCGCACTCGAACGTGACCTCCTCGACGCGCTCCCAGGGCATCGCCGCGCGCAGCCGCCCGACCAGCTCCTCGAGGTGACGGACGCTGATGTAGGACGGCGTGCCGCCGCCGACGTAGACGAACGCGAGCGGCCGGCCGGCGACCGCGGGGCGCTCGGCGAGCAGCTCGACCTCGCGCGCCAGGGCGTCGGCGTAGCGGCCGATCTCGCCGGCGTTCTTGTCGGTGTACACCCTGAAGTAGCAGAACTTGCAGCGCCGGCGGCAGAACGGGATGTGGAGGTAGAGGCCGAGCGGCGCCTGCGGGTCGGCGGGCGGGGCGGCGAGCAGGCGCTCGACCGCCGGCACCGCGTCCGCGCTCCACGCCGAGTACGGCGGGTAGTTGGAGACGAAGACGCTGCCGACCCCGGTGTCCTCGCCGGCGAGGCCGGCGGTCGCCGGCTCGGGACGGGGGGCGTCGGCCTGGAGGGCCGCGGGGGACTCGGCGGTCTCGGGGGTGGCTTCCGTGGTGGTCATGCCGGGTGCAACACGAGGTCGTCGGTAGGAATTACGTGGCGGCGGGCGAGTGGTTCAAGCGGCGGCCGGTCCCGCGCCGGGAGGCGACATTAGAGCACGCCGCCGCGACCGGCCGGTTGCTGCCGCCCGCCGCTGCCCGCACCGCGGCCTCACTCGACGGCGAGCCGGTAGCAGGCGGCCGCGCGGTTGTTGCGCACCAGCAGGTAGTTGCCGGCGAGCGCGGGCGGGTTCCACGTCTTGCCGTCGAGCGCCGCCAGGTGCGCCAGTTCGCGGTGCTCGTCGGGGTTGGCCTCGACCAGCGCCACGCCGCCCTTCTCGGTCTGGATCAGCAGCAGGTCGCCGACCAGGACGATCTGGCCGTGGCCGTAGCGCCCGCTCTTCCACCGGCGCTCCCCGGTCTCCGGGTCGAGGGCGGTCAGCACGCCGTCGTCGAGCCCGTAGACGGTGCCGCCGTGGAGGACCATCGAGGCGAACTTCGACTTCAGGCGCGGGCTCCTCCAGATCTCCTCGACGCGCAGGCCGCCGCCGCCGTCGGCGGGCGCGAGGCGCAGCAGGCGGCTGCCGGCGCCGTAGCCGGCCGAGACCAGCAGCCGGTCGTGGGAGAGCGCCAGCGGCGGGGTGATCTTCTCGCCCGGGACCGGCCATTGCTCGCGCCAGAGCAGCTCGCCGGTCTCGGGCGCGTGGCCGGCGACGCTCCCCTGGTTGACGACCACGATCTGCCGGACGCCGCCGAGGGTGACCAGCGCCGGCGTGCTGTAGCTGCCGGCGCCGGCGCCGGCGCGCCAGACCGGTTCGCCGTCGGAGCGGCGATGGGCGACCAGCGAGCGCTCGGCGCGCGCGAGCTGGACGACGACCAGGTCGTCGACCAGGAGCGGCGACGACGGCATCCCGTAGTCGGCGAGCGTCACCCCGTACTCCTCGACCAGGTTCCGCGACCACGCCGGCCGGCCGGTGGCCAGATCGAGGGCGTTGAGGATGCCGGTGGCGCCGAGCGCATGGACGCGGCCGCCGGCGATCGTCGGCGTCGCCCGCGGGCCCCGGCCGCCGACCGTGGTCTCGAGCCCGGTGCGGTCGGCGTGGGCCCACACCTGCCGGCCGGTCGCCAGCTCGTAGCGGACGACCATCTCGCGCCCGCCGCGCTGCTCCTGGGTCACCGCCGCGGTGCCGGCGACCGCGAACGACGACCAGCCCTCACCGACCTGCCGCCGCCACAGCTCGACCGGCGGGTTCGCCGTCCAGTCGCGCGCCAGCCGCGGGCCGGCGAGGGTGGCGTCGCGCCGCGGGCCGTAGAACTGGGGGTAGTCGCGGGGGTCGAGGCCGTCCCCGCTGGTCGCCGCGGAGGCGACCGGGTCCTCGTAGTCCACGGCCTTCCAGCGCCACTCGACGATCGGCACCGCGTCGCCGGTGACGCCGGTGACACGGATCGCCGCGCGCAGCCCGGCCGCAGCCACCAGCACGACGAGCAGGATGGTCCACCGGACCCGGCCGGGCAGCCTCGAGAACAGCAACGCCCAGAGCAGGAGCGCCGCGAAGGTCAGGACGGCGATCTTGAGCGAGGGCACCACGCGCGCCTGCGTGTGCGGCGCCTCGCCCAGCCAGACGAACGCGAGGCGTACCGCCACCACGGCGACGATCAGCGCGGCCGGCCACCAGCGGACGTGCGGGCGGGGCGATCGATCCATCACTCACCTCCTCGGCGCCGATCCCTCGGTCGCCGCCGCCGTCGGCTCCGGCTCCGGTGCGTCCGGGGGCCGGCCCTCCAGGGCGCCCCGGCCGAACGCGGTCAGCCCGCCGAGGGCGCCGAGGCCCATGGTCTCGACCGCGGAGGAGGGGACGATGATCATCGAGCCCTTCTGCCGCAGCCCCTCGTAGACCATGTTCATGGCGCGCAGGTGGAGGGCCACCGGGTTGTCGCGATAGTACTCGGAGGCGCGGGCGAACTTCTCGGCGATCTCGGTCTCGGCGGTGCCGAGGATGATGCGGCTCTGGCGCTCGCGCTCGGCCTGCGCCTGGCGGGACATCGCGTCCTCCAGACCGGCGGGGATGATGACGTCGCGGATCTCCACCGCCTGCATGGTGATCCCCCAGGCGCTGGTCTTCTCGTCGAGGACGGTCTGGATCTCGCCGCCCAGCCGGTCGCGCTCGGAGAGCAGCTCGGCGAGGTCGTGCTTGCCGATCGCGTTGCGCAGGGCGGTCTGCGCCGACAGGATCACCGCCTCCTCGTAGCGCTCGACCTCGAGCACCGCCTTCTCCGCGTCCCAGACCATCCAGAAGGCGATGGCGTCGACGCTCACCGGGACGGTGTCGGCGGTGAGGGTGGTCTCGGCGGAGAAGTCGCTGACCCGGATGCGCTGGTCGACGAAGCGCGCGACCTCGTCGACCACCGGCCAGATCAGGAACGGCCCCGACGGCTTGAGGCCGCGGAAGCGCCCGAACCGCAAGAGGACGGCACGTTCCCACTGGTCGGCGATCTGCACCGACGGCGCGACCAGCAACGCCAGCAGCACGGTCCCGAGGAGGACCTCGCTCTCGGGCCGCAGCGTCAGGTAGATCACCAGGCAGTCGGCGGTGCCGAGGATCAGCACCGCCTCCCACGCCTGGGTCAGCCTGAAGACGGCGGCGAGGACCAGGGCGGAGCCGAGACAGACCGCGACCGCGGCGACCGTGAACGCGTGGAGGGAGAGGTGGGCGAGCAGGCCGGCCGCGAAGATCGCGATCAGCAGGAAGACGTTGAGCGGACCGAACCGCAGGTCGGTGCGCTCGCGGGCGAAGAGCCTCTGGGCGGCGGGATTCCCGAAACGCTCGGTCGGCTTGGTGCTGGCGGGTCGGCTCATCGCGGTGCCTCCATTCGACGCAGGCCTTCGAGCACCTCCTCGAGCGAGAAGCCGTAGGAGGAGGCCCGGGCGAGCAGTTCGTTGAGGATCTGGTCGAGCATCCGGCGGCGCTCGAGGGCGTCGATCTCCGGCCGCTGCCGTCCGACGAAGGTGCCCGAGCCCTGTTGGGTCTCGATCACCCCCTCGATCTCGAGCTCGCGGTAGCCGCGGACGACGGTGTTCGGGTTGACCGCGAGGTCGACCGCGAGCTGGCGGACGGTCGGCAGGCGGTCGCCCGGGCCGAGCTGGCCGCGGCCGACGGCGAACTTGATCTGGTCGATGATCTGCCGGTAGAAGGGAACGCCGCTCTTGGCGTCGATCTGGAGGTTCACAGCCGTCGAGTCCACGTCGCGGGATGGGGCAGTGCATCGGTCTACTGGTTGACTAGTGTACTGGTATATAGATACAATGTCAAGGCGATCGCGCCGCCACCCAGCCCTGACCGGCCTGGATCACTTCGACTCAGGGGGTGCGAGGCTCGAGGGTATCGGCGACAAGGCGCGCGATCTCCGCGTAACCCTCGGCAGTGGGATGGCCGTCGTTTTTCCACAGGAAGTAGTCGGAGTGGACGGCGCCGCCATCGAGCAGTTCCTTGAAGCGGGGGCAGACGTCCACCAGCCGTAGCCCGTGACGGCGGGCGAGCCTCCGCATCACCCCGTTCAGCGCCTCGTTGGCGGTGATCGGAGCCGCGTAGGTGAGGAGCACGAGCTCGACCCCCGCCGCGTCGTGGAGCGCCTTGAGCCGCTCGAGATCGCGGCGGAGCAGAGCGGCACTCGCCGACGGGTCGAGCCGTGCGTCCAGTCGCCGGACGTGGTGCTCGATCAGGAACTCGCCGGTCTCCGTATCGAGATGCCGGATCACGCTGCGATCGGCCGAGAGCACCCGGGTGACCAGCGGCCGGCTCTGCCGCGGGGCGGGCGCAGGAGCGCCGGCACGCAGGACGCGGAACAGGCGGACGATCCGCAGTCCCTCGCTCCAGCGCCAGGGGGGCGGCTTGCGGGTGTCGTCGATGCCACGGAGGTTCCAGGTGTTGTTGATCCCGACCATGACGATCGACATGGTGGGGCGATAGCGCTCGTTCGAATCCGGGAACTGGAGCACGAGCTGGGACGAGTTGGTACCGGGCAGCCCGAGGTTGACCACCTCCCAGACGCCAGGCGCCCGGCGGTCGAGCAGCGTCTGCAGCCGGCCCGGGTAAGACTCTTCTTCCTCGGACCGGATGCCGTAGGTGTGGGAGTCGCCGAGTGTCAGGATCGTCCGGCGCCCCGAGGTCGGTTCTCGACCGGCGCCGCGGGGCGCAACGATCAGCGAGCCGAGCTGCAGCGTCAGCTCGATCGCCACCAGGGCCGTTCCGACGCCGGCCAGCACCAGCAGCGCCTTGCCCACCGGGCGGCGCCACCTGGTCGCCCCGGCGGTTCGGTCGGACGCTCCGTGCTCGCGCTTCATCGGGCGGTGGTGGATCAGCCGAAACAGTACAGCACGCCGTCAGAATCCCCGATCACCAGCCGGCCGCCGGCGACCGCGGGCGAGGCGTCGAAGCCGGCGCCGGCGTCGAAGGTCCAGCCGGGCTCGCCGCTCGCGAGGTCGAGCGCTGCGAGCCTGCCGGCCTTGGTGGCGACCAGCACCCGGTCGCCGACCACCACCGGCGAAGCGTCGAGCTGGGCGCCGGCGGCCCAGCTCCAGCGCTCGGCGCCGTCGCCGGCGGCGAGGGCGTGGACCTCGCGGTCGCGGCCGGGGGCGATCACCAGGGCGCCGTCGCCCTCGCCGGCGACCGCCGGCGAGGCGTAGAACGGGAACTCGCGCTTCGGCGCGAAGGTCCAGGCGACCTTCCCTTCGCCGAGGTCGACCGCCAGCACCTTGTTCTCGAAGGTGCCGACGAACGCATGGCCGCCGGCGAGCGCCGGGCTCGCCGCGGCGTAGCCGCCCAGCTCGACCGCGCCGGCCTCGCGGCCGTCGGTGAGCCGCACCCGGCGCAGCATGCCGTCGCAGCCGGCGACCACCACCTCGCCGCCGGCGGTGACCGCCGGGGTGCCGTGGACGTAGCCCTGGGTCTCGAGCGACCAGGCGGCCTCGCCGGTCTTCGGGTTCACGCAGTAAAGCCGGTTGTCGTAGGAGCCGGCGAGCACGCAGTCGCCGGCGCGCGCGGGCGAGGCGGTCACCGGGCCGTCGGCGGCGAACACCCAACGCTTCTCGCCGGTGGCGGCGTTGACGGCGTGGAGGTTGCCCGCCTCGTCGCCGAAGTAGACCGCGCCGTCCGCGACCAGCGGCGACGACTGGATCGCGTCGGCCGCCTGGTAGCGCCAGCGCTCCTTGCCGGTCGCCAGGTCGAGCGCGTAGAGCCGCCCGTCGAGCGAGCCCGCGTAGACCGTGCCGCCGGCGATTGCCGCGGTGGCGACGAACCCGTCCTCGGCCGAGAAAGTCCACTTCAGCTCCGGCTTTGCCGCGAGCGTCCCTTCGGCGACGCCGGTGTTCTGCGGTCCGCCGCGAAAGGCGGCCCAGTCGGCGCCGGCCTCCCGCGCCGAAGCGGTCGCGGCAGTGCAGGCCAGCACCACCGTTGGCAGCAGGACGACGCGCGCCCTAATGGCGTGTGTGCGGCGGCCGCGAGGCCGCCGACTCGGGGGAGGGGCACCCCCGCGGGATTCACTCCCGCAGGGAGGGGGGCTGGAACAGCCCCCCTCTAGAAAGCCGTCAACCCGCGGCCTCATACAACCTCAGGAAGTCCGATTCGGTCACCGGCCGCGGGTTGAACCGTCCGGTCCACTGGGTGGTCGCCTCGGCGGCCAGGGCGGGCAGCGCGTGCGCCGGGACGCCGCAGTCGGCGAGCCGGCCCGGGAGCCCGGCGCCGGCGCGCAGCGATTCGATCCGGCGCGCCAGCGCCACGGCCGGATCGGCGCCGGCGCCCGCACCGGCGAGGCCGGCGGCCGCGGCGAGTTCACCGTACACGTCGGCCGCGGCGGCGGCGTTGAAGCGGACGACATGGGGCAGCATCAGCGCCACCGCCAGCCCGTGGGCGACGCCGAAGCGGGCGGTCAGCGGGTTGGCGCAGGCGTGGGCGGCGCCGAGCATCGACTGCTCGATCGCCGCGCCCGCGAGGTGGGCGCCGAGCAGAGCGCGGCCGACCGCGGCCAGCTCCTCGGGCGCCGACAGCACCGCCGGCAGGGCGCCGTCGAGCAGCCGCCAGGCCTCGCGCGCGAGCATCCGCGACACCGGGTTGCCGGCGGTGGTCACGGCGCTCTCGAGCGCGTGCGACACCGCGTCGAGGCCGGCCGCCGCGGCGACCCGGCGGGGTGCGGTGGCGGCGAGCGCCGGATCGAGCACGACGGCGCGGAAGCGCGCCCCGGCGTCGCCGCAGGCCATCTTGCGGTGGTCCTCGGCGCGAGCGATCAGGGCGAAGCGCTGCGCCTCGCTGCCGGTGCCGGCGGTGGTCGGCACTCCGACCGAGGGGAGCATCGGCCGGATCGCCCGGTCGCGCCCCTCATAGTCCTCCATCCGGCCGCCGTTGGTGAGCAGGAAGTTGATCCCCTTGGCGCAGTCCATCGCGCTGCCGCCGCCGACCGCGACGATCGCGCCCGGCGCCCGCGGGGCGGCGAAGGCGGCGCCGGCCGCGACCTGGGCGGTGGTCGGGTTCTCGCCGACGGCGTCGAAGAGGTCGGCGGCCAGCCCGGAGCCGGCGAGCGCGGCGGCGGCGGCCTCGGCGTGGCCGGCCCGGCGCACCCCGGGATCGGTGACCAGCAGCACCCGCTCGACCCCCGGCCCGGCCGCGCTCCGCACCACCTCGCCGAGCGCGGCGAGGGCGCCGGCGCCGAAGTGGACCTCGACCGCGCCGACCTGCGCGCGCCACATCGCGGCGGCGGCGTGGAGATCCGGCGCCACGAATCCGCCGGCGGCGAGGGCGGAATCGTGCCCGCCGCCCGGATCGGCAGATCCCGCGGCGGGCACGCTTCGCCGCGCGGCGACGCTCACGGCGAGCCCCCGGACGCCGCGCACGGCACCGTCCCGTCGTTCGCCCCTGTGGGGCCGGCGCCCCGAGGCCCTCGCGTCCATGCCGCCACGCTCACGGCGAGGTCTCCATCGCCGCCGCGCCGGCCGCCGGGGCCGCGGCCAGCCCCAGCGCCGGCCCGCCGAGCGCCCGGCGGCGGTAGAGGTGCTCGAAGAGGTTGCCCTCGTGCGGCTGGTCCCACTCGATGCGGCCGGTCGGCACCGGCCCGAGGTTGAGGCGGTCGATCGACCGGCAGCCGGTGAGCGCGCGGGCGAACGCCGGGTCGGCGGTCAGGGCGGTGGCGACCAGGGTCGGGCCGAGCCGCGCCGGGATCTCGTCCTGGTCGACCTCGACCACGCTCGCGAACGGGAACAGGTACTCGGCGCCGGCGAGCGGGTGGTCGGCGCTCTCGCACCAGACGACGGTCGGCAGCAGGAAGGTGCAGCCGCCGGCCTCGGCGACCCGGCTTCCGCGGTGGCGGGCGGTGAGGTCCTCGGCGCCGCCGCCGGCGAGCTGGCGGTCGACGTGCTCGGAGATGCGGTGCGCCACGGCCGGGTCGGGGAAGGCGGCGAGCCGCGCCTCGGGGTGGTCGAGCGGCAGCGCCTCGATCGCGGCCAGCCGCTCGGCGATCGCCTCGGCGAGGCCGCGCGCGGGCGAGCGGCGGTTCGTTCCGCGCCGCCCGCCGCCCGCCGCCGGCCGGGCCACCCACACCGCCGAGGCGTTGAGGCACGACCGCCCGCCGTTGGCTGCCACCGACTCGGCGATCAGGTCGAGGTCTTCCGGCCAGTGGTCGAGCCGGTCGCGGCCGACGATCACCTTGCTCCAGCCCGGGCCGTGGACCTCGACTCGCGGGTCGTCCACCCACGGCGCCACGGTCGCCCTGTCGCCGAAGACCATCGAGCGCCCGGCGCGCAGCAGCAGCTCGGCCGCCGCGGCGTGCCCCGACGGGTAGAACGAGAACGCCGCCGGCGGGCAGCCGGCCGCGGTCATCGCCTGCGCCACCCGGTAGGGCGTCCACGGCTCCCGCCCGCCGGGCCTGAGCGCCAGCGGCACCTTGAGCGCGGTCGCCGGCAGCCACAGCCCGTGGACGCCGGGCGAGTTGCTCGGCAGCACCGCGGCGAGGACGTCGGTCTCGGCGCGGTAGGCGACGGTGCGGCCGTCCTCGACCGCCCAGCCGCCGTCGAGCACGCCCTCGAGGGCCGCGCCGTCGAGCCCGCGGGTCAGCCCTGCGAGCACCGCCTCCATGCCGGCGAGGACGGTGCGGATCTTCTCGGCGTTGGCCCGGCAGAGCGTCTCCGGGAGGCCGGTGGTCGCCGAGAGCTGGCGCAGGTAGTCGTCGAAGCCCTGGGGGGTGTCGCCCGCCGGCAGCTCGGCGGAGGCGAAGAGGTCGGCGGCGCGGCCGGCGATCGCGATCAGCTCGGCCGCCGGCACCTCGGCCAGCTCGCGCCGCGCCGCCGCGGCCGGCCCGGGGGCGAGGTCGCGAGCGATCAGCGCCAGCTCGGCGCGGCTGATCTCGGCCACCGGCTCGCCGGTGGCGGCGTGGCGCAGCAGGTCGCGGCCGACGCTCCGGTACGGCCGGCCGTGGCGCAGCAGAGGCAGGTGCGGCAGCCCCCGGGGCGCCGGGCGGGACATCAGTAGACCCCCACCGCCAGCCCCTCGGCGATCCGCGAGAACGGCCGCACGTCGCGCACGCCGTCCCACGGATGCTCGGGAATCGGCTCGACGCGCTCGGCCTCGTCGCGCTCGAGGAAGCGCGGCAGGAACAGCTCGCGGGTCAGGGTGGTGAGCATCACCCGGCCGGTCTCGCCGTAGCCGACGGCGCGGTCGGGGTCGTCGGGATCGACCACCTCGAGCACCGCGCGCGGCTGGGGCGCGTAGTAGGTGATCCGGTAGTCGGGCGCTTGCGGGTCGAACGGCTTCGGCCGCGCCAGGCCCATCAGGGTGTTGCCGTAGGTCGGGACGAAGGCGACGCCGGGCGCCAGCTCCTCGCGCACCAGGCGGTGGAAGTCGGCGGTCATCTCGGTGCCGCCGCAGAAGATGCCGGTCACCCCCGCGCGGGCGAGGTCGACCCGGGCCGCCAGCGCCGAGAGGAGCTTCGGCGTGGTGAACAGACACCGCACCGTGTCGTGCGCCTTGAGCACGGTCAGCCCCTGGGCGATCACGTGCTCCTTGTAGGCGTCCAGCTCGCGGAAGCGGCCGTCGGCGACCAGACGTGTCACCCAACGCGGGTCGAGATCGACGTGGAAGCAGATCCCCCCGCGGTATTGCGCCAGGTGCTCGATCGCCAGGCGCAGCCGGCGCGGCCCGGTCGGGCCGAGCATCAGCCAGTCGGAGCCGTGCGGGAACGCGTCGGCGGGCAGGGCGTCGCCGAACTCCTCGTAGTCGGTCTGGAAGTCGGCGGCGTTGAGCCGGTACTTGGGCACCCCGGTGGTGCCGCCGGTCTCGAACACCTCGAGCGCCCGGCCCTCGAGGCCGCGCGGCAGCCAGCGCCGCACCGGCCCGCCGCGCAGCCACTCGTCGCGGAAGAGGCCGAACCGCCGCAGGTCGTCGTAGCCGCGGACCTTGGCGCGGGCGTCGAAGCCGAGGCTCTTGGCCCGCTCGAGCCAGAACGGGCAGCCGGTCTCGGGGCTGAAGTGCCAGTCGACGATCGCGCGGACGTGCTCGTCGAGCGCCGCGCGCGCCGCCGCCGCGCGGGCGGAGAGGCCGGCGTCCGCGGCCACCGCCCCGGCCGCGCCCGCGGCCGCCCGCACGAGCCGGCCGGAAACGCCCGGCACGCCTCGGCCGCTCACCGCGCCGGCGCCTCGCTCGGCGGCGGACGGCGGCCGGGGATCTGCGGGGCTCGGCTGCGGCTGGGGGGCGGGCGGCGTGCCGGCGCCGGTGTGGTTGCGGGGGGTGCGGTGGTGGCGTCGTCGCCGGCGGGCGCGGCGCCTGTCTCCCCACCGTCGGCGTCGGTCGCGCCCTCGGCCGTCTCGGCCTCGATCGCGCCCTCGGCGGTCTCGGCGTCCATGCCGCCCGCGGCCTCGCCGTCGGCGCGGTCGTGGCCTGGGTGGCCGCGTGCGCCGGCCGAGTGGTGATGGCCCGAGTGGCCGTGCGCGCCGCCGCCCTCGCCCTCGGCCTCGCCGCCGCCGGAAGCCGCCGGCTTCTCCTCGCCCGCCGGCCTCGGCTCGGTCGCCGGTGGCGTCCACTTCGCCCCCTCGTCGAGCGCCCACAGCGCGTTCCGGCTCATCACGTAGAGCACGCCGTCGTAGGCCACCGGCGTCGTATACACCGCGGCGCCCATGTTGATCTCGGCGAGCAGCTTCATGGTCTTGGAGTGCTCGAGCACCGCGACGTCGCCGTCCTCGTCGCCGATGTAGACCTTGCCGTCGGCGACGTAGGGCGAGCCCCAGATCGCGGCGAAGGCGTCGTAGGTCCAGTGGTGTTTGCCGGTGGCGGCGTCGAGGCAGTAGAGGCGGCCGGCGAGGTCGGCGGCGTAGAGCAGGCCGTCGGCGATCGCCACGGTCGAGATGGTGCGCCCGAACTCCTCGCCGCCGCGGCGCCAGACCGCCGCGTTGGCGGTGACGTCGCCGGTGCCGGCGGCGGCGTCGATCGCCCACAGGTTGCCCGGCCCCTCGCCGTGCTCGGGGTCCTGGCCGACGCCGATGTAGACCTTGCCGTCGTGGACGACCGGGGTGGCGATCAGGTTGTTGCGGGTGCCGGCGCCGCCGAGCTGCCACTTGGCGTCCTTGGGGTTGCAGTCGAACTTCCAGATCAGCTCGCCGGTCTCGGGGACGAACGAGTAGACCCAGCCGTCGCCGCCGGGGAAGATCACCTGGGGCTTGCCGCCGACCACCGCGTAGGCCGGGTTGGACCACTGGCCGTGGAGGATGTCGCCGGCCGGCGAGTCGTCCTCCCACACCAGCTCGCCGGTGGTCTTGTTCAGGGCGATGAAGCTCGGCGCGAGCGGCGCCGGGATGTTGACGTGCCCCTCGTCGACGCCGTTGCCGGTGACCGTGAACAGCAGGTCGCCGACGATCAGCGGGTTGCCGGCGGCGAGGTTGTGCGGGAAGACGTCCAGCTCGGCGATCATGTCGAGCTTCCAGAGGACGTCCTCGTCCATCTCCGAGGAGTTGGCCTCGCCGGTGACCGGGCCGTCGTTCTCGCCGTCGCGGAAGCCGTCGACGTCGGCGGCGATCACCTCGGCGCGGTTGGTGACGTAGTAGAGCCGGTCGCCCTCGACCGCCGGCCCCGAGCAGATCCCCTGGAGCGGCCAGTCGTTGACCCGGCCGGAGGGGAGCTTCTCGTGCGCCGACTGCCAGAGGAACTCGCCGGTCTCGGCGTCGAAGACCATCATCACCCCGCGGTCGCCGGTGAGCTTCGGGTTGCGCGGCGCCTCGTTGTTGGTACCGGCGTAGACCCTGCCCCGGTGGATCACCGGGCCGCCGTAGGCCTGCGAGCCGAGCGGCTGCTTCCACAGCACGTTGGCGCCGGTGTCGGGGTCCCAGGCGGCGGGCAGGCCGGTCTCGGAGGAGACCATATTCCTGGAGGGTCCGCCGCCGAACATGGCGATCCCCTCGTCGTTCTCTGCGGCGACGGCGGGCGGCGCGATCGCGGCCAGTGCGAGTGCCGCGGCGGCGGCGCAGCGGGTCGGGTTGTTCACTTCTCGCCCCCCTCGGCGTTCATGGTCACGGAGAGATTGTCGTAGTACATCGGCGCCGGCGAGTAGCCGACCAGCCCCGGGCTGCCGTTGCGGATCGGGTAGGGGTCCTCGACGGTGATCGTCCAGGCCTCGGGCTCGGGCTCGCCGCGCTTCCACACCTTGCCGCGGACGACCGCCTTGCCGGGCTCCTGGTCGACGCGCAGCTTCATCGTGTACCAGACGTCGATCTCCCAGGGGAACGGCACCTCCTCGGCCATCCGCAGCTCGGCCGCCCACGAGCGCACCTGGAGCTGCTGGTGGACGCCCATCATGTCGAGCGTGTAGCCGGAGTTGATCAGCCCGAGGTCGGGGATCCGCCGCCCCTTGCGGGTCGCCATCAGGTCGGCCTGGACGGTGTAGCCGGAGAGGTGCGGCGGGCCGACGAGGGTGTGGTGGCGGTCGAGCTGCGGCGTCGGGATCTTGGACAGGACCTTGTTGCCGTCCAGCTCGGCGATCACGAACGGCCGCAGGTAGCTGAACAGGTACGTCGGCCGCCCCTCGACCGGCCAGCTCTCGAACCCGTCGGTGAGCGGCAGCGGGGCATTGACCCGCACCCGCGCCTCCGCGGTCAGCTCGCCGGCCTTCGCCACCACGGTGCCGGCCTGGTAGGGCGCGTCGGGCGCCGGGGTGAAGCGGCCGTCGGGGAGGATCGTGCCGCTCAGCCCGTCGAGCGACCACTCGGCGTCGCGCTCGCCGAGCGAGCGGCCCTTGGCGTCGAAGGCCTCGACGCGGAAGTCGACCGTCTCGCCCGGGGCGACGTGGATCTCGGCCGGCAGCGCCAGCAGCGTCGCCGGCGCGGCGCCGGCGGGCGGCGGCTCCTCGGCGCCGGGATCGAAGCGCGGCCCGGCCTCGGCCTCGAACGGCTTCGACTTGTCGCCCAGGCAGTAGATCCCCTCCTCGGTGGTGAAGTAGAACCGGCCGTAGGCGATCGCCGGTGAGCCGTAGAGCTCGGCGTAGCGGTCGCCGCCGGGCATCGAGATCTCCTCGAGGTCGAGCGGGGTGACCCCTTCGCGCGACACGCCGAGAACGTGGAAGCGGCCGTTGACCTCGGTCGCGAAGAGCTTGCCGTCGGCGACCACCGGCGAGGCCTTGCCGACCGTGCCGAGGTTGTGGTGCCAGAGCTGGCGGCCGCCAGCGGCGTCGAGCGCGATCAGGTTGGCGCCGTTGTCGATCACGTAGAGCACGCCCCCGGCGAGCGCCGGCGAGGCATAGCCGGCCGCGATCGGCGCCCGCCACCTCTCGTGGCTCTTGGTGACGTCGCCCTCGCCCGAAGCGTCGATCGCCACCACCCGGCCCATCGTCGGCTCGTCGACGTTCTCCTCGCTGTGGGCGGAGTAGACGGTGGCGCCGTCGACCACCACCGAGGTGTTGAGCGCGCGCTTGGACAGCTCGAAGCTCCACACCGGCCTACCCGTACGCGCCTCGACGGCATAGATCCAGCCGTCGCCGTTGCCCTGGATCACCAGCCGCCGGTCGCCGACCACCGCCACCGCGGGGGTGGACTGCGAGTTCTTGTCGGCCATCGACGAGGCGGGCGAGGAGGCCCAGACCGCCTCGCCGGTGCGCTTGTCGAAGGCGTACATCCGGTGCAGCGGCCGCGACTGGTCGCCCCAGTTGGTCGAGGCGAAGGTGACGATCACCCGGTCCTCGTCGACCAGCGGCGTCTGGGTGCGGCCGCCGTAGCCCTCCATGAAGCCGTACTCCTCGATCAGCGGGCGCGACCAGACCTCGCGCCCGTCGGTGCTGTCGAGGCAGAAGATGAGCCCGCCGACGCCCTGAACGTAGAGGTAGCCGGTCTCCGGGTCGATCACCGGGTTGGGCCAGCCGACCCGGTTCCACGGCACCGTCGTGTGGTAGACCGGCCAGCGCTTCTCCCACAGCTCCTCGCCGCTGCCGGCGTCGTAGCAGGCGACCATCTCCTGACGCGAGATCCCCTCGCCCACCCGGCCGTTGGCGCACACCCGGCCGGCGAACACGACCGGCGTCGAGCGCCCGGTGAAATCGTGCCGCCAGATCAGGTTCTCGCCCTCGCTCGACCAGGTCGAGATCAGTCCGGTCTCGGGCGAAGTGCCGTCGCGGGCGGGCCCGCGCCAGTGCGGCCAGTCGGCCGCGCCGGCCGGCGGCGCTGCGGAGAAGCCGGCGCCGAGCGCCAGCAGGGCGACCGCCACCGCGGCCGGCAGCGGCCAGGCGCCTCCCCTGCGCCGGCCGCCGGCGGGGCGCAGCGATCCTCGTTCTGGGTCTTGGTAATCCATCGCGATCCTCACTCCCGGAAGGCCTGCCCGCGCCCGCCGCCGGGCGACGCCGCCCGCCGGCACTCGGCGCGGGACGAGAGAACACTCCCGTCCATCCTACTTCGCCGGCGGGGTCCGTCCAGTCACGCGGAACCGACAACAGCAACGCCGGCCCGCACCTTCCCCGCGGCCGCGTTGGTTGATACGGGCGAGGACGGGGGAGGGTTGTGGTCGGTCGCCGTCGCGCTCGCGGAACCCGCCCGCCCGTGCGCGGGTCCAAGCGGGCAGGACGCTCCCCGGAGGTGGACGATGAAGAGGAGACCCCGCCTGCAGGTCGAGTCCCCACGGCCTCGATGGCCGACCTCGCCTTCCCTGACGAGGCGCCGGCGGTCGAGATCGAACCGATCGAGTCGATCCTGGTGCGGGTCGGCGCCGGCGGCGGGCTGACCGTCGACGGCCGGCCGATGCCGGTCGGCGGCCTGCTCCCCTACCTCGAACCGATCCTCGCCGCCAACCCCGAGAAGCCTGTGATCGTCCGGACCGACCCGGCGGCACCGTACGGGGCGATGGTCGACGTCCTCGACGAGCTGCGCCTCGGCGAGCAGCGCCGCGGCCTCGGCCCGATCCGCGTCGCGATCCCGATCGAGCGCGAGGTGGTGCAGTACTGGCCGGACCGTCTCTGACCGAGCAAGCCCTTTCCTGGAATCGGCGAGGTCTTCGGCCCGGGGGACCGATCGAGGTCAACTCGCAAGCCAGCTCAGGAGAACATAGACCAGTCCGACCAGGTTGACGATGCCGAGGGTCGCGAGGACGACGCCGATCGCCTGGTTGACCCTCCACCGGCGGGTGAGTGCGCCGCCCATCGTGGGCGTGGTTCGCAGTGCCAGCTCACCGAGCTCGAGGCGCTGTGCCGCGAGCGCCATCCCCTCGCGGGCGGAGCGGTAGTAGTCAGTCTGGGTCGCGAGGATCTGAACGGACAGCCAGGAGATCGCGCAGCCGGAGAGAAACACGAGCGCGGTCAGCGGCCGAGCCCCTTCGCCCGCGATCCTCAACAGCCCCACCCCGGCGGAGAGCAGAAGCGCGATCAAACCCAGGAAGTAGCGACTGCGTTCCCAGTTCAAGCGGACCTGGTAGCGGTACTCCTCGACGTGGACCTTGTAGATCTCGAGCAGATCGAGCTCGGGCGTCGGGTCGCCGTCGTCGGCCATTTCAATGGACCCGATTCAGCCTCGATATCGACTCGTAGAAGCGGTAGACGAAGCGGAAGGTCTCGGTGAACTCCTCCGGGCGCTCGGCCAGCCCTCGCTCGACCTCGACGGTGGACCAGAAGGCGATCTCCTCGATGTGCTCGGGTTCCCCGATTCGGGGATCCGAGGCGCAAGTAGTGTAGAGGGTGACGAACTTCCGGCATCCGCGGTCCGACATCCACAAGCTCCCGTGCTTCGCCAACCCGGTCTCGAGCCCGAGCTCCTCTCGCAGGCGCCGGGTCGCCGCCTCGAGGTGCGCCTCGCCGGCGTGCAGGTAGCCCGCCACTGACGAGCCCCACTTCAGCGGGTTGCGCTTCCGGCGCCGCCCGAGACGCTGGAGGAGCAGCCGGCCCTCCGGATCGAAGACGAAAACGTGGACGACTCGAAAGCCCGCGGCCCGTGCAAAGACGGCCTCACGCGGCACGGTGCCGATCGGCCGATCCGCGCTGTCCACGGTGTCGACGAGGGCGGAAGGACTGGGTGCGGGCATCGGCCTGCTCCTCTTTTCTGGTTCCCGTCTCTCTATCCATGACGCAATGGAGGTTCCTGATTGTAGACCTGGGCCATTATACCCATAGCTCTCGAGGCGAATCCGCTCGGGAGCGTTGGATTATCCTTGTCGTACGGCAGACGATATGGGCGATTACCCCCAGTGTCACGAACAGCGAAGAGCACTCAGCCGTCGGAGTCCGGCCGGTCGACCCTCGTCGTCACCGTCGACGATCGGCATCGCCTCCAGATCCCCGCGCACCTGCTGGCTCGGGTTTCGTGGTGGCACGACTCCGGCGGCCCGGTCGAGTGCCTGGCGCTGGCCGGGGTCTTGTCGAGCCTGTTCCTGATCGCCGAGCTGCCGGAGCACTACCAGGCCGCGGCCGCGAGGGTGAGCGAGCAAGAAGGCGGGCTCGGGCGCATGGCTACGGCCAGCTCGGTCTTGGCCCGGTACTTGGCGACCTCGTGGAGATTGACGGTCGGGGCCGATGGCCGGGTGACGATGCCGGAGGAGGCGCGCAAGCTGGGCCTGGCCCCGAGCCGAGGCGAGTCGGCGGTGGTCTTTGCGCGTCCGGCCGGCATCGAGATCTGGGCGCGGGATCGCTGGCTTGAGCAGATCGAGCAGGCCGCCAGCCGGTTGGAGGGTCTGGTCGAAGCGGTGCTCGACGAGAGCTGACCGCCGGATCGGCTGGCGCAGCGCGGTTCGTCTTCGGCCGCGCCGCGGTTACGCGGAGCGAGCGCCGGCCGGTCGCTCCAGCCGCTCGGTCACCCGCAGGCGGGCGACTTCGAGGTCGCCGATGGTGACGCGGCCGAAGCACGCGTCGCGGACGGCGAGGCGGCGGATGGCGACGTAGCCGACGGCCAGGGCGCCGACGGCGAGGGCGCCGAGGGCGAAGGCGCCGATGGCGATTACGCCGGCGCCGAGGGCGCCGTGGGCGGTCGCGTCGCGAGCCAGGGCGCCGCGGGCGGCGGCGAGGTCGGTACGGCGCGGTCGGCGGAGCGGGGCGGATCGCTTCTTCGGGGGGCGGTTCACTGCGGGGTCTCCGGCCGCAGTCTACCGTCCCCGGCCGGCCGCACGTCCCTCCGGCGCGACTCTACGGCTCCGCCCCGCCCCGTGTGTAGGTCAGCCGCAGGCTGCCCGCCCAGGTCGCGCCGCCGTCGGGGGTGTACTGGTGCTCGACCGTGAAGCCGTCGGCGGTGACGTCCGAGAGGACGATGCGCTCGGTCAGCGGCTCGCCCTCGCCCGGCCGGCGGGTGCCGGTGTCGGCGTTGGAGAGGACGAGCCGGCCGTCCTCGCCCCAGTCGCCCTCGAAGACGTTGAGGTGGGAGGTGAAGTCGTCGAGCACGGCGACGCGGTAGCGCTTGGCGAAGCGGTCCCAGCTCCAGGTGACGAGCGAGCGGGTGGTGCGGCCGGCTGCGGTGACGGCGATCTCCTCCTGGAGGGCGGCGCCGCCGTGGACCGGGGTGAGCGCCGAGGTGGTCGCTTCCTGCTCCTGCCAGGGCGCGGGCGGGAAGGGCTTGTACTCGACCTCGACCTGCCAGTCGCCGGCCATCGGCGCCAGCTTCACCATGCCCTCGAGCGGCGGCATCGAGAACAGCTCCGGCGGCAGCTCGGGGTTGGGTTCGATGGTCTCGATCACCAGGCGCCGGTGGCGGATGAAGTACTCGCTCTCGACGACGTGCGGGATCATCACCCCGGCGACCGGGCGGAAGTCGTCGAACCAGGTGCGCGCCTCGGCCGGGCGGCCGAAGTCGTGGGTGGGCCCGATCTTGCCCGCTTCCAGATGCGTTTCGGCGTCGAGGAACCAGGTCTCGGTAAAGCCCTCGGCGCGCTCGACCTCGAGGCGCCAGGCGTCGGTGCCGTCGAAGTCCTCGCGCCCGGCGAGCGACACCGCGTGGCCCTTCTCGGCCCAGCCGATCAGCGGCGTGTCGAAGTCGGCCATCGCCTGCGCCGCGGCCAGCTCGGGCGGGGTCATCGGCAGCGGCCAGTCGGTGCCGGCCGGCGGCTGGCTGGCCCAGCCGGTCTCGCCGTCATACGACTCGATCACCGGCAGCCCGAGCATCGCGCTGTCGAGGCGCATCCGGTCCGGGCGCGCCCGCCAGAGCGTGAACGGCTCGGGCTCGCTGAACATGAAGAGCGTCCCGGTCGCCTTCAGCGCCCGCAGCCCGGCGAGCGCCTCGGCGCCGCCCTTGGCCTCGAGGTGGCGGGCGACGAGCTGGTCGACGGTCGGCGAGGCCTCCGGCTCCTGCGCCCCGGTCACCGACGCGAGCAGGACTACCACCCCAGCCGATCCGAGGGTATGGCGGAGCCCGCAGGAACCCCGGTTGCTGCGGATGCCCCTAACCATGACCGACCTCCACGCAAACAAGCTCCTCGTGGTCCCGCAGGTAGAGCCGGCCATCCGCGAGAGAGGGCGCCGTCCAGGTGCGGCTCTGGAAGAGCTGGATCGAGCCCAGCTCGCGGTAGGCCTCGGGCGTCGCTTCGACCAGCACCAGGCGGCCGCGGTCGCCGAGTACGAACAGCAGCTCCTCGGCGGCGATCAGCGAGCCGACACCGAGGCCGCGGTGGGCCCACTTCGGCTCGCCGGTGGCGGCGTCGAGGCAGCGCAGGGTGCCCATGTCGAAGCCGTAGATGTGGCCGTCGACGTGGACCGACGAGCTGAAGTGGTTCTTGAGCAGCCGGCTGCGCCACAGCTCGGTGACCCGCGGCTCGCCGCCGTCGCCGCGCCCGACCTCGAGCATCAGCGCGCCGACGTCGGCCGAGGCGGAGACCAGGATCCGATTCG